>Ga0214471_10000674_pt1 | contig 27973 bp, 21 predicted proteins | sample RVTome_5_FD_207665 | JGI IMG/M metagenome (GOLD analysis project Ga0214471, IMG submission 207665) | Soil microbial communities from uranium-contaminated site in the Upper Colorado River Basin, Wyoming, United States - RVT142D155 | ecosystem: Environmental > Terrestrial > Soil > Contaminated >... | reverse complement strand
CGATGTCCGATCTGGCCGCCCAGCGAGCCAGCCTCTTCCCGTCGCCCGAGCCCGTCGCGGACGAATCGGCGAGCGGCGAGGCGACGGCGCCGGCTACTGCCCAGGCCGGAGTCGCCCAGCCCGAAGTCGCCCAGCCCGAAGTCGCCGGGACCGAGGTCGCCGGGACCGAGGATGCTGCCGTGTCGGAGGTCACCAACGCGCGCCTTGCTGAGCGCCTGGCCGAGCTTGACCAGCGCATCGCCCAGGAAGGGTCAAACGGTGAGTCCGCTGAGCCGATGCCGGCGCTCGCGACCGCCGCAGCTGAGCCAAGCACTGCCGCCGTCCCGGCCACTGCCGCACCGACTGCCGCTGCACAGACCGCGGCGGCACCGACCGCGGCCCCGGCCGCAACGGGCGAGGAGACGGACGGCGACCAGTCGACGCCGATCATGGTCAAGGGGCTCGGCAGCTTTGGCGCCATCACCTCCTTCAAGCAGGCCCTGGAGCGCGCGGACGGCATCCGTGGCGTGACGCTCTCACTCGGCCCCGGCGGGGAGTTCGTCTACCGCGCGAGCCACGCCCCCGGCTTCGACCTCGTCGGCGCCATCCGGGCCATCGAGGGCCAGGGCGCGGACATCGACGAGGCGGACGGGTCGCTGATGGTGACCATCAACCGAGGTCGCTGACCAGCTCCTTCGCCAGGTCTCGGGTCGGGTCCGTGCTAGACTGAGCGCGAGGCGCTGACCGTGAGGAGTACCCCTCCATCGGCCGCAAGAGAAGGTGGGTCACAGGCTGGAAGCCCACCCCGGCACGTGAGGGAGAAGGTCGCACGCGAGCCATCCGGGTCCGCCCGATAGCGCGGAGGTGAGGGCCACATCGGTCATTCGACCACTGTGGCTGAACGAAGGTGGTACCACGACCCGTTCGTCCTTCGACGAACGGGTTTCTTGTTTGTCTGAGACGAGGAGGCAGGCCGATGACGACGACGCCGGCTCGACGCGAGCTCGCAGCGCGTTACGACCCAGCCGCCATCGAGCCGGGCGTCTACGAGCGCTGGCTGGCGAGCGGCGCGTTCACGCCCGCCCCGGAACCGCCGCCCGGAGCGGAGCGGTTCGTGATCATTCAGCCGCCCCCGAACGTCACCGGCGCCCTGCACCTGGGGCACGCGCTGACCGCGACGGTGGAGGACATCCTGGTCCGCTATCACCGCATGCGCGGCGACGACACGCTGTGGCTGCCCGGCGTCGATCACGCCAGCATCGGCGCCCAGTTCGTCCTCGACAAGCTCATCGCCGCCAAGGGAGAGAGCCGGGAGTCGCTGGGGCGGGAGCGCTACCTCGAGCGGATGTGGCGGTTCATGGACGAGACGCGCAGCGTCATCGGCAACCAGCATCGACGGCTGGGCGCCAGCCTCGACTGGACGCGCGAGCGCTTCACGATGGACGAGGGCAGCGCACGGGCGGTGCGCGTCGCGTTCAAGCGCCTGTGGGACGCCGGACTCGCCTATCGCGGTCAGGCGCTGGTCAACTGGTGCCCGCGCTGCCGCACCACCATCAGCGACCTGGAGAACGTCCACCGCGAGGAGACCGGGACGCTGTGGACGGTTCGCTACCACCTTGCCAGGTCGGACGGCACGCCCGATCCGGACGCCTGGATCAGCGTCGCCACGACACGGCCGGAGACGATCCTGGGCGACACGGCGGTGGCGGTCCACCCGGACGACGATCGCTATCGCGACCTGGTCGGCCGCGAGGCGATCCTGCCGTTCCTGGGTCGCCGGTTGCCGATCATCGCCGACCCCGCCGTCGAGCGTGACTTTGGCACGGGGGCGGTGAAGATCACCCCCGCGCACGACTTCGACGACTACGACGTGGCCAAGCGCCACGCGCTGCCAATGATCACCGTTCTCGACGAGGAGGCGCGCATGAATGCCGAGGCGGGCGAGTTCGCCGGCCTCGACCGCTTCGAGGCGCGCGACGCGGTGGTCGATCGGTTGCGCGCGATGGGCGACCTGGAGGCCGAGCGGCCCCACCAGCTGGTGGTCGGCCACTGCGACAAGTGCGACACCGTCGTCGAGCCGCGCCTCAGCGTCCAGTGGTTCATCGACGTCAAGCCACTCGCCGCGCGGGCCCTGGCGAGCGTCCGCGAGGGGCGAACGCGCATCATCCCGGCCCACTTCGAGAAGGTCTACGCCCACTGGATGGAGAATATCCACGACTGGGCGGTGGGCCGTCAGCTGTGGTGGGGGCACCGGATTCCGGCCTGGTACTGCCCGGACGGCCACATCACCGTGTCCGATGTCGAGGCCGGTCCAGCAGCCTGCGCCGAGTGCGGGCGTCCCGCGGACCAGCTGACCCAGGAGACCGATATCTTCGACACGTGGTTCAGCAGCGGGCTGTGGCCGTTCAGCACGCTCGGATGGCCGGACGAGACGCCCGACCTGCAGCGCTTCTACCCGACCTCGGTGATGGAGACCGCCTATGAGATCCTGTTCTTCTGGGTGGCGCGCATGATGATGCTCGGCCTGTTCTGCACCGATGTCGAGCCGTTCCACACGGTCTACCTGCATGGCATCGTGCGCGACCCGTACGGGCAGAAGATGAGCAAGACGAAGGGCAACGTGGTCGACCCGCTCGAGATGATCGGCGAGATCGGCGCCGATGCCCTGCGCTTCGCGCTCGTCTTCGGCAACGCTCCCGGAGTCGACCAGCGCCTGACGCCGGCCAGGCTGGCCGGTGGTCGGAACTTCTCCAACAAGCTCTGGAACGCGGCGCGCTTCGTGCTCGGGGCTCGGCCCGAGGAGCTGGAGGAGTCAACCGGCCAGCCGAGCCTGCCCGAGCGGTGGATCCGCTCGCGCCTGGCTGAGGCGACGGCGCGGGCGACGCGTCAGCTCGACGCGCTCGACCTGGCCGGCTACGTGGCGGGCGTCTACGAGTTCGCATGGAGCGACTACTGCGACTGGTTCGTGGAGATGGCGAAGGTCGATCTCCGCCGGCCGGATGCCACGCCCGGCGAGCGCGCGCGGGTGTGGCGAACGGCTGCCGATTCGCTGGCCGGCATGCTTCGCCTGCTGCAACCCGTCATGCCCTTCATCACGGAGCAGGTGTGGGCCACCCTGCACGAGGTCGAGCCCGACGCAACGCGCGGTGAGCCGCTGCTGGTCGTTGCGGACTGGCCAGCCGAAGGTGCCCGCGACGAGGCGGTCGAGAGAGAGATGGCGGACCTGGTGGAGCTGGTCCGCAGCCTCCGCAACCTGCGCACCGAAGCCAGCCTGCCGGCGGGCGCCTGGCTGGCGCTCACCGTTGCGCCGTCCGACGAGACGGCGCGCCAGGCGCTGACGCGCGCCGCCAACTACCTCGAGCCGCTGGCCCGAGTCCGCCCGATCGAGCTCGAGGGGGACGGCGACCCGACCGAGCGCGGGCGGCTCATGACGGCGGTCCGCCTCGGCACGGCCTGGATCGGCGAGGGCGCGGAGGATTCCGGCGCCGAAGTGGCGCGCCGCGACTCGGCGCTTCGAGAGGTGCGCGCCGGCATCGAGCGCCTGCGCGGCCTGCTGGACAACGCCGGCTTCGTCGAGCGTGCGCCCGCAGAGGTGGTCGCCCGCGAGCGCGCACGCCTGGCAGAGCTCGAGGCGCAACTTCGGCGCCTGGAGGGCGGCTGACCGTCGATCCGGCGCCGCCCAGCCAAACGGCCTATCGCGGTGCCACCCTGCCTCGCTGCTAGAATCGGCCGCGCTGACCCACCGCTGACCCGCATCAGGGGGCCGAATGTCATTCCTCAGGCGCAAGACCCGTGATGAGCCCGAACCTCCGCCACCGCCGACGCCGGTGCAGGAGGAGATCGCGGCTCAGCAGTACACGCTGAAGCTGACCTTCATGGCCCGCTCGAGCGACGGCCTGCGCATGCAGGCCGATCCCGCAGTCCGCGGCATGCTGCCCGGCGTCGTCGAGCCGCTGGCCAAGGGGACGGTCGACCTGATCGAGCCCCTCCCGCTCGAGTACAGCGATGCGGCCCCCACGATCGAGCGCTTCACCGAAATGCAGCAATGGGTGCTGGCGAGACGCGAGCTGGGCCCGATCGCCCGGCACGGCCTCTACATCCTGGAGTCGACGGACGCTCTCGACATGACGGTCGACACGTTCGTCTGCGCGCTGCTGCACGGCGACACCGACACGAGCGGCTATCCGGATTACAACGCGATCGTCGGTGGCCTGGCCAGCCACTGGGACGAGCTCTCCGGGGAGCTGATCGTTCGAGCCGTGGTCGGCTGGGGCGGCAAGGGCCTGCGTGGAGACACCGAGCGGATCGGCCAGCGGCTGCTCAGCTCCCTCTACCAGCAGGTGATTGCCACGGGCTACAGCCTCGGCGCGGCCGAGACGGCGAGGCTGCCCCAGATCGGGGAACGCAGCGGCCTCGTGTGCGCGCATTGCGGCTTCGAGGCGGGCAGCGCGGGCGCCTTCTACTGCCCGAAATGCGGCATGCGGATGACGCGCATCGGCTGACGAGCGGGAGTACCTTCGGCGCGCCGGCATGGGCCTCAGTCCCATTGTCGTGAGGGTGGGTCCAGCCGATAGTTGTGCGGTCCGTGACCGTACGCCTACGACGCTGAAGGAAGACCATGGAGCGACCCACAGTCCTGCTCGCGCTGGCCGATGACGCGTCGCCGCACGTCGATGCGCTGACGCGCGCCGGCTTCGAGCCGATCACCGACTTTGGGACGGCGGCCGGCTGGCTGACCCTCGGCCGGCCCATAGACCTGGCGGTGCTCGATTGCGACCTGCCAGAGGCCTCCGCCGCATCGGTCTACGCCGTGCTGCACGGTGAAACCCCAGTTCCCACCCTCATGCTGTTCGGCGACGAGATCCCGAGCTTCGCGACGACGGAGGTCGCGGGCCTGAACGACGAGTACGCCGTCAAGCCGGTGCCGATCGAAGCGCTCGTCTACCGACTGCAGGCGCTCCTGATTCGCACGGGCCGAGGCCTGCCGAGCGAAGCCGGCGGATGGAGTGACGTCACCTCTGAGGACGGGACCGCCATCGGTGAGGGGCACGTCATCAGCATCTTCGCGCCGAAGGGCGGGGTCGGGAAGACGACCGTCGCCGTCAACATGGCGGTCGCCATTCGCGAGCAGACGCGCGCCCGCGTCCTGCTCTTTGACGCCGACGTCGGCGTCGGCAACGTCACCTCGGTGCTGGCTGTGAAGTACCGGATGGGGCTCGCCGACCTGGCCGACTCGGCGCCGGGCGAATGGACCGATGCTGCCTTCGAGCACTGCGTCAGCGTGCACGAGCCGAGCGGCGTCCGCGTCCTGACCTGGGGGAACGACCCCGGCGAGTCTGAGCGCGTGAGCGTCGATCTGCTGCTTGCCGCGCTGCGCTGGGCCAAGGCCCACCATTCGTACGTTGTCGTCGACAACCACCCCGGCTACGACGATCGGACAATGGCGATGCTGACGCTGGCCAGCGAGATCATGCTGGTCGTGACTCCCGAGGTCGGCGCGCTGCGCAACAGCTCCCAGTTCCTGGACCTGGCGCGTCAGGTTGGCCTGGGCGACATCATCCGGGTGGTGGTCAACCGCGCCAACCACGGGATCCGGATGGCAGACATCGAATCGGTCCTCAAGCTGCCGGTCAGCGCGACCATCGTCTCGAACGGACCGAAGGCGGTCATCGCCTCCAACGAGGGGACGCCGGTGATCACCAAGTTCCCGAAAGACAAGATCGCCACCGACCTGCACGACGTTGCCCGCCTGGTGACCACCGGCGCGCCCGTTGCTGCGTCGCCCACCGCCCGCCGTCCGTGGTGGGCCACCCTGGTGTCGCGAACCTCGAACGCCTGATCGATCCGGCGCGCGTTGCGCGCCCGGAACGCGCCTGCCATCATGCGGCCCCCGTGCCGACGTACGACTATCAGTGCCGCAATTGCGGCCACACCACCGAGGTGATCCACTCCATGCTCGAGGATGGACCGAGCGCATGTGAGCGGTGTGGCGGCGCGCTGCGCCGCGTGATTCACCCAACCGGGATCATCTTTCGCGGGAGCGGCTTCTACAAGACCGACTCGCGTTCATCCGGCTCCGACTCGACCGCCGGCACGCCGGCCAAGGCGGGCGCGAAGGGCGCTGACGGCACCGGAGCGGCGACTGGATCACAGAGCGGGTCGAGCGGCGGCGCTGGAGGCGACTCTTCGGGATCGAGCCCATCGAGCCCATCGAGCGGGTCGACGGCCCCGCCCAGCCCCAAGGCCAGCGAGGGAAGCTAGGCCGAGCGGGCCTGGCTCGTACCGCAGCGTCGGCAGAACCGGGCGGACGCGGAGAGCGACAGCCCGCACGTGCCACACGACTGGACCCCGACGTGGCTGATCGCCCCGGCAACCTCGCGAGCCGACGCCTCCCAGAAGGACCCGCCAACCGCAGCGAGGCCCGCGTGGCCAGCGAGCTCGACCGGATGCGGTGACGCTCCCCTCGAGCGATAGGGGAGGACGCCGCCACGCTGCGGCCCCACCGGGCCCTCGCCGGGATCGCCGAGTCCCAGCTCCTCGAGCTGCGCGCGGCGGGCGGCGAGCGAGGCAGCGTCGGCAGCCGCGGCGACACGCTCCTCTGCGCTTGGCGGGGCTGCCGGAATGGGGCGCGGGATGCGAAGGATCGTCTCGCTGATCGGGCGGATGGGCTGTAGTGGTGTGGGAGCAATCGGCCTCGGCTCGGGCTCGACGACCGGCTCCGGCTCGGCCTCGGCGGCCACCGGCTCGGGCTCGACGACCGGCTCCGGCTCCGGCTCGGCCTCGGCAGCCACCGGCTCGACGACCGGCTCCGGCTCAGCCTCGGCGGCCACCGGCTCGGGCTCCGGCTCGGGCATGACCTCGAGGAATGGCGCATATGGCTCGGGCTCGGGCTCGAGGTCGAAGGCGGCGTCCGCCTCCCACTCGAGTACGGTCAGCGTTGGCGGCGTCCAGGCCTCGTCGGCCTCGGCGGCAATCGGCTCCGCCTCGGGTGCGATGAACGGCTCGGGCTCCGGCTCAGCCTCGGCGGCCACCGGCTCGGGCTCGGGCTCGGCGGCAATCGGCTCCGGCTCTGGCTCAACGACCGGCTCGGGCTCGGCGATCGTCGCCAGCTCCGCCGCCGGCCAGTCGACCTCGGCGTGGCCGTTGTCACCGACGGTGAGGTCCGCGCTCGGCCACGTCTCGAGCCCCAGGCGGCGCTGCACATCGGCATCGGCAAGGGTGGCGGCGGCCAGCTCGGGATGCTGCGCCTCGAAGGTCGCTTCGAAGCGCTCGAGCAGGTCGTCGGTGCCGGCGATCGGGGAGCAGTTGCGACAGCGGCCGGAGTCGTCATTCCAGCAGTTGTTGCAGGTGTACTGGCGACACTCGATGCAGAAGTTGAAGGACTCGTGGAATGCCTCGAGCTGCTGCGAGGCGAGCGACTCCTCCTCCGAGCGCATCGCGTCGTTGAGCGCGTCGCCCAGCGCATCCTGGCTCATGATGTAGTTCTTCAGCCCGGAGAAGAGCCCGCGCGTCTTGCGGAGAGTGGTCAGCTCGGTCGGGGCGGCGAACTCGTAACGAGTGCCGCACCGTTCGCAGAAGGATTCAGTCAGCGCTTCGGGCATGTTGAAAAACCAGGTCCCCCATGAGGGCAGCCGTCAGGGAGCGACAGTATAACGACGCACCTCAAGATCGCCGAATGGGAGTATTCGTCCTCCCCGCGGCGACGTTCGTACCCCGTCGGCGGCTGCGCCGGGGGCCGGCGGCGCCCGTGCTAGGATCGGCCGGTGGGCATCCTCGCACGGCTCGAGGCGTTCTTCGAGCGGCTCTTCGAGGCGCCGGCCGGGCGCCTGGGGGCGAGCCTCCAGCCCGTGTCGCTGGCCAAGCGGATCGAGCGTGCCATGGACACCAGCAAGTCCTTCCGGGCCGATGGGGTGATCGTCCCGAACCGGTACGACCTCCATCTGAACCCGACTGACTATGCCGCCTTCGAGTCGTACCGCGGCTCGCTGGAGGACGACCTCGCGCACGGCGTGCTGGCTCGTGCCCGCCACGAGCGCTACAGCCTGGTGGCGCGACCACGCGTCCACATCGTGGCCGACCCGGTGGTGCCGAAGGGCGACATACGAGTCGCCGCCAACGTGGTCGACGATTCGGGCGACCGCGTCCGCGAGGACCAGCCGCTGGCCGCCACCGACACGATGGTCTTCCCGCGTGCCGGCCACGACGTCGCGGCGCCGGATTCAGCCATGCGCGCCTACCTGCTGGTGCGCACCGACGGGGCCCCGCCGGTCCAGTTCGACCTGGGCGGCGCGCTGATCAGCGTGGGGCGAGCGAGCGACAACGACGTGATCGTCGACGACCCGCTGGTCAGCCGTCATCACTGCCAGCTCAAGCTGCAGCACGGCGCCTACAGCTTCGCCGATCTTGGCAGCCGCAACGGCTCCTCGGTGAACGGCCAGCCCGTGAGCGAGATCGCGCTGGGACCGGGCGACATGATCCGCATCGGGTCCACGGACATCGAGTTCCAGGTTCGCGGATGACCGGCGAGATCCTGCGGATCCTGCTGCTCATCCTTCAGCTCAGCTTCCTGGCGCTGCTCTACCTGGTCCTGTTCGGCTTCGCGCGCTCCCTGCTCCGCGACCTGCGCAGCGCCGAGCAGGCGCAGATCGCCAGCCAGGCCGGCATCGGCCGGCTGGCGGTGCTGGAATCGCCCGAGGATGAGCCGCCGGCCGGCCACGCGATCGCGCTGGGCCCCATCAACTCGCTGGGCCGCAACGTCAACAACACGATCTACGTCGAGGACGACTTCGTCAGCGCGAACCACGCCATGCTCACCTTCCGAGGCCGGAGCTGGTTCATCGAGGATCAGGGCAGCACCAACGGCACCTACGTCAACGGGCACCGGATCGACCGTGCGGTAGCCCTCTCCTTCGGTGACGAGCTGACCGTCGGCCGCGTGCGGATGCGCCTTGAGCGCTAGCCCGGCCCGGGTCGTCCGCCGGGTGGCGTGGCGCGGCGACGAGCTTCGCATGCTGCTGCCGCTGGTCCTCCTGGTGCCGCTCGGCTTCGTGGTGACCCACATCGCGCAGACCGGCGAGGCCGGCACTGGACCGATGGGTCTCGCCATCGTGTACCTGCTCCTCATGCTCGGCGCGCACGCCGTCCTGGTGGCCGCCGGGCACCGCGGCGACCCGCTGCTGCTTCCGCTGGTGGCCACGATCGGGGCCATCGGTCTGATCATGCTCAACCGGCTGGCGCCGGACCTGGAGGAGACGGCCGCCTTCGGCCTCGACTTCACGGTCGCCGAGACGCAGCTGCTCTGGTTCGCGGTCGGGGTCGGCGCCATGCTCGGGGTGGCGCTCGGCTTCCGCAACGACGGGCTGCTGCGCCACTACAAGTACACGTGGGCGATCGCGGGCGCCCTGCTGCTGGTGGTGACCTTCCTGTTCGGGCGCGAGGTGAACGGCGCGCGCCTCTGGATCTACCTGGGCCCGATCGGCTTCCAGCCGGGCGAGTTCCTGAAGATCGTGCTGGTCGTCTTCATCGCCGCCTACCTGGCCGAGAAGCGCACGCTGCTGCGCGACGCCAGCGCGCGCATCGGTCCCATCCGGATCCCACCGCTGCCCTATCTGCTGCCGATGCTCGCCATCTTCGTGATCGTCATGCTGGTCGTGATCTTCGGCAAGGACCTCGGCACCGCGCTCCTCTTCTTCGGCATCTTCCTGACCATGCTCTTCGTGGCGACCGGGAGGCGCAGCTACGTCCTCATCGGCCTCCTCCTCTTCCTGGCCGGGTCGTTCGTCGCGTACCGCCTCTTCGACCACGTGGCGCGCCGGGTCGACGCCTGGATCGACCCGTTCGCCGACCCGAGCGGCGTCGGCTACCAGACGGTCCAGTCGCTCTACGCCTTCGGGCGTGGCGGGCTCTTCGGCGAGGGGCTCGGCCAGGGCCTGCTGCCCACCGCGGGTGGACGGTTCTTCGGGGTCGAGACCGATTTCATCTTCGCGGTGACCGCCGAGGAGCTGGGCCTGATCGGGGCATTCGCGCTCCTGGCGCTCGCGGTGGCGCTCATCTTCCGCGGGCTGCGGGTTGCGATGCTGGCACGCGACGACTTCAGCGCCATGCTGGCGGTGGGACTGACGACCAGCCTGGGCCTGCAGACGCTCATCATCGTAGCGGGCGTCCTGAAGCTGATTCCACTGACCGGGATCACCTTCCCGTTCGTGAGCTACGGCGGGTCGAGCCTGCTGGCCAGCTTCCTGGTGGTCGGGCTGCTCCTCTCGATCAGCCACCGCTCGGCGCTGGCGGCCGAGCGCGAGGCTCGGCCCACGTGATCGCGACCAACATCCGGCGCCTGGCCGTCTACCTGCTGCTCGCCTTCGCGGCCACCTCCGGCGGCCTGTCGTGGTGGCAGGTGGTGGACGCGTCCACGCTCGCCGCCCGCCAGGACAACCCCGAGGTGATCGCCGCGCGCCGCAGCGCGCTGCGCGGCACGATCTTCGATGCCAACGGCCAGGTCCTGGCCTCGAGCCAGGTGATCGATGGGATCAGCCGCCGCACCTACACCGATGCCGCCTTCAGCCACATCATCGGCTATGCCAGCCTGCGTTTCGGAACGACCGGCGTGGAGCGCGCCTGGGACGATCTGCTGACCGGGCGCTCGGATCCGAATCCACTGCGCGACCTGGTGAACGACATCCTGGCTCGCCAGCCTCCGCCCACGGACCTGACCCTCACCATCGACCGGCGGCTGCAGGACTATGCCGCCGCCCAGCTGGGGACCGATGTCGGAGTCGTGGTCGCACTCGACCCGCGCAGCGGCGCGATCCTGGCCATGACCTCCACCCCGACCTTCGACCCGACCCCGATCTCGGGTGACCCGGCCACCGCCGCCGGCCCGATGGAGCAGATCGGCGCCCAGCCGAACAACCCGCTCGTCGACCGCGCTCGGCAGGGTCGCTACACCCCCGGCTCGATCATGAAGGTCCTCACCGCGTCGGCCGCCCTCGACAGCGGGGCGATGACGCCGGAGACGACGTTCCCCGACCAGCCGCGTGAAGAGACCGAGGGCTTCGTGGTCGAGGGCTTCCGCGTCCTGGAGCACGACCTGAGCCCGGTGACGCCCGCGCTCTGGCCCTTCTCGCCGGCGCTGCAGGTCTCGAGCAACATCTTCTTCGCCCACGTCGGGGTGGAGCTCGGGTCGGAGCGCTTCCTCGACTACGCGAAGCGATTCGGGTTCTGCGAACCACTGGTGATCGGGCCGAGCGACCGCGGCCTCTCCGTCTCGCCGTCATACGTGACGGCGGTGGCGGAGGATGGCGGCTGCGCCCCCTTTGCCGACACGGCCGAGGTCGCCCAGGCCGCCTTCGGCCAGGGCCGGGTCAACGTGACCCCGGTCCAGATGGCGCTGCTGGCGGCGACCGTCGCGAACGACGGGATCACCCCCGCGCCCTACGTCGTGCGGGACGTGCGCGCCCATGCCGACGACCCGGCCGCGGGGCCAAGCGAGCGGGTGCTGACGACCTACCGCGCGGAGGGCAGCCGCCGGGCGATCGGCTCGGGAGCGGCAGCCCAGGTCCGGGCGGCGATGGTCGACGCCGTGCACGGTGAGCTGGGGCGGCTGTACGCCGGCGCCGGCGACGTGACCCGCTACGGGGTCAGCGGTGTCTCGACCGCCGGCAAGACCGGCACCGCCGAGCGGGGTCCCGACCTGCCGCCGCACTCGTGGTACATCGGCTTCGTGCCGGCACAGGCCGGGGGAACGCCCGCCATTGCGGTCGCCGTCATCGTCGAGGGCGGGGGCAGTGGCTCCGGTCGCGCGGCGCCGATCGGCGGGGCCGTCATGGCCGAGTGGCTCAAGATCCTGGCCGCCGGCTGAGGCCATCCCATCGGTCTCGTCTGAACCAGTCCGTAACGCGCTGGGGTATTGTTCGGCGAGGGCAGGCTACGCCCACCCAACCGAGCGAAGGGGAATCTCCAGGTGAAGAATATCCAGGAGCTGGCTGAGCGCGTCATCGCCAACGTCGAACGCGTCATCGTCGGCAAGCACGCCGAGGTGCGAATGGCCCTCGTCGCGCTCCTCTGCGAGGGCCACATCCTGATCGAGGACGTGCCCGGCGTCGGCAAGACGATGCTGGCCAAGGCGATGAGCAAGAGCATCGGCTGCTCCTTCCGACGGATCCAGTTCACGCCGGACCTGCTCCCGTCGGACGTCACCGGTCTCTCGATCTTCAACCAGAAGACTCAGGAGTTCGAGTTCCGCCCGGGACCGATCATGGCCCAGGTCGTCCTGGCCGACGAGATCAACCGCGCCACCCCCAAGACGCAGAGCGCCCTCCTCGAGTGCATGGAGGAGCGACAGGCCACGATCGACGGGGTCACCTACCCGATGCCGTCGCCATTCCTGGTGATCGCCACCCAGAACCCGATCGAATACGAGGGCACCTTTGCCCTGCCGGAGGCGCAGCTCGACCGCTTCATGCTTCGCCTGCGCCTCGGTTACCCCAAGGCGATGGAGGAGATCGTCATCCTCGACGAGCAGAAGCGGCTGCACCCGATCGAAGAGCTGGGGCAGGTCCTCTCCCTCGATGAGCTGCGCCAGATGCAGTCGGCCCTCAAGGAGATCTACGTCGACCAGGCGGTGGCCGAGTACATCGTTCGCCTGGTGGGGGCCACCCGCGAGCACGCGGACGTCTACCTCGGCGCGTCGCCGCGTGGCTCGATCAACCTGTATCGCTCCAGCCAGGCCCTGGCGGCCCTCGATGGGCGCGATTACGTCATCCCAGACGACGTCAAGCAGCTTGCGGTGGCGGTGCTCGCGCACCGCCTCATCGTGAAGAGCCAGGCGTCGCTGCGCGAGGTCGATCCGGACTCGATCGTGCGCGAGGTGCTCGCGCAGGTACCGATCGGCGAAGCGAGCGGCGCGACGGCCGGCCCGAGGTAGGAGCGCGCCGTCATGGGCAGCATGGCGAAACAGCTCCGCTTCGTCTTCCTGGGGACGGTCCTGGTCGTCGCCGCCTTCAGCACCGGGATCAACTTCCTCTTCTTCCTCGTCTATCTCCTGGGCGGGCTGCTGCTCGCATCGCGCTTCTACGCGCGTCGCGGCCTGCAGGGGTTGCGCGCGGGGTATCACGTCATCAATCCACGGGCCCAGGTGGGAGAGGTGCTGCAGGCGATCTACCGGGTCGACAACGACACCCGCTGGGGCAAGCCCTGGGTCGAGCTCTGGAACGACTCGACGCTGCCGGCGCCGCTGCCCGGCCGGGTGATCGGGGTGCGCGCCGAGGGCTCGCGCCAGTGGCTCGCCAAGGTGACGCTCGTGCGGCGCGGCTCGTACCGGCTGGGCGCGCTTCGCGTGCGGACCGGCGACCCGTTCGGGCTCTTTTCGAGCGAGATGGTGGTCGGCCAGCCAACCTGGGTTGTTGTCTTTCCCAAGGTGCACGCCCTGCCGAACTGGCGCCTGCCGCCATCGCCGGTGGACGGCACCACTCCCTCGCGCCGCCGCTTCGAGGCCGCCAGCCCCCTCGTCCGCAGCGTGCGGCCATACGTGCACGGCGATGCCATCAACCGGATCCACTGGCTCTCGAGCGTGCGCCACGGTGAGCTGCACGTGAAGGAGTTCGACCTGGAGCAGGCGGCCGACCTGTGGATCGTGCTCGACCTCGACCGCGCCGCGCACGCCGGAGCGGGCGAGACCGCGTCGGTCGAGACGGCCGTCAGCGCCGCGGCCTCGATCGCGGTCCAGACGCTAAGTGAGAATCGGGCAGTGGGGCTGACCGTCTCGTCGCGCCGCCAGCAGCTGCTCACGCCGGACCGCGGCACCCGGGTCGAGCAGAAGATCCTGCACCTGCTGGCGAACGTTCAGGCTGACGGCTCGCAGCCCCTGGCCGAGGTGCTGATGGGCACGCTCCTCCAGCTGCGGCGTGGGATGACGCTCTGCATCGTGACCGGATCCACGGACCGGACGTGGATCCGGGCCCTGGCCTCGCTGCGGCGCCGCGGCGTTGGCGTGGTGGTCGTCCTGCTCGATCGCGCCAGCTTCGTCGGGCGCGATGACGACGAGAGCCGCGCGCAGCTCGCCGCCGCGCGGCACGGGCTGGCCGAGTACGACGTCTCCTATCGCCTGATTCACGCGGGCGACGACCTGGCGAATGCGCTGGGCGGCCAGAAGCGCGGGGAGCGGGTCCGTGTCTGAGTGGCTTCGGCCATACCTCCGGCCGCGAGAGGGCTGGCTGGCGCTCGGCCTGCTGTTCGTGATGCTGCTCAGCCTGGGCTGGTCGATCCAAGAGGCCGCGTGGATCGACAGCCTCGAGTTCATCGTGCCGGTGGCGTTCTTCGCGGTCGTCCTCGGCGCGCTCTTCGGACTCAGCCGGTTGAGCGTGGCGATCGTCCTGCCGCTCAGCGCCGTGCTGGGCACCGCCATCGTGCTCTGGACCGTGGGTGGCGAGTTCTTCCCCGACTACTCGCAGGGCGATCGCCTGCTGGCCCTGCGGGGCGAGGCGATCAGGTGGGCGCGCATCGTGTTCGACCTGGGCTACGCCCCGCAGCTGACGCCGTACGCCATCGGCCTCGGCGTGCTGATGTGGGTCACCTCCTTCATCGCCGCATACACGCTCTATCGCCACCATCGGGTCCTGGACGCCATCGTGCTGGTCGGGGCGGCGCTGATCGGCAACATGGCCGCCACCCTGACCGACCTGTTCGGCTATCTCATCCTGTTCGTGCTGGCCGCGCTTCTGCTCTGGCTGCGGGCCGCCCTGATCGGTCGTGAGGAGGGATGGCAGCGACGGCGAGTGAACGAGAACGCCGAGGTCCCGGCCGCCATCATGCGCAGCGGGATCGTCTTCATCGCGGGCAGCATCGCGCTCGCCTGGGTGCTGACCACCGTCGCCGTGGCCGCGCCGCTGACCAATGTCTGGAACAACCTGGACGGCGCCTGGACGGATCTCCGCGATGGCCTGGACGGATTCTTCGGCGGGCTGTCCGGCGGTGGCCCGTCTCGATTCGGCGGCGCCAGCTTCGGCAACTCCATGACCATCTCCGGCAACTGGACCAGCCAGGACGACCCGGTGATGACGGTCGCCTCCCTTAAGCCGTACTACCTGCGAACCATCACCTACGACGTGTACACCGGGCGGGGCTGGGATCGAACCCCTGGCGATACGCGGCTCGTGCCGGCCGAAACGGCCCTCTTTCAGGGCGACTCACCGGAGCGCCCCAGCGTGATCGATGCCTTCCGACCCGAGACGCTGTACATCCAGATCGAGACTTCGCTCGAGCGCAACCTCTTCACGCCCGGCTATCCGACCGGCGTCACCGCGGACGTCACCGTCTTCGAGAGCGGGAACCAGCCGTTCCTGGGTGGGATGAAGCTGGCATCGCCGATCTCTCCCGGCGAGGGATACGTGATCACGGCGCTGATCGGTGAGGCGACGGAGGCGCAGCTGCAGAGCGCCGGACAGGCCTACCCGCCCGAGATCGAGGCGTACTACCTGGGCACGGAGGGGGTCACCCAACAGACTTTCCAGCTGGCGGAGCAGATCGTCGCCGACGCCGGGGCACGGAACCCGCACGACATGGCGAAGGCGCTCGCCGCGTACCTGCGGGGCTCAGGCTTCCGGTATGACACCACTGCGCCCATACCGTCTGATCCGGACCGCGACATTGTCGACTTCTTCCTGTTCGACGAGAACGGGCGGGTCGGCTACTGCGAGTACTTCGCCAGCGCGATGGCGGTCATGGCTCGCACGCTCGGCCTGCCCGCTCGGGTGGCGGTCGGCTTCGCGCCGGGCGATCGGATCGGCGACGGGGAGGGCGAGGGCAGCATCTACCTCGTCCGCAGGGAGAACGCGCACGCCTGGGCCGAGATCTACTTCCCCGGCTACGGCTGGCAGGCGTTCGAGTCGACCAAGACGATCTCGGCCTTGACCAGGCCCCGCGGACAGCCGCTGCCGTCCGGCGCCGGCGGCCCGCAACCATCTGGAGGACCCCGGGACTTCCCGGAGGGGCTCGACCGCGATCAAGGCCTCATCAATACCCTGCCCTCCTTCCGACCGGGGGCGGGTGGGTACCAGCCGGGCGAGCAGGGCCCACCGGAGGAACCGCGCGGCGGGAACGCGCTTCTCTTCCTGGCGATCCTGACGCTGGGGCTTGGGGTGGCCGCCTGGCGCTTCCTGCGGTCGCGGCGAGCGCTGCGCTTCCTGGCGCCCGGCGAGCGGCAGTGGCATCGGCTCAGGCTGGCGGCCGGCCGGGCCGGGGTCGCGCAGCGCCCGTCGGAGACGATCTACGAGTACGCCGGCTGGCTGGAGGAGCAGATCCCTCGCCGTCGACCGGAGATCCAGACCATCGCCAAGGGCAAGGTCTGGCAGAGCTACTCCGGGCACGGCATCTCGGGCGAGGCAATCGACCGCATCGAGCGAGCGTGGCGGCGGCTGGAGCTGCCGCTCGTCTGGCTGGCCGTGAAACGGCGCGTGCAGCGGCTGCTCCCGAGTCGCTGATCCGTCCCCGCGCGGCCGGGCGCTAGAGCGCGAGCGGCTCGCCCTCTGACTCGTCCACGTGCAGCGCCGAGCGGCCGAGGAGATGCGCGCCATCGTTCCATCGCCTGACCTGCCAGGTCGCCTCGATATCGGCGCGCGAGATGACGGAGACCGACGCGTTGTCGAGATCCATTTCCCACGCCAACCGCGGCTCGAGGCCGAGCAGGTAACGAGCAGCCAGGCGCAACGTGCCGCCGTGCGAGACGATGCAGAGCGGCCACTCGTCGCCGGCGAGCAACTCGCCGAGGGCCGCTCGCACGCGGGTGTTGGCCGCGGAGACCGCCTCTCCGCCGGGCGGCACGCGCCCGCCCCCGTCACGGCGCCACGCCGCGTAGCGACGCGCGTCGGTGCGCGCCAGCTCGGCGTGGGTACGGCCCTCCCAGGCGCCCTGACCGATCTCCATCAGCCTCGGCTCGAGCGCGACGTCGGGTTCCTGCTGGCGCGCGGTGCCGGGCAACGCGGCGGCGATGATGCGCGCGGTCTGCGCGGCACGAGCCAGCGGCGAGCTGACGATCCGCACCGGGCGCTCCTCCGGATCGGCCGCGATGCGCTCCGCCAGCAGCCGTGCCTGAGCCAGGCCATCGGCTGCCAACGGTGGGTCACGGTGGCCCTGGAAGCGGCCTTCGCGATTCCATGCCGTGACGCCGTGTCGGACCAGGATCAGGCCCTGGGTCACCTGGCCGCGGTGGAGAGGGCGGCATCGTAGGCGGCTCGCGCGGCGTCCGCCGCTGCCGCGCCGTCGGCCGGCCGCCCCAGATCGGCGAGCGTCTCGCCCATGACCTGCACGGCATCGGCGATCTCGTCGATGCCCACCTCGCCCATGTGCCCGAACCGCAGGATGCGACCGGCCCAGGCACCCTGCCCGCCGGCCACGATCAGGCCCTTGGCTCGCATCGCGGCGTTGAACGGGCCCCAATCGAGGTCGCTCGGCAGCCAGGCGGCGGTCACGGTATGCGATCGGTCGCGCGGCGCGGCGGCGAGCTGCAGGCCGAGCGCCTCAAGACCGGCCTGTGCTCCCGCTGCGATCGCGGCATGCCGGGCCCAGGTCCGCTCGCGACCCTCCGCCACGAGGCTTCGCACGCCGACGCGCAGGCCGTAGAGCACGCTGACTGCCGGGGTCCACGGCGTCTGGCCCTTCTCAGCCAGGCGACGGGCCTCGACGAAGTCCCAGTAGAAGCGCGGCATCCGCGCGCTCTCGGCGGCGGCCCATCCCCGCTCGCTCAGCGCGGCGATCGCGATCCCCGGCGAGCCCATCCACGCCTTCTGGCTGGCGCTGAGCACCACGTCGACGCCCCACGCGTCCATCTCGAACGGCACGGCGCCCAGGGCGCTGATGCCATCCACGATGAGAAGCGGATCACCGGGTGCGCCACGCGCCGCGGCCGCCAGCTCGCGCAGCGGGTTCATGACGCCGGTGGAGGTCTCGTTGTGGGTGACCAGGACCGCGCGGTATGGCGGCTGGGCCGCTAGGTGCGCCGCGAGCGCTTCCGGGTCGGCGGCTCGGCCCCACTCGACGGAGAAGGGCTCGACGTCGGCGCCGAATGCGGCCGCGATCCTGGCGAAGCGATCCCCGAAGGCGCCGATCGTGACCACCAGCACCCGATCGCCCGGCGACAGTGCGTTGACCACCGCGGCCTCCATCGCGCCGGAGCCCGACCCGGTCAGCAGCAGCACCTCGCCGCTGGAGCCGATCAGCGCCGCGATGCCCTCCCTGATCTCCTGCTGCATCGCCGCGAACTCGGTGCCGCGGTGGTCGATCATCGGTGCCTCCTGCGCCTCGCGCACCGCGCGCGGGATCGGGGTCGGGCCGGGGATGCGCAGGTTCTGTTCCATGGCCGGCATCATAATCGGCTCATGGATCGGACCGATGCCACCTAGGCCGGCGCCGCGCCGGCAGCCGGCCGTCACGCAGCCCCTGTTCGGCGAGGAGACGCCTGCGGACGCCCCGCTGGCCGCCCGCATGCGGCCCCGCACGCTCGATGAGTTCGTGGGCCAGTCCCACCTCGTCGGCAAGGAGGGTGCGCTCACCAGGGTCGTGCGCACCGGCTACCTGCCCAGCATGGTGTTGTGGGGGCCTCCCGGATCGGGCAAGACGACCCTCGCGCGCCTGCTGGCAGATCGCTTCGGCGGGACGTGGCGGCCGCTCTCGGCGGTGACCAGCGGCGTGGCCGACGTTCGCCAGCTGGTGGCCGAGGCCCGGTCCCTGCGGAGCGCCGGCGGACGGACCGTCGCCTTCATCGACGAGCTGCATCGGTTCAACAAGGCACAGCAGGACGCGCTGCTGCCGCATGTCGAGGACGGGACCATCATCCTGATCGGGGCGACGACCGAGAACCCGTACTACGAGATCAACTCGCCGCTTCTCTCGCGCCTGCGGGTCTATCGTCTCGAGCCGCTCGCCGAAGAGGACCTGCGCGTCATCGCCGAACGGGCGCTGGCGGAGGAGCGCGGCCTTGGCGGACGGGTGGCGCTCGATGCGGAGGGGATGGCCGCCCTGCTCGACCTGTCGGGCGGCGATGCGCGGCAGGCGCTGAACATCCTCGAGGCCGCGTCATCGGTTGCGAAGGCGGGCGCCACGCTGGGCCGCGAGCCGATTTCGGAGGCGGCGCAGCAGCGACTGCTCGACTACGACCGGGTGGGGGACCAGCACTACGAGGCCGCATCGGCCTTCATCAAGAGCATGCGTGGGAACGACCCCGATGCGGCGCTCTACTGGTGCGCCAGCATGGTGGCGGCAGGCGAGGACCCGACATTCATCGCGCGACGGATCGTCATCGCGGCCAGCGAGGACGTGGGCAACGCCGATCCGCGGGCGCTGCAGGTGGCGGTGGCCGCGATGCAGGCGGTCGAGATGATCGGGCTGCCGGAGGCGCAATACGCGCTGGCCCAGGCCGCCGCATACGTCGCCTCGGCGCCGAAGTCGAACCGGGCGGGCGCGGCGTACTTCGCGGCCCTGGCCGATGTCGAGGAGAAGGGCCGGCTGCCGGTGCCGCTGCACCTGCGACCGAGCGCGCACCGACGACTGGCGCGCGAGCATGGCTACGGCAAGGGCTACCTCTATCCCCACGACTACGACGACGCCGATGTCGACCAGCAATACCTGCCCGATGAGCTGAGCGGGCAGGTCTATTACGAGCCGTCCGACCAGGGGCTGGAGTCATCGATCGGGGAGCGGCTGCAGCGGTTGCGGCGCCTGCGGCTCGAGGCCAGTCGAGGGCGCAAAGGTGGCGTTGACGGCTAGGTGGTTCAGGCCCGCCCGATGCCGGTCACGTTGACCACGATCGTCGCCACGACCAGGAGCACCGCCATCACCGCCACCATGACGCCGATGTTGCGGAGGTCGCGGGCCACGTAGTGGTACTCCGCGACGGCGCGATCGGTGAGGCGCGACGGGCCTGCGACCTGGAAGCGCGGGTCGGCGGCGTGCGAGCGGGTCGATCGCGCTCCTGCCCACGCGCCGGGCGCGGATGACCCAGCCGCTCGAGCCGCCGCATCGGCCGCCTCGAAGCCTCCGGCCCCGGGCGTTTCGATCGCCTCCCGGGCGGGTTGCGGCGCCGGCTCCGGCGGCCGCGGGGCGACCGGCCGGGCGGCGGCTCGCTGCGCCCGTCGTTGTCGTGCCTGGCGGCTGGCCTTGCCTGAACGTCGAGCCATCGGTCTTGTCTGAACTCCTCGAACGGCGGCCGCGTGAACGCTGGATGGTCGCGCGGGGGCGGTATGATACCAGCCGTCCCCGGCGCCGCCGCCGCGACGCCCCGTGCCATTCGCCCGCCGTGCCGCCTCCGGAGCGCCCACCGATGGACGAGCTGAACCGCATCCTGGCCGACAACCTGGCTCTGCTGGCTGCCGCCATCGGACTCGTCCTGTTGATACTCCTCATCGCCGTGATTGCCCAGTCGTTTCGGCTCGGCCGCGCTGTGCGCTCATACCGCTCGCTGGCGCGTGGCGGTTCGGATGCTTCCCTCGCCGACGTCCTCGATCTGCAGGTCGGTCGGGTGGAAGCGGTCGGCGCGCGGCTCGACGAGCTGAACCGCCTCGCGGGCGAGATGGAGCAACGTACCCGGACCAGCATCCAGCACATCGGTCTCGTGCGGTTCAATCCCTTTGACGACACCGGGTCCGACCAGAGCTTCGTGATCGCGCTGCTCGACGACCGGCGCGACGGGATCGTGGTCTCGAGCCTCCATGGGCGGGCGAACACGCGTCTCTTCGCCAAGCCGGTGGAAGGCGGCGAGTCGTCGCACACGCTCTCCGAGGAAGAGGCCCAGGCGATCCGGATCGCCATCTCCGGCACGCGTCCGACCTCGACGAACGGCTGATTGCCGCACTCCTTTCCTGCCCCGGACATGGCTGACTCCGACTCCCACGACGCCGGCCCGCTCGACCCCGCACAGCGGAGGCTCGCCGAGGGTCGTCTCCTGGCCGCCCTGCGACGGCTGCACCGGCGCGACCCGTTGCGGGCTGACGCGCGAGTGGACGCGGTGATCGCCGAGCTGCGCGCCGCGCCCCGCCAGCCGCCTGGCCATCGCGGGTCCACGCCACTCTTGCTCGATGACGCCGCGCTCAGATCGATCGTCGACGAGATGGTCGCCTCGGGTGCTCTGGCACGCACCGGTCACCGCATCCGCCTGCCCGAGCACGCGCCGACCCTCGATCCCGAGATGCGGGAGCGCGTCGAGCGGCTGCTGGCCGGGATGCGCGAAGCGGGGGCCGCGCCCCCGCGCGTCGACGGCAGTGCTGCGCGGCTCGGGATTCCACCCGGCGTTCTCTCTCAGCTTCGAGTCGCCGGGGAGCTGGTGGCGATCGGACCTGGGATCGACTACCCACGCGACGTGTGGGAGGGGCTGCGAGCGCGGCTTGACGCCATGGCCACACGTGGCCCGTTGGCGGTTGGACCCGTGCGCGACCAGCTGCGAACCAGCCGCCGGCATGCCGAGGCGATCCTCGCCCACTGGCGTGGCGAGCGGCGGCGCCTCAGACCGAAGCGCCGAGGCGGCTGAGGGCCTCGTCGGCGGGAGGCAGCTCATCGCCTGAGATGCTCCGCGCCTGCCGGAACGAGGCCGCCGCCGCGGGCCGATCGCCGCGGCGCTCGTACCGCTCGCCCAGCGCCAGCAGCAGGTCCACGCATCTGCCGCGGAGCATCTCGCGCCGCTCCTCCACCTGCGCTGAATCGCCGTAGAAGGGGCAGTCGTCAAGGAAATCGCCGCGGTACAGCGCGCGCGCGCGCTCGAGGTGGTGGAGTGCCTCGTCCTGGTCGGTGGATGCGCTGGCGGCCGCCATCTCCTCCTCGAAGGCGCCGACATCGCTCCATTCCACGACCGAGGGATCGAGCCGGTATCGGTCGTTGTGGAAGGTTATCGCGCCGCCCCGGTCGCCGCCGCGCCGCCCGGGCTCGAGGGTCGTGCGCAGGCCGCCGAGCGTGCGATGGAAGGCCAGGTCGGCCCGCTCGAGGTCCACATCGGGCCAGATCAGCTCGATGATCTCGTCCTTGGCGGCACCGCGCTCGTTCCGGTCGAAGAGGAACGCGAATACCGCCTCCGCCTGGCGTGTGCCGGCCTTGGCGCCGCCCCACTGCCGCATCATGGTCCCGCTCCGCTCCACTCGCAGCGGGCCGAGGGCGAAGACCTGGAGGCCTGCCTCGCGCGAGCCGGCCTGGACCAGCGCCTCGCTGAGGACGGTGCCCCGGGTCTCTACGGCGACGCGCTCGGCCGAGAGCGATTCCAGTGCCTGGGCCTGGACGTCGTGCCGCTCCGCCAGGCTGAGTGAAGCGCCGAGGAAGCCGGCTGCCAGCGAGAGCAGCTCGGTCTCCTGCGGGGTGAATGGCAGCTGGGATCGCTTGGGGCCGAAGGCGACCGATCCCAGCTCGGCATCACCGCTCCTGAGCGGCAGCTGAACCGCGAGCGGAGAATCCGGAACCGGCTGTCCGTGCGTGGCCACGACCTCGCCGCCCGTGCCTTTGACCACGGCGCCGAGCAGGCGGAACGTGCGGCTCAGCCGCGCGAGGGCCGGCTCCACGACGCCCTCCGGGCGCTGAGCGGTGAGCACGTCTTGGCCCAGGGCCTGGAGCAGCCGGTCGTAGGCGGTCTCGCGTGCGGAACGCCCGCGAATCACGCGTCGCGCCCAGCCGGCGATCGGGTCAAAGAGCGCCAGGGTGACGACCAGCGCCAGCCCGGTGACGATCGGCAGCTGGATGGCGAGCACGTCCTGCGTCCAGCGCTCGAGCCCGATCAGGGCGGCCACGTAGAGGGTGACCCCGACACCGATGACGATCGAGTAGCGGAACGCCTGGACCGCGACCTCGGGCGACAGAAAGACGCCCTGCGCGAAGACGGCATAGGCCGCCAGGATCACGGCCAGCGTCACCAGCGAGACGCCGAGCCACGGATCGCTGTCGGACGGCCCGGGCAGGAACCGCAGCACGCCGCCCAAGGCTCCCACGGCGACGGTCGCCAGTGCCGCCAGCAGCTGCCGGCGCCTGGCCAGGTCGGCTCCCGCGCCGCCCAGGGCGCGCACGATCCAGTAGAGGGCGGCCCCGAAGATGAGCATCCGCGCCACGATCCAGGCCCATCCCAGCACTTCGCCGGGAATGCCCGGCAGCTCGAGGTGCGGTGGCGAGACGGCGAACTGCTGATCGGGGAAGAAGACGGCACCAACCGCCATCGCCCCGCTGACGGCGTACGTCGCGACCAGCACGGCCTGTTGAACCGTCGATCGCCGGCCCTCTACGGCAAGTGCCAGCGCGATGTGCAGGGTTCCGGCCGGCAGGAGGAATGCGGCGACGTCCTCGATCGCGTTCAACGGCCCGCCCACGCGGCCGGGCTGGCCAGTCAGGCGCTGGGCGATGATGGCCACCGACCAGACGACGAGGTATCCGGTCAGCAGGGCGAAGACGCGTGCGCCGGGCTGGCGCCCCGCGCGTGTCAGCACGATCAGCCCCAGCCAGGTGGCCAGGATGGCGGTGACGCCGTGGGCGACGATCTCGAGAAGCGCGGGAAGCTCGGGCAACCTGTCCTGTCTCCCTCCGACAGTGAGGGCAGTGCCCCACGGTACGCCGGACGATCGGCCCCGACAAGGGCCCGCCCAACGGGCGCAGAGCCAGCGCACGCAATGGGCAAACCGACGCGACAGGCAAGGTGTCCGATAAGCGCGCGATAACGGCGGCGTGAATGCCGCCTGGGCTACCATCGAGGACGTGCCAGCGGTCGTGCCGTCCCCCGACCAGCTCCCGATCTTCGAGGAGCTGGTCTCCCCCCCGCCGCGCCGGCTTCGACCGCACCTCCGCATCCAGCCCCCTCTGCTCGCCGACCTGACTCCCCGGCAGCGCAAGGCGGTGACGCACGGCGATGGCCCGCTCCTGATCGTGGCGGGGGCGGGGACCGGCAAGACGACGGTCATCACGCGCCGGATCGCCTGGCTCATCGCCGAGAAGCGGGCGAAGCCGTCCGAGATCCTGGCGCTCACGTTCACGGATCGAGCGGCCCTGGAGATGACCGAGCGCGTCGATCGGCTGGTGCCATACGGCTACACCGATACCGTGATCAGCACCTTCCACGCCTTCGGTGACCGGCTGCTGCGCGACCACGCCTTCGAGGCCGGCCTCTCCGACCGGTCGACCGTCCTCTCCCGGGCGGAGCAGGTCATCTTCCTGCGCGAGCGCCTGTTCGACCTGCCGCTGGACCGATACCGCCCACTCGGCGATCCGACCCGCTTCCTGCACGCCCTCGTGACGTTGATCAGCCGCGCCCGCGACGAGGATGTCCCGCCGGCCGAGTACCAAGCGGCCGCGGATCGGCTGGCGGCGCTGGCCGTCGCCTCGCCGGACGACGCCGCGCTGGCGGAGGAGGCCGTCCAGCAGGCCGAGCTGGCGGCGCTGTACGAGGCCTATGAGGGCCTGATGCGAGCGCATGACAGGCTCGACTTCGGGGACCAGGTCGGCCTCGCCCTGCGGCTGCTGCGCGAGCACCCATCGGTCATGGAGGCCGAGCGCGCGCGCTATCGGCACATCCTGGTCGACGAGTTCCAGGACACGAACTACGCCCAGTTCGAGCTCGTCAAGTTGCTGGCCGGCTCGCCGCGCGCCAACGTCACCGTCGTGGGCGACGACGACCAGAGCATCTACCGTTTCCGAGGCGCCGCGCTCAGCAACATCCTCGGCTTCCGCACCGCCTTCCCGAAGGCTGCGAGCGTGGTGCTGACCGATAACTTCCGCAGCCGCCAGCCGATCCTCGACGCCGCCTACCGGCTGATCCAGCACAACGACCCCGAGCGGCTGGAGGCGCGTGAGGGTCTCGACAAGCGTCTCGTGTCGCGGGCTCGCTTGCCGCGCGAGGCGCCCGCCGACGGACCGATCGAGCTGCTCGCCTTCGACACCGGCTCTGACGAGGCCGATGCCGTGGCCGAGCGCATCGCGGCATCGCTGCGCACCGGCCGCCAGCCAGGCGACCACGCCGTGCTGGTGCGGACCAACCGCGACGCCGATCCGATCCTGCGTGCGCTCACCATGTCGCGGGTGCCGTGGCGCTTCTCGGGCACTGCCGGGCTCTATCGCCAGCCGGAGGTGCGGCTGCTGGTCAGCTTCCTGCGCGCCGCGAACGACCCGGAGGATTCGATCAGCAGCTACGACCTCGCCACGTCCGAGGTCTTCGGCCTCGATCCGCGGGACGTGACCGTCGCCCTGAACGCTGCCACGCGACGGCATACCAGCCTCGAGACCGCGCTCCGCAACGCCTCGGCCGCCACCGATGGCGTGCGCTTCGCGCCGCGCGCCTTGGAGGTCGTGCAGCGGCTGCTCGCCAGCCTCGACCAGCATCGGGCCATGAGCGCTGAGCGAACCACCGGCGAGCTGCTCTACCACTTCATCTCCAGCTCCGGCTGGCTCGGCCGCCTGGGCGCCGAGGCCCGCGAGTCCGGGGAGGAGCGGCTGGCCAACGTCGCGCGCTTCTTCGAGATCGTGCGCCGCCAGTCCGGTCTCCTGCGCGACGATCGGCTGCCGTTCCTCGTCGCACAGCTGGATACCCTCATCGAGGTTGGGGATGACCCATCAACTGCGGACGTCGAGCTGGACGAGGGGGACGCCGTCCACGTCCTCACCTACCACAAGGCCAAGGGGCTCGAGTTCCCGGTCGTCTGGATGGTCGGCCTGGTCGACGACCGATTCCCCACCCGATCGCGCGGCGACCAGCTGCCTCTCCCGGCCGACCTGATTCGCGAGCCGCTGCCTGAGGGTGACCACCACCTGGCGGAAGAGCGGCGCCTCTTCTACGTCGGCATGACCCGCGCCCGAGAGGAGCTGCTCCTCAGCTGGGCGCGCGACTACGGCGGACGGGCCGCGCGCCGTCTCAGCCCGTTCGTGCTCGAGGCGCTCGACATGCCCCCCGCCACGCCGGTCGAAGCCCTGCGCCCCAGCGTGGTGGAGCGCCTTGCCCGTCATGAGCGCGCCGCCGCCCCGGCGGCCGCGGCGAGCTCCACCGCCCGCCCGTCGCTGGCCGACCGACCGCTGATGCTCAGCTACGGACAGGTGACGGACTACCTCGAATGCCCAGCTCGCTACCGCTACGCGCACGCGATTCGCATACCGACTCCGGCCTCCCACCAGATGGCCTACGGGAGGGCGTTGCACGCCGCGGTGCAGGCCTTCCATCGAGCCCAGATGGCAGGTCGTTCGACCAGCCTCGAAGAGCTCTACGCCGAGCTGGACGCAGCCTGGGAGTCGGTCGGCTACCTCACCCGCCAGCACGAGGAGGCGCGCCGGGCGGCGGCGCGTGAGGCGTTGCAGCGCTTCTGGAACGAGCAGCAGTCCGATCCGGCGCGACCGGTGGCGGTCGAGCAGGAATTCTCGGTGCTGGTCGGCCGTGACCGGCTGCGCGGCCGATACGATCGCGTCGACCGGGACCCGGACGGTCGGGTGACGATCACCGACTACAAGTCCGCCGACGTTCGCGACCCCGCGACGGCCAGCCGGCGCTCTCGCGACTCGCTGCAGCTCTCGATCTATGCCATGGCCTACGAGGGCCAGCATGGCCGCGCGCCGGATGAGCTGGCGCTCCACTTCCTGGAGTCCGGGATCGTCGGGCGCAGCGCCCCGTCGCCGAAGCGGCTGGCCAAGGCGACCGCGCAGGTGAGGGCCGCGGCGGACGGCATCCGCGCCGGCGAGTTCGACGCCAACCCCTCGCCCATGCGCTGCGGCTTCTGTCCGTTTCGCGAGATCTGCCCGGACGCGGCGCGCTGAGCCGGTGAGCGGGCGAACCAGGCTCGTCGTCGCCGGGCTCGCCCTTCTCGCCCTGCTGGCAGCCGTGACCCTGGTTGCCTTTGCCGGCAACGCGTGCCCCACCGATTCCCCGGCGCGGCCGTGCCCGGACGCGGGGACAAATCGGATCGCGGTTGTCGTGCTCGCAGCCGCGGCGGTCGGACTGCTCGTCACACCGTTCGCGTTTCTGGCCGAGTTCGTTGCGCGCCGGCGGATCGTGTTCCGCGGGGCGTGGGCCCGCGCGACGCGTCGCGGGTTGCTTGCCTCGGCAGTCGTGGCGGCGATGGCCGGCCTTCGGCTCGGCGGCGCGCTGTCCGTCCCGGGCGCCCTGTTCCTGCTGATCCTGACGGGGTTGGCGGAATGGTTCGCCATTCGCCGGGTTGACCTGCCATGAGCGCTGACATCTTCGCGGGCCAGCTGACCGACGCAGACCTGCTCGCCGAGCTCTACGACCTCGAGCACGACGAGGTGACCGATGACCTCGTCTTCTACCGGGAGATGGCCGCGCGCCATCGCGGTCCTGCGCTCGACCTGGGCTGCGGATCGGGCCGCATCTTCGCCAGCCTGCTGGAGGGCGGTGCGAAGCCGATCGTCGGCGTCGACGGCTCGCCGGCGCTGCTGCGCCGCGCCGAGGCGCGTATCGGCGGCGATGAGAGGCTCAGCCGGGCCATGGCCGACGGGGAGCTGGCGCTGGTCGCCGGTGACGTGCGACAGCTCGGCGGCCTGGGGCGATCGGAGCGATTCCGCCTGGTGGTGGCGGCCGGCGTGCTTCCGCACCTGGATGGTCCGGAGGAGGCGATGCTGATGTTGGCCGGCGTCGCGCGCCTGCTGGCTGGCGACGGCCGGCTCGTGCTCGATGATCTCGGTCCGGGGCTGTTGCCGACCCGGGACCTCCCGCTTTCGGTCGACTGGCGTCGGACGCTCGGCGGCCGCGAGGTCGTGCGACGCAGCCAGCTGATGCTGCGCGAGGCACCCGAAGGGCTGCGCGTCGCCTTCTCGACAATGGTCGATCTGGGACAGGCCGATGGTACGATAGCGCGGCTTCCGGCCAACCATCGGCTCTGGTACCCATATACAGAAGCGCTCCTTTCGCTGGTCCGGGAAGCCGGCCTGGCTGTGGAGCTGGCCTATGGTTCGCACGACCTCGACCCGCTCGAGGAGGACAGCGTGCGACGGATAATGGTGATCCGGGCGACCGCAGGCTGAGATGGGGACGTGGGGGGCGGGCCGGAGGCGC
>Ga0214471_10000672_pt1 | contig 28067 bp, 24 predicted proteins | sample RVTome_5_FD_207665 | JGI IMG/M metagenome (GOLD analysis project Ga0214471, IMG submission 207665) | Soil microbial communities from uranium-contaminated site in the Upper Colorado River Basin, Wyoming, United States - RVT142D155 | ecosystem: Environmental > Terrestrial > Soil > Contaminated >... | reverse complement strand
GGCCCTGCAGCCGATGTGGCACAGCACGATCTTCGGCCCCTACTTCGTCGCCGGCGCGATCTACTCGGGGATCGCGATGCTGCTGGTGACGATGTTCGCGTTGCGCCACGGCCTGGGGCTGCAGCGCTACCTCGACGAGCGGGTCTTCAACAACCTCGGGCTGCTGTTTCTCGCCATGTCGATGATCTGGGCCTACTTCACCTTCGCCGAGCACCTCACCGTCTGGTACGGCAACGAGACCGCGGAGATGGCGGTGTACGACGCCCGCGTTTCCGGCAAGTTCGCCCCGTTCTTCTGGAGCATGTTGGTGCTCAACGTCGCCGTGCCCCTCGCCGTGCTGGGGTTCCGGCGCGGCCGGCGGCCGTTGCCGGCGGCCCTGGTGGGTGTCGGGGTGATCGCCGGCATGTGGCTGGAGCGCTTCGTGATCGTCGTCGGCTCGCTGAGTCTGCCGCGCCTCGACTACACCATCGGCAGCTACACGCCGAGCTGGGTTGAGATCGGGGTGATCGCCGGCTCGTTCGGACTGTTCGGCCTGCTCTACTTCCTCTTCTTGCAGGTGGCGCCGATCGTTTCGATCTGGGAGGTCCGCGAGGGCGAGATGCGGGCTCCTCTCTCAGACGCCGGCCGGGCGAGACCTTCGTTATCGTCGGTCGCCGAGGAGTCGTAGCCGCCATGGGCACTCCACCGGAAGGACCCGCGAGCATGAATGCGGAGGCTCGGTCGGCGGGAGGCGTGATCGTGCACGCGGCGTTCGCCTCGGAGCGCGACGCTCGCGCGGCGCTCGACCGGCTGGCGGCCGACGGCGTCGCCTCCGGCGACATCGAGGTGCGCAGCTCGATTCCGCTCGGCGAGGCGTTCTTCGCCGACGCGGCCCCGCCCGTTTCCCGAATTCCGCTTTTCGCGGTCATGGGCGGCATCGCCGGCGGCATCGCCGCCTACCTGGTGGCGACGTGGCCGCCGCCCATGGGCCTGCCGGCCGTCTCCGGGCCGCCCCTGGCGCTGATCGTCTTCGAGGGCCTCGCCGTCGGGGCGATCCTGGTCGCGGTCGCCCGGGTGCTGTGGGAGTGCGGGCTGCTGCGCCGGGGCCCGGCGGCCGGCCCGCTCGACGCGAACCTCGCCGCCGGCGCGATCGTCATCGCCGCCCGCCGCCCCGCAGGTGCCTCCCGCGACTGGACGGCGGGCGCCGTCGCCGTCGCCTCGTCTTCCTGAGCCCCGCCGGCGGGTCGCGGCGAGGCCTTGCGCAGCGGTTTGGCGGGCCGGGAATCGGGCGCCGGGGCAGGCTACCGACCGTTCCCCTGTGGCGACTTTCCCGCGAACGTGGTAGACGGAAGGGACAGAAACCGATTTTCACCCGGCTCGGACACCAGACACGAGGTAATCCCCCGATGTCAAACGTGGAGATCATCACAGCAACCCACCGGGCGGTCTCCCGGCGATCCTTCATCAAGGGGGTTGTCGCCAGCGGTGCTGCCGCCTCCTCGGCCGGCTACCTGTTCCGCGGCGCGGCCACCGCCTTCGCGCAGACCGGGGCCCAGGGAGCGGTCGAGCGGCTCGTCTCGCTCAACGTCAACGGCCAGGCGCGGCGGGTCGACGTGCTGCCGCAAGACACGCTCGCCATGGTGTTGCGCTACAAGGTCGGCCTCACCGGCACCAAGTTCGGCTGCGACCGCGCCGAGTGCGGCGCCTGCACCGTGCTGATCGACGGCGTGCCGCACTACTCCTGCTCGATCCTGGCGCACAGCGTGCGCGGCCGCGAGGTGACCACAATCGAGGGGTTGGCGAGCCCCTCCGGCCAGCTCCACCCCGTGCAGCAGGCCGTCATGGACGAGGCCGGTTTCCAGTGCGCCTTCTGCGCGCCGGGCTTCATCATGGCGATGGTCGGCTTTTTGAACACCAACAACAATCCGACCCGGCGGCAGGCGGCGGAGGGGATCTCCGGCAACCTCTGCCGCTGTTGCGACTACAACAAGATCCTCAACTCCTGCATGCGAGCCGCCGACTACGTGCGCGAGGGCATTCCGACGGAGGTGAGCTGAGATGGCGGACTTCAAGCTGATCGGCAAGGATTTCGCGCCTCCGGACCTGGAGGCCAAGATCACCGGGAGGGCGAGGTACGCCGAGGACTTTCGCGCCGAGGGCATGCTGTTCGCCAAGCTCCTCGTCAGCCCCATGCCCCATTGCCGCGTCGTTCGTATCGACGCCAGCGCGGCGCTCGCCATGCCGGGCGTCGAGGCGATCCTCACCGCCGACGATCTGCCGGAGGGGCGGGACGCGCCCGGCGACGAGCGGGCCCTCACCAACGAGCCCCTCTACGAGGGTGAGCCGATCCTCGCGGTGGCGGCCGTCGACGAGACCACCGCGGCCGACGCCATCGACAAGATCCGGGTGGAGCTCGAGCCGCTGCCGTTCGTGATCGATCCGCTCGAGAGCCTCAGGCCCGGCGGCCCCGACGCCCGGATCGACGGCAACACCGCCGTCCGCGACGAGGATCGCCGCACGGTGCTGCAGTCGGTGAAATGGCCGGAGGACGTCTTTGATGCGGCCGGCGAAGACGGCTTTCCGATGGGCGAGCCGGCGGACGAATGGACGATCGGCGACATCGACGCCGGCTTCGCCGAGGCCGACGTCATCATCGACGAGAGCGTCTTTCACCAGTCGCAGACCCACCACCCGCTGGAGCCGCGCAGCTGCATGGCCTACTGGCAGAACGGCAAGCTGTACGCCTACGTCTCGACGCAGAGCGTGGCGCGGACGGTGTCGTCGCTGGCCGGCGGCGTCGGAATCGATCCATCGGACGTGGTGCTGATCAGCGAGTTCTGCGGCGGCGGCTTCGGCAGCAAGATCTCCGGGTCGGTGAACATGCCGATCCCGGCGCTGCTGTCGCGCAAGACCGGGCGGCCGGTGATGCTGCGCGTCACCCGCGCCGAGGAGAACTACTACGGCCGCGCTCGTCCCGGCTTCCAGGCTCGGATCAAGCTGGGCATGCGCGCCGACGGTCGGGTCACGGCGATCGACATGTTCATCGTCCAGGACAACGGCCCCTACGGCCTGCAGGGCGACCACAGCACCGCCGGGAACATGGTGCATCTCATTTTCCAGCCCGCGAACATGCGCTGGCGGGGGATCACGGTCTTCACCAACACGCCACCCCGCGGCGCCCAGCGCGGCCCCGGCGGCGTACAGGCCGTGGCGATGATCACTCCCCTGGCCGACCGCGCCTGCCGCCAATTGGGCATCGATCGGGTCGAGATGCTGCGCGCCAACCTGCCTGGACACGACGCCGTCATGGGCCCGCGCCTCACCCAGCTCTCGAGCTGTTTCGTTCGCGAGGCCCTCGAGCTGGGCGTCGAGCGGTTCGACTGGGCGAGCAAGAACATGCTCTCCCGCCAGCGCACCGGCACCAAGGTCACCGGCATCGGAATTGCCGCCAGTCCCTACACGGCCGGCAGCTTCGAGTACGACGGCCTGGCGGTGCTGACCCCCGAGGGCAGGCTGCGCATCCATCAGGGAATCGGCAACCTCGGCACCCATTCGATCGCCGACACCGCCCGGCCGGCCGCCGAGCCCATCGACATGCCCTGGGAGCGGTGCGACATCGTCTGGGGCGACACCAGCAAGCACCTGCCGTGGAGCTCGTCGCAGGCCGGCAGCCAGACGACGCACGCCCACACCCGCGCCAACTACGCGGCCGGGCTCGACCTCAAGCGCAAGCTGCAGGAGATCGCCGCCCGCGATCTCGGCGGCGCGCCCGAAAACTACGAGGTCGCCGCTGGCCGGGTGTTCAACGTCAGCGATCGATCCCGGTACATGACGCTGCCGCGCGCCGCGGCCCGGGCCATCGAGCTCGGCGGCAAGTACGACGGCCACGAGCTGCCCGAGGACCTCAACGAGATGACCGTCGCCTCGGCGACGGCGCTCGCCGGACAGGGCCTCATGGGGGTCGCCAAGGACAACTTCGATCGCGGCGGGCCGCTGCAGTCCTGGGTGATCGGTTTCGCCCGCGTCGAGGTCGACGTCGAGACCGGCATGGTGGACATCGTCGAGTACCTGGCGGCCACCGACTGCGGCACGGTCTTGAACCCGCGCAGCCTGGGCGCTCAGTTGCACGGCGGCTCGATCCAGGGGTTCGGCGTCGCGCGCAGCCAGAAATGGGTCTACGACCCGCAGTGGGGAGTGCCGTTCACCAAGGGTTTCCACACCGCCAAGCCGCCCACCATCCTGGACGTTCCGCTGGAGATGGACTGGGTCGCCGCGGACCTGCCCGACCCCTACAACCCGGTCGGCTGTAAGGGGATAGGAGAGCCGCCTATGGGCGCCGGTGCCGGTGCCATTGTCTCCGCCATCGAGGATGCCCTCGGCGGCGACGTTGCTTTCAACCGCACGCCGATCACCACCGACATGATCCTGGCGGCCCTCGAGCGGCGCCCGCAGCCGTATCGCGGGCTGACCGCCCACGTTTGAGGAAGGAGGAGGACGATGGCTGTTATCCGCGACATGATGCCGGCATTCGAGCTCTTCCAACCCCAGAGCGTCTCCGAGGTGGTCGATCTTCTCGCCCGCTACGACGATAGCTGGCTGATCGCCGGGGGACTCGACAGCTTCGAGTGGTTCAAAGAGCGCCATGTGCGCCCGCCGGTCGTGGTCGACGTCAGCGGCGTCGACGAGCTGAAGGGAATCCGCGAGGTTGACGGCGGCGTCGAGATCGGCGCCATGACGACGCTCACCGAGATCGTCACCGACGCCGGCATCCGCGAGCGCTTCGCGCTGCTGTCCACTGCGGCCTACGCCGTCGCCACCCCGCAGATCCGCAACCAGGGGACCATCGGCGGCAATGTGGCGCAGGACACGCGCTGCTGGTATTACCGCGGCGGGTGGCCCTGCTACCGGGCCGGCGGCAACATCTGCTACGCCGACACGCCGACCTCGATGAACCGGGAGCACTGCCTCTTCGGCGCCTCCCGCTGCGTCGCCGTGAACCCGTCGGATACGGCCCCGGCGCTGATCGCGCTCGACGCCAAGATGGTGATCCGCAGCCGCCGCGGCGAGCAGGTGGTCGATGCCGAGAGCTTCTTCATCGGCCCGCGCACGGACATCACCCGGATGACCGTCCTGCGTCCCGGCGATCTGCTCACCGCGATCCGGATCCCCTCGACCTGGGCCGGCAGCGCCTACTACTTCGAGAAGGCGCGCGACCGCCAGGCGTGGGACTTCCCGCTGGTCAACGTGGCGGCGGCGATCAAGACGCGCGGCGGCACGATCGAGGACATCCGCCTGGCGGTCAACGCCGTGGCGCCCTACCCGATGCGCCTGACCCGGGTCGAGAACCAGCTTCGCGGCCAGGCGCTGAACGCCGAGACCGCGGCGGCCGCCGGCGAGGTGGCGATTCAGGGCGCCCGGCCGCTGCGCCACAACGCCTACAAGGTGCCGCTGCTGCGGAATCTCGTGACCCGGGCGATTCGCGACAGCGGGACCGCCTGAGCATGGATTTCTTCCAGTACGACGCCAATCCGTGGGGCCAGGAGATCCTCGTGCGGATCTCCTGGGATCTGTTGTGGGCGTCGCTGATCTTCGGCGTCCTGTTCGTCGTCGGGCACCTGGTCCTGCGCAGGGTGTGGTTCCCGGCGCACGGCGGAACGGCTGAAAAGGCCGCCGTGGCGGCGGCCCCGGCGGCTGCCGACGTTCCCGAGCGGGTACGGCGCCACTCGCTGGGCTCCCGCCTCTTCCACTGGGTGATGGCGGCGGCGATGTTCAGCCTCCTGATCACCGCCTTCTTCCCGGTCCTCGGCATCCAGTTTCCCTGGCTGACCATCCACTGGGTCTCCGGCCTGGTGCTGATCGCGGCCGTCGCGTTCCACATCGTGCATGCGACCGTGTTCATGGACCTCAAGGCCGTGTGGATCGGTCCTCGCGACCTGCGCAACATGTCGCGGCGGCTGTCGCGCAGCCTCGGGCGGCCGGGGCCGGACCCCGAGTTGCCCGGCAAGTATCCACTCGAGAACAAGCTCTATCACAACATCATCACCGCGGTCGGGTTTGCGGTCATCGCCACCGGGCTGTTGATGATGTACCGGATCGACACGCCGCTGTTCGCCCGCGATCCCTACATGTTCGCCGAGCAGACCTGGGGTTGGGTGTACGTCATCCACGGCCTCTCGGCGGTGGCGCTCGTGACGCTGGTCATCGCCCACGTCTACTTCGCGGTGCTTCCGGAAAAACGGTGGATCACCTGGTCGATGATCCACGGCTGGATCAGCCGTGAGAAGTACCTCGAGCACCACGATCCGCGGCGCTGGTCGGCGCGCGACTAGGGCCCGCGCGGCGACATGTCACGCGAGGATCTGAAGCGGCGTATCGACCGCGTCGAAGAAGCCTACGAGTTCATGCTGTCGTACGCGGCGCGGGGTCTTGCGGACGATCAGTCGACCTCGTTGCGGAGATTCCTGGAGCGCACCCACGAAGCGCTCGACGGAATCGGTGACGCCGTCCGCGCCGTCCTCGCCGAGGACGGCGGCGAGGACGCGGCCGCCAAGCGGGGAGTCGAGAGGTTCGTGGCCGTTCTCGAGCGCGACGCCGCCGCATCGCACGCGGCCGTCGGGATGGTGCTCGCCCAGCCGGCGATCGGCTCGCAGCTCATCGACAACCTCAACGCCTCGATCCACGTCCGGGCGCTGCTCACCGACCTCTTCTTGATCGACGAGGCGCTGGCGCTCGGGGTCGGCGCGGAAAGCCCGCCGGCGGCCTTCGCCCCCGACGAAGGCGAGAGCTTCGGCCCCCGCGACGAAGATTCCTGACCCTGAGCCGGCGCCTGGGCCTGACCCCACGCAGGTCACGTACACCGGTATTTTCGTTATCGAGTACTGCCGGAGACGGGTGCTCCGCGGCTGTCGTTTGCGCCGCGGCCCGGCCGGTGCTTCCGACCCCTGGGCCGCGCTCTCTCACGAGCTCTGCGACACGTCCACGCGTGTTTCGGGTCCGGTGACCTCCACCGGCAGCCGCCGGCGGCGGGCCTCATCGAAGTTCCAGACGACCAGCGTGTACGAGCCAGGCGGCAGCCCGTGCAGGGAGAAGGCCCCATCCGCGGCGGCGATGGTGCTGTAGGGGCTCGGGGTCACGATGACGAAGGCCGCCATCGCCGGGTGGACGTCGCAGCGGATCGCGTACTCACCGGCCTTCTCGAAGGCCAGGTCGTAGGTGCTGCCCGGCGCCGGAGTGGCGACGTTGGCCACCGTCTCGCCGCTGCGGGAGTCGATGACGTGGATGTTGTGGAGGACGTCCTCGCTGTTGTGAAAACGCACGATTCGGCCGGTGCGGATGACGAGAACGTCGGGGGAGAAGTCGAGGCCGATCTGGTCCATGACCACCGGGTCCTCGGGGAGGGGCGGGGCCGCTGGATCGGAGGGCGCGCCACTCTCGAGTATGACGACCGAGGGGAAGCCGGCCGAGGCCGGGGAAACGGCGCCCGTCAAGATCGCGCCGGCGCCGTTCGCCGGCGCGGCTGGCGGAGGGGGCGCCGCCGCGCCGTCTGCCGCAACCGCCGAGTCGGGACCCTCGGACGCAGCACAGCCGGCCGCGATGATCGTCAGGCAAACCGTTGCCAGGATCCGGATCCGTGTCGACATTGCATCTCCCCGAGGCGTTCAGTGGCTCGACGAACGCGCGTCCCTGGCAGTATCGCGGCAAGAAACGTGGCGCACCGCGATGCGCCACGAGCGCCAAGCGTTCCGGCGCATCAAATGCTGTGGCGAGTCTACATGACCGGCTCGGACGCAGTGACTTGGGCCTCGATCACGCGCGGCCGGCGAGCTGCCGAGGACGGCAGGCGCCGTCGCGCCCTGTCGCGGCGGTCTCGTTGCGGTACGCGGTGTAGGATTCGCTCATCCGCTTCCAGCCCTGGAGAGGTCAGCCCATGTTGTCTCGCCGAAACGTGCTCGGAGCTTCCGCCGCCGCGGTCGCGGGCGCCGCCCTCGACGCCTCGCTCCCGGCTGCCGCCGCTGCCGCCGCCCTCGATGCGCCTCCGCCAACGACCGAGGCCGTGGCGCCGCCCCAGACCCGCGACCTGCCGCCGTCGATTGCGGCGCTGGCTCCGCCGAGCGAGCAGCCCCGGCCGATCACCACCGAGGAGCGCCGCGGCAGGGTCGAGAAGGCGAGGCGCCTGATGGTCGAGCAGGGCGTCGACGCCCTGCTGATGGCCGGCGGCACCTCGATGGTCTACTTCGCGAACGTCCAGTGGGGCTTGAGTGAGCGCATGATGGCGCTGGTCGTGCCGGCCCGTGCCGACGCCTTCGTCGTCTGCCCGGGGTTCGAGGAGGAGCGGGCCCGCGAGCAGCTCGGGCGCGGCCCGTTCGGCGGCGAGACCCAGGTCTACACCTGGGAGGAGCACGAGGACCCGTACGCCCGCGTCGCCCGCGGGCTGCGCGACCGCGGCATCGCCGCCGGCAAGCTCGGCGTCGAGGAGCGGACCTACTTCGTCTACGCCAACGGCATCGCGCGATCCGCGCCGACGATCGAGACGGTCGATGCGATTCCGATCACCGCCGGCTGCCGAGGCGTCAAGGACGAGCACGAGCTCGACCTCATGCGCCTGGCCTCGAAGGTCACGCTGCGCGCCTACAAGGCCGCCTACGAGGCTATGCAGGAGGGCATGACCCAGGCGGAGTTCGCCGGCATGGTGGCGTTGGCGCACCAGCGGCAGGGATACGCGGGGGGCGCCGGCGTCCAGGTGGGGGAGTACTCGGCGCTGCCGCACGGCTCGGCGACGCCGCAGGTCATTCGTGAGGGCACCATCCTGCTGATCGACGGCGGCTGCGCGGTCGAGGGCTACCGCTCCGACCTCAGCCGCACCTTCGTGCTCGGCGAGCCCACCGACAAGATGCGCCAGGTCTTCGGGATCGAGCTGCGGGCCCAGACCGCGGCGCTCGCCGCCGCCCGGCCCGGCGTCGAGTGCCAGGCGGTCGACGCCGCCGCCCGCACGGTCATCGACGACGCCGGCTACGGCCCCGGCTACACCTACTTCACCCACCGCGTCGGCCACGGCATGGGCATGGACGGCCACGAGTGGCCCTACCTGGTGCGCGGCAACACCCTGCCTCTGGCCCCCGGTATGACCTTCAGCGACGAGCCCGGCATCTACATCCGCGGCGAGTTCGGTGTCCGCCTCGAGGACGACATGGTGATCACCGAGAACGGCGCCGAGCTGTTCACCCCGCAAAGCCCGTCGCTGGACGATCCCTTCGCCGGCGTCGAGTGATCATCGCAAAGGCCGGCGGCTACGCTCGTCGGTCGAATCGCAAGGATTCGGTCCCTCGCAGGTGCGATAATGATAGGAATCCGCCGTCACCAGACGACCCGGACTCCGAAGCTCTTGAGGGCCGGATCCTGGGTCAGGAGAGGAACGTCTTCGAGCGCGCTCTGGGCGGCCAGCATCCGGTCGAAGGGGTCGCGGTGGGCGTGGGGCCAGCTCCCTGCCTTCTGAGCGTGGGGGATGCTCACCGCGAGCTCGAAGAAGCCGGCACGGCGAACCCATCCCGCCATGTCGATGACGAGCGGCTCCACCCCGCGGAGCTTGCCCAGGCGGTGCTTCGTCGCGATCTCCCAGGCGGTGGCGCTCGAGACGAGAATCTCGTTCGAGGGGTCGGCCAGGATCCCGCGCGCGCGCTCGGATAGCTGCGGATCGTCGAACATCCACCACAGCAGGGCGTGCGTGTCGAGGAGGAACCTCAACCTTCCCACGCCGCCAGCTCCTCCTCCGGCAGCGGCGCGAAGAGATCACCCTCCAGATCCCCTTTGAGCAGGCCAGGCTGCCGGGGCTCCGGCGGCGCGAGAGCAGTGAGGCGGGCGAACGGCTTGCCGTTCTTCGCGATCACGATCTCCTCGCCAGCGTGCGCTCGTTCGAGGAGCTGGGACAGATGCGTCTTGGCCTCGTGGACGTTGACGGTCTTCATGCTTTGCAACTGTAGACCAACTCGATGAACTAAGTCAACTCGATCGTGCCGGCGCGTCCCGAAGGCGGACGCGAGCGATTTCGTCCCGGCGTCAGCCGTGCCGGCGTGTCCCGAAACGGGCCGCGAGCCCCGGCGTCAGCTCGACGCCAGCGAGTCCCGATCCTGATCGGTGAAAGCCGCGCTCCGGCCGGCCCGGTAGGCGTGGCAGCGCTCCGACATCACCGCGAACGCCCGCATGACTCCGTCGGGCGACGCCTCATAGCCGGCAGTATAGGCCAGGTCGATACCCATGCCCCCCGCCTCGGCAAACGCATCCACGTTGGCTCCGAGGTAGATGAACTCCCACCCGTATACTTGCCGCTGCCTCTCGATGAGCTCGCGGACCTGGGCTTTGCGGAACTCCCGGCTGGCATTCTCGTGCCCGTCCGTAATGATGACGAAGAGGACTCGGTCGGGCCGGCTCGGCTCGGGAAGGGCGACCAGACGCTCCCCCGTGCTCACGATGGTTCGGCCCACGGCGTCGAGCAAGGGAGTCGTTCCTCGCGGATGCAGCGTCAGGCCGGCGGCGTGGTGGATCGGCTCCGCCACGTAGACTTCCTCGACGGCCTCGCTGTCGAACTGGGTCAAAGAGAGGCTGCATTCTCCCGGGATTCGCCGCTGCTGATCCAGGAAGCTCGCAAACCCACCCTCCACGTCCTGCTTGACGGTCGCCATCGAGCCGGAGCGGTCGAGAAGGATGGTGATGTCGGTTCGCTTTGGTTTGCTCATGCTGGCTCCTTATCCCGCTTGGGCGCCGCCGAGCCGGAGCGGTCGAGCAGGATCGTGATGTCGGATCGTTTGGGGGTGGCTCATGCTGGCTCCTTGCCCCCTCCAGGCCGGGCGGATATCTTGACAGCGACAAGATCACGATAAACAAGAATCTAGACAATGTCAAGATCAAGACGCAAGCCCTACCACCATGGCGATCTCCGGCGAGCCCTGCTCGAGGCCGCCGGCAAGCTGCTTGAAACCCAGGGTCCTTCCGCAGTGAGCTTTCGCAAGCTCGCCGAGGCATTGGACGTGAGCCACGCCGCCCCGCTGGCCCACTTCCCCGACCGGGTGTCGCTCGACGCCGCCCTGGCCGCCGAGGGGTTCCGGCAGGTGCGGCACCGGTGCGAGCAGATGCAGGCAAAGCCGGAGGCCGAGCCGCCCCCGGGTTGGAGCGTGAGCCGGCAAGTCGCGCAGTACAGTCTCCCCGTCCGGGCTCCCGAGCCGGTGGCGGCGATGCGGCTGGTCACCGCGGCCCTCGTCTATCTGCGCTTTGCGCTCGAGCACCCCGGGCTGTACCGGGTCATGCACGGGCCCGAGCTCGCGGAGCGGCTCGGCCAGGAGAGCGACCAAGCCGCGCCTCCTTTGGAGGAGCTGGCGGACGAGAAGGCCCGGGCGGCCGCCCTGTTCGAGGAGCTGGCGCGCCAGGGGCAGCAGGCGGGGGAGTTTCGAACCGACGTGCCCGCCGACCTCCTGGCGAGCCTGGTGTTGGCCCTCACCGAGGGCCTAGCCCAGCGGTACCTGGAGGAGGGGTCGGGAGTCGAGCGATTGCCCGATGCCGAACGGCTGTTCGAGGCGTTCCTCGGCGGGTTCTTCCGATCGCCGGCTTGAGGCGCCCAGTCGCAGAGGGCGGCGGTTCAGGGATGCTCCGTGGTCTCCGCCGTCCAGTCGTACACGATCGGGCGGTTGACGGGCCGGTAGGCTCGATCGCAGCAGCTCGCGTTGACGAATGTGGTGTGCCCGTCGGTGTAGGTGCCGGCGCCCTCGTGGATGTGGCCGAAGACGTGCAACCGTGGGCGCGACCGCTCGATCGCATCCATCAGGTCCCGACAGCCGACCCTCTCGCCTCGCGTGGTCGCGTCTCCGTGGCCGAACGGAGGGCCGTGGGTGATCAGCACATCGACATCGCCGGGGATCAGGTCCCACTTCTCGCGGATCGCGGGACCGCGCTCGAGGTTGAACGCCCAGTCGTAGAACCAAGGCTGCCAGGGGCTGCCGTAAAAGACGATGCCTTCGATGGTCACCGACTCGTCCTGCAGATAGATGCAGTTGGTGAGGAGGGCGGCGCTCCGCGGGTCCCTCTCGAAGCAGAAATCGTGGTTCCCGGCGACAACGATCTTGTGCCGGTGTGACAGGCCGCCGACGTACTCGTTGAAGTCTTCCACCTCGTCGAGCGCGCCCATGTTGGTGATGTCGCCGGCGTGCACGAGGACGTCGCCATCGGGGATCGAGATTGCCCGATGGAGGGCGTGGGTGTCGGAAATGGCGACGATTCTCACCTCGAGTCCTCCGGTCGCGGTGGTGGACAGAGGATTCTATAGGTCCTATGCTCGCCGCTCGATGCGCAGGTCGGTAACCACCGGCAATCGGCCGACGCCGTGGATCTGCGGCGCTTCGGCGAAGAAGGCTTCGAGCTGATCCGCCGGCGCCGGGCGGCACAGTAGGTAGCCTTGCACGAGGTCGCAGCCCTGCTCGCGCAGGAACTCCAGCTGCTCCGCCGACTCGACGCCCTCGGCCACTACCTTCATGCTCAGACCGTGGGCCATGGCGATGATCGCTGCGACGATGCTGCGGCTCTCGCGCTCCTCGGAGAGGTGGGTTACGAAGCCGCGATCGATCTTCAACTCGTCGAGCGGAAAGCGGTTCAGGTAGCTCAGCGAGGAGTAGCCGGTGCCGAAGTCGTCGAGGGCAAGCGTGATGCCCAGCGTGTGCAGCTTGTCGAGGACGCCCTTCACGGAGGCGGTCGATTCGAGCAACGCGCTCTCGGTGAGCTCGAGGATGAGACGATGCGGGGCGAGCCCTATGTCGGCGAGCGTCTCGAGGATGCTGTCGACGAGATCGTGCTGCCGGAAGAAGAGCGCGGGCAAGTTGACGGCGATCTTGGGCGGGTCGGCCATTGCGGCCTCCCATCCCTTGCACTGCGCGCACGCCCTGCGCAGCACCCACTCGCTGATGCCCTTGATCAGCCCGGCTTCCTCGGCTATGGGAATGAAGATGCTCGGGGGCACGCTGCCGAAGCGCGTCGTCGTCCACCTCAACAACGCCTCGACGCTGTGCACGTGGCCGTTGGTGGCGTCGAGGATCGGCTGGTACTGGAGCTCGAGCTCCTCGCGCTCCAGTGCTCGGTGCAGCCGCGCCTCGAGCGAGAGCCGCTCGGTTGCTCTGCTCTTCATGTGCTCTTCGAAGAACCGTGCGGCGTTGCCACCATCCTTCTTGGCGAAGAGCATCGCGGTATAGGCGTCACGCAGGCGCCCGCTGGAATCGATGGCTTCGCCCGACAAGACGACGATGCCGATGCTCGCGGTGATAACGAGATCGTCGTCTTCATGTCGCAGGGGCCGAGCCAGGTCGGCGAGGAGCCGGCGGGCGATGGCCTCGACTTCGGCGGGCTGCGCGCAGCCCATGACCAGGGCGACGAACTCGTCGCCCTCCATCTTCGCCACCGTGGTCTCCAGCGGCGCGAGGCGGTCGGTGGAGGTTCTCAAGAGGTCGAGCCGTTGCGTCAGCCGCTGCGCGATGGCGCGCAGGATCTGGTCCCCGGCCTGATAGCCACGCGCCTCGTTGATCCGGTGAAGCCGGTCCACGTCGATGTACAGGATCGCGCTCAGCCGGCCGCTGGCGCCGGTGAACAGCGCCGCTTGCCCGAGCTGCTCCTTGAAGAGACGCCGGTTGGCGAGCCCCGTCAGCGCGTCGTGGTTGATCATGAAGCTGACGCGGTCCTCGAATCGCTTCTTCTCCTCGGTCTCCTTGATCAGCTCGCGCGTGCGCTCCTCGACCTTGCGCGCCAGGCGACGGCGCTCGCGCTCGACATAGCGGCCGCGCAGCCAGTAGATCTGCCCCATCGCCAGGACGCCCGCGAAAACCATCGCGACGCGGAACCAGACCGTCTGATAGATGGTGGGCCGCACGACGAAACGGAAGCTGGCGGGCACCTCGCTCCACAGGCCTTGAGGGTTACGCGCCTCGACCTCGAAGGTGTAGGGGCCGGGCGGCAGGCTGCCGTAGGAGATCTGGCGCTCGCTGGTCGGCAACGACCATTCTTCGTCGAGGCCGACGAGCCGGTAGCGGAACGCGGTGTCGCTCTCGTCGCGGAACGAGAGGCCGGCGAAGTCGAAGGTGACGTTGCTCCGTGACGACGATATCTCGACGTCGGGCCCCTGGACGTCCAGCGGACGGCCGCCGGCCGTCGCCGCCTCGATGCGCACCTGCGGGTGGACGGCAATTATACGGTCGCGTTCGGGGGCGTAATGCACGGCGCCGCGGGCAGTGCCGAACCACAGCCCGCCGCGCGAGTCTTCGATAGCCGCTCCCGGCGCACCTTCGAGGTCGATGAGGCCGTCGCCGAAGTCGAACTGGGTGAAGGTGCCGTCCGCTTGCATCCGATCGAGGCCCCGATTGGTATAGAACCAGACGCGATCCTCGCCATCGACGAGGATCTGGGGGACGAAATTGCTCGCCAGCCCGGACGCGGCCGTCACCCGTCGGACGCGGTCGGCTGCGACATGCAGCACCCCTTCGCCATTGGTCCCGATCCAGACGCCGCCCTGCCGGTCGGCGACCACCGTCGACGAGGAGAGCTCGTCCGCCGCTTCGATGGCGGGCGCGAGCGTGGCCGTTTCGTCGTCGTAACGGAAGAGGCCGCTCGGATCGCCGGCGATCCAGACGTTCCCGTTCGTGTCTTCGGCCAGGCTCGCGATCCGTCGCTCGCGCAGGGTTTCGGTCCCGGGAATCGGCCGCAACGCACCCTGCGACCAGCCCACGATGCCCGCCTCGAGTCCGATCCAAACTTCTCCGGTGTGTCGCACCAGCAGCTCCGTGACGGCGTTCACGGGCAGGCCGTCACGGGCCGCCAGATGTCGGGTGATCTTCTGTTGCCACTGGAAGAGACCGCGTCCCGTTCCGATGAGCACGGACCCGTCGGCCAGCGGTGCAACCGACGTCGGCCACGTCGAGGGGGGAAAACCGTGAATGGCCCCGAGCATCCATACCGAGCCATTGCGCTCGATCACGCCGACTCCGTCGCGGGTGACGATCCAGACCCGGCCGCCGGCGTCCTCCGCAATGTCCAGCACGGAGCTTCCCGGAAGGCGGTGGGCAGCGGTGTACGAGGTGAAGGGCCCGGGAACCAGCTTGGCGACACCGTCGAAAGTGCCGAACCAGACATTCCCCTCCCGGTCCCCGAAGGCGCTCAGCACGTTGGCGTTGGGCAGTCCGTTGGCCTCGGTGAGCAAGCTGAGCCGACCGCCGTCGACGCGGATGATCCCGGCCCAGGCGCCGAACCAGAGCACACCCTCGGCATCGATGGTTCCCGAATAGACGTGCATGGCGCGGGGAGATACGACCGCGCTGTCGTTCACCGCGGCGAAGCTCACCCCGTCTCCGCGATACAGGCCGCTATGGGTGCCCAGCCAAAGGCTGCCATCGTTGCTCTCGACGATGGCGGTGACGTACACGCCCGCGGGAATGCCCTCGTTGCGCGGCACGAAGCGATCGCCGACGAGCTGGAACAGCCCATCGCGCCCCCCCATCCAGAGTCGTCTGCGGCTGTCACTGGTGATCACCCGCGCCTGCTGGTCCGGGAAGAGGCGCGAGGTTCCGTCGGGATCGTCGATGGCGAACGAGTACAGCCCGCCCGGCGTCGCCGCCCAGATCCGGCCGTCGGAGTCGGGGTACACGGCGTCCACGCTGCGGCCCTCGAGCCCCGCAGGGACCTCGAGACCCTCCATCGTCTCGCCGTCGTAGACGGCGATGCCGGAGGCGGTCGCGAGCAGCACCCTTCCGCGCGCATCCTCGCCGATGCCGGTGACGCGGTTGCTCGGCAGTCCCTGCTCGGTGGTGAAGACGCGGAACCCGGCGCCGCCGTACAGGGCCGCGCCGGCGTTGGTGCCGAACCACAGATAACCCCGGCTGTCTTGATAGATGGCGAGGACTTGCTGCGGCAGACCGTCGGCGTTCGTGTAGTGCGCAAACTGGTAGTTTTGCGCGTCCGCGGGCAGCGGGACGATCGCCAGCAGCAGTGGCAGAAGCAGGATGAACCGGCGAAGAATCGGCATGAGGCTGGGATGAGACCGGGCAGAAGGGAGATGATGGTCATGCAACAACAGCCGGGCGAGGCGGCGCAATCCCAAACTCCTCGAGACTTTGGGGTAGAGATGCCCGATCGAAACCTGCCAGAGTAGACGCCGTCATGTGCGCTACCCGTAGGTTCCGGCAATTGGCAGAGCCCGATCGCGGGAAGCGACGGTGCGCGGTGCGCGTGGCGCCCGATCCCGGCGCTTCTTCCGCGCACGGGTTCGCCTATCTGGAGATCCTCGTCGGAATGACGGTCAGCCTGTTCCTCCTCGGCGGCCTGCTCGCCATGCTCTACGGGGCCCAGGCCGGCTATGAAGACTTCGGCGAGATCGGTGCGACGCAGCAGACCGCGCGCCTGGCCCTGATGCAGATCCAGCGCGACCTGGCCCGCGCCGGCGTCGGGCTCAGTCCGATGAAGCCCGTTTTCCCCGTCATCGTTCCGCAGGGCGACGGTGGCGTGCTGATACGCTTGAATCCCGCCGCCGCCACCTCCTATCTGGTCGCCGACATGGTCGCCGACCGCCGGCTGGAGGTGAAGTCCGCGGCGCTCTTCATGCCCGGAACGGCCGTCGCCGTCTATGACGCCAACGGCTCCATCGACTTCGCCGAGGTCTCTGGGGTCAATCAGGGCACCGGGCGTCTCCGCCTCGATCGATCGTTGAGCAAGCAATATCGGCGTACCGACGGCGCTGCGGTCGTCGGCTTCGAGGAGATCTCATATCGGGTCGCGGATGTCTCGGGGGTCCCGACGCTTGTGCGCGAGGTCGGCGACGGCGCCGCGCAGCCGCTCGCCCCCCATGTCGTCAGGTTCAGCATCACGTATTACGACAATTCGGTACCTCCGGTGAGCTTCCAGCCTGCGGATCCGGAGGAACAGGCGAACATTCGCGCCGTCGAGATCGAGCTGGTTCTCCTCACGGAGAACGAGCGGATCGACCTGGGTGATCGACCGCGTGTCCTGCTTCGGACGCGCGTCGCGCCCCGGTCGTTGACGATCTCGTAGCAGCGAAAAAGGGGACCGTCGCCATGCAGTCCGGGAGGTTGCAGTACACGTGTGCGCCCACGCAGGTTCATCCCCGATGCGGTAGCCCTTGCGCGGACACCTGTTCGCCGGCGCGGGAGAAGCTCGCCCTGCGACCGGACCAGCAAGGCGCCGTTCTGGTCTTCGTTCTCCTGACGATGCTGATCATGGCCACGATCGGCGCCGCCGCCGTGCAGGTGGCCTTGACCGAGACTTCCCTGGCCGCCAACTATCGCGACTCGTGGCGCGCCTACTATGCTGCCGAGGGGACCGCCGGATCGACGCTCGGGGAGGTGACGGACCTCGTGCGCTCCCTCGGCCGGCTACCCACCGAAGCGGAGTTGGGTCTCATCGAGCCGCCGGTGATCAACGGCACCGAGCTCAGCGACTTCGACCTGGTGAGCTCGGGCGCCCCGATGTTCGAACCTCTGCAGACCGGCTACTTCCAGGGGCTCCAGGCCTTGAGCCAGTCCCTCGAGGTGGACGTGACGATCGATACCGTGGCTCCCCCCGCCAGCCGCGCCTCGATGAGCCTGGGCGTGTTCGTCGACATCATCCCCGTGTACGAGTTCGCCGTCCTCTACGAGCGGGACCTCGAGCTGATGCCCGACTCGCCGATGTTCCTCAACGGCCGCCTGCACGGTAACGGCGACCTCTACCTGGCCCCGGGATCGACCTTGACGTCGACATCGATTACGGCGGCCGGTGACATCTACAACCTCCGTAAGGACCAGCCCTGGCCGCCGTCCGGCGACGTCCGCATCAGCAACGCCGCCGGCGATTTCCCCGCCATGGCAGGCCTCGACTCCCGCTCCGAGTCCTGGCGGAACGACGCCCTGCGCCGCTGGGACGGCAACGTCCGATCGCGCGACCACGGGGTGCAACGTCTCAACATCACGATCCCCGACCCGCGGAATCCTCGAAAGATCATCGAGCCGGGTTACGACGACGATACGCCCGAGGACCTGGCGACGAAGATCTTCTACAAGTCGGGGATGAGCATCAATATCCTCAATGGGCAGGGCTTCGACGCTCTCGGCAACCCCATCCCGCTGCTCGATGCGCTCACCTTCACGGTGATCGACGACCAGCGCGAGGAGAAGGAGATGTTGACCGTCGAGGTCGACGTCGAGAAGCTTGCCGAGCTGCCCGATTACCCTGGGGGCCCCAGCGTCGTCTACATCGGGTCCTTTCGGCCCGGCAACGGCATCCCGGACTGGGACGTAACGGGGCCCACCGCGTGGGAGACGCGCGACCATCTGCAGGCCATCGCCGACAGCAATCCCGGGCTGCTGGGGCAGATCGTCGGTGACGTCGTGATGGCGGTCGATTCGGCGATCAGCGCCTGCGGCGGCCCGTTGCCGAATGTCCTGATCGCCGCCCTGCACATCACGGCGGCGATCGTCGACTTGGATCTGGCGGTGACGCTCGGCCTGCTCGACCCCTACGAGGCGGCCGTCTACGTGGACCGGCTGCAGCGCGTCGCCAGTTGCCAGCTCGGCGGAGAAGATCGCGACTGGCCCGCGGAATGGGAGGGCTACTTGCCCCCCTACGCGGGAGGTAATACCGAGTTCGCGGTGAAGCTGACCAGCGGCGCCGAGCTTCCGGACTCGCTGACGATCGTTTCCGCAAACCCGGTGTACATCCACGGCAACTACAACAGCGTCGACCAGCGGCCGGCGGCGGTAATGGCCGACGCGATCACCGTGTTGAGCGGCGCCTGGGGGGTGAACGACCTCACCTACAGCCGCAAGAGCCTGGCCAGTCGCGTTGCTTCCCCGACCACCGTCAACGCCGCGTTGATGGCGGGGCACACGGAGACGTTGCCGGGCGAGTACGGCGGCGGCCTCGAGAACCTGGTGCGGCTCCTCGAGGACTGGTCGGGACGCGAGCTGCGCTTCCGCGGCAGCCTGGTCTCCCTCTGGCTCTCGCAGCACGCCACCGGGCCGTGGCGGCGCGGCGATCCTGTCTACACGGACCCGATTCGCAACTGGAGCTTCGACACCGACCTGCTGGATCCCGCCAACCATCCGCCGGAGACACCCAGCGTCCTTACCATGCGCGTGTTCCGCTGGGACTGGCGCTAGCGGATTCTCCGGGGCCCCCTGATCGTAGCGGTATGATGATCGCCTATGAGCAGGAACCTCGAAGCGGAGTTCATCGGCCGGACCTACGACGATTTTCTGTTCCGGCCGCAAAAGAGCGTCGTCGGCTCCCGCGGGGAGGTGTCGCTGCACAGCCGGCTCACCCGGGACGTCGGCCTCGAGCTGCCGGTGGTCTCCGCGAACATGGACAGCGTCACCGGCGCCCCCATGGCCAAGACGATGGCCCTCGAGGGCGGCCTCGGCTTCATCCATCGCGGCATGCCGATCGACGTGCAGGCCGACCAGGTCCACGACGTCAAGCGCAGCCACGGCTACGTCGTCGAGCAACCCTTCACGCTGCCGCGCAGCGCCACCCTCCGCGAGGCGCTCGATCTGATGCAGCAGCAGGGCTTCAGCGCCCTGATCGAGGAGTCGCCCGGCAGCGGCATCCTCGCCGGGTTGCTCACCGCCCGCGACATCCCGTGGTTCGAGGTCGACGACGGCCGCAAGGTCGAGGAGTTCATGACGCCGATCGAGCGGCTCCATACCGCCCCGCCGGGGATCCGCCTCGAGGAGGCCGAGCAGATGCTGTTCGCGAACCGCATCGAAAAGCTGCCGCTGATCGATGAGGAAAAGCGAATCCGCGGCCTGATCACCAAGCGCGACGCGATCCTGTACCACCATCGACCGCACGTCAGCACCGACGCCAAGGGACGTTTGCGGGTCGGCGCCGCGATCGGCGCAACCGGGGACTTTCTCGAGCGCGCCGCGGCGCTGGTCGAGGCGGGCGTCGACGTGCTGCTGATCGACATCGCCCACGGCCATTCCGAGGTCATGCAGCGGGCCGTCGAGGCCTTCCGCAAGCGACACGCCGACGTGCCGCTGGTTTGTGGCAACGTCGGCACCGCGGAGGGCGCCCGATTCCTCGTCGAGCTTGGCGCCGACGCCATCAAGGTCGGCGTCGGGCCCGGGCGCGGCTGCCGCACCCGGATCGAGACGGCCGCGGGGGTACCGCAGCTGCAAGCCGTGCGCGAGACCTGGTGCGCGGTGGGGGAGGGCGTTCCGATCATCGCCGACGGCGGCGTACGCCAGGACAAGGACATCTTCCTGGCGCTGGCGTGCGGTGCCTCGTCCGTCATGCTCGGGAGCGCCCTGTCGGGCACCGATGAGGCCCCGGGGATGTTGATCGAGAACCCGGCAACCGGCCAGAAGATGAAGATCTACCGCGGGATGACGTCGCCGCAGGCGGTGCTGCAGGCCCTCTATGAGAGCGAGGAGGAGGCCGTCGAGGAGGCCCTCGAGACGCCCGCCGAGGGCCAGGAGATCCAGGTTCCCTATCGGGGCAGCGTCGTCGACATCGTCAAGCGGATCCGCGGCCACCTGCGCTCGGCGGTCAGCTACGCGGGGGCGCGGTCGCTCGAGGAGGCCCGCGCCGCCATCGTCGAAGACCCGCTGAGCTACCTGATTCCCCTGTCGGGGCCGGCTCGTCTCGAGTCCTACGAGCGATAGCAGGGGGTGCGTGAGCTTCCACCACGGCCCGTTCCGAGAGCAGGCTCCGCGATCGTCGGGGATCCTCATTCTCATCCATTCCGGTGTTCCGGGGGCATCTGCGACGGTTAGAGGGCGGAAAAGCTCGCTCTCGGCAAGCTCTGGACGAACAGGTTCAACGCATTCCTGCGTCGAAACTGCTTTCATTGGGATAAACAGGTCCAGTATTCTCCAAAGAATGGCCAAAGCATTGTCGCGCTCTGTGATGCCGCTCCAAGAACCCGCGCTGGTGCTCGTCGTCGACGACGAGGAGTACATCAGCGACGTGATCTGCCGGTGGCTCGAAGCCGGGGGCTACCAGTGTGTCGTCGCAAGCGACGGCATATCGGCGTTGAAACGGGCGCAGATGGAACGCTTCGACGTCGTCATTTCCGACATCAACATGCCCGGGATGTCGGGGCTGGACCTCTTGAGCGAGCTCAAGAGGCGCCAACCGGACATCGCCGTCATCCTGGCGACGGCGGTGGACGACCGGGACGTCGCCATCGACGCGCTGAAGAAAGGCGCGTACGGCTACCTGATCAAGCCGCTCCAGGAGGACGAGATCATCATCAGCGTGGCGAACGCCCTCGAGCGCCGGCGGCTCGAACAGCTCGATCGCGCCTACCAGGAGGGGCTCGAACAAGAGGTGGCCGCGAGGACCAAGGAGGTGAGCAGGACGCGCGAGGAGATCTCGCTGCTCCTGGTGACCGCCTCCGAGTTCCGCGACCTCGAGACGGGGGCGCACGTCCGCCGCATGGGGCTCTACGCCGAAGCGCTGGCCAGCGCGCTGGGCTGGGGCCGGGACTTCGCCGAGCAGCTACGGCTCGCCGCGCCGATGCACGACATCGGCAAGATCGGCGTTCCCGATCGGATCCTGCTCAAGCCCGGCCGTTTGACCGACGACGAGTTCGAGGCCGTCAAGAAGCACGCCGGCATCGGGGCCGAGATCCTCAGCCGGTCGGATCTGCCCCTATTGAAGCTGGCGCGCGACATCGCCCACGCCCATCACGAAAAGTGGGACGGCTCGGGCTATCCCGGCGGGCTCAAGGGTGAGGCCATCCCCGAGGCCGCTCGGTTGGTAGCGGTCACCGACGTCTACGACGCCCTCACCCACGACCGCGTCTACCGGGCTGCGATGAGCGAGGAAGAAGCGCTCAAGTCCATGTGGACGGGTCGAGGAGTACACTTCGATCCGGAGATTTTCGACGCCTTCATTGCGCACCTGCCCACGATACGGCAGATTCGAGCCAACGCCGCGTGACCAAACATCCAGTCAGGAGGATGGCGAATGCCCCGACGGATCCTCGTCGTCGATGATGACCCCGACGTACAGCAGGTACTCAGGAGATTCCTGGGAGAGGATGACTACGAGGTGAGCACCGTCGACGACGGCGATTCGGCGATGCGCCGGCTCCAGCGCGAGCCACCCGACCTCGTGCTCCTCGACCTCGACATGCCGCGGCTCAACGGGCTCGAGGTCCTGCGCCGCATCAGCGTCGCCGGCATCGACGTCGCCGTCATCGTGCTCTCCGGCCACTTCGACGAAAAGGCCTTCGAGCTGGCGATCGAGCTCGGCGCCAAGAGCTACCTGCGCAAGCCGATCGACTTCAAGATGCTCGAGGCGACGATCGATCGCTATCTCGGCCAGGACGAGGAAGGCTAGCACTCCTCCGGTCCGCAGCGTCGACCGAGTGGGTGCGGATCGAGGGCGGCAACCACGCGCAGTTCGGCTGGTACGCCTTCCAGCCCCTCGACCGCTTCGCCGCCATCAGCCGCCGCGAGCAGCAGGCGCTGACACTCGCGGCCATCCGCAAGCTGCTGGCCGAGGTCGAACGGTAACGCGGTTCAAGCCTCCCGATGGTGATCTCGCCCTCTCGCGGGCGCTTCGGGTGGCCGGCACGATCCGCTACAATCGCCGGGCCCGCTGCCCCGTTCGCATCCCCGAAGAGGTGAAGGCCACCGTGCGCTACCCGATCGGCGGCTTGCTGCTGTCGTTCTTCCTGATTTCCTCGGCCTTCGGCAGCCCCCCGGGGCAAGCTCCGGTGTCCGACCGATTTCCGTCGACGGGGCAAGCTCCGGCGGCTGTCCCGCTCGTCTTCGAGGCGCGTCGTCTCGACGAGCCGCCGCGCATCGACGGCGTTCTCGACGAGCCGTTCTGGGAGCAGATCACGCCGCTGACCGGCTTCCGGCAGCGGACGCCCGTCGACGGGGCCCCGGCGTCCGAGCCCACCGAGGTGCGGGTCGCCTACGACGACAACAACCTCTACTTCGGTTTCATGCTCTACGACAGCGACCCGTCCGCCATCCGCCGCAGCATATTGCACCGCGAGGGCCGCATCGATCAGGACGATCGCGTGATCATCGCGCTCGATACCTACAACGACAATCGCAACGGCTACATCTTCGAGCTCAATGCCCTCGGCACCCAGGGCGACGCCTGGTTCAACGACGAGAGCCTCGAGGGCAGCGACTGGAACTGGGAGGGCATCTACGAGAGCGCGGCGCGGGTCGAGGAGTGGGGCTGGGCACTGGAGGTCGCCATCCCCACCACCACGATCCGCTTCCGCGAGGCCGAGGAGGTCGAGATGGGGGTGGCTTTCTACCGGGCGATCCGCCGCAAGAACGAGGACGTGTTCCTGCCCCACATCTCGCAGGACTATCGGGGTGGCATCTACCAGGTGTCGCAGTACGCGACCTTGCAGGGGTTGCGCGGGCTGCGGCGCGGCAACGACCTGGAGATCAAGCCGTGGGGCCTGCTCGGCGGCGAGAGCGTTGCCGCGCCGGTGGAGGCCGACTTCGTCGCCGACGCGGGGCTCGACGTCAAGTGGGGCATCACCACGAACCTCACCGCCGACATCACGGTCAATACCGATTTCGCCCAGGTGGAGGCCGACAACGTGCAGATCAACCTGACACGCTTCGGCCTGTTCTTCCCTGAGAAACGCGAGTTCTTTCTCGAGCGCGCCGGGCTGTTCCAGTTCGGCAACCCGCGGGAGACCGAGGTCTTCTTCTCGCGGCGTATCGGCATCGACAACGAGATCATCGGCGGCGGCCGGGTCACCGGCCAGCAGGGACCCTGGTCGATTGGGATTCTCGACCTGCAGACGCAGAACGCCAGGTCCGAGGACGAGGACGAAACGGACGAGGGCAGGGGCGCCAACAACTTCGTCGGCCGGGTCCGCCGCGACCTCGGACGGCGGGGCAGCGTCGGCGCGATCTTCACCAACCTGCAGAACGACACGCTCGGCGACCGCGTCGCCGGCGTCGACTTCGAGCAGCGCTTCCTGGCCAGCAGCAGCGTGCGCGGCTGGTTCGCCAAGGAATGGGACGCCGAGCGCGACGGCGGCGGCGTCGGTGCGGGCCACGCCGAGCTGCAGCTTTCCACGAACCGCTACTCCGCCGGCGTCTCCTACACCGACATCGGCGCCGGCTTCGACCCCGCCATCGGCTTCGTGCGCCGCGACGACTTGGTCCGCTGGGGCGCGAACGCGGGGTTCCGCCCGCGCTTCGAGGGGAGCGGCTGGGCGCGCGAGCTGTCGGTCACCGTCGGCGGCAACGAGGTCGCGGGTCAGGATGGCGTGTTGCAGTCGCAGCTCCAGGACCTCAACGCGTCGTTCACGTTCGAAAGCGGCGACCGGATCATCGGCGGCTTCAACCGCAACTTCGAGCGCCTCTTCGAGCCGTTTCCCATCCGCGACGACGTCACGCTGGCGGCTGGCGATTACCGCTTCTCCGACGCCTCGATCGGGTTGCGGACCAACGAGAGCCGCTGGCTCTCGGGCCGCGTACAGCTCGAGCTCGGCGACTTCTGGAGCGGCACCATCCGCGTGGCCGGCGGCGAGATCGTCTGGAAGCAGAGCGAGCACCTGTCGCTCGCCTTCGGCGGCGACCACCGCGATGTTTCGCTGCCGCTCGCCAACGGCGACTTCTCGACCACCATCCTCACCCATCGCATCGCCCTGGCCGCCAGCCGCGACCTGTTCGCCAACGCGCTGATCCAGTACGACAGCGATTCGCGCACCGTACAGGCGAACGTCCGCCTCGACTGGATCCATACGCCGGGAAGCGACCTGTTCCTGGTCTTCGACACCGGCTACAGGACCGGCTTCGTCGACCCGCGTGACAGCCGCTGGACGCACCGCACGGGCGTCGCCAAGCTGACCTATCTGAGGGCATTCTGAAGGACGCGGCACCGCAGCCGCACCGCCGAAACCCGGCGTCGCCCTGGGTGTTGTAGACGATCGGCAGCCGTAGCCCGCGGCGCGCCGCCACCGCCACCGCCTCGATCACCTGCGGCGCGACGTGCTCGGGGGTGACGAAGTTGAGGTTGTGGCAGCCCTGCGCCTGCAGGTGCAGGGCCATCGCGGCGATGTCCTCAAGCTGCTGGCCGAGGTCGAACGGTAGACCGTTCAGCGTTCCAGCTCGAAGGCCCCGATGTCGCAGATGACCGCGCCCCTGCGGTCGCCGTCTTGAGGGCGCGCGACGCCGCGCTGGTCGGCGGCAGGGCAGGCGGCGTTGTCGCCGCCGTCGATGGCGGCGCTTGAGTTACGAAGGGCGTGCGTCTGAGTGGGGCCGCCGTTGGATGCCAGGGGCCACAAGCGGGCGCTTCGGCCCAGGACATTCCCCGTGGCGATGCCGGCGAGCGTGCAGCCGGTAACCACTTCGATGAGGTTGTGGCCGAGCGAATCGATCATGCCGAAGCAATCAGGAGAGACGCCGCCCGCACGGTTGCCGGAGATGATCGTGTTCACCATCGTGACTTTGCCGCCGACGTGTCCTAGCCCGCCACCCAACAAACCCGCCGAGTTGTCGGCGATGGTCACGTTGACCAGCGTCATCAAGACGGCGAACGGGGTCTGGTAGATTCCGCCGCCGAAGTTGCCGCTCGCCGTGTTGCCCGAGATCGTGCTGTTGCTGACGGCCAGTGTGCCGAGGTTGATGATCCCTCCGCCGAGAGTGCTGGACGACGGCCCGAAGACTCGATTGCCGGTGATCGATGAGCTTTCGATGATGGCGACGGCGAAGTTCGCGATGCCGCCACCGTTGGCCGTGACTCCTGTCGACGAGTTGGCGCGCACCGCCGAGCCAACGAGCGTCAATGTCCCGGCGAAGTTGGCGATCCCGCCCCCGCCGCCTGCGAAATTGCTTTCGACGACCACGCCGGCGAGCCTGAGGTCGCCGCGGTTCAAGACGCCGCCACCCGACGGCTCGCCCGGCGCGTCCAGGTCGACCTTGCCATTGCGCAGCGTCACTCCCGAAACGGTGGCGACGACGCCGCTCAGCACGTGTAGGGCGCGGTCGACGCCGTTGGCGTCGATGACGGTCAGCTCCGCACCGGCGCCGACGATCGTCACGTCCCTCGTCAGGTCCAGGTCGCCGCTGCTGTTCAGGTTTTCGCCCGATGCTCCGGTCAGCACGACGGTACCGGGCGGGATGAAGATCGTATCGCCGGGGCTGGCGGTGTTCAGGAGCGTGCGGAGCTGGCCCGCGCCGCCGCTATCGCCGAAGTCGGTCACCGTGTGAACCGTGCCCACGGCGGGGTTAGCCACCGCGAGAAAGCCGATCGCCCAAGCCATTGCAAAGGTGCGCTTCACGTTTCCCACAGTCGCTGCCCTCGAGTACATCATCGGAGAGCCTCCTGGTACGGCCGCTTTGCCGAGGACGGCGGCGGCCAAGTCCTGGAGGCTACACCGCCGGCCCTCCCGAAAGCGATCCCGGCTGTGTGCCCCGATAGACGCTCTGCAGAACGGCGGCCCTTGGCGCGCCCCTTGCTGCGCATTAGCCTCTGTCAAGGTGGCAACTCCCGACACAGGAAGGAGCAACGCCATGAAGCCGGCAACGGTAGTAGGGATCATCCTGCTTGTCATCGGCGTCGTCGCGCTGGTGTATCAGGGAATCACCTACACGACGAGAGAAGAGGTCGTGGACCTCGGCCCCCTGGAGATCTACGAGCAAGACACCGAGACCATCCCACTGCCGCCGATCATCGGGATCATCGCGATCATCGGCGGTGTCGCCCTGATCGTCGTCGGGTCGAAGCGTTGACGGGCTGCTAGCTCAGCGCCCGAGGCTGCGGCGCTCGTCGAAGCGGCGGATCCCGGCGCCGGCCGCCAGCTCGAAGGCCGTCTGTAGCTCGCCGGGGGCGGGGCGCCGGGCGATGCCGGCGTACTTTTCGGGCTGGTCGGTGACCTTGCCGGCCGGGTAGTACTGGCCCATGAGGTTCAGGTAGGTTGCCGGGCCCAGCTCGCGGGCCAGCCAGGCGAAGATCTCGCGGCTCTCGTCGAGCAGGCCGGGCATCACCAGGTGACGCACGAGGAGGCCGCGCCGCGCCAGGCCGCGCTCGTCGAGCTGCAGGTCGCCGACCTGGCGGTGCATCTCGCGAATCGCCGCCCGCGCCACCTCCGGGTAGTCGGGGGCCAGCAGTAACCGCTTGGCGGTGGCGCGGCTCCAGAGCTTGAAGTCGGGCATGTAGATGTCGACGACGCCGTCGAGCAGCTGTAGGCTCCGCAGGCTGTCGTAGGCCGAGGTGTTGTAGACGATCGGCAGCCGTAGCCCGCGGCGGGCCGCCACCGCCACCGCTTCGATCACCTGCGGCGCGACGTGCTCGGGGGTGACGAAGTTGATGTTGTGGCAGCCTTGCGCCTGCAGGTCCAGCGCCATCGCGGCGATGTCCTCCGGCCCCGCGACCTCGCCCGCCGGCCGCTGGCTGATGTCGTAGTTCTGGCAGAACACGCAGCGCAGGTTGCACCAGGCGAAGAAGATCGTCCCCGAGCCGTTCCAGCCGCGCAGGCAGTCCTCCTCCCCGAAGTGGGGGAAGAACGACGCCACCCGCGCGTGGCGTCCCGACCGGCAAACGCCGACCTCGTCGGCGAGGCGGTCGATCTCGCAGTCGCGAGGGCACACGCGGCAGTCGCGCAGCTCCTCGAGCGCCCGCTCGACGCGCCCGTCGAGCTCACCGGATTCGAGGAGATCGAGGTACGCAGGACGGAACGGGCGATCAGTCATGCGACGAAGGTAACGGCGCGGCCCGATCGATCGCAAGGTGGTGAGGAGGCCGGCGTCCGCGTCAGCGGGAGAACCCTGGCTCGCAGCCGAGGAGCGGTGTCGAGCCGGATCAGGCGCTCGAGCCCTTCTCTTGCCGGTCTAGGAACACGCAGGATTATGTACCTCCTGCATTATGTAGCTACTACATGGTACTGGGAGAACGGCCGCGTGTCGTGAGCCACAGCGGAAAGGGGTTCCAGCTACCGATCAGGCCGCCGGAAGCACAGACCTCGCTTATCGTCACCTCAGCGTGAGCACGATCTTCTGCTCGTCGGCCACCTGGCTCGAGAGGCTGTGCGGGTCTGGTGAAGGTCCGGGGCGGCTCGCTTTCATTTCCGCGCGAAGGCG
>Ga0214471_10000671_pt1 | contig 28089 bp, 22 predicted proteins | sample RVTome_5_FD_207665 | JGI IMG/M metagenome (GOLD analysis project Ga0214471, IMG submission 207665) | Soil microbial communities from uranium-contaminated site in the Upper Colorado River Basin, Wyoming, United States - RVT142D155 | ecosystem: Environmental > Terrestrial > Soil > Contaminated >... | reverse complement strand
GGCACCGCCAAGGCGCTTACGCTGATGGACGAAAAGAAATGGAACCAGCCGCTATTGAACGAACTCTCACAGGCGATGACCGACGCATCGATCTGCGGCCTAGGGCAGGCGGCGCCAAACCCCGCGCTGTCGGTGATGAAATTCTTCCCCGAAGAGATCGCGTGAGCTAAGCGATGGACCGAGCCAGCACCTCGCAGATTGCGACCCTGCCGATCGAGTTCAAGCTGAACGGCAGGACGGTCGTCGGGCGGCCCGACGAGACGATCATCGAGACCGCGAAACGCCACGGCGTCGAAATCCCGTACCTGTGCTACAAGCCAGGCCTGCGCCCGGACGGCAACTGCCGCGCCTGCGTGGTCGAAGTGAAGGGCGAGCGCGTGCTCGCGCCTTCGTGCTGCCGCTATCCCAAGGAGGGCATGGAGGTCACCACCGACTCGGCGCGCGCACGCTTGTCGCAGAAGATGGTGATCGAGCTGCTGCTCTCGGACATGCCCGAAAAGCATTACCGGATGGATTCGGAGCTCGACCTCTGGGCGAAGAAGCTCGAACTCGGTCTGCCGCGCTTCGCGGCGCGCGTGCAGCCCCGAGCCGACCTGTCGCACCCGGCGATGGCGGTGAACCTGGACGCCTGCATCCAGTGCACGCGCTGCGTGCGTGCCTGCCGCGAGGAGCAGGTGAACGGCGTGATCGGTTACGCCTTCCGCGGCGAGCATTCCAAGATCGTTTTCGATTTCGACGACCCGATGGGGGCGAGTACTTGCGTCGCCTGCGGCGAATGCGTGCAGGCCTGCCCGACTGGCGCGCTGATGCCGGCGCGCGAGGCGGGGCTGGCGGAGATCGACAAAACGGTCGATTCGCTGTGCCCGTTCTGCGGCGTGGGCTGCCAGCTGACCTACCACGTGAGCGAGAACAAGATCGCCTTCGTCACCGGGCGCGACGGCCCGGCCAATCACGGACGCCTGTGCGTCAAGGGGCGCTACGGCTTCGATTACGCCCACCACCCGCACCGGCTCACCAGGCCGCTCGTTCGCAGGCCCGGCGTGCCCAAGAGAGCCGACTTCACGGTCGATCCCGGAAACTGGTCGGAGGTGTTCCGCGAGGCGAGCTGGGAAGAGGCGCTCGATCTGGTCGCCGGCGGCCTGAAGCGCATTCGCGATCAACACGGCGCGAATGCGCTCGCGGGCTTCGGCTCGGCGAAAGGCTCGAACGAGGAGGCGTATCTGTTCCAGAAACTCGTACGCACGGGTTTCGGCACCAACAACGTCGATCATTGCACGCGCCTGTGCCACGCCTCCTCGGTCGCGGCGCTGCTCGAAGGCATCGGCTCGGGTGCCGTCTCCAACCAGGTGAACGACGTGCTGCGTGCCGAGGTTGTGTTCATCATCGGTGCCAACCCGACGGTCAACCACCCGGTCGCGGCGACGTGGATCAAGAACGCCGCCGAGAAGGGCGTCAAGCTGATCGTCGCCGACCCGCGGCGCACCGAGCTTGCGCTCCACGCGACCTACTTCCTGCAATTCAATCCGGACACGGATGTCGCGCTCTTGAACGCGATGATTCACACGATCATCGACGAGGGCCTGGTCGACGAGGCGTTCGTCAAGGACCGCACCAGCGGCTTCGAGGCGCTGAAGGAGAACGCCAAGGCCTTCAGCCCCGAGAAGATGGCGCCGATCTGCGGCATCCCCGCCAGGACCATCCGCGAAGTGGCGCGCCTGTTCGCGGCCTCGAAAGCTTCGATGATCCTGTGGGGCATGGGCATCAGCCAGCACGTGCATGGCACCGACAACGCACGCTGCCTGATCGCGCTTTCGTTGATGACTGGCCAGATCGGCCGTCCGGGAACCGGTCTGCACCCGCTGCGCGGGCAGAACAACGTGCAGGGCGCTTCCGACTCGGGCCTCATACCGATGGTGTTCCCGGATTACCAGCGCGTCGACAATCCCGAGGCGGGGAAGCGCTTCGAGGCGCTGTGGGGCACCAAGCTCGACAGGAAGCCGGGCCTCACGGTGGTCGAGATCATGGATGCCGCCTACGCCGGCAAGATCCGCGGCATGTACATCATGGGTGAGAACCCGGCGATGTCGGACCCGGACGTCGAACACGCGCGCGAGGCGATGGCGAAGCTCGAGCATCTCGTGGTGCAGGATATTTTCCTGACCGAGACGGCGTATCTCGCCGACGTGGTGCTGCCCGCGACCGCGTTCCCGGAAAAGGACGGCAGCTTCACCAATACCGACCGCATGGTGCAGCTCGCACGCAAGGCAATCGAGCCACCGGGCGAAGCCAAGCCCGACCTGTGGATCATCCAGGAGATCGCGCGGCGCATCGGGCTCGACTGGAACTACGCGCATCCGAAGCAGGTGTTCGACGAGATGCGCAAGGCGATGGACTCGATCGCCGGCATCACCTGGGAACGGCTCGAGCGCGACTCGTGCGTGGTGTATCCGTGCGAGAAGGAGGGTGACCCTGGCGAGCCGGTAGTGTTTCAGACGCATTTCCCGACCGCCACCGGGCGCGCCAAGTTCGTGCCCGCCGACCTGATCCCGGCCAACGAACGGCCCGACCGCGACTATCCGATGGTGCTGATCACCGGTCGCCAGCTCGAGCACTGGCACACCGGGGCCATGACGCGGCGCTCGGGCGTGCTCGATGCGATCGAGCCCGAGCCGGTGGCCTCGCTCCATCCGCTCGACCTCGCGGCGGTGAAGGCGAAGCCCGGCGCGATCATCACCGTCGCCTCGCGCCGCGGCAGTATTTCGCTTTATGCGCGCGCCGACGATGGCATTCCGCGCGGCGCGGTGTTCATCCCGTTCGCGTATTATGAGGCGGCCGCCAACCTGCTCACCAATCCCGCGCTCGATCCAGTCGGCAAAATCCCGGAGTTCAAGTACTGCGCGGTGAAGTTGACGAAGGGCGGCGTCGAACCGGGCGATCCAGGCTACGGCAAGGGACGCGCGCTCGACGAGATGTACGGCTAGGGAACTTCGCAACTGGTTCCGCGCCCGCGAGGCGGCGCGCTTGACCTCCGTCAAGGCAGGCGGCGCGCGTGCCCTCCTATAGTCCCCCGACGCACAAGACGACGAGCCCGCAGGAGACTTCATGGCGTCCGACATCGAAATCGCACAGGCGGCCAAGCTGCAGCGCATCGCGAAGGTGGCGCGCGAAAAGCTCGGCATCTCCGAGGACCATCTCGAGCCCTATGGCCACTACAAGGCAAAGATCTCGCTCGAGTACGTCGAAAGCTTGAAGGGGCGCAAGGACGGCAAGCTCATCCTGGTGACCGCGATGACACCGACGCCCGCGGGCGAAGGCAAGACCACCACCACGGTCGGGCTGGGCGACGCGCTCAACCACATCGGCAAAAAGGCGATGATCTGCCTGCGCGAGCCCTCGCTCGGCCCGGTGTTCGGCATGAAAGGCGGTGCCGCCGGCGGCGGCTACGCGCAGGTGGTGCCGATGGAGGACATCAACCTGCACTTCACGGGCGATTTCAACGCCATCGCACTGGCGAACAACCTGCTCGCGGCGTTGCTCGACAACCATATCCACCACGGCAACGAGCTTGGCATCGACGTGCGGCGCATCGCCTGGAAGCGGGTGGTGGACATGAACGACCGGGCGCTGCGCGAGATCACGGTCTCGCTCGGCGGTCCCGGCAACGGCTATCCGCGCCAGGACGGCTTTGACATCGTGGTGGCTTCCGAGGTAATGGCGATTTTCTGCCTCGCGAACTCGCTCGAAGACCTGAAGAAGCGCCTCGGCAATATCGTCGTCGGCTACACGCGCGAGCAAAAGCCGGTTACCGCGCGCGAGCTGAACGCCCACGGCGCGATGACCGTGCTGCTCAAGGACGCACTCAAGCCGAATTTGGTGCAGACGCTCGAGAACAACCCGGCGATCATCCACGGCGGACCCTTCGCGAACATCGCGCACGGCTGCAACAGCGTGATCGCGACCCAGTCGGCGCTCAAGCTCGCCGACTACGTGGTCACCGAGGCCGGCTTCGGCGCCGATCTCGGCGCCGAGAAGTTCGTCGACATCAAGTGCCGCAAGTCCGGGCTGCGCCCGAGCGCGGCGGTGATCGTCGCGACGATCCGCGCGCTCAAGTACCACGGCGGCGCGGAGCTGAAGACTATCAACCAGGAAAACGTCGCGGCGCTGGAAAAGGGCCTGGTCAACCTCGAGCGCCACGTCGACAACGTGCAGAACATCTTCGGCATTCCCTGCGTGGTGTCGGTCAATCGCTTCACCGCCGACACCGAGGCGGAGATCGCCGGGCTCAAGGCGAGCATGGCGAAGCTCGGCGCGAAGACCGTGTTCGCGACGCACTGGGGTGATGGTGGCAAGGGCGCCGCGGAGCTTGCCAAGGTGGTGGTCGAGCTTTGCGACCAGCCCAGCAAGCCCAAATTCGTCTACGAGGACAGCGACAGCCTGTGGGACAAGATCGGCAAAATCGCCAGGCAAGTCTATCGCGCATCGGAAGTCACGGCAGATGCGAAGGTGCGTGCCCAGATCAAGAAACTGCAGGAGGACGGCTACGGCAGCTACCCGGTGTGCGTTGCCAAGACGCAGTACTCGTTCTCGACCGACGCGCAGCTGCGCGGCGCGCCCACCGGGCACTCGATCAACGTGCGCGAAGTGCGCCTTGCCGCGGGCGCCGAGTTCATCGTCATGGTCTGCGGCGACATCATGACCATGCCGGGCCTGCCCAAGGTGCCCTCGGCCAGCAAGATCGACCTCGTCGGCGGCAAGGTCGTCGGCCTGTTCTAGCCATTGATCGGAACGCGGCGCGCGCGCTCGGCGAAGTGCGCCGCGCGTTGTGCCAATCGAGTCAGCGAAGCGATCATCGAGGAGCGAGTCCTGTCATGGAAAACCTGACCACCGTCGTGCTCACCTTCCTCGCGAGCGCCGCCTTCGTGGTGATGGCCGGCATCGGGCTCGCGCGCTTCGGCGACGAGCTCGCCGAGAAGACGGGCTGGGGAACGCTCTGGGTGGGCACGCTGCTGGTGGGCATCGCCACCTCGCTGCCCGAATTGACGGTCAACATTTCGGCGGTCTGGCTCGAGGATTCCCCCGGCCTCGCGCTTGGCAACGTGTTCGGCGCCAACATGCTGAACGTCTTCGTGCTCGGGTCCGTGGCGCTGATCTTCGGGGCTTCGAAGATCTTCGGCCGGCACGGCCGCGACACCGAGCTGCTGATCCTGATCGCCATCGGCATGGTGGGCCTCGCCGGGCTCGTGGCGGGCACCGGGGACCTCAAGCTCGGCCCGACGAGCCTCGGCGGACTCGTGCTTCTCGTCGGGTATATCGGCGGCATGCGGGTGGTCTACACCGCGGGGCGCACGCACATGCACCTCGCGGATATCCCGGAACCCACCGGCAGCGCGCGCAACGCGTGGATCGGTTTCGGCATTTCCGCGCTGGTGGTGATCATCGCCGGCCGCTACCTCGCGGCGAGCGCCGACAGCCTGGCGGAGATCACCGGCATCGGCGCGAGCTTCGTCGGCGTGCTGCTGGTGTCGATCGTCACCACCCTGCCGGAAGGCTCGGTGACCATCGCGGCGAGCCTGCGACGCTCTTACGGCATCGTCCTTGGCAACGTGTTCGGCAGCTGCGCCTTCAACGTCTCGATCATCTTCTTTGCGGACCTGTTTCACACGTCCGGGCCGTTGCTCGGCGCGATGCAGGGCGCGCACTTCGTGGCCGCCGCGGCCGCCTTCGTCCTGATGGGCATGAGCTATGCGCTGCTCATGAGCTACAAGAACGGCACGATGAAGTGGACGCGGACCTTCACCCCGATCATCCCGGCCCTCTACGTCGCGGCGCTGTATGCGGTGTTCACCCTCTCCAAGGGCTAGAAAGCCGGGGCATTGCGGCGCAACAGCGTGCGTGGCCGCTCGCGCGAAACCTTGACCGCAGTCAAGGCTCGAATGCGGTTCCGGTACCGAGAATGCGGGGCACGCTGGCGCGGATCGGTGTGCAAACGGGATATGATGACCGCCCATTGATCACTCGGACGAGGAGAACACAATGACCAAGCTGAACCGTAGTCTGCGGACCGCGCTGGCGGCCGCCGTAGTCGCGATCTGGCCGCTGGCAGGCCAGGCCTGGGAGCCGACCCGCAACATCGAGTTCATCATCCCGGCGGGTACCGGCGGCGGCGCCGACCAGATGGCGCGCGCCATCCAGGCCATCGTCGCCAAGCACAACCTCGCCAAGGTCGCGATTTTGCCGATCAACAAGTCGGGCGGCGCCGGCGCCGAGGGCTTCCTCGACGTGAAGGGATCGCCGGGCGAGCCGCACAAGATCATCATCACGCTGTCCAATCTGTTCACCACGCCGCTCGCGACCAATACGCCGTTCAACTGGCGCGACCTGACGCCGGTGCAGATGCTGGCGCTGGACAATTTCGTGCTCTGGGTCCAGGCCGACGCCCCGTACAAGACGGCCAAGGACTACGTCGCAGCGGCGAAGGCGGCCGGGCCGGGCAAGTTCCGCATGGCCGGCACCGGGGCCAAGCAGGAGGACCAGATCATCACGGTGGCGATCGAGCAGGCGACCGGGGCGCAATTCACCTACATCCCGTTCAAAGGCGGTGGCGCGGTGGCGGTGCAGCTGGTCGGCGGCCACGTGAATTCGACCGTCAACAACCCGATCGAGGCGGTGGCCCACTGGCGCGGCGGCAAGTTGAAGCCCCTGTGCGTGTTCGAGTTGAAGCGCATGCCCTACACGGCCAAGGTGACCGACAAGATGTCGTGGGCCGACATCCCGACCTGCAAGGAGTCCGGGCTCGACATCGACTACCTGATGCTGCGCGGCATCTTCATGCCCGCGGGCGTCAAGCAGGAGCACGTCGACTACTACATCGGCCTGTTCGCGAAGGTGGCCGCGACGCCGGAATGGAAGGACCTGATGGAGCGCGGGGCGTTCAACCAGACCAAGCTCAAGGGCGGCGAGTACGCGGCATGGGTGGCGAAGGAGGAGGCGCGCCACGTGTCGCTCATGACGGCGGCGGGCTTCATCGCCAAGTAGGCCGGCGCGCAGCGTAACCGGCCCGGCGCTTGCCGGGCCTTTTTTTGACCGGCAGGGAGGGGCAATGTCTGAGGAACCGGCGGAGCGCGCGGCGTTCAGCCTGCGCAGCGCGGAAATCGGCATTGCGCTCGCGCTCCTCGCGTTCGCGGCCCTGGTCATCTTCGACAGCGTGCGCCAGGGCGCGCGCTGGCTAGAGGAGGGCCCGCAGCCGGGCTACTTCCCCTTCTACCTGGGCGTGATCATCGCCGCAGCCTCGGCGGTGACGCTGGTGCGCGGGCTGCTGCTGCCCGCGGAGAAGAACAAGTCGTTCGTGCAGGTCGGGCAGCTGAAGCTGGTGCTGAGCGTGCTGGTCCCCTCGGCCGTGTACGTCGCGCTGGTCGGCTGGATCGGCATCTACGTGTCCGCGGTGCTGTTCGTGGCGCTGTTCATGCGCTGGCTGGGCAAGTACCCGTGGTGGAAGGTGGTCGCGGTGTCGGTCGGCCACAGCGTCGTGCTGTTCCTCATCTTCGAAGTGTGGTTCCTCGTGCCGCTGCCCAAGGGCCCGCTCGAGCGGCTGCTCGGCGTGGGCTGAAGCGATGGACGAGATCCAGTCGCTGATGCACGGCTTCGGCGTCGCGCTGACGCCGACGAACCTGGCGCTGATGTTCACCGGCGTGATCCTCGGCGTGATCATCGGCGTGCTGCCGGGCCTCGGCGGCGCGAACGGCGTCGCCATCCTGCTGCCGCTTACCTTTGCCATGGCGCAGACGCCGGAGGGGCAGACCTCCGCCATCATCCTGCTGTCCTGCATCTACTGGGGGGCGCTGTTCGGCGGCGCGATCACCAGCATCCTCTTCAACATCCCCGGCGAGCCCTGGTCGGTGGCCACCACGTTCGACGGCTACCCGCTCGCGCAGCAGGGCCGCGCCGGCACCGCGCTCACCGCGGCGTTCACGTCGTCGTTCATCGGCGCGCTGGTGGCCGTGATCCTGATCACCTTCCTCGCGCCGCTGATCGCGGACTTCGCGCTCGCCTTCGGACCGGCGGAGTTCTTCGGCGTCTACCTGCTCACCTTCTGCGCCTTCGTCGGCATGAGCAAGGAGCCGCCCTACAAGACCATCGCCGCGATGATGACCGGCTTCGCGCTCGCCGCCGTGGGCACCGACCCGGTGACCGGGACGCTGCGCCTGACCTACGGCTTCACCAAGCTGCTCACCGGCTTCGACTTCCTGGTGGCGGTGATCGGCCTGTTCGGCATCGGCGAGATCTTCCTCACGCTGGAGGAAGGACTGGAATTCAGGGGCACCCGCGCCAAGCTGAACATGCGCGTGGTGCTCGAGACGTGGAAGGAGCTGCCGCGCTACTGGCTGACCTCGATCCGCTCCTCCGTGGTGGGCTGCTTCATGGGCATCGTGCCGGGCGGCGCGACGCCCGCGTCCTTCATGGCCTACGGCGTGGCACGCCGCTTTTCCAAGAACGGCGACAAGTTCGGCACCGGGCAGGTCGAAGGCGTGGTGGCGCCGGAGACCGCGGCGCACGCCGCCGGCACCTCGGCGCTGCTGCCGATGCTCACGCTCGGCGTGCCGGGATCGCCGACCGCGGCGGTCCTGCTCGGCGGGCTGCTCATCTGGGGCCTGCAGCCCGGGCCGCTGCTGTTCGTCGAGCAGAAGGACTTCGTCTGGGGCCTCATCGCCTCCATGTACCTCGGCAACATCGCGGGCCTCATCGTGGTGCTGACCTGCGTGCCGCTGTTCGCCGCCATCCTCAGGATCCCGTTCTCGGTGATCGCGCCGATCATCATCGTCATCTGCTCGATCGGCGCTTTCACCGTGCACAACGCGCTGTTCGACGTGTGGATGGTGGTGGTGTTCGGCGTGTTCGGCTATTTCTTCAGGAAGATGCAGTACCCGCTCGCGCCCATGGTGCTCGCCATCGTGCTGGGCGACAACGCCGAGGCCGCGTTCCGCCAGGCGATGCTGTTCTCGCGCGGCGACATGATCATCTTCTTCGAGACGCCGCTGGTCGCGTCGATCACCGGCCTCGCGTTCTTCCTGCTGTTCTGGCCGCTGATCTCGGCTGCGATCCGCAAGCTGCGCGGCGGCTAGGGCTCGCCGAGCTTTTGCTTCAGGCGCGAGAGCGTCTCCGGAGTGAGGTTCAGGTAGGCGGCGAGCTCCTTCTTCGGAATGCGTCCGGAGAGTTCCGGATGCTTGCGCGTGAAGCGCGACATGCGTCCCGGAGCATCCAGCAGATGCAGCGTAATGGTATGCGCCATCACCTCCGACATCAGCTTCATCACCTCGTATTCAAAGCGCGACTTGACCTCGGCGTGCCGCTCGAGGAACTCGACCCACTGCGGCATGGAGAGCTCCGCCGTGCGTACTTTCGTCACGGCCACGATGCTGTAAGGGATCGGCGTGCCCATGCGCCACGCCGCATAGGAGGTGTCCATGTCGGTCTCGGCGGCAAAGCGCAGGATCATCTCGCGCCCCTCGGCATTCGAGACCACGCGCTTCAACATGCCTTCGAGGACGAAGAACTGCTCCATTTCGGTCGCGCCCTGGCGCACCAGCAGCTCGCCCTTGCGATAATCCGCCACCGCGAGCAGGGGCTCGAGCGCGCTCCATTGCTCGCCGCTCATGTCCCGCAGGATCTGGTTCTGGTGCAGCAGGAGACGGATCGTGTTGCGCTGCGGGTGTGAGCCGAGGAGAGCCATGCCGGATGCCACACGCTGAGAGGGGCATTCTAGACGATAAAAGCTTGACCTCAGTCAAGGGGAATCGCGCGCCGCGCTTACTACCATAGAGCCCATCCCCTCAGGCGTCCCAGGAGGCCACCATGGGCGGCACCGTCGAACCTCAAGTCGCCACTGCCAGCGTCGCACAATCACCAGTGACCGACGGCTTTCACCTGGTCATCGATGCCCTCAAACTCAACGGTATCGACACGATCTTCGGTCTGCCAGGTATCCCGATCACCGACCTCACCCGCAAGGCTCAGGCCGCAGGCCTGCGCGTGATTTCGTTCCGCCATGAGCAGAGCGCCGGCAACGCCGCCGCCATCGCCGGCTTCATGACGCAAAAGCCCGGAATCTGCCTGACGGTATCTGCCCCCGGCTTCTTGAACGGCCTGACGGCGCTGGCCAACGCCACCACCAATTGCTTCCCGATGATCCTCGTGAGCGGCTCCAGCGAGCGCGAGATCGTCGATCTGCAGCAGGGTGACTACGAGGAGATGGACCAGCTGGCGATTGCCAAGCCGCTGTGCAAGGCCGCCTACCGCGTACTGCACGCCGAGGACATCGGTGTGGGCATCGCGCGCGCCATCCGCGCCGCCGTCTCCGGCCGTCCGGGCGGCGTCTACCTCGACCTGCCTGCCAAGCTGTTCGCTCAGACCATGGACGCGGCAGCCGGGAAGAATTCTTTGATCAAGGTGGTTGATCCAGCGCCGCGCCAGATCCCGGCCCAGGATGCCGTGCAGCGCGCCCTCGAACTGCTGAAGAGCGCCAGGCATCCACTCATCGTGCTGGGCAAGGGCGCCGCCTACGCCCAGGCCGACGCGGAAATCCGCGCTTTGGTCGAGAAGACCGGCATTCCCTACCTGCCCATGGCCATGGCCAAGGGCCTGCTGCCTGACACGCACGAGCAGTCCGCGTCCGCCGCCCGCTCCTATGTGCTGCCCGAAGCTGACGTGGTGATGTTGATCGGCGCCCGCCTGAACTGGCTGCTCTCGCACGGCAAGGGCAAGACCTGGGGCGGCAAGGACCATAAGGCGTGGGGCGGCCAGAAGTTCATCCAGGTCGACATCTCGCCACAGGAGGCGGACAGCAACGTGCGCATCGACGCCCCGGTGGTCGGCGACATCGGTTCCTGCGTGCGCGCGCTGCTCGCCGCGATTGACTCCACTGCGGGCGCCAGCTGGCCCGAGCCGCCGGCGGATTGGCTGAGCGCCATCGCCGAGCGTAAGGGGAAGAACATTGGCAAGATGGCGGAGACCCTGGCCAGGAATCCGATGCCGATGAATTTCCATAGCGCGCTCGCCGTGGTGCGCGACGTCGTCAAGGCTAATCCGGACGCCATCCTGGTGAACGAAGGCGCCAATGCGCTCGACTTCACCCGCAGCATCGTCGACATGTACAAGCCGCGCAAGCGCCTGGACGTCGGCACCTGGGGCGTGATGGGCATCGGCATGGGCTTTGCGGTCGCGGCCGCCGTGGTCAGCCGCCAGCCGGTGATTGCGATCGAGGGCGACAGCGCCTTCGGTTTCTCCGGCATGGAAGTCGAGACCATCTGCCGCTACAACCTGCCGGTCTGCGTGGTGGTCTTGAACAACAACGGCGTCTACAGGGGCACGGACGTCAATCCGACCGGCGGCCCCGATGTAGCTCCCACCGTGTTCGTCAAGGGAGCACGCTATGACAAGCTGATGGAGGCCTTCGGTGGCGTGGGTGTGCACGCGACGACCCCGGCCGAGTTGCGCAAGGCGATGGAACAAGCCATCCGCTCGCGCAAGCCCACGCTCGTCAATGCCGTGATCGATGAAACCGCCGGCACCGAAAGCGGTCGCATCACGAGCTTGAATCCGACCGCGAAGAAGTAATAAGTCTTCGGAGATCAGAATGGAAGCACTCAAGGGAATCCGAATCCTCGACATGACGCACGTGCAGGCGGGACCCACGTGCACGCAGCTGCTTGCGTGGCTGGGCGCCGACGTGATCAAGTTCGAGCCGCCCCACGGCGATGCGACGCGCGGCCAGCTACGCGACGTGCCGAACGCCGATAGCCTCTATTTCACGATGCTCAACTGCAACAAGCGCTCGATCACGGTGAACATGAAGAGCGAGCAAGGCAAGTCGGTGTTCGTCGACCTGCTCAAGAAGTGCGACATCGTGATGGAGAATTTCGGTCCGGGCGTGCTCGACCGGCTCGGCTTCAGCTGGGAAAAAATCCACCAACTCAACCCGCGCGTCGTGATGGGCTCCATCAAGGGCTTTGGCTCGAGCGGGCCCTATGCCGACTTCAAGGCTTACGAGAACGTCGCGCAGGCGATGGGCGGGGCGATGAGCACTACTGGCGTCCTCGAGGGCCCGCCGTTCGTCACCGGGGCGCAGATCGGCGACTCGGGCACCGGACTGCACCTCGGTATCGGCCTGCTCGCGGCGCTGCACCAGCGTGACCGGACCGGCAAAGGCCAGTACGTCGAGGTGGCGATGATGGACGGCGTCATGAACCTGTGCCGGGTCAAGTTCCGCGACCATCAGCGCTTGACGCGCGGCGGGCTGTCCGAGTTCTCGGTACCGACGCACCAGGGCATGGGCGCGGTGCCCCGCGCCGGCAACGACTCGGGCGGCGGCCAGCTCGGCAACGCAATCCGCTGCAAGCCCGGCGGGCCGAACGACTTTCTCTATATCGTGGTGCAGGAGGCGGTCTGGGATGGACTCGCGCGCCGCATCGGGCCGGAGCTGAGGATGCCGAACCTCGCCACCGACCCCAAGTTCGTCAAGATTGGCGAGCGGCGCAAGAACCAGGCCGAGATGTGGGAGCTGATCGGTGAGTTTGCGCTGAAGCATACAAAACGCGAGCTGATGGCAATTCTCAACCCGCTCGACGTACCGTGCGGCCCGATCATGTCGACCGAGGACCTGGCCAATGACGAGCATATACGTGGGCGGGACATGTGGGTCGAGCTCGACCATCCGCAGCGCGGCAAGTGGTGGAACGTAGGCATGCCGATCAAGCTCTCGGATTCGCCTGCAAAAATCGAACGCTCGCCGTTGCTTGGCGAGCATACCGAGGCGGTGCTGAGGGAAGTGCTCGGCTACGACGAAACCAAGATCGGCGCGCTAAAGGAGGCCGGCGCCTTCAGCTCGCCGCCCAAGGCGAAGGCGGCCTGAGGTCCTGCAGGAGAGACAGCGGAAATGAAAGTTGCCATCATTGGCCAGCAGGACATTAGTTCCGGCTAACGTTGGCCTTCGGCAAACGTGACCCTTCTCTGAAGACCTGCGGGAGCCATCGAGAATGAGAGTTGCCATCATCGGACAGCAGGACTTTGGCAAAGCGGTGCTGGAGGCCTTCCTCGCTCGCGGCGACGAGGTCGCGGGCGTGTTCTGCGCACCGGAGAAACCGGGTGCGCGTCCTGATGCGCTGAAGACCGCGGCGCCGGAAAAAGGCATCAAGGTGTTGCAGCTCGCTTCGCTCAAGGGTCCCGAGGCGGGACAGGCGCTGCGCGAGCTCAAGGCCGAAATCGGCATCATGGCCTTCGTGCTGCAGTTCGTGCCACAGGAGTTCGTCAAGATCCCGAAGCACGGCACGATCCAGTTCCATCCTTCATTGCTACCCAAGTACCGCGGTCCGTCGTCGATCAACTGGCCGATCATCCGCGGCGACACCAAGACCGGCCTTACCATCTTCAGGCCGACCGACGGTCTGGATGAGGGACCGGTGATCCTGCAGAAGGAAACTCCGATCGGTCCGGACGACACGCTTGGCAGCGTGTACTTCGAGCGCCTGTTCCCGATGGGGGTGAAGGCGATGCTCGAGGCGGCGGATCTGGTGATGGCCGGCAAGTACCGCGAGACGGTGCAGGAAGAGTCGCAGGCGACCTACGAGGGCTGGTGCCGCAAAGCCGAGGCACGGATCAACTGGGCCAACCACGCCGACTTTGTCTATAACCTGATCCGCGGCTGTAATCCGGCGCCGGGCGCGTGGACCACGCTCGAGGGCAAGGAGCTGCAAATCGCCGATGCGAGGAAGCACCCGGTGCGCACCTTTGGCACGGTCAAGGGCAGGATCGGCGAGGTGGTGGAGCTCGGGGCCGAAAGCTTCCAGGTCACAGCACAGGGCGGACGCATCGAGGTGCTGCGCGCCAAGCTCGGTGAGGGCAAGAAGCTCGCCGCCGCCGAGCTGGTCGCCGCCGGCGCGATCAAGGCCGGCATGCTGCTCGGCAACTAGCAACACTCCCGCGCGTGTGAATTTTGCCCGCAGCGAGCTGCCCGAACCTCAGTATTGACTCCTGCACGCGGTTTGCCGCCGGATGGATTTGACGCAGCTTATAGTTGACTGCAACAATCCCAAACAGGCTTCTGTTTTATGGAGGGTCGTTGAGGGGCTGCGAAGCAACGACCACGGACCGCCAGGTCCGCGCAGGGGATTGCGCAAGCGATGCGCTCCGACGCTCTTCCCGGAGCGCGTCCTTTCGGTTGATAGGAGGGGCCAAATCTTGTCCAGTCATGCGCGAAACCTAGAGCTCTTGTTCGCGCCCGTTCGCCCGCTCGACAATCACAACAAGGAGAGAGCCGGCCAATGAAAACCCGCTTCTGGAAAACCGACTGGTGCTGGGCCCTGGCGGTGGCCTGCTGATGCCGTTCGCAGACGGCAGCGATCTGTTTTCGCTCGGCCTGAGCCGGTACCCCATACTGTGCGGCAAGCCGCCATGCGAGGGCGAGTCGACGGCGCAGCTGATGTACAAGAACGCAAACGAGCCGCCGCCCGATCTCAGGTCGCTCAATCCGGCGGTTCCAGCGGCACTGGTTGCATTCCTAGCGCGCGCGCTGAACAAAAACCCGGGTCGGCGCATCCAGACGGACGAGGTATGCGCCGCCGATCTGCGCGCTGCGTTCGCGGGCGCCGCGGCAGGCACCGCTCTGCCACGGCCGGCCGGCGCGCGCGGCACGGTCGATATCGAGCTTTAAGGCGCCCGCATGGATCTGTCGAACACGCTAGAGATCGCCAGCTGCACCGACCCGGGCATGGTTCGCTCGCACAACGAGGACTCGGTTGCGGCGGATCCGGTCAACGGCCTGGCGGTGCTCGCCGACGGCATGGGCGGCTACAACGCGGGCGAAGTGGCGAGCGGCATGGCGACGACCGTGATCGCTACCGAGATGGCGCAGGTGCTCGCCAAGATCCAGCCGTACGAGCAGGAGGAAGGCGAAGACAAGGTGGTCGCCGAGCGCCTGCTGCGCGAGCAGATCCTCAAGGCAAACACCTCGATTTACCAGGCGTCACAGAGCCAGGCGCAGTATGCCGGCATGGGCACGACACTGGTGGTGTGCCTGTTCTACGACAACCGGATCATGGTGGCGCACATCGGTGATTCGCGCCTGTACCGCTTGCGCGGCGAGGAATTCACGCAGGTCACCCGGGACCATTCGCTGCTGCAGGAGCAGATCGACTCGGGACTGATCACGCTCGAGCAGGCGAAGTTCGCGCAGCACAAGAATCTGGTCACTCGGGCGCTTGGCATCGACCCCGCCGTCGAGCCGGAGATCCATGAGCACCGGGCTCAGTCGGGCGATATTTATCTTCTCTGCTCCGACGGCCTGTGCGACATGGTGAGCGACGAGGACATCGGCATGACCGTCCAGGCGCTCGGCGCGAACCTGAATCTGGCTGCGCAACAGTTGGTGCAGATGGCCAACGACAACGGAGGGCGCGACAACGTTTCGGTTATACTCGTACGCGTCCTGCGGGAATACCCCGCTGTCCGAGGTGTCATGGCGAAGTTTTTTGCGTGGTTAAGATAACCCTCAGGGGTAAGCTATGGCGAAACTGATTCTCAGCATGGACGGGTTGGTGCTCAAAGAGATTCCGCTCATGAAGGAGCGCACCACCATCGGCCGCAAACCGCATAACGACATCCAAATCGACAATCTGGCGGTGAGCGGCGAGCACGCCGTCGTTGTGACGATTTTGAACGACTCATTTCTCGAGGACCTGGGCAGCACCAACGGCACACTGGTCAACGGCAACGCCATCAAGAAGCACTTCCTGCAGAACAACGACATCGTCGAGCTGGGCAAGTACAAACTCAAGTACATGGCGGAGGCTGGGCAGCAGCCGGTGGCAAGCGCGGCCGACTTCGAGCGCACGATGGTACTGCGTCCCTCCGCGATGAAGCAGGCCGCCGAGCAGGCGAGCGGCGGCATGTCCACGGCGGGCCTCACTGCGCCGGACACCGCCGATGCTCCACGCGCGACGGCTGTGCAGCAGGTTGCCGGCGCATTCCCTACTTGGGCGGGAGCGGGGGCGGTGGCGGCCCAGGCCCCGGCTCCGATGGCTGCGCCCTCGAAGCCCGCCCATCCGCTGGGCGCAATCCAGATCCTCACGGGCGGCAGCGCTGGCAAGGAGCTCGAACTAGCCAAACCACTCACCACCCTCGGCAAGCCCGGCGTGCAGATCGCGGTCCTGACGCGGCGGCCGCAAGGCTATTTCATCACGCACGTCGAAGGCGCCAAGAACCCGATCGTAAACGGCGAAAACATCGGCACAGCGCCTCACCCGCTTAAGGATCACGACGTGATCGAGCTCGCCGGCGTCAAGATGGAATTCTTCCTCAAGGGTTGATCCCTCGCGGGCCGGCTCCCGGACCCGTGCGACGAAACCCTCCCACGGCCAGATCCAGACCGCCGGAGGCCGAGTGAAACAGCATATTGCTCGTATTGCGCTCGGGCTGATCATCACGCTGTTGCTCATCGGGCACGCCGCTCGCTTCTACTCGGTCGGCTTCATCAGCCAGCTGGACAACATCATCTACGACACGCGGCTGCGCCTGACCATGCCGGGCGGGCTCGACGAGCGCATCGTGATCCTGGATATCGACGAGAGGAGCCTGCAGGAGGTTGCGCGCTGGCCGTGGCCGCGCGATGTCATGGCGCGCATCGTCGACAAGCTTTTCGACAAGTACCAGATTGCGATCCTGGGCTTCGACGTGGTGTTCGCCGAGGAGGACCATTCCTCGGGCATGCGCGTGCTCGATCAGCTCGCGCAGCAGCAGCTCAAGCAGTTGCCGGAATTTCAGGACGCCTACCGGCGGCTGCGGCCGAAGCTGGACAACGACGGGCTGTTCGCACGCGCGCTGCAGGGCAGGCCGGTGGTGCTCGGCTTTTACCTGAACAGCGAGGAGAACGCCAAGCGCATCGCCTCGATCCCCGCTCCGGTGCTGCCCAAGGGAAGCTTCGCCGGGCGCAACGTTGCCTTCACAAATTGGATCGGCTACGGCGGCAATCTGCGCCCGTTCACCGACGCCGCGGCCAACGCCGGACACTTCAATCCGCGGGTGGACTTCGACGGCGTGGTACGCCGCGTGCCGATGATCGCCGAGCTGGACGGCGCGTACTACGAGGCGCTCTCGCTCGCGGTGGTGCGCGCCATCCTGGGGTATCCGAAGATCGAGGCCGGCATTGCGTCCGAGCGCTTCGTCCACAAGGACTACTCAGGGCTGGAGTGGCTCCAAGTTGGGCCGCTCAGGATCCCGGTCGACGACGAAGCGAGCGCGCTGATCCCATATCGCGGCGGCAAGGGAAGCTTCCGCTACATCTCGCTCTCGGACGTGTACTTCGATCGTGTCACCCCCGAGAGGCTGCGCGGCAAGATTGCGCTTGTGGGCACCACCGCGCCCGGGCTGCTCGATCTGCGCTCGACGCCGGTGGACAGCGTCTATCCGGGGGTCGAGATCCACGCCAACCTGATCGCCGGCATGATCGACCACGACCTGAAGGAAAAGCCGACCTTCACGCTTGGCGCCGAGGTGGCGTTGCTGTTCATCGGTGGGGTGGCGCTGTCGATGCTCCTGCCGATGCTTTCGCCGCTTTTCGCGACGCTGGTCGCGGTGACGGGCATGGCGCTGATCGCGGGGCTCAACCTCGTGGTGTGGACATGGGCCGACATGGCGCTGCCACTGGCCGCCTCCATCCTGATGACGCTCGCGATCTACGTGGTCAACATGGCTTACGGCTACTTCGTTGAGACGCGCTCCAAGCGCCAATTCACCGAGTTGTTCGGCCAGTACGTGCCGCCCGAGCTCGTGGATCGGATGGCCAAGGACCCTGAGAAGTACAGCATGGAAGGCAGGGAGGAGGTGCTGACGGTGCTGTTCTCGGACGTGCGCGGCTTCACCAGCATCTCGGAGAGCCTGAGCGCGAAGGATCTGACCTCCTATATCAACGATTACCTTACCGCGATGTCGCTGGTAATCCGCTCCAACCGCGGCACGCTCGACAAGTACATCGGCGATGCGATCATGGCGTTCTGGGGTGCGCCCGTCGAAGATCCGATGCACGCGCGCAACGGCGTGGCGACTGCGCTGCAGATGCAGCAGCGCGCGCTGACCCTGAACGAGGAGTTCAAGGTCAAGGGCTGGCCCGAGTTCCACATCGGCATCGGCGTCAACTCGGGCCTGATGCGCGTCGGCGACATGGGCTCGAAGCTGCGCAAGGCGTATACGGTGATGGGCGATCCGGTGAATCTCGGTTCGCGCCTGGAGGGCATCACCAAGCAGTACGGGATCGGCATCCTGGTCGGCGAGCAAACCCGCAACGTGGCCGCCGACATCGTGTATCGCGAGGTTGATCGGGTGCAGGTCAAGGGCAAGGACGAGTCGGTGGCGATCTTCGAGCCGCTGGGCCATGAGAGGGAGGTCGGCCGCGGCACCATGGACGAGCTCAACGTGTGGCACCAGTGCCTCAAGCAATACCGCGCCCAGAACTGGGACCAGGCCGACGTCTCGCTGCTCAACCTGCAGCGCATGAACCCGGATTGTGCGCTTTACCGCATTTACAGCGAACGAATCGTGAAATACCGCAAAAAGCCTCCAGCCAGAGAATGGAATGGTGTGACCAAGTTCGAGACAAAGTAAAATCGCCTCATGAAACTAAGGGTGCTGGGTTGCTCGGGAGGCATCGGTGGCCGGCATCTGCGGACCACCTCGCTGCTGCTCGACAGCGATATTCTGATCGACGCCGGCACCGGTGTAGGCGATTTGTCGCTCGCCGAGCTCTCGCTGATCGACCACGTCTTCGTCACGCATTCGCATCTGGATCACGTCACGTCGATTCCGTTTCTGGTCGATACGGTGGGCGGCATGCGCACCAAGCCGATTACCGTCCACTCCACGCGCGCGACCATCGAGATTCTGAAAAACCATCTGTTCAACTGGGCCATCTGGCCGGACTTCAGCGAGATCCCCAGCCCTGAGGCGCCGTTCCTCGCTTACGCAGAGGTGGTCGTCGGGGAAACGCTGACGTTCGACGGCCGCCGCATCACGCCGATCCCGGCGAACCATACCGTTCCGGCGGTGGGCTATCACCTGGAGAGCGGCAAGGGCAGTCTGGTATTCACGGGCGACACCGGGCCCAATGACAAGTTGTGGAATGTGGTGAATTCGATTCGCGACCTGAGGTACCTGATCATCGAGACCGCGTTCTCGAACAAGGAGCGGCAGCTCGCGGAGAAATCCAAGCATCTGTGTCCGGCAACGCTCGCCGAGGAGCTCACCAAGCTCGAGCGCGGCGCCGAGGTGTACATCACCCACCTCAAGCCCGGCGAGATCGAGCTGACCATGCAGGAGATCGAAGAGTGCGCGGGCACGTTCCGGCCGCGCATGCTGCAGAACAATCAGGTGTTCGAGTTCTGATCTGTCATGCGTTCCAGTCGATCCTCCATAGCGCGGGCGACGCCCGAGCAGCTTGCCACCCTGGCACCGCTCGCAGCGCTCTCGCTTGAGCGTCTGGCCGAGCTCGCCGAAGTCTCCGAGCTCGAGCGCGCGAAGCGCGGCAGCGATCCGCTCAAGGACCGCCCCGCATCCGGGCAGTCGCTGTTCCTGCTTGGCGGCGAAATGCTGCTGATGTACGAGAAGGGCGGCAGCATGGTCGTGGTGGGGGGCGGCGAGGACGCGAAGCACGCAATCAACCGCCGCGGCGCCCCCCTGGTGCGCACCAAGGCGATCACGGACGTCGAGCTGCTGGCGATCGATGACGAGGTGCTCGACATCATGGTGACCTGGGACGACGTCGCCGCCGGCATCGAGGGCGAGGGCGCCGCGGTGGCGCGCGCCGCGCGCTCGGATTCGCGAAGCGTTTCAAGCGTACTGTCGATCGCTAATCTGCGCAACGGCGTATTCGCGCAGCTGCCCGCAGCGCACATCGACGAGCTGCTGCGGCGCTTCGAATGGGCGCCGATGCGCGATGGTGACGAAGTGATCCGGGAGGGTGACGACGGCGATTACTACTACGTTGTGGAGTCCGGTCGCTGCCAGGTGCAGCGCATGGTCGGTGGCGTGAAGATGGTTCTCGCCGACCTCAGGAGCGGCGATGCGTTCGGTGAGGAGGCGCTGGTATCTGAGGCGAAGCGCAATGCCACGGTCGTCGCGTTGACTGATGGCGGAGTGGTGCGCCTCGGGAAGCGGGATTTTGACGAGTTGTTGCGCGAGCCGTTGCTGCAGCGCGTGAGCTTCGCCGAGGCGTCCGAGCAGGTGCGCCGCGGCGCGGTGTGGCTGGACGTACGCTACCCGTCCGAATATCAGTACGACAAGCTGGCCGGCGCGATCAACGTGCCGCTCTCGGAGGTGCGCAATATGTTCGCGGTGCTCGATAGGTCGAAGGATTACATCGTGTATTGCCAGAGCGGTCGACGCAGCGCGGCGGCTGCGTTCCTGTTCGCGCAGCGCGGATTTAACGTCGCGCTGCTCGAAGGCGGGCTGTGGGGTGCCGAGCGGGGCCGTTGAGCGGCCCGGACGTGACAAAACTATCATAAAAATCATGGGGGTTACGGTTGAATGTTTGCCGTTCAAGGGCTACGATAGCCTCGCGTGCCGAAGGCACGCGCGAGGGCGGCTCTCGCTGCTCCGGGCGCAAGGTTTGGCCCATCGACCCCGCGCACGCGCGGTATCGGAGGTGTGAATGAGCGCTGTACTCAGCCAGCAAGCTGGGAGCCAGGCCGACGTCAACGCCCGCCTGGCATTCCAGAAGCAGCTGCAGGCGGTGACCAACAAGATCCACGCTACCAACAATGTGGACGAGATCATGTTGGAGGTGAGCGCCGACATCTGCACGCTGTTCAACGCCGACCGGCTGACGATCTACTCGATCGCCGAGGACAGGCAGACGATCATATCCAAGGTCAAGACCGGCCTGAACTCGTTCAAGGACCTGAAGCTGCCAATTGCCGAGCAATCGATCGCGGGCTACGTCGCGTTTGCCAAGAAGACCGTCAATATCCGGGACGTCTACGACGACAGCGAGCTGCGCTCGATCAACCCGAGCCTGCGCTTCCTGCAGGAGGTGGACAAGCGCACAGGGTACCGCACCAAGCAGATGCTAGTGGCACCGATCATCGAGGCGCCGAACGAGCTGATTGGCGTCATCCAGGTCATCAACAACAAGACTGGCGCGCCCTTCGGCACGCTCGCTAGCGAGGGTGTGCAAGAACTGGCGCAGACACTTGCGATCGCTCTCAAGCAGCGCCAGAAGCCGCAGGCGGTCAAGACCAAGTATGACTACCTGATCGCGGACGCCGTGCTCTCGGCTGGCGAGTTCGATCTGGCGTTCCGGCAGGCGCGCAAGAAGGCGGTCGACGTCGAGTCGGTGCTGACCGAGGAGTTCCAGGTCAAGCTTTCGGCGCTCGGCGGCGCGCTGTCCAAGTTCTTCGGCGTCCCCTACGAACCGCTCAAGAGCGACCGCATCAAGCCGATGGAGCTGCTCAAGAACCTCAAACGCGAGTACGTCGAGGCGAACCAGTGGCTGCCGATCGACGACACCAAGGAAGGCCTAGTGGTGTTGTGCCTCGACCCCGAGCGTATCCGCAGCTCGCGTATCGCGGCGAACGTCTTTCCCAAGGCGCGCATTGGATACAGAGTCACAACGCTGAAGGAGTTCAAGGACACGATCAAGCAGTTCTACGGCACGGAGTCGATGGACAGCGGTAACGTCGACGATCTGCTCTCAGGGCTCGAAAACGATGCGAACGAAATCGATAGTGGCGGGTCCTCCGACGAGATCTCCGCCGCCGCCGACAACGAACTGGTGAAGCTGGTCAACAAAATCATCATCGACGCTTATAACCAGGGGGCTTCTGACATCCACATCGAGCCGTACACTGGCAAGTCGAAGACTGAGATCCGGCTGCGCAAGGACGGCACGCTCGTGAACTACATTGAGGTGCCGGCGAGCTACCGCTTCGCGCTCGCAGCGCGCATCAAGATCATGTGCGACCTGGACATCTCCGAGAAGCGCAAACCGCAGGACGGCAAAATCAAGTTCAAGAAGTTCGGGCCGATCGACGTCGAGCTGCGCGTGGCCACCATCCCGACCCAGGGCGGGGTCGAGGACATCGTGATGCGGATTCTTGCCGCAGGCGAGCCGATTCCGATCGACAAGCTCGGCTTGACCTCGAAGAACCTCGAGAATCTGAAGCGCACCGTGGAGAAGCCCCATGGGCTGTTCTTCGTGTGCGGCCCGACCGGCTCGGGCAAGACCACGACGCTGCACTCGGTGCTTGGCTACCTGAACACACCCGACACGAAAATCTGGACCGCCGAGGATCCGGTCGAGATCACGCAGAAGGGGCTGCGCCAAGTCCAGATCAATAAGAAGGCGGGCCTCGATTTCTCTGTCATCATGAAGGCGTTTCTGCGTGCCGATCCGGACATCATCATGGTCGGGGAGATGCGCGACAAGGAGACCACCGCCACCGGCATCGAGGCATCGCTCACTGGCCACCTGGTGTTCGCGACCCTGCATACCAACTCGGCGCCGGAGTCGATCATCCGCCTGCTCGACATGGGCATGGACCCGTTCAACTTTGCCGATGCGCTGCTTGGCGTGCTCGCGCAGCGCTTGGCCAAGCGCCTGTGCTCGAAGTGCAAGCAGGCCTATTCGCCGGAGGCGACGGAGATCAAGTCGCTGCTCAGTGAGTACTGCGAGGAGCTGATGGCGACTGAGGTGTTCAAGAAGGACCCCAAAGGCGCGATGGAGAACGTCTACCGCGATTGGATCAAGAACTACGCCAACGAGAAGGGCCAGCTTACGCTCTACAAGCCGGTGGGCTGCGACACGTGCGGCGGAGGCGGCTTCAAGGGCCGCGTGGGCCTGCACGAGCTGCTCATCGCAACCGACAAGATGAAGAAAATGATTGCCGAGAAGGCGCGCGTGGCCGAGATGCTCGCCCTGTGCCTTGACGAGAGCATGCGTACTCTGAAGCAGGATGGCATCGAGAAGATCCTTATGGGCATCACGCACATCAAAGAGGTGCGCGCGGTCTGCATCAAGTGACATCGACGAGGGCTCGCGGATGAGCAGCTCTCTCGACGCGACACAGAACCTGCGGCGCTTCGAAGGGGCGGCATCCTCCTCGGACGACCTGGTCCAGCGTCTCGAGCAGCTCAATCTGATCGGCGCCTCGCTATCGGCGGAGCGCGACATCAACCGATTGCTGGAGACGATTCTCGCGGCGGCGAAGACCATTACGCGCTCCGACGGCGGCACGCTATACCGGATCACGGAGGAAGGCACGCTGCGCTTCGAGATCGTGCGTACCACCTCGCTCAGGAACTACCTCGGCGGTACGACCGGAACCCCTGTGCCGTTCTACCCGATCCAGCTCCACAAGGACGGCAAGCCGAATCACGGCATGGTGGCGGCCTACGCGGCACTCACCGGCGAAACGGTCAACATCGCCGATGCCTATGCCGCGGAGGGCTTCGACTTCTCGGGAACGCGTGCCTTCGACACCAAGACCGGCTACCGCTCGAAGTCGTTTCTTACGGTGCCGATGCGCAACCACGAGCACGAGATCATCGGCGTGCTGCAGCTGATCAACGCCCAGGACCGCCGCACCGGCGAGATCGTGCCGTTCTCGGATTCGGACCAGCGGCTGGTCGAGTCACTTGCCTCGCAGGCGGCGGTTGCGCTCACCAACCGCATACTGATCAACCAGCTCGAGCACCTGTTCGAGTCGTTCATCAACCTGATCAACACGGCGATCGACGAAAAGTCGCCCTACACTGGCGGCCACTGCCAGCGCGTTCCGGTGCTTACCATGATGCTCGCCGAGGCGGCCGAGGCCGAGACCGAGGGGATGCTCCAATCCTTCTCCATGACCGAGAAGGACCGCTACGAGCTCAAGATTGCCGGCATGCTGCACGACTGCGGCAAGGTCACGACGCCGGTTCACGTGGTCGACAAAGCGACCAAGCTCGAGACGATCTTCGACCGCGTCCACCTGATCGATACGCGCTTCGAGGTGCTCAGGCGCGACGCGCACATCGAGCTGCTGAGAGAGCGCGCGACACTTGCCGCGGAGGACGCGCCGCGCGAGGCGTGCGAGCGCGCCGAGGCGCGCTACCGCGACCGAATACGCCAGCTGGATGAGGATCGCGCGTTCCTGCGCGCTTGCAACGTCGGCGGCGAGGCCATGCGCGAGCTCGACGTCGAGCGCATCAAGTCCATCGCGCGTTACCGCTGGACCGACAGCGCCGGGCATGTGGCGCGCTTCCTCACCGACGACGAGGTGAAGAACCTCATCATCCGCAAGGGCACTTTAACCGCGGACGAGCGTGAGGTGATCAACCATCACATTGTCGCCACCATTCGCATGCTCGAGGCATTGCCCTGGCCCAGGCACCTGAAGAACGTGCCCGAGTACGCCGGCGGGCACCACGAGCGCATGGATGGCAAGGGCTACCCGAGGGGGCTGACACGCGAGCAGATGTCGGTGCAGGCGCGCGCCATGGGCATCGCCGACATCTTTGAGGCGCTCACCGCCAAGGACCGGCCCTACAAACGCGGCAAGACGCTGTCCGATTCGCTTGCCATCCTCGGCAAGTTCCGGGAGAACGGCCACGTCGACCCCGACCTGTTCGACGTGTTCGTGCGCCACAAGATCTACCTGCGCTACGCTGAAATGTTCCTCGACCGCGAGCAGATCGACGCCGTCGACGAGTCCAAGATTCCGGGCTATAGGCCCTAGGCCGGAACGGAGCGCACCCTCAGGCGGTGTCACCAGGCGGGGTGGCCTCTTTTGCCTTGCGGGTGGTGATGTAGACCACCAGACCTTCGGTTGCGACTTCGATGAACTTTTCGCTGTAGCCCAGCTCCTTCAGCTCCCATTTGAAGGCGTTGGCCAGCTTGGCCTTCTTGTATACGCCGAGGCGCTGCCTGGTGGTGAATTCGGTCGCCTTTTCCATCGCATCCTCGAGCACCTTGGTAATGCGATTGGGCGAGACCCGGCGCTCTGGCGATTTGTCGAGTGCCGGCGGATAGCGCTTGGCGATCGCGTCGGCGAGCTCCTTCGCGAACGCCGTCACGTCCCTGCCCAGCAGCTTGTCGAGGATGCCCATTGCTTGATCTCCGGTGAGGGGGTTCAGGCCGCGTTGCGCTTGCGCGCCCACGGCCAGATCGATTTCGCCGTCTCCTGGCGTTGCGGCAGTACCACCTTGCGGACGTAGATGTTGTACAGCAGGACGTTACGTTCGATGCGCTCGTCCTGGATCTCCTCCACGCCGTGGAACGAGGTGTCCGTCTTGAGGAAGCCGAACAGCGCGTTCGGCATGAACGCCATGGTCGCCACCTTGCGGAACAGCTCGAAGGGGTGCCGCGTGAGGCCCTTGCAGCGCAGCTCGGGGTCGAGCGGCCGGTAGATCACCGTGCCGTGGCGCTTGAGGGCGTCGTTTGACGGCAGGTAGAACAGCAGCGAAACCAGCTTCGCAGGCTGGTCGGTGTGCGGGTGGATCTGGTATTGGTGGAAGTCGCGCACGAAGCGCCCCTCGACGTCGGTCCTGAGTTGCGCGCTCACGCCGAATCGCTCGCCGATGCCGATGCGAAATTTCTGCAGCATCAGGTCACGAAACGGGTCGCTCAGCAGCCATGCCGAGAGATCGCGCCACAGGTGGCCGTGTGGCCGGGCTTCCTCGTCCTCTTCAAGTTTCGAGAGGTCTGCGATATAGCGAGGTTCGGACATGGGCGTGAATATCCCGGTCGTCTTGTCCGTAGCTCCCACCGTCCCGTGATCGGAAATCGGCTCCAGGACTTCAGTGCGCGGTAGGCTCGCCATCAACTGCTGATAGAAATCATCCGGGAACACCGGGCTCACGTAGAAGTGCGGGAACGGGTAGGGGCGTACCGGTGCATTGGCGATCTGGTAGCGCACGAATTCTTCAACGTCGAAAGACATAGTTTCCTGTTCCCGTGAACGGCCCCTCAGTGCGACGCGCGCGGTCGGCCTCCTCGGAATCATAGCTGAAGCCCTGCTCGAGCATGCGGTCGACAACCTCCCAATGCTCGTCGAGCGCGGTGCTCAGTTCGATGAGGACGGATTTCACACGCGGATCGCGAAACGTGGCATCGGCTCCGCGCACCACCCGATGCTCGATCCCATCGACGTCGATCTTGACGTGGTGCGGAACGGGGACGACCCCCTGCGCGACCAGCTCGTCGAGCGTCGTGGCAAAGCAGCCCTGCCGGAAGGCCGATGGCCTTGGCCGCAGATCGGGGTCGACGCTCGCACCGAAGCTGTGGCTGGCGCCGCCCGGCTCGAACTCGGTCAGGTACAGCAGATCGAAGCTCGTGCGATCGGAGAGCGCCAGGCAGTACGCGGTGACGTCGTCCTGGAGCGCATTGCGATAGATATTCTCGTTCAGCAAGGCGTAGTTCTGCGACTCGGGCTCGAACGCGATGACCCGCGCACCGCTAAAGCGCGCGGCGCACAGCGAGTAGATGCCGACGTTTGCGCCAATGTCGATCAGCACCTCGCCCGGCCGGAATCCGCCGATCCATTTCGTGGTGCCAGGCTCTTTGGTCAACGCTGTGGTTGCCCGCCAGGCGGTCCACTTGTTCACGACGGAGAAATCGACCGACCGATCGCCCTGGACGACCTTTACGCTTCCGGGTCGCGCGGTATTTGCATCCGGTGTCAGGGAATCCGCTTGCATGCGCTTTTCGGGCGCCTTTCAGTAAGTATCCGTATAACGTAGCGTAAATGTCGCGACGCTGCTAAGCAACTTGTGCTCAGTCGTCCCGGCGGTCTGCAATCTCGCGAAGAAGGCGTCGTCCGGGGTGTCTGGCAGGCCGGTCTGGCACAAGCTGCGCTTGGCCATGTGGACGTAGGCGCGGTCGATTTTTCCGGCGAGCGACCCGTCCTCGGCGTGCCCGAGCCGCACGGTGAGGAAGTCGATCAGCGCTTTGCGGAACTGAAGGTAGTACTCCGAATATCTGGGCGAGGCGACGAGCAACGGCCAGTGCTCGTGGTCGTCCTTCAGGCGGGCCGCCCAGCTGTCCCTGTGCACCTGGCGCACCAGGAAGGGCGTGTCAAGGCACGCCACGCGGCCCAGCGCCACTGTGAGGCAGGACGAGAGGTACTGGTAGAAGATCACGTTCTGCGTGCCCGCCTCGGTGAGCCTGAAGCTCTCCATCAGCTGCGCCTTGCGATGAACGGAGTAGAGGGTCGAGGCGTACTGGCGGATGTGCTCGAGCACTCGGCCCACCGGATCCGGATTTTCGTATGCGAGCATCGCGTGCTGCGTCACCTCGAGCGCGGGACGATCGTCTTTCCCCGCTTCGGAGCGCCGCAGGTAAAAGCGGCCCACCCGGCCCCGCGCGCACGACAGCCCCTCGTCCGCCTCGAGGGTCTGCAGGAGCCGCTCAACGCCGTCGGCGACGACGAAATCGTCCTGGGCGCACAGCATGACGTAGCGCGCGTCGATCCGCTCCATGGTTTGCACCAGCTTGTCGAGGAAGCGGATGCCCGCGTCGTACAAGTGCACATCGAGCCACAGTTCGGGATAGCGCCCCGGGCAGGACTTGACGAACTCCAGGTGCTCGGCGGTGCTGTTATCGCAGAGGACGATGTTCCCGCGGTAGCCGCTCGCCTGGAGGAATTCGAGGCAGCGGCGCACGAAGGGCGTTCCCTCGTAGGTCGGGACGATGAGCGAAAAGCAGTCTGCGTCCTCGATCAGCATGCCGACGGCCGGTGACGGGTGCGTGGAGCATCCGCGCAGACGATGCGCGCGGATGAGCTTCGTTGGTATTATATTCGTCGACGTGCAGGGCCACTGCGCTGCACGGGGCGTGCGAATTCGCACAGGGTGATCTTAGTCACATCGCATTTGGCCGGATCCGGAACATGACCTTCAGTCGAGAGCACCCCAGCCCGAGATACGTCGAGCTCGTCGAGACCTACCGCGACATGCACCTCAACGGCGAGCGCCACATGGGGGTGCCGGCGGCGCAGACCTTCGACGGGCGCAGTCTGCGACCGCAGGCCGCGCGCATCAAGCGCCTGATCGACGCCACCGGCGCGCAGAATGTGC
>Ga0214471_10000670_pt1 | contig 28098 bp, 25 predicted proteins | sample RVTome_5_FD_207665 | JGI IMG/M metagenome (GOLD analysis project Ga0214471, IMG submission 207665) | Soil microbial communities from uranium-contaminated site in the Upper Colorado River Basin, Wyoming, United States - RVT142D155 | ecosystem: Environmental > Terrestrial > Soil > Contaminated >... | reverse complement strand
ACGGCACCTTCGTGACGGGCACCCCTGGCACCACGTCACAACGAGGTAGCGCCGGCAATTACACCGTCACCTTTCCTACCGACGTTGCTGGGTGCGTGGCCACCGCCTCACCGACGCCAAGTTTCTTCGACGGCCCCGACGAGACCACCGTCGTCCCGTCCATCTTCGGCGGAGGATCGATCATCGTCTGGGCATTGAACGACGATCTCTTCGTTGACACGCCGTTTTCGGTGATCGTCGCCTGCCCCTGAACCACTCTCTCCCCGTTCTTGCGTACATGACGGCCGTATGTGGCCGCAAGGTACGCAAGAACGGTTCAGCGGGTGCGGGTCACCTTGGTGATGTCGCGCGGGTGGTCGGGGTCGTGGCCGGCTGCCACGGCCAGGTGGTAGGCGAACAACTGGGCGGGCACGATCGCCGCGATCGGCGTGAGCGCCTCGGGTAGGCCGCCGGGGATCGGCAACACGTGGCTGGCCGGGATGTCGTCGCGGTCGGAGACGGCCACCGTCGTGGCACCGCGCCTGGCGCCCAGGTCCTCGAGCAGCGCAGCCGACTCGGCGTACAGCGGGCCGTCGGCCACCGCCGCCAGCACCGGGAATCCGGGTTCGACCATGGCACGTGGCCCGTGCTCGAAGTCGGCCGACGAGTGGGGCTGGGCGACGACGTAGGCCAGTTCCTCCAGCTTCAGCGCCCATTCGAAGGCGGTGGCGTAGTGGTAGCCGCGTCCCAGCACGGCGCACCGCCGCTCGCCGCCGAGTTGGGAGGCGACGGCGGCTACCTGCTCCTCGGTCTCGAGGGCGCGGGCGACGGCGTCGGGGACGCGGCGCAACTCGTCCAGCAGCCCCGAGCCGGGTGCGAGGGCGTCGGCCAGCAGCGCCACCGCCGCCAGCGACGCCGTGTACGTCTTGGTGGCGGCCACTGCCGCCTCGGGGCCGGCGCACAACGCCATCGCGTGATCGGCGGTGCCGGCCAGCGGCGAGCCGGCATCGTTGGTGAGGGCGATCGTTGGAACACCCTGGGCGGCGGCAGCGGCGACGACGGCGACGAGGTCCGGCGACTGTCCCGACTGCGAGATGGCAACCACCATCGCCCGGCCCAGGCGAGGAGGCGCCCCGTACGGTCCGTACACCGACGGCGTCGCCAGGCCGACCGGGAGGCGGTTGTGGATGCCCCACAGGTACTGGGCGTAGCGGGCGGCGTTGTCGGATGTGCCCCGGGCGGCGATGACGACGTGGTCGAAGCACCCGCTCACGGCGGCGGCGATCTCGCTCGCGCGAGCCGGGCCATCCACCAGCAGGGCCCCAAGCGTTGCCGGCTGCTCGAAGATCTCATCGCGCATGCCCATTCAGTGGCTCCCCCGCCGGTAGACCACCGAGCCGGCAACGACGGTGGCCGCAACCTCCAGGTCGCCGTCGAGAAGTGTCAGATCGCCGGCCGCACCGACGGCGATGCGGCCCAGCGTGGCCTCTCCGAGCACCGCCGCCGCAGTGGCGGACGCCGCCGCCGCTGCCTCCTCCAGCGAACATCCGGTGATCGCGAGCAGATTGCGGACCATCGCATCGAAAGGTGTCACCGCTCCGGCGAGCTGACCCGTGGGTGCCCGCGCCACTCCCCCGGCACAGGTGATGGTGAGTGCGCCGAGCTGGTGGGTTCCGTCTCCGAGGCCGAGACCGGCGATGGCGTCGGTGACGATTCCGATCCCCTCCGGCCCCTTGGCCTGCCACGCCAGCCTGACCGACCCGGGATGCGAGTGCACCCCGTCGACGATCAGGCCGCAGGTGAGGTCGGGGTCCGCCATGAGGAACGCGGCCAGGCCCGGGTCGCGATGCGAGCAGCCCGACATCCCGTTGAACAGGTGGGTTCCGTGGGTGACGCCCCATGACTTGGCGTCCATGAGCGTCTCCCAGTCGGCGTCGCTGTGGCCGGCGCTCACCACCACACCCTGGCTGTGCAGGGCGCGGGTGACGTCCTCGGCGCCGGGCAGCTCCGGGGCCAGAGTGACGATCCGCACCACCGGCGGCGCCCAGGTGGTGACCTCGTCGACGTTCGGCCGGCGCAGGTACTCCTCGGGGTGGACGCCTCGCCTCGTAGGCGCCAGGTAGGGGCCCTCGAGATGCAGGCCGAGGACGCGTGCGCCCCGGTACCCCGCCGGCGGGCCTGCGGCGACGACGTCGAGCGCCTGGTCGACCCGGTCCGGCCGCGACGTGATGATCGTCGGCGCGAACGCGGTGACGCCGTGCTCGGGGAGCCTGCGGCCCACCTTCCAGATGGATGCCGGGTCGGTGGTGAAGTCGTCGCCGAAGCCGCCGTTCACCTGGAGGTCGACGAAACCGGCCATGACGTGGCACCCGCCGGCGTCGAGCGTCTCGTCGCCCCTCAGCCTCGGCCCGATGTCCGTGATCGTGCCGTCGGCGATGGCGACGTCGGCCGTCGCCGCCCCTGGCGCCGTGACCACCCGGCCGCCGGTGACGACCAGCGTCATCGACCCAACCCGAATCCGGCAGGGTGGAGCCCGGCGATGGGTGCCGGGAGCCGCCCGGGGAACCGGGCCTCGCCGAACAGCGCCGCCGCCAGCGCGGCCAGCGACGGCTCCAGGATCCCGTAGGTGCAGGCGTAGGTCGTCGCCTCGGGGAACGCAGTCAGGTCATAGGGGGTGCGCAGCGCCGCCACCACGACGTCGCCGCCGACGTCGAGGAGCGCCCTCACCAACGCCGCCTGGGCATCGTTGCGCGACGCCTCGATGGTGCCGGCCACCACGTAGCGCGCCGAACGGGCGGCGTCGCACGCCATTGCGATCTCACCCGGGGTGGGGGCGTGGGCGGTGACGATCTCCGTGACCCTGGGGTGGTGGCGGCGCAGCACCTCGGCAAGGAGCGGAGGGTCCAAGCTCGAGGTGTCGGCCGGGGTGAGGTCCTCGGGTTGCGGCATCACCGCCAGGATCGTGTCGTCGGGCCGAGGCCGCAGCGGCAGCAACCCGCCGTCGCGCACCAGCGTGATGGCACGTGCCGCCGCCGTTCTCGCCAGGGCGGCGTGCTCGGCACACCCCACCACGTCGAGGTCGGGTTGCGGCGCCAGTCCGAGCCCCGCCCGGAGGTGCGAAACCCGCCCGGCGCTCGACCTGTGGCCATCAGGGGGAACCAGGCCACGGTCGAGCGCCCTGGCGAGACCGGCGTGCATCGCGCGGTGACCGGCGGAGTCGGAGATGCACAGCAGCAGGTCGACGCCTGCCGCCAGCGCGGCGATGGACTCGACGACGGAGGCGGCACCTTGGCCGAGGGCGTGCATGTTGAGGGCATCGGTGAGCACCACCCCGTCGAAGTCGAGGTGGTCGCGGGCGTAGGCGACCGTCTCCCTGCTGACGCTGGTCGGCGTGCCCGCGGCGCCGGTGATGGCCGCCACGTCGTAGTGGCCCACCATCAGGATGCGAGCACCGCCGGCCAGGGCCGCCCGGAAGGGTGGCATCTCCACCGCCTCGAGGTGCGCCTCGTCGATGTCGAGCCGGGGCAACTCCCAGTGGGGATCCACATGAGCCTCACCCTTGCCGGGGAAGTGTTTGGCCACCGCGACGATGCCGCCGGCGGCGAGGCCGGCAGCGGCCGCCGCGGCCAGGGCGGCAACGCCGGCAGGGTCGGAGCCGAATGTCCTGATGCCCATCGAGGGGTTGTCCGGGTTGGAGGCGACGTCGCACACCGGGGCGTAGTTGACGTTGATGCCGAGCGCAGCCAACTCGCGGCCGGTGGCGAACGCCACCTCGCGTGCGAGGTCGGCGTCCCCGACGGCACCGAGCGCCATGTTGCCGGGAAACGGCGTCGTGTCCGGACCGGCGGCGCGCAGTTGGCCCCCCTCCTGGTCGGTTGCCACGAGCAGCGGCGGCCGGTCGCCGCGGGCGGCCTGCAACGCCGCGGTCAGGTCCCTCGTCTGGGCGGCACTCTCGATGTTGACGCCGCGGAAGAGGGAGACGCCGGCCAGATCGGACCGCGCCAACCAATCGACGAGCCAGGTCGGCGGTTCGAGCCCCTCGAACGACAGCAACATCCGCGATCCCACGTCGGGCGGGGCGCTCATCCCTTCACCGACCCGGCGAGCAGCCCGCGCACGAAGTACCGCTGCAGCCCCAGGAAGACGACCACCGGCACCACCATGGTCACGAAGGCGCCGGCGGTGAGCACGTGCCAGTCCTGGCCGCGCGAGCCGACCAACTCGTTGAGTCGAGCGGTGAGCACCGCCACCTCGGAATCCGTTCCCAGGAACACGAGCGCCACCAGGAAATCATTCCACACCCAGAGGAACTGGAAGATGGCGAACGCGGCCAGCGCCGGCATCGACAGCGGCAGCACCAGCCGGGTGAACGTCGTGAAGTGGGAGGCGCCGTCGACGGCGGCGGACTCGATGATGTCGCGCGGCAGCGTCGATATGTAGTTGAACAGCAGGTACACCGCCAGCGGCAACCCGAACCCGGTGTGCGCCAGCCAGGTCCCGGCGAACGAGCCGGTGATGCCGAGCACGTTGTAGGTGCGCAACAGGGGGACCAGGGTCATCTGCAGCGGGACCACGAGTAGTCCGACGACGACGGCGAACAGGATGCCGCGTCCCGGGAAATCGATCCACGCGAACGCGTAGGCGGCGAAAGCCGCCATCGTGATCGGGATCACGGTGGCCGGGACCGTGACGATGAGGCTGTTCACGAAGGCGTCGAACATGCCATCGGCGGTGAGCACGTTCTGGTAGTTGACGAACGTCCACGTCGTCTCGAACGGATGGACGAGGACCGTCCACCATCCGCTGGCGTTGATGTCGTTGGGGCTGCGGAAGCTGCTGATCAGCACTCCAACGGTTGGGAGCGACCAGGCGACGGCGATGAGCACCACGGCCATGCGCACCGGTGCCTTCGACCAGAAGCCGGTGCCGACGGGGTCGACGCCGGCGGTTCGGGTGCGGCGGGCCTCAGGGGTCGTGGTGGCCGTCATGCGCCGATCCCCTGCCTGCGCAGGTTCCTGACATTGATGATCATCATCGGCACCACCACGACCAGCAGCGCAACCGCCAGCATCGAGGCGCGGCCGAAGTGCCGGAACCGGATCATCTCCTGGAACATGCGGTTGGCGATGACGTCGGATTCGAACCGGCCGCCGGTGGTGACGAACACGATGTCGAACACCTTGAGGATGGCGATGAGGATCGTGGTGGTCACGGTCAACACCGCCCCCCGGATCGACGGCAGGACGACCCGGAAGAACGTCTGCGGCTCGCTGGCGCCGTCGATGCGGGCCGCCTCGACCAATTCGGTGGGGACCGCCTTTATGGCGGCGGACAGGATCACCATCGCGAACCCGGTCTGCAGCCACACCATCACGACGATGAGCGACAGGGTGTTGACGAGCGGTGTCTGGAAGAAGGGAGTGGGGTCCTTGCCGATGCCGGTGAGGACCGCATTGAGCAGCCCGATCTGCTCCTCGCCCGGCGGCCGCCAGTAGTAGATGAAGCGCCAGATGACGGCGGCACCGACCATCGAGATCGCCAGCGGCAGGAACACGAACGTCTTGGCCAGGGCTTCGCGCTTCACCCGGTCGACGAGGGTGGCGACGGCGAGGCCGATCACGACACTGCCTGCGGTGCCCAGCACGATCCACAGCACGTTGTTGCGCCAGGCGGTGAGGATGTCGGGGTCGGTGAACGCGAATTTCAGGTTCTCTATCAGGCCGCCGTCGTCGGTGGCGGCGCGCACGATGGTGCCGACGCCAGGGAAGACGAGGTAGAACGCCAGCATCGCCACCGCCGGGCCGACGAACACCCAGGGGCGCAGTGCCCGGGCGGTGCGGGCAGAGAACTGGTCGACCAACCGGTTGGTGGCGATGTAGAACGCCCAGATGCCGCCGACGCCGAGAACCAGCGCCACCACCACGATCATCAGCCGCGAGGTCAGGGGGTCCAGGCCCCGGGAGGCGATGGCCGAGGCCTGCCCGTCGAGGCCGACGGTGCGATACAACCACTCCATCACCCGGTCGGGGCCGGCGTCGGCGGTCAGGAACACATAGCCGCCGATGAAGGCGACCACCAGCCCCATCAGGCTGGCCGCGGCGCCGACGAGGCCGGCGGGTCGCCGGTCGCCGGGCCGGCGGCGGTGGTCCTCAGTGCCGGCCGTCACACGTCACCTCGTCCTCGACATTCGTTGGGGAGTGCCGGCGACCGGCACTCCCCAACGATGCTCCACGTTACGTCGGCTCTACGGCCAGCTGGCCTCGATCTCGGCGAAGATGTCCTCGGTGCCCGCTCCGTTGGCGGCCACCCATTCGATCATGCCTGCCCAGAAGGTCCCCTGGCCGACCTCGGCCGGCATGGTGTCCGAGGCGTCGAAGCGCAGCGTCGAGGCTCCCGCCAGGATCACCGCCAGCTCGTCGTTCGGGTAGGTCGAGTACCAATCGAGCGGGACGCTCAGGTTGGGTGACACGAACCCGCCGTTCTCGATCCATCCCTGGGCGCCCTCGGCGGTTGCCAGGAACTCGAGCGTCGCCCTCACCTCGGGCCGGTCGTCGAACATGACGAACATGTCACCGGCGCCCAGGACGGGCGAGCCGTACGCCGGGTCGATCGGCGGGAAGTAGAAGAACGAGCTGTCGACACCGGCGGCGGTGCCCTCGGGCCAGAACTCCGGTATCCACGCGGCCTGCTTGTGCATCCAGCACTTCGGCCCGGCAGCGTCGAACATCGGCGTCTGGGTGTCTCCGACCCAGGTGCCGTTGATCGCCGTGCTGCCGCCGAACACGTAGTCGTCCGCGAACCAGACCTCGGCGACGAGGTTGGCGGCATTCACCACTGCGGGGTCGTCGAACGGGATCTCGTGCCTGACCCACTGGTCGTAGGTCTCGGGCGGCGCCGTGCGCAACAGCACGTCCTCGATCCAGTCGGTGGCGACCCAGCCGGTGACGTCGCCGTGCTCCATCGAGACGCACCACGGGTTGCCGTTGCCGTCGGCGACGATCTGGTCGCTGAGGGTGATCAACTCGTCCCACGTGGTGGGGATCGCGTAGCCGGCGTCGGCGAACGCCTGCACGGGGTACCAGACGATCGACTTGAGGTCTCCCTTGAAGTACACCCCGTAAAGGGTGTTCTCGTAGGAGCCCAGATCGATGAACGACTGGATGTAGTCCTGCGAGAGCTGATCGACGTTGAACCAGTCCGACAGGCTGACCAGCCTGCCCTCGGATGCCAGCGACTGCATCAGCCCCGGCTGGGCGATCTGGGCCAGGTCGGGGGCGTTGCCGCCGTCGATCCGCGTCCGCAGAACGGTCTCGTAGTCGGTGATGCCCTCGAAGTTGACCTCGATGCCGGTGGCATCGATGAACGGCTGGATCGTCGCCTCGAAGTTCTCACCCTCGGCATCGATCCACTGCGAGAGGATCTCGACCGTGGCGCCGGCGAACTCTCCCGCCTGTGCCCGGCCGAGGTACTCGTAGGGACCGGTCGGCGCCGGCTGGGTCGTCGGCGGGGCCGTGGTCGTGCCGTCGCCTGCGGTGGTCGTCGGTCCGGCTGCGGTCGTCGGGGTGTCGCCCGGTGGGCTCGTCGTCGTCTCCGTGCCGTCGGCGGCACATGCCGCAACCACGACCGCGAACGCGACGACGAGGACGAGCATCGTGAGCTTCCTCATGTGCCTCCTCCTGTCTTCTCCTGCTGCTCTGCTCTGTCGGAGGGAGTACGCCCGAAGCGGCGCTGCGCCAACGCAGCGGCTCCGACGGCCCCAAGAAGAACGTCCGGCGGTACGAACCGGACGTGGTCCGGGTCGTACAACTGCCTGCCGAGGGTCGAGTCGCCGCTCGGGGAGCCGAGCATGCCGAGGACCCGGTCGGCGAGGCCCCGGCCGGCGGCGACGGCCACGCCGCCACCGACCACGATGAGGTTGGGATCACACGCGGCGGCCAGCCACTGCACCGCGTTGGCGACCGTGCGAGCGATGTCGTCGGCGACTGCGACGGCGGCGGCGTCTCCGTCCCCGGCGGCGGCGAAGACATGGCGGGCGGGCTCGGTCGCCGCCTGGGGCCACGCCCGGGCGATCGCCGGTCCTGAGACGAGCGTCTCCAGGCAGCCGACGAGCCCGCAGGCGCACGGGGTGGGGTTGCCGATCACGGGGACGTGGCCGATCTCGCCGGCCATGGCATGGCTCCCTCTGACGAGCCGACCGCCTCTCACGATGCCTGCGGCGACGCCGGTGCCGAGGCCGATGTAGGCCAGGTCGCGCACCGGGGTTCCGTCGCCGTAATGGATGGTGGCGCCGACGGCGGCCATGCGGGCGTCGTTCTCGACCGTCACCGGCACCGCCAGTGCGTGCGCCAGGTCCCGTCCCAGCGGGATGCCGCCGTCGTCGATGTGGAGATTGACCGCGGTGCGCACCCACCCGTCCGACGAGTCGACTCGTCCGGGCACCCCGACTCCGACGGCGAGGAGGTCGCCTTGGGAGCGGCCGGCGTCGGTCAGCGCCTTGGCGAGACAGGCGAGGGCGGCGTCGACCAGGGCGCGGCCCCCGGCGGGAGCGGTCGGTTGTGTCGCCCGCCCCTCGATCGTGCCGTCGGGGGACACGACGGCACAGTCGATGTTGGTGCCGCCGATGTCGATGCCGCCATAGAGCTGGGGCGCCGGCCGGTCGGTCATCGCAGCACCACCCCGAGTTGGTCGGCCAGCACGGCAGCCCCCGCCCCGGCGAGGACGAGGTCGGGCCCGAGTCGGCTGACCTCGACGGTGACGTGCTCGGCGGTGGAATGCAGCAGGCGGCTTCGTAGCTCTTGCTCGACGGCGGCCACGAGGATGTCGTCGGCGCCTTCCAGCTCGGCGGTGACGACGATCCGGGTGATGTCGAGGATGCCGACCACGTGGGCCAACGCCGCACCGAGGTGGCGCCCGGCGCGGTCGATGGCCTGGTCTGTGGCCTCTGTGCCGGCGACGGCGGCGAGGGCGGCGCGAGTCCAGGCGACGGTTTCGGGGTCGATCTCGGCGGCGGCCTTTCCGGCAGCGGCCGCTTGGGCGGCGGCCGTTTGGGCGGCGTGGCGGATGATGGCGGGCACCGACGCCAAGGTCTCCAGGCAGCCCTGGTTGCCGCAGCGACACCTCGGGCCGCCAGGATCGACCACGACGTGGCCGAGCTCGCCGGCGGCGCTGTGCTGGCCGCGATGGATGGCCGAGTCGAGCACCAGCCCGGCGCCGACACCCTCGCCGAGCTCGACGAGTAGCAGGTTGGTGGCGTCGCGCTCGAGGAGTCGCAGCTCGCCGAGGGCCGCGGCGTGGGCGTCGTTGGTGACGACGGTGGGATACCCGAGCGCGCGACCGACGAGGTCGGCCAGCGGCACGTCGTGCCAGTCGAGGTTGGAAGCCTCGACGACGGTGCCGGTCCCGTCGACGACGCCGGGGGTGCCGATCCCGATGCCGAGGATGGGGGCTGCGGCGGCGGCGATGAGGCGCGAGGCGAGGGCGATGACGTCGTCGACGCTCGGCCGCCCGTTGCCGGAGACGTCACGGTGGACCACGGTTCCGGCGAGGTCGAGGAGGGCGCCGCGGATCGGCCTGTGCCCCAGGTCGATGACCACGATCGTGCGGGCGTTGTCGTTGACGGTGAGGATCGTCGCCGGTTTGCCGCCCTGGGGGCCGACCGCGGTGCCACCCTCGGTGATGAGCGTCTCGTCGATCAGTTCGCCGACGAGGCTGGAGACGGCCGCCCTGGTGAGCCCCGTGGCCCTGGCAAGGTCCGCCCGGGTCGTGGCCTGCCCGCTGTAGAGCGCCTGGAGGATCGTCCGCAGGTTCCGCAACCGGGCGTCGCGTTTGGTCGCCTTGGGGAGTTGGGTGGTGGCACGGGTGAGAGCCAGCGACATATAAGTATGGTAACTAAACAAACAAACCCACGTCAAGGAAAAGCAACAGGGGTTGACCACCAACCTCCCTCGACGCCCTCCCCTCTCACGCCCTCCCCCACTGCGTGGGGGAGGTGCCAGCCGGCCGTCTGCGGCTACCGGGCCGATCCTTCGAGGGACGCGACCGAGGCAACGACGACGGCGTTCATCGCGCGGGCCTCCTTCACCGTGACCACGCGTTTGCCGAATGGGGCCAGAGCGAGTCCGGCCATCTTGATGTTGGCCACGCCCATGGGGATCCCGATGATGGTGAGCATCAGGACCAGCCCGGTGACCAGGTGCACCAGGGTCAGCCAGAAGCCGCCGAACACGAACCAGATGACGTTGCCGAGCAGCGAAAGAGCGGCGTCGCGGTCCGGGCGGTGGACCACGACCCGCCCGAACGGCCAGAGGGCGTACCCGGCGAGCTTGAAGGACTGGATGGCGAACGGGATCGTCACGATGAGTATCAGGTTGACCAGTCCGGCCACCAGGTAGGCGATCGCCAGCCAGAACCCGGCCAGCACCAGCCACAGGATGTTGCCCACGGTTCTCACCCGTTGGCCCCCTTTCGAATCGGCGCCAGGCGAGCATATGTCGCCAGGGCCGGTTGCGCCCGTCGTCGGCCCCCGGACGACGCAGGGACGGCCCACACGTCGCCTTAACGGCGCCCGGTAGGGTCACCGCAGTCGATGAAGTCGAACGCCCGGACGTGGGGGATCCTCGCCACCGTCGCCCTAGTGGTGACGGTCGCGCTGCTGCTGTTGGTGCGCGGCGACGGCGGCGGGAACGCGCCCGCCGTGGCATCGACGGTGCCCGTCTCCTCCACGGTGACGACCCCGCCGACGTCGGTCGGGTCACCCCTCGACTTGGCCGGCTTCGCCCCGATGGACGGAACCTACCAAGGCGACTGGGGAAGCGAGGCCTTCGGCGGCGGCCGCGCCAGCATCGCCGTCGACGTCGACCCCACCGCAGGCGCCATCGCGGTGGACTTCGGGCTCGAAGGCCAACTGCTGGAGCAACTCATCACCCAACTCGCCCCAACCGACGGGGCGGTGAACCTCATGGGCGACGTCGACGCGACGTTCACCGAGACCGGCACGGCCACGGGCAGCAGCGCCGTCGTCGGGCCCTACACGATGACGCTTGGCAACGGTGGCGAGATGTCGCTGATCGCCGATGACGTCTCGGGGCCGCACGTTGCCACGGTCGAGCTCAAAGGCACCCTCGAGCCGGAGTGTTTCATGCTCGACTACCGGATCACGTTCGACGGCACGGATACGGTTCTCGAGGGCACGATCGAGTTATGCCGGCTCGAAGACGGCGGTGTGGCCCCTCCGTCGGCGACCTCCACCACGGCGACGTACACGGTGGAAGTGCTCGACCAGTCGGCCCAGGACCCGGTACCCGGCACCGGTGTCACGACGGCGACGCTGATCTTCGAGTGCGGCGACGGGCGCTGCGGCGGCTCGATCGGCATCAACCAGATCACGTATCCCGACGGCACCGGCCAGCGGGGCGGGTTCCGTGACTTCACCTACGACGCCGCCTCCGAGACGTACTCGTTCGACGAGACCATGCCCGACGCCTGCGAGCAGGAGCGCTGGTACGGCACCATCTCGCCCACCGAGTTCGACGATCGCGGCCCCATCGGTTTCACGCTCGCCGGCGGCCACGACGCGTCGGGCAACTGCGGGTTCCAACTCGTCTACGAGATGACGGCGGTGCGCGACTCGGTGTCGCCGTGATCGGGTGTCCGCCCAGCGGGCCTTGAGCCTCTCCGATACCGTTGCAGGGCGTTATCGAGACGGGAGGACGGTATGCGGGTTCGTTACGTGGTGACGTTGCTGGCGGTGTTCGTGTTGGGTGTCGGCTCCGTGCCGGTTGCGGCGGCGGTGCTCGATGCCCTCGACTGCAACGGATGTGTCGACCCGGCCGACCTCCACCGCAGCGCGGTGACCTCGACCAAGATCAAGGACGGCGCCGTGCACAACGCCGACCTCGGCAGCAAGGCGGTGACGCGGCCCAAGATCAAGAACCGCGCCGTGACCCACGCCAAGCTGGCAACCGGGGTGGTGATGGGTGCCAAGGTCAACGGATCCAACGGGGCGCTGCTCAGCGGAACCACGGGCGTGTCGTCGACGCGCACCGGAAACGGTGGTTATGAGGTGACGTTCCCGGTCGACATCGGGGATTGCATCGCCACGGCCACCAGCACGGCACCGTTCGCCGAGGTCGCCCTGTTCCCGATCGTGATCGACCTGGTGCCCGAGTTCCCGAGCCCGAACGTGATCTCGATCCTGTCGTGGAACGCCGCCTCGGGCATGGTCGCCGACGGCGACGTCTCCGTGATGGTGACGTGTCCGTGAGGCGGCCGAAAGTGCGCCGGCCCGGCCCCGCGATGCGACGTATCACCAGCGGTTGATCGGGCTCCGGTCCGTGCGACGACGGGGTACGGCATGGGGTACGACGATGACTACCACGACCGGGTCGACGAAGGGGGGGCACGGGGTGCGTGGTCACGACAGGAGCGTCGGGACGGCTCCGCCAGGTTGGCCATTGGTCGGCAGCGTCGGCCCATTCGCCCCGGAACCCGCCAACACTGTCGGCCACACGGTTCCGCAGCGGCTTCACACGTAGCTCGGCGATCACAACCTCACGCAGGAACGCTCCGACGAGCACCGCCAGGGCCGGCAGGCTCCCGGCGCCGACGGTGACGGTCGCCACGGTGGCGCCGGCGCCCGCCGACAGGGGAGCGAGCAGCATCCCGCTCACGAGCCAGCCGACCATGGCGCCGAACACGACGGTGGAGGCAGTTATCCAGATCGCGGTGACCAGGCCGTAGACGGAGAGGTAGACCGCACGCGCCATGAGGCGCGTCACCATCCAAGCCCGCCACGACCACCTGCGCAGGCCCGCTGGCAGGCCGCGGAGCGGAACGGTCCGCACAGGCGCGTCGGAGTCTGGGGACCCGACCGCCTGCGGGTCGGGAGCCGTCCCTGCTCGCCGCGACCGCGACCCCGGACCGTCCATGTGCCTGTCCTCGCCGGACCTCAGACCACGCCGCGATCGCCGCGGGCTCTCGCCTGGCCCCACCCACCCGGCAGCTCCGCCGAACTCATCGGTACGGTTGGCGCCAGGTTCGAGAGAGGAGCCATGCGATGAGGATTCGCTACGTGTTGGTGCTCGTGGGGGTGTTCGTCTTGGGGACCGGGGTCGTCCCCGTGGCCGGGGCAGTGATCGACGCCCTCGACTGCAACCGTTGTGTCGACACCACCGACCTGCGGGGCAGTGCCGTGACCTCGACGAAGCTGAAGGACGGCGCCGTGAGGACCGCGGATCTGGGCGCCGACGCGGTGACCGCGGCCAAGCTGAAGAACGGGTCGGTTCAGCGAACCACGATCAAGAGTGGTGCCGTCTCCCTCAAGAAGCTGGCACCCGGCTTGCTGATGGCAGGCCGGGTCAACAGCGACGGCACGCTCATCGCCGGCACGGAGGGTGTGTCGGCGCAGCGCACCGGCACCGGTCACTACAACTTCGCGTTCCCCGTCAGCATCGCCCAATGTGTGATGACGGCGACGCACACCGCCGAGCTCATCGACAGCCTGGGGTCGTCGGTCAACGTGGCGACCCGCGTCTCGGTCGCAGACGACCACGCCCTCGAGGTGAACGTCTGGAGCACCTTCAGTGACGAGTTCCAGGACCACGACGTGTCGGCGGTCGTGGTGTGCCCATGAGCAAACCCCGCCCCGACGCAGCACCCGGCAGGGCGATGGGCGCGTAGCCTCCACTCCACGGAGCCGGAGGGAGGAACCGTGTTCTCGACGATCATCGACGTCATCGTCGGCCTGGCGTTCGTGTTCTTCATCTTCAGCCTGTTGGTGTCGGGGATCAACGAACTGGTGCGCAAGATGCTCAACACGAGAGCCAAGGCGCTGTGGAAGTCGATCGGCCAGATCCTCGACGGGGAGACGACGGCGTTCCAGTCGACCAAACCCGGTGTCGCCCTGGGGGCGGCGCCGACCCGCTCATCGCCCGGCGAGGCCCAGGACGCCACACTGGCCCAGCGCCTGTTCGACCATCCGATCATCAAGAGCCTCGACCCGGCGCGTCCCGGGCTGCAGAGCCGGGTGCACCACATCCCCAACCGCGAGTTCGCCCGCGCCGTGGTCGACCTGCTGACGCCACGCGACGGCGACGACGTCGACACGCCCCGCTGGGACGCGATCGGCGCCGAGATCGCCAAGCTGCCGCCTGAGTTGGGTCGCCAGTTCCAGTTGCTCTACGAGGAGGCCGGCGGCGACCTGGTGACGTTCCGGCGGGGCATCGAGGACTGGTTCGACACCCGCATGCAGCGGGTCTCGGACTGGTACACCAAACGCACCCGCTGGGTGCTGGCCGCCTACGGGGCGCTGGTGGCCGGCGCCTTCAACGTCAGCGCCATCGGGGTGACGGCGGAACTGTACGAGAACGACGTGGTCCGCGACGCCGTGGTGCAACTCGCCGATGCGCAGACGGTGGCCATCGCCGGCATCGACGAGTGCGCCGACCGAGAATGCATCGAGGCACGGGTGGGTGAGGTGATCGACACCGGCCTTCCCATCTGGTGGCGCGGTTGCACCGTGACCGACGACGCCGGCGCCACCAGCGAGGTGCGGTGCGGCTTCGAGAGCGGCGGCCGGGTGTTCGGCTCGATCGCCGGATGGGCCATCACCGCCGCCGCCCTCTCGATGGGGGCGTCGTTCTGGTTCGCCGTCTTGAAGCGCGCCATCGGTTTACGCAAGGAGCAGTCGACTAGGCCGGCGCCCGGATGACGTGACCCAGGTGTGGCCAAGGAGCCTCAACGCCCCGCCGGCACCTCGGTGTGTCGTCGTTGCAGGACCGGCCCGAACATCCAGGTCCCGGCGACGAGCGAAAGACCACGCCGCCTAGCATCTGGCGATGCCCACCGTGACTGTCAACGGGGTCGAACACGGCTACGACGAGGCCGGTGACGGGCCGCCGCTGCTGCTGATCCACGCCGGCATCGCCGACAGGCGCATGTGGGACGACGTGATGGAGGTGTTCTCGTCACGGCACCGGGTGATCCGCTACGACATGCAGGGCTACGGCGTGACCCCGCTGCCCGACGGGCCGTTCGCCTACACCGCCGACGCCGCCGCCCTCCTCGAGGCCCTCGACGCCGTTCCCGCCTCGGTGGTCGGGGTGTCGATGGGCGCCGGGGTGGCGATGGACCTTGCGCTGGCGCATCCCGAGGTGGTCGACCGCCTGGTGCTGGTAGCTGCCGGGCTCGGTGGCTGGGACTGGGACGAGACGATGGAGGCCGCCGACGCCGCAGAGTTGGAGGCGCTGGATCGGGGAGACTTCGACGGGGCGTCGTGGCACAACGTCGAGTTCTGGGTCGACGGCCCGCACCGCACCGCCGACGACGTCGACGTCGAACTGCGGGAGAAGGTGTTCGCCATGCAGCGCCAGGCCTTCTCGTGGGAGAACCCCAACGCCGTGGGCTCGTGGCTGGTGTCCGACCGCCATCTCCGGCTGGGAGAGATCGCCGCCCCCACCCTGATCGTCACCGGCGAGCTCGACCAGCCCGACTTCGCCGGCATCGCCGTCGTGTTGGAGGACCAGATCCCCGACGCCCGCTGGGAGTCCATCGCCGGCGTCACCCACCTCCCCCCGATGGAAGCCCCCGCCGGCTTCGCCGAGCTGGTCCTCGACTTCCTCGCCGACTGACAATCTCCGGCTAGCCCCTCTGCCCGCCAACTTTGCGGCCGGCAGAGGGACATGGAACAACCCGCGCCAAGCCCCACGCCCTCCCCCGCCACAGGTGGGGGAGGTGCCCGCCGGCTTTGCGGCCGGCAGAGGGACATGGAACAACCTGAGCCAAACCCCACGCCCTCCCCCGCCACAGGTGGGGGAGGTGCCCGCCGGCTTTGCGGCGGGCGGAGGGGGCATTCGACATTCCTCGCCACAGGCGACGTTAAGCCTCGGCGGTAGCTTGCCCGCAGTCGAACCGGAGGGAGAACGTCATGAGGGCCCGTTTCATCGTGGTGGTGCTGCTGGTCATCGTGGCCGGCGTCGGCGCGGTGCCGGTGGCAGGGGCGGTGCTCGACGCCCTCGACTGCAACGGCTGCGTCGACACCGCCGACCTCCACGCCAACGCGGTCACGTCATCCAAGATCGCCGGCAACGGGGTGAAGAACGCCGACCTGGCCGACAAGGCGGTGACGCGGGCCAAGATCAAGAACCGCAGTGTCAGCCACAACAAGCTGGCCACCCGCGTGATGATGGCGGCGAGCGTCAACTCCAACGGCGCGCTCATCTCCGCCACGGCGAACGTGACGTCGGCCCGCAGCGGCGTTGGTGCCTACGAGGTGACGTTCCCCGTCGCCGTCGTGGACTGCGTCGTCCAGCTCACCAGTTCCGTGCCGTTGGGCGAGTGGACGGTGGACCCGATCGTGGTGAACGCCGTGGTCGGCACGCCGACGGCGCGGGTGGTATCGGTGGTGCAGTGGAACACCGCCACCGACTCCCTGAATGACGGGGACTTCTCCATCGCCGTGACCTGCCCGTGATCCCGAACCCGACGTCGAGGCTCAGCGATCGGCCGGCAGCAGGCGGAACGTATCACCGTCGATGGGGCGCATCGCTCGGAAATGGCGGACGTCGAGGGTGAAGACGTCGGCGGTTCGGAAGCGATCGGCCAACACGACGATCGAGGCATCGGCGAGCCCGATGTCGAGGTCGCGATAGCGCTCGACCACCGTCCGGGCCGAGGCCACGTCGGCCGCAGTCATCGTCGCCAGTCGATAGGCGCCGGCGGCGACGTCGGCGAGAATCGCCAACTCGACCGCGACTCCTCGCTTGCGACGCAAGAGGTAGTCGAGCTCCCCGAGCACGAAGGGGGACAAGACCACCGGCTCGGCAGCATCGAGGACCACGGCCTTGCACACCTCGTGGCACGCCTCGTCGGCGTCGACGGCGGCCAGCAATCCCGAGGTGTCGGCGATGATCACGACGATCCGTAGCCCTCGACGAGCAGCTCGTCGACGCGCTCGGCCCAATTGGTGGTGACGCCGGTCGGCTCGATCAGCGGAAGTCTCGGTCGAGGAGGTGGAGCGGCGCCGAGCAGGTCGCCGAGGGCTTGCCGGATCAGGTCGGCCTCGGTGCGACCCTCGGAGCGGGCGGCCGCCTCGAGGCGAGCCTTGAGATCCTCTGGCAGGTAGACGGTGGTGCGCTTCACGCCATACATGATGACATATATCCCCTCGAATCCGGCCACCAACGTATCGGGGCACTGCGACACGAACCGTCCCGCGGTCACGATCGGCGTGGTGTCACATGGCGGTCGTTGGGGGTCAGCGCACCTGCGGGGCGGCGCTCGCCGGGCCGCTGATCCCGGCACCCGAGAAGCCGAACAGGTCGTCGGTTTGCGCCGTCCCCGGGATCCCGGACGTGTTCTGGCTGATGAGCATGTCGCCGGCCGCGACCAGGCCCTTGGCGCCGCCCATGATCAGGTTGACCGCACCCGCCGCGGCCTTGCCTGCGATGGTTTCTCCGTACACCCCGACCAGGACGTCGAGGCGGTCGTCGCCGTCGATGTCCACCAACGTGACGGCAGCGCCGAAGAAGTCGCCGCTGCCCGACGTGCCGGCGATACCGGTGGCGTCCTGGGACCACAGCTCGCCGTCTGTGTCGGGACCGTTGCCCGATCCGAAGATGACGTTGATGGCCCCCGCGCCGTTGTTGTCGCCGGGGATGCCTACGACGATCTCGGCCAGGCCGTCGCCGTCGACATCGCCCACGGCGACGTCCCATCCGAACAGGTCACCCGCGGCGTGTGCGCCGGGGATGCCGGGGCTGTTCTGCTTGATCCAGTTGGCGCCCACCCCCACGGGCCCGTTGGCGCTGCCCTTCAGCCAGTTGACGGCTCCGGCGTCGGCCTGGGTGCCGACCTTCTCGAATGGAACGCCGACGACGAGGTCGGCACGCCCGTCCGAGGTGATGGTCCCGGCCGCCAACGACGACCCGAAGCCGTCACCGGCCTGGGCGGCACCGTCCACGCCCGCCGTGTTCTGGTGGATGATGTGATCACCCTGGGCGCTGAGACCGCCCGCTCCTCCGTACACGACATGCACCGCCCCGGCGTCGCCCCGGCCTCCCACGTTCTCGCCGGGAATCCCCACCGCCAGGTCCTCGAATCCGTCGCCGTCGAAGTCGCCCGACGCCAGGGCGGCCCCGAAGTGGTCTCCGGCCTGGGCGGCCCCCACGATGCCGGTGGTGTCCTGCGAGACCAGCCAGTCGTTCTTCCTGAGGCCGTTCGACCCCCCGTAGAACACCTGGACGGCACCCGCATCGTTCTTGGAGGCGACGTTTTCGCCGGGCACGCCGACGGCGAGGTCGAAGTAGCCGTCGCCGTTGAAGTCCCCGCTGGCCAGCGCCTCGGCGAAGAAGTCGCCGCCCTGCACCGAACCGGCGATCTTGGCCGTGTTCTGGTGGAACTGCTGGGAGCCCGCCGTCTTGAGCCCGTTGGGGCCGCCGTAGAGGATCGTCACCGCCCCGGCATTGGCCTTGCCGGAGACGTCCTCGGCATTCGCCCCGACCGCCAGGTCTGAGAACCCGTCGCCGTCGAAGTCGCCGCAGGCCAGGGCAAAGCTGAACTGGTCGCCGGCCTCGTTGGCGTCGGGCACGCCGGAGGTGCCCTGGTGCCAGTTGCGGGCCTGCCCGGTGTCGGGCCCGCCACCCGAGCCGGGCAACTCCAGGACCACCCCGGCATCCGCGGCTCCCTGGTTCTCGAGAGGCACCCCGATGGCGGCGTCGCCGAAGCCGTCACCGTCGAAGTCGCAGGCCAGGCCGGCGCCGGGGCCGTCGGACGGGTCGTCGATCCTGGCCCACCAGGTCCCCCAGCGTCCTGCGGGCCCGACCGGGTTGCGGGCGTACTCCTGGATCGTCCAGAAACCCCTATCGTCGACGGGGTCGACGTGGGTGCTGGAGTAGTCACCCCAGCGGTTGCGATTGCTGCCGTCCAAGGCGACGTACGGCCCGAGACCGTTCTTGAACGTCACACCGTCGCGCATCGTGCCGGGGGCGTCGGTCGACTCCCTCACCGAGTAGCCGGCAGCGGCATACCGGCTCGGCGAGAACACCGAGTAGCCGACGACGACGTCGTCGTCGGCGTTGACGGCGATGCTCGGGTAGGCGTAGAAGATCGTCCCGGTGGAATCGTCGATGCGCCCGCTCTGCACCACGTTGCCGTTGGGCCGCAATTGCCACCATTGGACGGCGCTGCGGTCGGGTCCCGAAGTGGGGAAGACCGTGTGGGTGGCCCACAGCCGGTTGTTGCGCAGCACGAGCCCTTGGGTGCGGCTGTCGCCCGTGTTGATCCCGGTGCCGGTCCCGAGTTGGGGGGCGAAGTTGTCGCTGGGTGGAGAGAAGGCCCAGGCCTGCGGCGCCTGGGGGAAGGCGATCGGCCCGTTGGAGAGGCTCGGCGGGTTCCCCAGCGTGCCGGTGAGCGTGTAGAGGGCGATGGCCCGCTGACCCGGGTTCCACTCCGACACCAGGTACTGGGTGGTGACGTTGTTGTCGAGCGTCATCGCCGGCATCATCGTGAACCCGTAGTCATTGGGGTCGAGCGAGCCGAAGACCCAGATGAAGGAGGTGTCCGTCACCGGCCGTTCCAGAGCCCACACCTGCGATCGGGAGAAGAAGCCGGCGACCTCGAACATGTTGGCGGAGACCACCACGTAGTCCTCGCTGAACCCAAGGGTGGGATAGTCGGCCCAGTCGTCGTTCTCGACGTCGGCGTCGAGGGAGAACCGCCGCCAGGCCCCGTTGGGGTTCGCGGTCATTGACGTCCCGAAGAGGATCGCGCTGCGGTCGGCGCAATCGGGCCGGCCGCGGATCGCCACGGTGATCCAACGGTTGGTGCCAGGGTCGTAGAGGACGCGAGGATCGAACGGCGCCTCGCAGGCCGAGCCGCCGGCCAGGTTGTTGGGATCCCACAGTCCAGCCCAGAAGTCGCCCAGGGTCTGGTTGAGGAGGGTTCCTCCCGAGCGGTTTTGCACCTTCCAGCCGCCGTTGACGGCGATGACCAGGTGGTTGGGCCCCACCGCACCGTCGGTGTCGGGTGGGAGCCACCCGGTGTCGGTGATGGCGAGGAAGTCGTCGGAGGGATCGGGTGATGGGATCGTTGCGATGTCGGCGGCCGGTGCCGGGCTCTCGCCCTCTGTGGCGTCCGGGACGTCGCCGAGCCGGCCGGGCGTGAGGTTGAACGGGGTTTCGCTGGGGAGGGTGGCGCCTTCGGGTAGGACCGGAAGCGTGACGGGGGCGGCCGGCCCGGTGACGACCTGCTCGACCGTTGCCGGCGTGGCGGTCGGCCCGTCCGCGGCCTGGCCGAACGCCGGCGCCGGCGGAGCCAGCGTCATGACCAGCAGGGCGACGACGCCGAGCCTCAGAATCGCACCCCTCACCACCGCTCACCTCCCACTCTCGGCGACCACCCGTGTCGAACCTAGCCGCGATGTCCGCCGGCGTCAGCACTAGGTCTTCCATTGGCCGGGAGCGTCCGGCGTCGAATCTGGTTACTGCGTAGCGAAGAAGAACCGGTCTTCGTCGTCGATGGAGAAGCTCGGTTCGATGATGAGTAAGAGGGAGCCAACATCGTCGGCTTCGATCGACCAGCACTCGTTACCGACAATGGTGCCCTCGGGGAAGGTCTCGCCCGCGTCTGAGATGGCGTCGGGAATGACGCCGCATGTCGCGTCGAACTCGTATGCGACGTTGGATGCACCCAGCGCCCTTCGGTTGACGTCGAGCCAGAACGTCCCGCTGGTCTCGCCGACGTAGGTCGCCTCGAACTCAACGACGAAGAACTGGTGCCCCTCCTCGGGAGGATCGTTGAACTGGTTCTCGGCCAGCACCTTCTCGGTGGCATTTGGCGTGACTGACAGCACGCTGACCAGCCATTCGCCTACCTGGGCCGGCGACCCGAGCGGTACTGGGTTGGCTCGCGCTCCGAGTTCGCCGCCGGCTCCGGCATCCGTCGACGGTGGAGTTGCCTCTCCCGGCGATCCAATCCCGGATTGGGTGGCGAAGAAGACCCGATCGTCGTCCGAGAACGAGAACGCCGGTTCGATGATGAGAAGGAGCGAGGCGGCGTCGTCGCTCTGCACGGCCCAACATTCAGTACCCGCGGCCGTGCCACCGGGGAACGTCTCGCCGACATCGGACATTGCGTTTGGAATTACCCCGCAAATGGCGTCGAACTCATAGGCGACGTTGGAGATGCCGAGCGCCTTCAGGGTCGTCTCGAGCCAGAACGTGCCGCTGGTGTCGCCGACGTAGACAGCCTCGAGGCTCACGAGGAAGAACTGGTCGCCCTCTGCTGGAGGGTCGTTGAACTGGTTCTCGGCAAGGATGGCGGCGGTGGCATCAGGCGTGGCGGACACCACAGTTACGATCCAGTCCTCACCCACTTGCGCCGGCGTTCCCGACGCCACGGGATTCTCGCGGGTCCCCACGTCGCTGCCGGCAGAGGCCGTGGTGGTCGGTGCGTCGGCGGTGGAACTTGTGGCGGAAGGTGCCGTGACGGTGCCCGTGGTCGGCGTCGACTCTGGCACGGCCGCCACGGCATTTGTCGTGGTCTCGGTCGACGTTGCCCCACACGCGGTGACGACCAGAGCCAAACCGACCAGAGATACGAAGCGTCCGCGCATCGGAATACCCTCCGTTCGGAACTCTCGCAAGACTGCAGCCTAGTCGTCGCCGTTCAGAATCTTCCAGGGCACACGTAGACTCGTCCTAGCCGAGGCTCACGCCCCCCTTTGCCTCGCCGTAACACGCGCGGTCTGCCCATTGCGCACCATGTGCGCGCTCCCACAAAGTGGGAGAGGAGTTCGGCTCCGCTCGGCCGGCGCTTGGGCGGCGGACGGAGGGCCCATGCGGCGGCCGGTGGACTGGGGGGCATGGGCAAGGCGGTGGACCGAGGGTCGGCGCCGCCAACGCTTTCGAACAGCGACGTCGCCGTCAGGTCGTGCCCCTCGCCACCCAAGTGTGGGCGAGACCTGTCGCCGCGGCGATCACCTCGAAACGGCGTCGTAGTGGAGCACAGCCAAATCGTGCTCGAGAGCGGCGGCGGCGATGACGAGATCGGGAATGGGCACGCGATAATGCCCAGTGACCGCGAGGCGCCGCTGGATGTCAAGAGCCCGGTCGAACACCTCCTGGCTCAACGGGACGTGCTCGAGGCCCGCCAAGCTCGTCTAGACCGATGGGTAAGCCACCGTCCTCCCCCGACCGCCCCCAAACCCTCGTTCTTGCGTACCTGAGTGCCGCCGATATCTGCGCTGATGGCAAGTTCGGTGGGGACAAGGAGCGCGCCGGGTCACCATGGGCTGGAGCGGGGTCCGGTGGCGTGGGCTCGGACGTGTTCCAGCAGTGTGGCGAGGCCGAACACGGACAGCTCGACGTTGCGGAAGCTGTGCCTGCTCTCTCGGTCGAAGCCGCCGAGGGCGAGCAGTGGACGCGCCGTCTCCCACCAGGCGTAGGACACGTCCCGTTCGCGGGGCAGTACCCCGCCGACGTTCCAGCCGTACTCGACGAGCGCCGCCGTCGCTGCGGCATCGAGAGCGTCCGTGGCCGACACACCGTCGACCAGCAGCAGCGTGTACACCTCGGCCACCGCCCGGTCCCAGTCGCTGCCGGAGAGCGCCGCGGCCAACGCCCGCCACATGGCTTCTGTGTCGCGGCGCATCGCCTGCCACCTGGAGCTGAGCTTCTCGGTGCGCCCGCGGCGCCGCACCGCCCCGGCCCGCCGCAGCAGATCGTGGACCTCGAGGAGCGGCACCAGGTCGGCCTCGGAGCGGGGGCTTCCGATCCAGATCTCGGTCCAGTTGAACCGCTCGAATGCTCCGGCTACGAGAGCGGTTGGGAGGTAGCCGGCGGAGGTGAGGGTGACCCCATCCCCGATGCCGTCGAGCAGCCACGCCAGCGGCTCCATGCGGTCGTCGAGATCCTCCGGAGGCGAGATCGGGTGGAGCAGGCGGTTGGCGTGACGGGAGCGCAGATCGTGCAGGATCGGGCTGCGGCCCTCGACACCGTGGAGCCAGTTGTGCAGGCGTTCGGTGACGATGGCGCTGCGGTGGCTCTGGCCGGGCATGCTGGGGTGGGGCCCGTCGAGCACCTCGGCTGTGACAGCGGCCGCCTCGGTCTTCCAGCCTCGTCTTCCCGGGGTGAAGCGCCCGGCGACGATCGCCTCCTCCAGGGAGCGGGCGATGTGCGATCGGGCAGAGGATTCCTCCATGCCCATGACCGAACCCCACGCGAAATCGTCGAGGTTGGGTGGGTCGATGCCGGATTGCTGTTCGGCGCGCCGGAAGGCCTCCACCCCGGCCTTGTGGGAACGGCCGAAGGCGGCATGGACCCCCGCCGTCGTCGCGCTGCGGCACACCTCGGCGTAACGGGCCAGGTCGAGGCGGTCGAACAGCTCGGCGGCGGCTCGTAGCATCTTGGGCCGGTCGCTGTCCGGGATCAACCACTTGGTGGGCAACTCGTACCAAGCGAAGTACTGCACCCGCGCCTGATCGATCACCTCGATGCCCTTGCCCCAGGTCAACGACTCGTAGACGCCCTCGGCGAGCTGCCCCAGGTCGCGATCGGCGGCCACCATCTCCGCCAACACCCGCTTTACCCGATCGTCACCCACGGCCTGCCAGCGTAACGAAGCTGCGCACCGACCGGGTTGGCCTCGCCCCACCAACGATCGGCTGTAAACCGACGATGGCTTCTTCCGCTTCCCTCCACCTCAACGCAGTCGGCGCCGGCCGAGCCGGCAACCTCGGCTCGAGCGGGCACCACCCTCAACAGCGACGCTCACCCCCACGCCCAGCCCCCACGCAGTAGGGGAGGTGCCTGCCGGCGGAGCCGGCAGGCGGAGGGGGCAGGCGGAGCCGGCAGGCGGAGGGGGCAGGCGGAGCCGGCAGGCGGAGGGGGCATGTCGGCGACGAAGGGGGCCTTCAGGGACGCCGTTGGAGCCGTTGCTCCAGATCAACGAGCGCCGCCGCCGGGGAGCGTCGATATCCCAACGCACGTCAGGTCAGACGCTCCCCCGAGCCGCCACCGAGGTGTGCGGCAGGTTCGTGACCGAAGAGATCGCCTCGAAATCGGCGTCGTAATGGAGCACAGCCAAATCGTGCTCGAGAGCGGCGGCGGCGATGAGGAGATCGGGAATGGGCACACGGTGATGCCCAGTGGCCGCGAGGCGCCGTTGGATGTCGAGTGCCCGGTCGAACACCTCCTGGCTCAACGGGACGTGCTCGAGGCCCGCCAGTTCGCTCACCACCTCCTCGTAGTCGGCGGCACTACGGGCGCTGTGGAGGATCTCGAGGTCGACGACGCTGCACGTTGCCACCGCACCGCCTTCGAGCAGCGGCAGGAGCACATCGCCCACCATTGCGATGTCGCTCCGCGCCCAGGCGCTCCTGTCAACGAGGAACCGCGCCCTCACCGCCAGGCGTTGTCCACGACGCTGTCGTCGGCGAGGTCGAGCCCTTCCATGGTGCGGAGGCGTCGAGCAAGGGCCTGCCGTTTGGCCGCGGCCACCACCTCGGCCAGTGCCCGGTTCACCGTGTCCTTCATCGTGGCCTCACCGAGCAGCGCGGTCGCCTCGGCGAGCAGCGTGTCGTCGATGTCCACCAGCCGTTTCGTCATGCCGTGAGTATATCTCTGGGACATCGAGCGAGATATACCACCGTCGTGTATCCGTGAGAAGAGGTGTCGATCATGTTCCGGGTCTCCGCCCGATCCTCGATCTGGGAATGTCGTGACCGCGTTGACCAGGCCGCCATCGACGACCACCGCCACCCAGCCCTTCTCTCACCCGTCGAGCCCGGCGACCTTGACACGGCGCTCCGTCACGCTCCCCGCACCCCCGAGGCGCGGTCGACGAGTTTGGGGCACACGGCGCCGAGCACGCAGGCGCCGCAGTCGGGCACACCCGGGTGGCACCAGGTGCGGCCCACCTCCCAGGCAGGAAAGTCGAGGGCCCCGGGCCGTTGCGGGTGGAGGCGCCGGGCCACGGCGACCATGAGGTCGAGGTCGTCGCGTTCGGCGAGGCCGGTGCGCAGGAACACTCTGCGCACGTGCACGTCGTATGCGATGTCGCTGCCGTGCAGGTCGCGGATCGCCACCCCCATGTCACGTTCCAGGATCTCGACGGCCATCGCCGCCTTCTTCTGGCCGATCCCGTCGAACGCCTCGAGGCGGCGCCGCAGATCGGTCGCCGTGGGCTCGTCGCCCCAGATGCGCCCGGCGTCGCCGCCGTAGTCGGCGAGGACCCGGTCGGCGGCGGCGACGAACCAGCGGGGCACCTTGTCGATGTCGCGGTGCAGCGCCGGTGGCTGCGCGAACGCGGCCTCCACCTGGTCGGGCTCGGCGACCATCCCGGCCGGGTCGAGGTGCCCGATCCGTTGCGCCACCGCGTAGGGCACTGCCCAGGCACGCTCGGCCTGGATGCCCTGGTCGGCGATGACGGCGAGCAGGAAGGCGAAGGGGTCGTGGGCGATGAGGGCATTGGCCTCGTGATCGGGCGTGAACTCGAGGATGCCGGCCTCAGCCGGCGTGGCAGGCGGTTCGGCGGGAAACGCCAGCAACCCGTCGACCACACGGCGTTGTGTCGCCTCGTCGACCGCTGGCTCGTGGACGTCGAGCGACGGGGCATCTCGTTGCGCCGGTGACGCCGCTGCCCTGCGCAGCAGTGCGTGCTGCATCCACCCCACGAGGTCGTCCTCTCTGATCTTGACGGCGAGACAGTGCGGCGAGTACAGGGCGTCGATCTCGTCGCGGTGGTCCACGACGACGAACTGGTGGTAGCCCCGAGGCATCTCGCTGGTGTGGCGGGCGACGGTGCCGTCGGGGCGTTTGATGCGACTGAGCAGGGCGAACGATGTGGCGTAGTCGTCGGCGGCGACGCCCTCCACTGCGGGTTGGCCGTCGAGCCAGGTGACGGTGTGCAGCCGCTCGGCGCCGTACACGGTGCGGCGCCCGACACCGTGGCGGAACCGGATCCTGCGCTCGCCGACTTCGACCTCGCCCTCCCAGCCGTGCTCGAAGGTCTCGACGGCGTCGGGCCACGAGAACTCGAACGGACCCAGCAGGCCGGCCGACACCAGCACCGGACGCGGCGGCGCTGCCGTGTCGGGGGTGGCGGCCTCTGCCGGCGGTGGCGGCGCCTCTCGCACCCGTTCGTACCACCCGAGCTGCTCGCCGCGGGTGAGATGGGACAGGGGGCGGCGCACGTGGAGCCCGGCGTGGCCCAGCCGTGCCATCAGGTGACCCGGCATGTACGCGGCGCCGGCGTGCACCTCGATGACCTCGGCGTTGCGGTCGGCGGCAATGGCGATGATCTGGGGCGCCACCCGATCCGCCCAGGCACGGACCTCGTCTGCCGTGGCGCTTGCCAGGCTGACGTCGTAGGGGTCGATGACCTCGTCGGGCGCCACCAACCCGTGGGCGGCCGACAGGACGTACCACGGTTTGCCGGTCGTCTCGGCGTAGCGGCGCCGCTTGTTGAACAGTGCCGAGATGAAGAGGTCCTTGGCGGGAGCCGCAACCCGTCCCTTGGTCTTGGTGCAGCCGACGAGGATGAGGTCTGCCTCGACGTCGGCGCCGAAACTGCGAGGCGGCGCCATATCCCGCCGTGGCTGCCTCGCCCGTCGGAACACCACCACCCCCCGGTCGAGCTGGGGAGACGCCCGCCACCCGTGCGGCGCCCACACCGCGTAGTAGCTCGACGTCGACCACCACGACGGCCACTTGCGCGCCGAGGCCGGGAGGGGACCTTCGAGCGTCTCCTCGAGGAAGTCGATCGCCACCTCGACCCCGTCACCCTCCAGAGTCTCGAAGAAGCGGTTCCATTCGTCGTACTTGCCCACACGAGAAACGTAGTCGCCCGGCGCGATAGGAACATGGCCGGCCGGCCTGCCCCGCAAGGGGCGGCGACCATGGGTCAGCGGCCTCGAAGGGCTCCGATCACCTCCACCGACGACCTCGACGACCTGGTCAAACCGGTGGCGAGCCTGCACCCGAGGCCGGCAGCAGCTCGAACCCTGGGTGACAGCGGGCTGTCAAGGCACCTGGATGACACATGGGAGTCCCGGGACGTTCGCCAGCCTGCGGTCCGTGGTCACGAGGGTTGCGCCGAGCGCCGCCGCCAGCGCCACATAGGCGGCGTCGTAGGCGGAGATCCGGTCCCGCAGCGACCAGATCACGCTGAGCAGCGGCGTGTGGGGGTGGCGGCGGATGTCGGCCTGCTCCAATGTGCCGACGGCCGCGGCCGCCCGCTGCGGATCGAAGCGGCCGTTCGCCACCAGTCGCCGCAGCGCGCTCAGAACCTCGACGTCGAGGAGGTGTGGGGCGTGGATGTCCTCACCGGCGACGCGAGCGATGACGGCGGGCTCACCGTCCACGGCGTCGACGAACGCCGACGCGTCGACGACGATCACTCGCGGCGACCCGATCTCACCGCCGCCGCCGCCTCACCCCTGCGTAGCGTCGGCTCGTGCCCCAGCTCGCCGACCAGCTCGTCGAGCGGCCGATGGGCCACGAGTCGTGCCAGCTCGGCGTTGAGGAGCTCCGAGAGGCTCATGCCGGCGCGGGCAGCCCGCACTTTCAACTCCCGATGAACGTCGTCGGGCACGTTACGGATCTGGATCATCTTGCCCACCTCCTCACGATACTGCATGTTCTGCACATGTGCTCATGCGCGTCACATGTAGCCCACCGTAGCGATCATTGGGCAAACATTTGGGCGAAGGAGGGGCCACGTTTACGCCGAATCCTCTCGCCGCCCAGTTCGAGCCTCGGCCTCGCGACCTGAACAGCCCTGTTGGCCGCCGCGGCGAATATCTACCGGGCGTGCCGTCGGGCCGGCATCACCCCGCGCCGGCTGATCGACTGCATGATCGCGACGATCGCCATCCGCAGCGGCGCAGAGCTCCTGGCCACCGACCGCGCCTTCGCCGACATCGCCACCGTGGTCCCCCTCCGCCTGGCCACCGCAGCCTGACCGCCGAGCTGGCTCCACAGCCGGGCTCGCCGCCACCCGCCAAGCGACGGTAGCTTGGGGCAACCACGCGAGGAGCGCAGATGGCCGAACCAACGAAAGAGTATGGCGCGCACATCAGGGTGAGGCTCACGGATGAGCTGCTGCCGAGCCCCGTGCTGTCGAAAG
>Ga0214471_10000669_pt1 | contig 28139 bp, 22 predicted proteins | sample RVTome_5_FD_207665 | JGI IMG/M metagenome (GOLD analysis project Ga0214471, IMG submission 207665) | Soil microbial communities from uranium-contaminated site in the Upper Colorado River Basin, Wyoming, United States - RVT142D155 | ecosystem: Environmental > Terrestrial > Soil > Contaminated >... | reverse complement strand
TGGTGGGGCTGGTGGGGCTGGTGCGTGGTTCGAGACGCTGATCGGTATTTCATCCGCCGCTGACGCGCGACCCGCACCCCGGCATCCCCTCGGCTCGAGCACCGGCCGTGGCGCCGGTACGGCGATGCCGTTGCGATCCATTCACTGCGGCGGCGCCACCGAACCGGCGTAGAACGCTTCGCACTCGCCGCCGGGAAAGAGACCCCTCCCCTGCTTGAGCAGTTGTCGTGCCGACCCGGTGAGGGACTTGAGGATGTTCGGCTGCTCGACCACCGGTTTCCCGAAGGTGCCATGTATTTTCTGCCGCACCACGGCGCAGCCGTCGGCGTCGATCAGCGCCACGGTCACGTGATCGAACCGCTCGCCGACGAAATCGAGCGCACCCTGGAGGGCGACCCGGTTCTCGTTCGTCGCCATGGCCACGTCCAGCGCCTGCGCCACGCCGCGCTCGACCTTCCAGCTCGAAACGAGCGTGCGGATCTCGCTGCGACCCCCCGATCCCTGGAAGATGCTCGCGAAGTTGTACCCCTTGGTGACCGCCAGGCCGACAGGGCCGGCGAAGAAGAAGGCGCCCACGTCCACGAGGTTGAAGTGCTGACTGGACTCGAACCGGGAGAGCTTCTCGTCGATGTCGATGCCGTCGAGCATGAGATTCGCGCCCCGGAGGGAGGCCTCTCCGGTAGTCGTCTGCGTCATCGCGCTCACGGTCTTTCCCTGCATCGACAAATCTGCGGAGAAGTCCATCGACCCTACCGCGACCTGGTTCGGCGACAGGGTCTTGAGGAATTCCTGGATGCGCAACTGTGAAAGGGAGTAGCGCACACGGTACCGGGGCACAGCGCCGGTAAAGTCCGCCTCGATGCTCCCTGAGCCCTGTCCACCGAAGACGCGCATCGTGACTGGCTTGAGCTCGAAGACCCCGTCGTTCCCGCCGGCCGAGAACTTCACATCGGACGCTGTGAAGTCATTCTTCCGGACTTCCCCGCAGGCGATCTTCGCCGTGAAGGACAGGCGTTTCAGGAGTTGCAGATCTTCCGCGCCCGACAATCGCAGGCGGCGCAGGTCCAGGTTGCAGTCGCTGGCCTCGAACCCTCCTCCGGACAGTCGGTCCGTGTAGACGAGTGTCCCGCTCGACAGGGAAACCTTCGTCAGCGCCAGGGCGGGAATCCTTGCTCCCGCCGCCTCCGGCTTCTCGAAGTTGAACCTGCCGTCACGGTCCCGCTCGATGGAGATCCTCGGGTGTATCAGCGCGAGCTTGCGCATCCGGACTTCCCCACGGAGCAGCGGGAGGAGTGCGATCCCCAGCTTGGCCCGCTGTGCGGAGGCGACCTCCACCTCGCGGTTACGGATGTGCACGTCCTCCAGGGTGGCGTACAGGCCCGGGGAAAAGCCGATCCTCAGCCGGCCACCGACGCTGACTTCCATCCCCAACGTGCCCGAGGCGGCCGCTTTCAGCCGGGACTTGTAGGCGTCGGTGTCCACGAACAGAAGCACGGCCACCGCAACCAGGACGGCGAGGCCAACGAGCCCGATGACGGCGAACAGGACGACTTTGCGTGACTTTGCCATTTCACGATTGTGACGTATCACTGGGGACCGCTCTACTCCTCGCTTTCCTCGACAATCTGCATCACGTTCAATCGCCGATCACCGCGGGTTCCGAACCGCTGCCTTCGTATAGGGGGGGATAGTAAGCGATCATATTCCCTCTTCACCACCGCATAGCATTCGCAGACCTGCGCCTCCAGGCCCGACCGGTCGAGGACCGTGATGCGGCCGCGGCTGTAGCTGATCAGGCCCCGGGCCTGCAGTTTTCCCGCCGCCTCGGTAACGCCCTCGCGGCGCACGCCGAGCATGTTGGCGATCAGCTCCTGGGTCATGGTGAGCTCGTTGGTGGACAGGCGATCGAGGCTGAGCAGCAGCCAGCGGCAGAGCTGCTGTTCCACCGAATGGTGGCGGTTGCACACGGCGGTCTGGGACATCTGCGTGATCAGCGCCTGGGTGTACCGCAGCAGCAGGTGTTGCAGCTCGCCGTGGCGATCGAATTCCTTTTTCAGCGCCGGCGCTTTAAGCTGAAACGCCTGACCGGCGCTTTGCACCAGCGCCCGGCTGGGGGTGGTGCCGCCACCCATGAACAGGGCGATGCCCACCATGCCTTCGTCGCCGACCACGGCGATTTCGGCCGAGGCGCCGTCGGCCATGACGTAGAGCATCGAAATAATACAGCCCGGGACGGGAAAATAGACATGCTCCAACCGAGCGCCGGATTCGTAGATCACCTTGCCGAGGGGCATGGTGACCGGCTTCAGGTCGGGCAGCAGGCGGTCGAATACTTCCGGCGGCAGGGCGGCGAGCAGGCGGTTAGGGTCATGATTCCATTCCATTCCCGTTCTCGGGTTGTGAGCAACTGACTCAGTCCTCGGGTCCTAAATGGTGTTTGCACTCAATGGGTTGTGCCAATTTTACCCCGTTCCCCGCGCGCACTATGTTCGACACCGAACATAGTGTACCCCCGGCATTACTTTACCGTAAATCACCGCGCGGCCGGAAATAGCGCAGCCAGGTGGTGCCCCACTCAGCCGATGTGGAGCCGCATCGCGCCCGACCCTGAAAAAGCCGAGCAGTCCGGTCAACATCCGACCGGGCATGCGCGCTATGTTCGTTAACGTACGGAATCCACGCGATTTTCTGTGTAATTAAGAGCATCGGTACGGGGTGACGTTTTTTCAGGGCGTGCTGCGGCTTTGGTACTGCCAAACCATTCACGGAGAGATCAACCATGGCGCGTGACTCACAGACCAATGACACGGTGCATCTTGAGGTCGTCGAAAGCAAGAAACCCCACCTTGCACGGCGCGACCCGAGTGGCGCTAATCATGCCGATTCCGGCCCCACCGCAGCGCGCGCGGCGCCGGCGCCGAACCTGAAGACCTGCATTGAGGTCATCGACGACTGTACACAACTGGTTTACAGCGCGCTGCGTCGAATCGAAATCCTCACCGAGCGCAATGCCGGCTTGCAGGCGGAACTGACTGCACTGACACAAAAGGAAGCGCAGGCCCGCCACCTCGCCTACCACGATGGGCTGACCGGTCTCCCCAACCGCAGCCTGCTTCAGGACCGGTTCCACCAGGCCCTGTCCCAGGCGGCGCGACATCGCAAATCGCTGGCGCTGCTGATGCTGGACCTGAACGAATTCAAGCACGTCAATGACAAACTGGGGCATGCCAGCGGCGACAAAGTCTTGCAGGCGGTGGCGCTGCGCTTGACCAAGGGCATCCGCGGCGCCGACACCGCCTGCCGCTACGGCGGAGACGAGTTCGTCATCATGCTGCCGGAGATTGACAGCCCGCTGATCGCCACCGCACTCGCGGCCGAGGTCGGCAGGCGTCTCAGCGAGCCCTACATTGTCGACGGGCACACGATCCATATGGCCGCCAGCGTGGGTGTTGCCGTGTACCCGACCGACGGACAGTCTTTCGCCGACCTGATGAAACAGGCGGATGCTGCCATGTATCGCACCAAGGGCAGGGAGCGCAACACCTCCGTCGCTGAGCCGCCGATGGACGATGCGGGTGAGGCCGCATGGCGCAATACTCCTGCCCCGAGGAACGCCGAACCGACGAAGGGGCTGTAGACATCCGCTCCCCGGCAAGTCGGCATTCAGGGAAACCCCGGTCGACCGGCGTGTCGATCCGATCCGACGGCTTTCCCGCCGTCGCGTTTCGTCATTACGGCAACCCCCTCCTCACGCCGCTGTCCGACGCAGACCGCTTTCAACAATACTGATGCCAGCTGACTCTGTTAGCACTCCGACACGGAGTGTTAACATCCACCATGTATTTTCGCGCCTGCAAGAAATCACTCTTGAAAAGCCCTTGAGCCCCTCGCGATGAGCGACGATCGTCAGACCGATACCAAGTTCGCCGAACTGCCGAGGGAATTCGTCGACCGGCTGACAAGGCCTTTCGCCCGGTTCCTGCGCATCGAGGCCGCCGGCGGCGCGGTGCTTTTGCTGTTCACAGTCGCCGCCCTGGTGCTGTCCAACTCTCCGTGGGCTGAACTCTTTGAGACCGTCTGGGTGATGCCGGCAGGACTTCAGCTCGGCTCATTGGATTTCACCCGCTCATTGCGGGAGTGGATCAACGACGGGTTGATGACGCTGTTCTTCTTCCTCGTCGCCCTGGAGCTCAAGCGCGAGCTGGTCCTGGGAGAACTGAACAGCCCGCGCATGGCCGCATTGTCGATTGCGGCCGCCCTGGGCGGCATGCTCGTGCCGGCCGCCCTGTATCTGATTCTGCAATCGGGCCAGCCCGGCCAGCACGGTTGGGGTACGGTCATGGCCACCGATACCGCGTTTGTCATCGGCTGTCTCGCGCTTCTGGGGTCGCGCATTCCTCAGAGCCTGCGCGTGTTCATGCTGTCGCTGGCGATCGTCGATGACATCGGCGCCATACTGGTCGTGGCCATCGGCTACAGCATCCACATTGCCTGGGGCGCGCTCGCCCTGGCTGCGCTGGGTGTCGCCATCGTGCGCGCCATGGCGCTACTCGGTATTCGAGGCACTCCACTCTACTTCCTGGTGGGCGGGTTCATCTGGCTCGCCGTGGATGCGTCCGGGATTCACCCAACGGTGACGGGCGTGATCCTCGGGTTGATGACACCGGCCCGCCGCTGGGTCAGCGACGAGCGTCTTTACGCCATACTGGGGCAAGTCGTCGCACATCCGGCCGGTGACCGCGGAAGCGGTGACACCAAGGATCGGCGGACATTGCAGGTGGCCGAGATCGCCGCGCGCGAAACCCTGTCGCCGGTGGAACGGCTGGAGGTCGCGCTGCATCCGTGGGTCGTTTTCGTCATCATGCCGCTGTTCGCGCTCGCCAACGCCGGGTTTCCGCTGAGTTTGGGCGGCCTCGGCAGTTCCGTCACGCTGGCGGTGTTCATCGGGTTCGCGCTCGGCAAACCCATCGGGATTCTGACGTTCAGCTGGCTGGCGGTGCGCATGGGAATCGCGATTCGCCCCCCGGAGCTTGAGTGGAGATTGCTGGCCGGTGGCGGCCTGCTTGCCGGGATCGGCTTCACCATGGCATTGTTTATCGCGCACCTGGCTTTCAGCCCGGACCTGATCGACAGCGCAAAGCTTGGCATCTTTCTGGCGTCGGTGGTTTCCGCAGTCGCCGGTGTGGCGCTGCTGACGTGGCTGTCCCGGCGCAGAACACATGCTTAAACGTCGCACGACCGATTCGGCCGCACAGCGAATTGCCCCTGAACAGGGTTCATGACACCACGGCAAACTTCGAGCCCTGACGAGACTATGGAAACTTCCTGGAAAGACAGTATCTACCGGCAACGCGAGGAACTGGCGCGGATGCTCCACGAGCCGCTCGCGCAGCTGGCCGGGAAATGCGCACCGGTGTGGGGCGATCGGGACCGGCTGAATGCGGTGCTTCGGGAAGGCTTCTCGGGCATACCGTACTGCACCTATCTGTATGTCGTCGGCACCGACGGCGTGCAGATCAGCGACAACGTCGGCCATGCCGGGCTCGTGCCCGGGCACTATCACCGCAATCGCGCCGAGCGTCCCTATATGAAAGAGGCGATGCCGGCCTGGGGATTCCTGTTGTCGGACGCCTACATCAGCCTGGTCGCACACCGGCCATCACTGACCGCGCTGCAAGTCGTCGCGTCGGACACGGGCACGCTGGGCTATCTCGGTGCGGACTTCGACCTGCGCAGCCTTCCGGTGACCTCGACGCTTTACCAGGAGCCGGGCACCTGGCGGCAGGTGAAGGGCGACCCGGCCATCCGCAGCACCCTGTTCCAGCAGACCCGGACCGAGAGCCCGATGGATCGCAACATGCAGCAGGCGCTGTCCATCCTGGAAGAACTGCTCACGGAGCGCGGCATCTTCCAGTGCCAGATTCACTTCTCGAGCAGCCAGGCGACGATCTGGACGATCGACGATCCGCTACGCTATCGCATCCTCGACCATGAGGTACTCAAGGATCCGGACATCTGTCTGGTGTACCCGTCGCGCCCCTACCCCGCCGAGGCCGCGATACCGCGGACCGAGATCGCCCGGATTCTGGACGCCATGCGGGCGCTGCGCCTGGTCGATACGACCATCTACCTGCGCACGGCCTCCATCAACATCTTCAACGGAATGGTGAGCCTGACGTTTTCCTGCGACGGGTCGCACTACATGCGCTACGACGAGTTCCTCGCCAAGGGCGCCGCCTTCTGGTCCGGCGCGCCCGGGTGACGCTCCGGCCGCCCGAACATTTATGTGACTATTCGCGCCTATGCGCGTATAGTCGTTGCATTGCAGTCCTTTCCTCGTAGTCAGCCTGGAAGTTTCCTTCTGCAGTTCCGGACGCCACTCCCGCCAAATTGCTTTCAGGATCGACGCTGCAAGACACCGCCACTAACAGGATATTGAAAAAGTCGATCCGCGACTTTTTCAACCACGCAAAGCAAAAATGTCATTTTTGCTTTGCTCCATTTTTCAAACACTTGTGTGTTTGAAAAATGCCGGTCGATCCGTCGACTGCCTAACAGGGTGTTGATAAACTCGTTTATCAACACCCTGCTAACCAGAAATCCAAGGAGCGAAGGCAATGAGCAAAGGCATGAACAGCAAGAAGCAGACCCGCAAAGAGCCGGCCAAGACCATGCTGCAGAAACGCGCCGCGAAGCGGGCCAAGAAAGTCGCCCGGACCGCGTTGCGCTGATTTGCGGCGGCCTAGCCCCGCCGCGGCCAAGCCTCAGGCCTCCCACTCCTCCAGCGGCGTGGGCGGGCGCTTTTCGCCGAGCAGGCGCTTGGCGTCCTTCGCGGTCGCCGCGAACATCATGCGGATCTGGTCCGGGTCGTCCGCCGCCTGCTGCCGGCGCAGATCCCGGCAGTAGTCCATGGCCTCCTTGAACTTGGGGTAGGTCTCGAGCAGGGTCATGGTCCGGTCGGGGCGGATGCGGAAGCAGAAATAAGGCATAACGTGCGGTCTTGGGCGAAAACGGGCGCCCATGGTAACCCGCGGAACCGCGGGTTCCAAGTGGCCCGGTCGGGTATCAGCCGGCGGAGTCCGCGGCCAGCCGCTTCCAGACACACCGGCCACCGCTCTTCTTGTCGATCTCCTCCAGCCAGGCGGCGTGGGCGGCCAGCTCCGCCTCGTTCGCGTGCAGCACCGGCAGCGGCGCGCGTTCGGCGTCCAGCCGCCGCACCGCGCTGGGCGCGGGCGTGCCCGGGCGCGCGGAGTCGCCGGCCTCCTGGAACAGCGCGGTCTGGCCGCCGGTCATGGCCAGATACACGTCGGCCAGGATCTCGGCGTCGAGCAGCGCGCCGTGCAGGGTGCGCTGGGAGTTGTCGATGCTGTAGCGCCGGCACAGCGAATCCAGGTCGTTCTTCTGCCCGGGGTGCTGGCTGCGCGCCAGCTTGAGCGTGTCGAGCACCGCGCAGCGGCTGGCGATGTCGGCCAGCGCGGCGCCGGTCAGCTTGAGCTCCTGGTTGATGAAGCCGACGTCGAACGGCGCGTTGTGGATAATCAGCTCGGCATCGCCGACGAAGGCCAGGAAGTCCTCGGCGATGTCCGCAAAGCGCGGCTTGTCGGCGAGCATTTCGTCGGTGATGCCGTGCACCTCGATCGCCCCGGCGTCGATCTCGCGGTCGGGATTCAGGTACTGCTGGAAGCGGTTGCCGGTGAGGCGCCGGTTGACCATCTCGACCGCGCCGATCTCGATGATGCGATGCCCCTGGCTGGGTTCGAGGCCGGTGGTTTCGGTGTCGAGCACGATCTGGCGCATCGGGCGGCGGGTCCTCCGGGTCGGGTGGGCGGTATTCTATATTGTTGATCCTCGTCGGGCCATCCCCCATGTACGCCTGGCGAAACCAGCGTAGGGTGGGCCTTGGCCCACCGTAATATTATCTTTGTCGAATCGCCTATCGGCGATGATAACCCGTACTTGCGGGTCCCGCCCCGCAGGCGGGTAACTTTATCTTTGCGCGCGCAAAGAAAAGTAACCTGCCGCGCGGGCGCGGAAGCCCGCAATTAGCCGTTCATCATCGCCGACGGGCGATTCGACAAGATAATAGTGCGGTGGGCCAAGGCCCACCCTACATCAACTCTTGGCGAGACAAGAGAAAGTAACCCGCCCGCGGTGCGGGAACCGCAAGTAGGGGTTCAGCATCGCTGACAGGCGATTCGGCAAGATAATGATGCGGTGGGCCAAGGCCCACCCTACGTCAAAGCGTCAATCAGAAAGAAACCGGGAAGGGACGGCGAGGCTCAGGCCAACAACTCATCAATCGCCCGATTCGCCAGCGCGTCGGCGCGCTCGTTTTCCTCGTGGCCGCTGTGCCCCTTGATCCACTGCCAGCGGATGTGATGCTTGTGGGTCGCGGCCTCGAGGCGTTGCCAGAGGTCCTGGTTCTTGACCGGCTTCTTGTCGGCGGTCTTCCAGCCGCGGCGCTTCCAGGCGGATATCCACTCGGTGATCCCCTTGCGCAGGTATTCGGAGTCGGTGGTCAGCACGACCTCGCAGGGGCGCTTCAGGGATTCCAGCGCCTGGATGGCGGCCATGAGCTCCATGCGGTTGTTGGTGGTCTCGCGTTCGGCGCCGTACAGCTCCTTCTCGTGGTCGCCGTAGCGCAGCAGCGCGCCCCAGCCGCCCGGTCCTGGGTTGCCGCGGCAGGCGCCGTCGGTATAGATATGCACCTTCTCGGTATTCAGCGCGGCGCGCTCCGCCTGCGTGGCACGCGCCGCGGCCAGGGGATGATGGTGGCGCTGCGATGGTTGGCGACGAAGGCGACCGGTCGCGCGACCGTACCGTTCAGCATGCCACTGCTGCGCCAGGCCGGCCGCAACGGCGTCATGCCGACCACGCGCTTCTTCGCCACCACGACATAGACCGCGCCGCCCATGGGCCACCAGCGGTCGCCCATGCGATCGAGGAACTGCAGGCGGTCGAGGATGCGTTGACTGACCACCGGCGGCCGGTAGAACAGCATGCCGCCCTGGACCAGCTCGAAGCCGAGCAGCTTGAGCCAGTCCTTGAGGCGCAACAGACCGATGAACTGGCCGCACCAGGGCGCGCGCCGCCCGCGCCGCGTCACCAGCTTGCGCACGCCCCAGAGACTGAAGGGATTGAAACCGAGGATCACCACATGGCCCTCGGGCGCCAGCACCCGCTGCACCTCGCGCAGCACCTGGTGCGGGTCGGGCGCGAACTCGAGCGCGTGCGGCAGCAGCGCGACGTCGACGCTGCGCTGGTCGATCGGCAGCGCGTCGAGCGTGCTCAGCACCGAGCTGCGCGCCGCGCTCGGCGCGCCGTAGGGCACGTCCAGGACCAGGCGCGTCGGCGCCTGGCAGCTCTCGAGCAGATCGACCTTGCCGGCGCGGCCGAGCTGCACCGCCACCGTGCCGTACAGCTTGGGCAGGATCGCGCCCAACCGCTCGGCCTCGCCGGCCAGCAGCGCGCGGCCGAGCGGCCGCTCGAACCAGGCGCTGAGGCTGCGGCGGTGTGCCGAGAGCTGCTGCAAACCGTGAACCCCGTCGGACATCGATGCCTCCGGCGCGCGGCGGGCGTTGACGGCCGCGGCGCGCGCTCTCAGACTGTGGCCATGACGGAAGTTTTACACGCCCGCGCCTTCGAGGACAACTACATCTGGATCGTGCGCGGCGCCGCGCCCGACCGGGCGGTCGTGGTCGATCCCGGCGACGCCGATCCGGTGTTCGCGGCGCTCGACGCCGCGGGCCTGAGGCTGGCCGCCATTCTCTGCACCCACCACCACGGCGACCATGTCGGCGGCGTCGCCGCGCTCACGGCGCGCTTCCCGGTGCCGGTGTTCGGGCCCGCGCGCGAGCGCATCGCCGCCGTCACGGTGCCGCTCGCCGACGGCGACCGCGCGGCGCTCGACGATTTGGGCCTCAATTTCCGCGTCCTCGATGTTCCGGGCCATACCGCCGGCCATATCGCCTACGTCGGCCACGGCCTGCTGTTCTGCGGCGATACCCTGTTCTCGGCCGGTTGCGGCCGGCTGTTCGAGGGCACGGCGGCGCAGCTCCACGCCTCGCTCACGCGGCTCGCGGCGCTGCCGCCGGAGACACAGGTCTACTGCGGGCACGAATACACCCGCGCCAACCTCGGCTTCGCCCGCCGGGTCGAGCCCGACAACCCCGACATCGCCGCGCATCTGAAAACCGTCGAGGCGCTGCGCGCCGCCGACCGCCCGTCCCTGCCCTCGACCATCGGTCTGGAGCGCCGCATCAACCCGTTCCTGCGTTCCGGGGAGCCGGCGGTGCGCGCCGCCGCCGAACGCGAGGCCGGCACGACGCTCGCCGATCCGGCGGCGGTGTTCGCCGCGCTGCGCCGATGGAAGGATCATTACAGAGGATGAGAGGCGGGTCCGGTCCGGCGGGTTCTGGCTGGATTTCCTAGTATTGATAATTGGTTGACGCTCCCCTGACCGCACTCTAGTATTGAATGACATGAGACAAACAACAAATGCCGGCGCCCGCGCGCGCCCACGCCTCCCGTGTTCCCCGTTAAGCCTCCTCGCCACGCTGGCGATGCTCGGCGGCTGCGCCACGCTCGGCACCGACACCGCCACGCTCGGCCCGGAGCCGATCACGGCAGCCGCCGCCGACGGCGCGGCCGACACCCCGACGCCCGAGGCGACGAAGGCGTCCGCGAAGAGCACCATCGAAGCGCCGGCATCGGTGGCGCCCCACGAGCACGCCGATCTGTGGGAACGCATCCGCGACGGCCTGCACCTCGCCCCGTTCGACAGCCACCTGATCGAGCGCCACGAGCAGTGGTTCGCGCGCAATCCCGAATACATGGCGAAAATGGTGGATCGCGCCCAGCTGTACCTCTATTACATCGTCGAGGAAGTCGAGAAGCGCGGCATGCCGATGGAAATCGCGCTGCTGCCGGCGATCGAGAGCGCCTACCAGCCGCACGCCTACTCGCGCGCCCGCGCCGTCGGCCTGTGGCAGTTCATCCCCTCGACCGGCCGCCTGTACGGCCTCAAGGCCAACTGGTGGTACGACGGCCGGCGCGACGTCATGGCCTCCACGCAGGCGGCGCTGGACTATCTGGAGAAGCTCAACAAGGACTTCGACGGCGACTGGCACCTGGCGCTGGCCGCCTACAACTGCGGCGAGGGCAAGGTGGCGCGGCTGAGGGCGCAGAACGCGCGCCACGGCAAACCCACCGACTACGAGCACCTGCCGCTGCCGCGCGAAACGCGCAACTACGTGCCGAAGCTGATCGCGATCGTCAACATCGTGAGCGACCCGGAAAAATACAACCTCACGCTGGCGTCGATCCCCAACGAGCCCTATTTTGCCAGCGTCGACGCCGGCTCGCAGATCGACCTCGGCGTCATCGCACGGCTCGCCGACATGCCGGTCGACGAGCTCTATCGCATCAACCCGGCCTATCGCCAATGGATCACCGATCCCAACGGTCCGCACCACCTGCTGGTGCCGGCCGACAAGAAGGACGCCCTGATTGCCGGCTTAAGCGCGCTGCCGGAGACCGAGCGCGTGAAATGGGGGCACCACGCGGTGCGCCGCGGCGACACCTTGAGCGAGATCTCGCGCCGCTACCGGGTCAGCATCGACGCCATCAAGACCGCCAACAATCTGCGCGGCAGCTTCCTGCGCGTCGGCCAGGACTTGTTGATCCCGGTCTCGGCCAGCCGCACCGCCGCGACCCGCCCGCGGGCGCAGCACGTCGCCGCCAACACCTCGGGCAAGGTCAAGGTGGTGCATAAGGTGCGCGCCGGCGACACGCTGTGGGGCATCGCACGCCGCTACAACGTCTACGTCCACCAGCTGCGCCAGTGGAACCTGATGGAGGCCGGCGACATCCTGCGCCGCGGCCAGCGCCTGCACATCTGGACCAACTCCGGTCCGTCCGCCGCCCTGGCGGTCAACGGTCCGGGTTAGCCGGCGGCGCCCGGCGCGGCCCCGACGGCGCAGCGCATCCCGATCCCCCGACAACGCACCGCCCCGTCGGCGCGCCGAAACTTCGGTTCTTTTTCTCCGCCCTACAGACTCACCCGCGGCACCGCCGCCAGCAGCCGCTGCGTATAGGGGTGCTCGGGGCGGGTCGAGACACGCTCGGTCGGGCCGTACTCGACGATGCGGCCGTCGTGCATCACCGCCATCTCGTCGGCCACGTACTCCACTACGCCGATGTTGTGGGTGATGAACAGCAGCGTGAGGTTGCGGCTGTCGCGCAGGCGCAGCAGGATTTCAAGGATCTCGGCCTGCACCGACACGTCCAGGGCGCTGGTGACCTCGTCGCAGACGATGAAACTCGGGTCCAGTACCAGCGCCCGGGCGATGCCGATGCGCTGGCGCTGCCCGCCCGAGAACTCGTGCGGATAGCGCCACAAGTGCTCCGGCTCGAGCTGCACCTGCTCCAGCACGCGCGCGGCCAGCTCCAGGCGTTCGTCGGCGTCCCGGCCGATGCCGTGCACCGCCATGGGCTCGGTGAGGGTAGCGGCCACCGTCAGCCGCGGGTTCAGCGAGGACACCGGGTCCTGGAAGATGATCTGCATGCGGCGGCGGAAGGGCCGCAGCGCCTTGCGCGGCAGGCGCGTGATGTCGCTGCCGTCGAAGCGCACCTGCCCGGCGGTGGCGTCCACCAGGCGCAGGATGGCGCGCCCGAGGGTGGTCTTGCCGCAACCGGACTCCCCCACCAAGGCCAGGATGCGCCCCTGCGGAATGGACAGATCGATGCCGTCCACCGCCTTCACCTGATCCACCACCCGGCGCAGCAGCCCCTTGCGCACCGGAAAGTGGATCTTGAGGCCGCGCAGGTCGATGAGCGCGCCGTCGGCGCGCCGTGGCGCGCTCGTCGCCGCCGGCTCCCGGCGCGCGGCGTCGCGCTTGCGCTTGAGGTTTTCCGGCAGCGCCTCCAGGAGCTGACGGGTGTAGGCGTGCTGCGGGCGATGCAGCACCTCGTCCAGGGTGCCGGTCTCGACGATCCTGCCGAGCCGCATCACCGCCAGGCGGCGCGCCATCTGCGACACCACGCCGAAGTCGTGGGTGATGAACAGGATGCTCATGCCGGTACGCTCCTGCAGCGCACGCATGAGCCGCAGGATCTCGGCCTGCACGGTGACGTCGAGCGCGGTGCTGGGCTCGTCGGCGATCAGCAGGTCGGGCTCGCAGGCCATGGCCATGGCGATCATTACGCGCTGGCGCTGGCCGCCGGAGAGCCGGTGGGGATACTCGGCGATGCGCTCGGCGGGATTGGGAATCTGCACCTGGGCGAGCGCCTCGATGGCACGCTCGCGCGCCTCGGCGTGGCTGAGCTCCGGGCGATGGAGCTGCAGCGCCTCGACGATCTGGTCGCCCACGGTGAACACCGGGTTGAGCGAGGTCATGGGCTCCTGGAAGATCATGGCGATGCGCGCGCCGCGAATCGCGCGCCGCTGCTCCTCCGGCAGGCGCAGCAGGTCCACCCGCTCCACGCCGCCGTGGTCGCGGCGCCAGTCGAACAGGACCTCGCCGCCGGGATGGCTGCTGACGTCGCGCGGCAGCAGCTGGATCACCGACAGCGCGGTGACCGACTTGCCGCTGCCGGACTCCCCCACCAGGCAGAAGGTCTCGCCCTTGTCGATGTGGAAGCTGACGTCGTCCACGGCCTTGACGATGCGGTCGCCGGCGCGCAGATACGTCTTCAGGTTTTTGACTTCAAGCAGCATGAATGATCCTTTAGTTGAGTAGCTAGTGGCGAGTGGCTAGAAACGGCTCCCGCTTTTTCTAGCTACTAGCCACTCGTTACTCGCCTTTGGCCCTCCTTAAGTCGCGGTCTTTTTCAAATAGGGATCGATGGCGTCGCGCAGCGACTCGCCCACCAGGTTGTAGGCGAACACCGTCAAAAAGATCGCCCCGCCGGGGAACACCGCCATCCACCAGTTGAACACCGCCGCCTGCACCGCCTGGTTGAGCATCTGCCCCCAGGAGGGCTCGTCCACCAGCCCGAGACCCAGGAAGCTCAGCACCGCCTCGGCCAGGATCGCCGAGGCCACGCCGAAGCTGGCCGCCACCAGCACCGGGGCCACGCCGTTCGGCAGCATATGCCGGAACAGCACCGAGCGCAGCGGCAAGCCGCAGGCAATCGCCGCCTGCACGAAGTCCTGCTGGCGCAGCCGCAGGAACTCGGCGCGCACGTAGCGCGCGAACCCCGGCCAGGCGGTGATGCCGATGATCACCATCATCAGGTACAGGCTGCGCCCGAAGAAGGCCACGAAGGTGAGCAGCAGGAACAGCGTGGGGATGGCCTCGAAGATCTCCACCAGGCGCATGCCGATCATGTCCACCACGCCGGAGAAGTAGCCCATCAGGCCGCCGATCATCACGCCGATCAGCATGGCGATGCCGGTGGCCACGAAGCCGATGCCGAGCGCGATGCGCGACGCGTGGATCATGCGCGACAACACGTCGGCGCCGTTCTCGTCGGTGCCGAACCAGTGCGCGCGTTCGGCATCGGCGAGCGGCGCCATGAGGCCGGTGTCGCCGGTGTCGCGCAGGTAGTCCCGCGGCGAGTACGGGATGGGCGCGCGCACCACCCAATCGTAGGCGCCCGCCGCCTCGTTGACCCGGTACTGCTCGTAGATGGCGATCGGCGGCGGCGAAACGAAGGCCCAGGCCAGCGCGCCGGCCAGCGTCGTCGCCCCCGCGAACGCCGCCAGCCGCGTACGCAGGCGCAGCCGATGCAGCGGCAGCAGCACCACGGCGGCGAGGAACGCCGCCAGCAGGGTGACGTCGCCGGGTGTGAGAAACCGCAGCATCGGGCTCGCCACGCGCCCCTGCTCGCTGAGCAGCAGCGGGTGGCTGTTGGCCAGCCACGGCGCGAGCACCGCCGCCAGCACCAGCAGCCCGATCCACGCCAGCCCCAGGCGCGCGCCCCACTGCACGAGCACCTCGCGCGCCAGGCGCGCGGCATAGCTGCGCCGGGCGACGGCCTGCGGGGCGGGGACGGTAACGCCGGCTTCAGTCATAACTCACCCGCGGATCGGCGATGGCATAGCACAGATCGGCGATCAGATAGCTGGCCAGGGTCAGCAGGCCGCTCACCAGGGTGATGGACAGCACCAGCTCGCGGTCGCGCCCCTGGACCGCCTCCACCGCGAGCTTGCCCATGCCGTCGATGCTGAAGATGGCCTCCACGATCACCGCGCCGCCGAGCAGCGCCGGCAGCAGGCTGGCGGACACGGTGATCAGCGGCAGCAGGCTGTTGCGGAACACGTGGCGCCACAGCACCTGCCCCTCGGCCAGCCCCTTGGCGCGCGCGGTGCGCGCGTAGTCCGCCAGCAGGTTCTCCAGCACCGCCGAGCGCGTCAGCTTGGACAGAAAGGCGAATCCGCCGTAGGTCAAGCACAGCACCGGCAGTACCAGGTGCCACAACCGGTCCAGCAGGAAGCCGCGCACGAAGCCCTCGCCCATCCATCCCGCGCCGAAGTGGGCGCCCAGCATCACCCCTAAAGTACCCAGGAGCGTGGCGCGGAAGCCGGCGAAGTCGGTGTAGCCGGCGGCGCCGAACAGCCCCGCGAGAGCGACTGCGAGCAACAGCTGCAACCCCCAACCGGCCCCGCCCGGCAGCGCCGCGGCCATCGCATAGCCGAGCCCGGCCCCCACCAGGGCGGCTACGCCGGCGCGCAGCCGGCGCGGCGCCCAGCGCGACAGGGCCAGGAACGCCGCGGCACCGGCCGCCATCGCCCCGAACAGCAGCAGCACGTCCCACAGCGCGCCCCAGTGCGGCAGGAACGGCATATCCAGGGCCTCGCGGCGGTTGAGCCCGGCGGTGGGGAACCAGCGCCAGTACTGCTCACTGGCGAAGAAGCCGATCAGCAACACGCCGGCCAGCATGGTCGGGATGGACCACAGGGCCAGCATCACCACGCTCGATCCGACGTCGAAGGGGCGGCCGCGCTCCGTGGCGGCGCGCACCCCCACCGCGACCGCCACCACGTAGATGATCGGTATGGACAGCAGGTTGAGCAGCAGGGTGATCGGCACGCGCTCGGCGAGCAGGTCCATGACCGGGCGCCCGTAGCGGAAACTGGTGCCGAGGTCCGAGCCCTTCCACAGGGAAAAGCCGTCGATGCGGTGCTCCGCGTCCAGGGTGAAACCCACCGGCGAGACGTTGTTCAGCCAGCGCAGGTACTGCACCGGCGCCGGCTGGTCGAGACCGTAGCGGCGGTTGTAGTAGTCCTCCAGGGCCTTCTTGGCCTGCGGCTCCAGGTCCATGCCCTCGATGAGGCTCTGGGCGCTGATGCCGCCGGGGGCCGCCGCCATTACCATGAATACCACCAGGGTGATCCCGAGCAGCGTCGGGATCATCAACAGCAGGCGCCGGAGGATGTAGATGTGCATCGCAGGTGCCGGCCCCGGCCGGATCAGCGCGTGTATTTCTGCAGGCGCGGCGGCACGTACCACTCCACCGGCAGCGCGTGCATATTGAGCCCCAGCCGGGTGATCTGGACGTTGTGCATGCGCTTGTCGATGAACACCAGCGACTTGCGCCGCATCAGGAAGGTGTAAGGCTGGTCGTCATGCAGGGTGCGCTCGCAGGCCCGCCACAGCGGCATGCGCTTGGCCTCATCGACGGTGGCGCGGGCGCGCTCGATGAGCCGGTCCAGCTCCGGGTTGCGGTAGTTGATGAAGTTGTCGCCGCCGGAGACGGTCTGGGTGCTGTGGAACATCTGATAGATGTCGGTCTCCACGCCGCTCGACCAGCCGAGCGTGATGGCGTCGAAGTCCTTGCGGTTGATCAGGTCCAGCATCACCGACCACTCGGTCGGCTTGGGGTTGAGAATGATGCCGGCGCGCGCGTACAGGTCCTTGAGGAACAGCACGATGCGCCGCGTGTCCTCGTTGTCCTGGAAGAACACCATGTCGAACTCGAAGGGTTTGCCGTCCGGCCCTTGCAGCACGCCGTTGCCGCTGCGGTCCTCGTAGCCCGCCGCCTTGAGCAGCGCACGGGCCTTGTCCAGGTCGAAGGCGTGCGGCTTCACGGCCGGGTTGTGCTGGGGGCTGCGGGGATTGAAGGGGCTGACCGCGATCTCGGCGTAGCCCAGCATGATCTCGTCGATGACGCGGCCGCGGTCGGTCAGGTGCGTCATCGCCTGGCGCACGCGCTTGTCCGCGAAGCGCGTGACGCGCTCGCCGCGGCGCTGGTTCCAGCCGATGTAGGAGTAGCCGGCGGTCGGGCTCATATACTCCAGATGCTGGGCGCGTGCCTTGAGCTGGCGATCGTCCACCAGCCGCTGGAATTCCCGCGGCCTGGCGCCGTAGACGTCGATCTCGCCGTTGCGGAAGGTGGTCAGGCGCGCGGCGTCGTTGGCGATGATTTTCCAGAGGACACGGTTCAAGGACGGCTGCACGGGGCCCCAGTAGCGCGGGTTGCGCTCCAATTCCACCAGCCCCAGGTCCGGGGTCCAGCCCTTGGGGTCACGCAAGCGGTACGGGCCGGAACCCAACAGCAGCCCGCGCGACTGATTGAAGGTTTCAGGCGCCTTCAGGTAGGGCGCATAGAAATGCCGCGGCAGGATCTCCATGCCGCCGGCCAGTGCCAGGGCATTGAAGTAGGGCTCCTTGAAACGGAACACCACCTCGTGGGGACCGGCGGCGGTAACGCTCTCCATCTTTTCGTAGTAGGCGCGGTGCCGGGGCGCGGCGATGCGCTCGTCCATGACGAAGGCGAAGCTGAAGGCCACGTCCGCGGCGGTGAGTGGCGTGCCGTCCGAGAACTTGACGTCGTCCCGCAGGCGAAAGGTGAAGCGCAGGCCGTCCTGGCTCACCTTCCAGTCCCGGGCGATGAGCCCTTGCCATTCCAGGGTCTCGGGATCGCGGGTGAGCAGCGACTCCAACACGTAGGACTGCACCTCGGAGGCGTAGGCGTCGCTCGACACCAGCGGGGTGATGGTCTTGAGCCCGGTGGCGAAGGCCGCCACGAACCAGTCCCCCGGAGCATAGTCATCGCGCTGCGCGGCGTCCCAGGCGCGCCGGAACGCCGGCGGAACCGCCTCCTCGCCCGCCGCCCCGCCGCGTAGCGCCACGCCCCCGCCCGCCAGGCGTTGCTCCAGGGTCCGTAGCTGGTTGCGCAGGCCGCGCAGATCCTGGGCCTGCTCCTCCATGATGCTCTGCATCTCGGCCAGCTTGGTCCACTGCCGGTCCACCATGTACATGGCCAGCAGCACCAGCACGCCCAACAACGCGAGGACCAGGAACAGGGAAAAGTCCTTGACGGTGAAACGCTTCTCCATCAGGCCGCCCGCCGCCCACCGCCACCAGGACGGTCACGGTGCAGAAGCCAATCGGGTATGAGGATCGCGCGGCCCGGCGGGCCGCCGGTGCGGCGGGTTGGTGCGAAACGGTGCATGCTGACTCCCCGATTCCGATACCACTGGCTTACACGGCCGCCGCCACACGCTATAATCGACAGCCGCCGGCCGTCACGACGGCCGGCAAATTCTCGCTAGTGTATGCGATCCGACCCAGAGCACAAGGGGGACAAATCATGGGATTCCTGCAGGGCAAACGCGCGCTGATCGTCGGCGTCGCGAGTGAACGCTCCATCGCCACCGGCATCGCCAAGGCGATGCACCGCGAGGGCGCCGAGCTCGCCTACACCTTTCAGAACGAGAAGCTCGAAACGCGCGTGAAGAAGCTGGCCGAGGAGACTGGTTCGACCCTCGCCCTGCCCTGCGACGTCGCCAGCGACGCGCAGATCGACGCGGTGTTCGCAAGCCTGGCCGAGCGCTGGGACGGCCTCGACATCATCGTGCACTCGGTGGCCTACGCGCCGCGCGAGGAACTGGCCGGCTCGTTCGTCGAGTCCACCACCCGCGCCGGCTTCAACACCGCGCACGAGATCAGCTCCTACAGCTTCACCGCGCTCGCCAGGGCCGGGCGCAAGCTCATGAGCGGCCGCCAGGGCGCGCTGTTGACGCTGTCCTACATCGGCGCGGTGCGCTCCATTCCGCATTACAACGTCATGGGGCTGGCCAAGGCCAGCCTCGAGGCCAACGTGCGCTACCTCGCGCAGTCGCTGGGGCCCGAGGGCACGCGCGTCAACGGCATCTCGGCGGGCCCGATCCGCACGCTGGCGGCCGCCGGGATCAGCGACTTCAAGAAAATGCTGGATTACTACGAGAAGTCCACGCCGCTGCAACGCGGCGTGACCATCGAGGAGGTCGGCAACGTCGCGGCCTTCCTGTGCTCGGACCTGGCGTCCGGCATCACCGGCGAGATCACCTACGTCGACGCCGGCTTCAACGGTGTCGGTATCGGCAACGTTTACTGAACGGAAAACAAAAATTCAACTGTGTAGGGTGGGGCCCTGCCCCACCGTTAAGTCGTTTGGTGGGGCAGGGCCCCACCCTACCTTAACAACTTTTCTTTCTTTGCGCCCTCTGCGTCTTTGCGCCTTCGCGTCGGGTTGTTTCGCGCCTATAGCCGGTCCGGGAAGGTCCGGATCTTGGTCTCGTACCGCAAGCCTTCCACGTAGTTGGCGAAGTAACCGTCGCTGCGGTGATTCTCCAGCAACCGCCGCACCTGGTCGCGCAGCGCCGGGTCGGCGCTCGCGGGATCGCCGTCCTCGACGCGATTGAGCGCATACACCGCCACGCCCTGGGCGCCGAGATCGACGCTGCCGTAGGCCGGCGCGGTGCCCGCGGGCCGGGGCGCGGCGAACACCGCCGCGGCGAGCCGCGGGTCCAGACCCGGACCCGGCCGGCGCGTCACGGGCTTGGACGACACGACGCTGAGGCCGCGCTCGCGCGCGAGCGCAGCCAGGCTGCCGCCGGCCTGGAGCCGGGCCAGCAGGTCGGCCGCGGCCTCGGCCGCCCGCTCGGCCGCCGCCTGACGCGTCAGGCGGCGTTCGATCTCGTCACGCACCTCGGCGAGCTCGCGCTGCCGGGGGGGCTCGTGCGCGTCGATGCGCAGCGCCACCAGGGTGTCGTTGCCGACATCGATGGCGTTGCTGTTGCGGCTCTCGCGCAAGACCTCGGGGTCGAAGGCGGCATCGACCACGCGCGGATCGGCCGCGATACCGGACCCGCCGCTGCGGGTGAACCAGTCGCTGCGCTGGATGCGCAGCCCGAGCGATTCGGCGGTGGGCGCGAGGCTGTCGGACTGCTCGTAGACCAGGTTGCGGAAACGTTCGGACAGATCGTAGAACTGCTCCTGGGCGCGGCGCGCGCGTAGCGCGCGCTCGAGCTTGGGACGCAGCGAGGCGAAGCTCGGGCGCGGCGGTGTCTTGACGTCGGTAAGCTGAATGAGGTGATAGCCGAACGGGGTGCGCACCGGCTCGCTGATCTCGCCCTTCTTGAGCGTGTACAGCCGGGCCTCGAACTCCGGGACGAAAACGCCGCGCGCGACGAAGCCCAGGTCGCCGCCCTGCGCCGCCGAGCCGGGATCGGCGGAATGCTTGCGCGCGAGCGCGGCGAAATCGGCGCCGGCCTGAACCTGGCGGCGCAGGTCCTCGGCGCGCTCAAGCGCCGCCTCGGCCTCGGCCGGCGCGGCGCCTTCAGGCGCCTCGATGAGGATATGGCGTGCGCGCCGCTCCTCCCGGCTGCCCGCGCCCTCGACCGCCTCCTGGTAGGCGCGGCGCAGGTCCGCCGCGTCGATCGCGACCTGTTGTTCCAGGTCGGCGACGGACAGCCGCAGGTAGGCGATACGCACCCGCTCCGCCGTGCGGAACTCGTCGCGCTGCGCCGCGTAGTGGGCCTCGACCGCCGCCGGCTCGATCTTGACCTCCGGCAGGAAACGCTCGGGCGTGATCGTCACCGTGTCGAGCTGGCGGCGCTGCTCGAGCAGCCTGAGCACCTGATCGACGTCGGTCGGGGTGACGATGGCGCTCAGCACATAGCCCTGGGCCGCCTGCCGGCGCATGTGGTCCTCGCGCAGGCGCTGCTCGAAACCGGCCGCCCCCAAGCCGGCCTGGCGCAGCAACGCCTGGTAGACCTCGGGATCGAACCGGCCGCTGCGCTGGAACTCGGGGGCCTGCTGGATCTGGCGCGCCAGCTCGGCGTCGGCGATACCGTAACCCGCGGCATGGTTGTCCTGGGCGACCAGCATCTGGGCGATCAATCCGTCCAGCACCTGCTGCTTGAACGCCGGCGAATCGAACATCCGCGGATCCACGCGGCCGCCGAGCTGGCGCTCCTGGAGGCGGCGCTGCTGCTCCAGGGCGTTGCGGAATTCCTCGACGCGGATCTTGATGTCGCCGACGCGCGCGACCACGCGCTCGGAATCGGTCTCGAAATAGGAATTGACGCCCCAGAAGGCGAACGGGATGGCCAACAGCCCGATGATGAGGGTGGCGATCAGGCCCTGGGTTTTTTCACGGATGGCGCTCAGCATAGGTGTGGGACTCTAACGGATTCGGCCCGCCGCCAGCAAGCCGCCCCCGACGGAACGAGATCGGAACGCGCGCGGAAAACAAAAAGGGCGAACCGCGCGGGCTCGCCCTTCATGACGCTGGCGGAGTGGACGGGACTCGAACCCGCGACCCCCGGCGTGACAGGCCGGTATTCTAACCAACTGAACTACCACTCCGTGTTGTGTCACCCTGGCGACCCTTGCGGGTCGAGGACTGGTGGGTGCTGAGGGGTTCGAACCCCCGACATTCGCCTTGTAAGGGCGACGCTCTACCAGCTGAGCTAAGCACCCCATTAAGCACCGAAAAACGCTAACGGGAAGCCGCACCCCGAAGAAGCCGCACCCCGAAAAAGGTGCGCTAGTTTACGGCATCCTTGAGGCCTTTACCAGCCTTGAACTTGGGGTTCTTGGAGGCGGGGATCTGAATGGTCTCGCCGGTGCGCGGGTTGCGGCCGCTGCGGGCGGCGCGCGACGTCACCGAGAAGGTCCCGAAACCGACCAGCGTTACCTGCTCGCCGGCGCGCAATGTGCCGGCGATGTGATCGAATACCGCCTCCACCGCCCGGGTGGCCGACGCCTTGTTGAGTTCCGCGGTCTCGGCAACCTTGTCAATCAGCTCGGCCTTGTTCATTTTTTGTCTCCCCTTCGAGGATCCTGTTGGTGGTGGTCGGGCGCGGCGCGGACCGCCGGCCGAACCGGCCACCGGGCGCCGCCGGGACGAAGCAGGCGCGGGTCGGCGCCCGGCGCCAAAAACTTATATCAAGCCGTCGAAAACCCTGTCAAGAAAGGGCTTCCGGCCCGCCGTCAGTGCGTGGTGACGATTCCGGTCGATTCACCCTTGTCGTCCGAGGACTTGGGCGGTTCGCCCGGGGCCTCCTCGGGCAGCGGCTCCGGCATGCGCTCCAGCGCGGTCTCGAGCACCTGGTCGATCCAGCGGTAGGGGCGGATGTCGAGCTTGTCGCGGATATTCTTGGGGATGTCGACGAGATCCTTGCGGTTCTCCTCCGGGATCACCACGATCTTGATCCCGCCGCGGTGCGCGGCCAGCAGCTTCTCCTTGAGGCCGCCGATCGGCAGCACCTCGCCCCGCAGGGTGATTTCGCCGGTCATGGCGACGTCGGCACGCACCGGGATCTTGGTCAGCGCCGAGACCATGGCCGTGCACATGGCGATGCCGGCGCTCGGGCCGTCCTTGGGCGTGGCGCCCTCCGGCACGTGCAGATGGAAATCGTGCTTCTGGTAGAAGTCCGACGGAATGCCGAGGTTGCGCGCGCGGCTGCGCACCACGCTCATCGCCGCCTGGATGGACTCCTGCATGACGTCGCCGAGCTTGCCGGTGATGGTCAGCTTGCCGCGTCCCGGCAGGATCACGCTCTCGATCGTCAGCAGCTCGCCGCCGACCTCGGTCCAGGCCAGGCCCGTGACCTGGCCGACCTGGTTCTTGTTCTCGGCCACGCCGTAACGGAAGCGGCGCACACCCAGGTACTTCTCCAGGTTCTTGGCGTTGACGATGACCTTCTTGCGCTCCTTGTCGAGCAGCAGTTCCTTGGCGATCTTGCGGAACACCTTGGCGATCTCGCGCTCGAGGTTGCGCACGCCGGCCTCGCGCGTGTAGTAGCGCACGATGTCGCGCACCGCGCTCTCCGACAGCGATACTTCGGACTCCTTGAGGCCGTTGTTCTTGCGCTGCTTGGGCAGCAGGTAGCGCATGGCGATATTGACCTTCTCGTCCTCGGTGTAGCCCGACAGCCGGATGACCTCCATGCGGTCGAGCAACGGCCCCGGGATGTTGAGGCTGTTGGCGGTCGCCACGAACATCACGTCGGAGAGATCGTAATCGACCTCGAGGTAATGATCGCTGAAGGCGTGATTCTGCTCGGGGTCCAGGACCTCGAGCAGCGCCGAGCTCGGGTCGCCGCGGAAATCCATGGCCATCTTATCGACCTCGTCCAGCATGAACAGCGGGTTGCGGACCTTCACCTTGGCCATGTTCTGGATGATCTTGCCGGGCAGCGAGCCGATATAGGTGCGGCGGTGACCGCGGATCTCGGCCTCGTCGCGCACGCCCCCCAGGGACATGCGCACGAACTTGCGGTTGGTGGCGCGCGCGATCGACTGCCCGAGCGAGGTCTTGCCGACGCCGGGCGGGCCGACCAGGCACAGGATCGGGCCCTTGAGCTTGTTGACGCGCTGTTGCACGGCCAGGTACTCGAGGATGCGCTCCTTGACCTTCTCGAGGCCGTAGTGATCCTCATGCAGGATCTTCTCGGCGGCCGCCAGGTCCTTGCGGATCTTGGCGCGCTTCTTCCACGGCACGTTGACCAGCCAATCGATGTAGTTGCGCACCACCGTGGCCTCGGCGGCCATCGGCGACATCATTTTGAGCTTGTTGAGCTCGGACTGCGCCTTCTCGCGCGCCTCCTTGGTCATGCCGGCCTTTTCGATCTTCTGCGCCAGCTCCTCGGCCTCGTTCGGCACCTCGTCGAGCTCGCCCAGCTCCTTCTGGATGGCCTTCATCTGCTCGTTCAGGTAATACTCACGCTGGCTTTTTTCCATCTGGCGCTTGACGCGGCCGCGGATGCGCTTCTCGACCTGCAGCAGGTCGATCTCGGTCTCCATCACGCCGAGGATATGCTCGAGGCGCTCGCGCACGCCCTGCATCTCCAGGATCTGCTGCTTCTCCTCGATCTTGAGCGACAGGTGGGCGGCGATCGCGTCGGCCAACCGGCCTGGATCGTCGATGCCGGCCAGCGAGGTCAGGATCTCCGGCGGGATCTTCATGTTGAGCTTGACGTACTGGTCGAACTCGGCGAGCACCGAGCGCATCAGCGCCTCGCTCTCCTTGTCGTCGCCGGACGGCGGCGACTCGAGCAGCGACACCTCGGCGGAGAAGTACTCGTCGGTCTCGAGATAGCGGTCGACCACGGCGCGCTGCTCGCCTTCGACCAGCACCTTGACGGTGCCGTCCGGCAGCTTGAGCAACTGCAGGATGCTGGCGAGCGTGCCGATTTCGTGGATCTGCTCGACGGTCGGGTCGTCGTCGGAGGCGCTCTTCTGCGCCACCAGCATGATCTGCTTGCCGCCCTCCATGGCCTGCTCGAGCGCGCGGATCGACTTCTTGCGGCCGACGAACAGCGGGATGACCATGTACGGGAACACCACCACGTCGCGCAGCGGCAGAACCGGCATCACGGATTGGCTGCCGCGCACGAGATCGGTCGGGGGGCTCTTTTCCTGCGTCATGGGACTGTTACCTCGTTTCGTGTCGGCGGCTGGGTGGCGCAGCGTTTCCCGGTCGGAAACCCCTGCGCATCGCGTTCGGCGGGCACGTCAGAAACCCATAATTCCGCCATGGGCAACAGTCGCGTACGCAACGGCGAATTCCAAGCCTAGTTTGGGGATTCCCCGGGTGGATTTCAATAGCGACTGCGCGACACGCGCGCCCCGCCATTCGCGATCCGCTAAGTCCGGATAGCCACAGGAGAATATCGGGCGCGCCGCGTCCGGCAGCGATCACGTGCGCGTCGAGGCGCGCTTCGGGTTGTGCTCTTCGTCTTCGCCGTAGATCAGCAGCGGCTTGGCGGCCTCGGTGATCACGGCCTCCTCCACCACCACCTTCTTGACCGCTTCCAGCGACGGGAGCTCGAACATGGTTTCGAGCAGACCCTGCTCCAGGATCGAGCGCAGGCCGCGGGCGCCGGTCTTGCGCTCCATGGCGCGCAACGCGACCGCGTGCAGCGCCTCCTCGCGGATCTCGAGCTCGACGCCCTCGAACTTCAACAGTTTCTGGTACTGCTTGACCAACGCGTTCTTGGGCTCGGTCAGGATGCGGATCAGCGCCTCCTCGTCGAGCTCGTCGAGCACCGCGACCACCGGCAGGCGACCGACGAACTCCGGAATGAGGCCGTATTTGATCAAGTCCTCCGGTTCCAGGCCGCGCAGCACGTCGCCGACGGGCTTGCCTTCGGCGCGGCTCTTGATGTCGGCGCCGAAACCGATGCCGCCGCGCTCCGAGCGGTCGCGGATGACCCGCTCCAGCCCGGAGAACGCGCCGCCGCAGATGAACAGGATATTGCGGGTGTCCACCTGCAGGAACTCCTGCTGTGGATGCTTGCGACCGCCCTGCGGCGGCACCGAGGCGATAGTGCCCTCGATGAGCTTGAGCAAGGCCTGTTGCACGCCCTCGCCCGACACGTCGCGGGTGATCGACGGGTTGTCGGACTTGCGCGAGATCTTGTCGATCTCGTCGATGTAGACGATGCCCTTCTGCGCCTTCTCGACGTCGTAGTCGCACTTCTGCAGCAGCTTCTGGATGATGTTCTCGACGTCCTCGCCGACGTAGCCGGCCTCGGTGAGCGTCGTGGCATCGGCGATGGTGAACGGCACATTGAGCAGCCGCGCCAGCGTCTCGGCCAGCAGCGTCTTGCCGGAGCCGGTCGGGCCGATCAGCAGGATATTGCTCTTCGAAATCTCGACGTCGCCGGCCGCGCCCTCGTGCTCGATGCGCTTGTAATGGTTGTACACCGCCACCGACAGCACCTTCTTGGCGTTGCCCTGGCCGATCACGTACTCGTCGAGGATCTGGCAGATCTCCATGGGGGTCGGGAACTTGTGCTTGGCGACCGCCGCGTTCGCCTCTTCCTGGACCTCTTCGCGGATGATGTCGTTGCACAGCTCGACGCATTCGTCGCAGACGAACACTGACGGGCCGGCGATGAGCTTGCGGACCTCGTGCTGGCTCTTTCCACAGAACGAGCAATACAAGAGCTTTTCGCCCTTGCCGTCGCCGCGCCCGCTTCCCCGGTCGTTGTGGTTGTCGTCAGCCATCGTAACCCCGCTGTTTTCCTGGAGGATTCAATACAAAAATGCAACTTCCCGGCCCAAAAAGCAAGCCTGCCGTGGCTGCGCCAACCACTGATATACTTATATTAGAGCTCAATCTATTTATAGCATACTTCCGCCGTTTTCCGGCAACCGCCGCCCGGCGGCGAAAATGCCCGGTTTTTCGGCAAAATCGCCTAGGCCTGGGCGCGCTTCTCGATGACGGCGTCGACCAGTCCGTAGGCAACCGCCTCCTCGCCGTCCATGAAATTGTCGCGCTCGGTGTCGGCCTCGATCTTGGCGAGTTCCTGACCGGTGTGCTTGGTCAGGATGCGATTGAGCCGGTCGCGCACCCGCAGGATTTCCCGGGCATGGATGTCGATGTCGGTCGCCTGGCCCTGGAAGCCGCCGAGCGGCTGATGAATCATCATGCGCGCGTGCGGCAGACAGAAGCGCTTGCCCGCGGTGCCGCCGGCCAGCAGCAATGCGCCCATGCTGGCGGCCTGGCCGATGCAGACCGTGCTCACGTCCGGCTTGATGTACTGCATGGTGTCGTAGATTGCGAACCCCGCGTTGACCGCGCCGCCCGGCGAGTTGATATAAAGATAGATGTCCTTGTCGGGGTTCTCCGACTCCAGGAACAGAAGCTGGGCGACCACCAGATTGGCCATATAGTCCTCGACCGGGCCGACCAGGAACACCAGCCGTTCCTTGAGCATGCGCGAGTAGATGTCGTAAGCGCGCTCGCCGCGGCCGGTGGTCTCGATCACCATGGGCACCAGTCCCAGGCCGCGTGCGCCCAGCGCCCCGGTATCCTTCGTATAGTCTGTCATCACCTTCTCACCTCTTCGGAATCGATACGTCTCATGATTGCGGCCGCGGGCGCGTCAGCTCCTCGAAGCTCATCGGCACATCCTCAACCTTCGCGCCGTCGAGCAGCAACGCAACCGCCTTTTCCTCCAGGACCAGCGACTCGATATCACTCAAGCGGCCGGGTTGCGCGTAATGCCAGTCGATGAATTTCTGCGGCACCTCGTAACTCGCCGCCATCTGCTCGACGCGCTCGCGCACGGCCTGCGCGTCGGCGATCAGGCTCTGGCGCTTGACGAACTCCGCGAGCACCAGGCCAAGGCGCACCCGGCGCAGGGCCTGGTCGCGATACACCGCCGGATCGCGCGGCACCGCCTCCGCCGGCAGGCCCTGGCCCGCGAGGTTGGCCTGCATCTGCTTCACGAGCTGGCCGATCTCGGCCTCCACCAGCGCCTGTGGCACCTCGAAGGTATTGATCTCGAGCAGTGTCGCGAACACCTGATCGCGCACCCGGGTGCGCACGCGGTCGGCCAGCTCGCGCTCCAGGTTGGCGCGGACCTCGCGCCTGAGCGTGTCGACGTCGCCGTCGGCGATACCGAGCTGGCGGGCGAACTCGGCATCGACTTCCGGCAGCACCGGCTCCGCCACCGTTTTGACCGTCACGCTGAACTGGGCGTTGCGACCGGCCAGATGGGTGTTACGGTAGTCGTCGGGGAAGCGCAGCTCGAGGGTGCGTTCCTCGCCGGCACGCGCGCCCGTCAGGCCGTCCTCGAAACCGGGGATCAACGCCGATTCGCCGAGCACCAGCCGGTAGTCGCTGGCTTGGCCGCCCTCGAACGGCTCACCGTCCACGCGGCCGATGAAGTCGACGGTGAGCTGATCGCCCGCGACGGCGGCGCGTTCGGCGGCGTGGTGGCTCACGCGCTGCTCGCGCAGGGATTCCAGGGTGCGGTCGACGTCGGCGTCGGTGACACTGGCGACCGGCCGTTCGATGCGGCGGCCGGCGATGTCGAGCCGCTCGATCTCCGGATAGACCTCGAACAGCACGGTATACTCGAAGTCGCGTCCGCGCTCGGCGACCTTGCGCTCGAGCACCGGCCCGCCGGC
>Ga0214471_10000668_pt1 | contig 28145 bp, 25 predicted proteins | sample RVTome_5_FD_207665 | JGI IMG/M metagenome (GOLD analysis project Ga0214471, IMG submission 207665) | Soil microbial communities from uranium-contaminated site in the Upper Colorado River Basin, Wyoming, United States - RVT142D155 | ecosystem: Environmental > Terrestrial > Soil > Contaminated >... | reverse complement strand
CGAGGCGGCGCGCCGCCGAGCGGAGCTTGCGCATGCGCTGGCGGTGCTCTGCGGCCAGCCGGCGTCGGATTTCCGGGTGGCGCGCGCGCCGCTGGATCTCGTGCCGCCGCTCATTCCTCCCGGCGTGCCGTCGGAGCTCCTGGAGCGCCGGCCGGACGTTGCGGAAGCGGAGCGGCGGGTCGCGGCGGCCAACGCCCGCATCGGGGTCGCGACCGCGGCGTTTTTTCCCGTCGTGCGGCTGACCGGGTCGGCCGGCTATGAGAGCGCGGAGATCGACGATCTGATCGACGCCCACAGTCTCGTGTGGTCGCTGGGGCCGAGCGTCTCGGTGCCGGTGTTCACCGGAGGGCGCAACACGGCGACGCTGCGGGCCGCCCGCGCGGCGCATGAGGAGGCGGCGGCCCTGTACCGCCAGACCGTGCTCAGAGCGTTTCAGGAAGCGGAAGACGCGCTGAGCGGCGTCGCGCTCGGCGTGGAGGCGGGGTTGGCGCAGGGGCGCGTGGTCGAGGGCGCCCAGGCGGCGGCGCGCATCTCGCGCGAGCGGTACGAGCAGGGGCTGGTGGATTATCTCGAGGTGGTGGACGCCGAGCGGTCCCGGCTGAACGCGGAACTGGGGCGGGTGCGCATCCTGAGCCAGCGGCTGGAAGCGGCCATCCTGCTGGTCAAGGCGCTGGGCGGCACCTGGTAGCGTATCCATCCATCGTCCATCGACGCGTCCACAATCCACAGTCAGTTGCTGTCGCAGCAACAAGCGACACGCCACAAGGGACATCCTGCGGAACAGGTCTGAAGCTCGAAGCCGGAACCTTGAGGCCGGATCGACCGGTCGTCTATTCCGTCAGGCCCGTCATTTCCGTCTGTCCGTCAGCACTGGGGCACGGGGCACGTCACCCGATTGCAACAAGCAACAAGGGACCAGCAACCAGCGACCAGGCTCACGACTGAGCCGGTCTGATGCTAGAAGCTGGACGCTGGAGGCTGGAACACGCGCGATCGCCGCCTGATCGTTCCAGCATCCAGCTTCAAGCTTCTCGCTTCCGACCAGTGTCGGGTTGTCATTCCGCATTCCGAATTCCCCATTCCGCATTTGGCAAACTCCGCACTTTGCACTCCGCACTCCACACTTGGCACACTCCTCGCCCCTCACCCCGTTCCAGCTTCCAGCGTCTAGCTTCCAGCTTCCGACCAGGGCATGAACGCCCGGGAAACCCGGGACTGTCCCGGGTTTTTATTGGGGACTGTCCCGGGTTTTGGAAAGTGGTGGCGGACTCCGGCGATGCCGGTATAATGTCCTTCGTGATCATGGGCGGGCGGAGCAGATGGCATCGTGCGGGGGCCGGCATCGTGGTGCTGGCCGGCGTCGGGGCGGCGTTCGCGGCGCCTGCGCCGGCGTCCGCCGCCGGCTGCGCCATCGTCATCGAAGCGACCGGCCGTTATGACGCGACCCTCACCGAGCGGCCGCATGCGCTGCCGCAGCTCGACTTCCGCCTGATCGGCGACCCGCGCTTTCAGATCACGACCCGCCGCAACCCCCGCGCCTGCGAGCGCCACGCGGCTGCCGATGCCGGCTTCTCCTACAGCGCCGACAACGTGGACGCGCGGTACTTCCATCTGCTGAACGAGGCCAAACGCATCGCCGATATCGAAGGCCCCGGCTCCCAAGACCCGCAGGGCTTCGCCGATCTCCACACCGCGCTCCATCAGGCCTCGCTCACCATCGTCGGAGGCGAAGCGCTTTCGATCGCGGTCGACACCTTCTACAGCGTGCTGGGCCGGCTGATGCCGGTGGACGTTCCCGCGAAACTGCTCATCAACGCCACGAAGGAGCTGCTCAAGGCCCACCTGGCCGGCGGCGACATCTCCGGGCTCTCGAAGGCGGCCATCAAGGAGATGCTCGGCCTGGCCCAGACGATCGGGGTGGAAGACGAGATCCTCAACCTCGCCGTGGACGCGATCAAGGAAGGCGCGGCGGGGCTCGAGGCCGTGCTGAAGGACACGTTCAAGACGCAGTCCATGACGGGGACGGCGTCGGACGACGACTGCGAGTGGCTCTTCTACAGCTTCTGGAACGCGCGCACGGGGCAGTACCGCATCCGCCTGCAGAAGACCTGCGGCGAGGTGCGCGCGATCGACCGGGCGTCCTTCGCCGCGCCGGACGCGAACCCGGGCGACGGCGTCGCGGCGGCCGTCGGCGCGACCGACGCGCTCGGCAACCCGATCCAGCTGCGCAGCGTTACCGTGACCGGGCTCGAGGCCGTGATGGCCGCCGGCGACCGCTACGCCGTGAACGGCGTCCCTGGGTTCGCTCCGACGGTCACGTTCACCGTCGCGAAGCCCCGCCGCGACCGCGGCTTCCCGCTCCAGGTGACCCTGACCGATATGCGCGGCGCGACGCACGTCCTGCGGCCGACGTTCACGGTGCTGAACGTGGGGCCTGAGGTGACGGGCCTGGACCCGTCGTCGGTCTCGGCGGATCCGGACGCGACGATGGAGCTCGCCGGCGCCGCGCTGACGGTCGTGGACGACAACGCCGACGATCAGAACCCCCGGGAGATCACCGACCGGCGCATCCGGCTGGACGGCCACCCGGAGGGGCTCAAGACCCAGCGGCGGTTCGACCGCTTCGACACCGCGACGCAGCAGTCCTTCGACGGCGCGAGCGGCACCTACACCTTTCTGCTCACCCGCAGCGGAGGGAAGGTCGAGCGCCCGCACGAGCACGAGACCTACTCCACATCGGTGACGGTGCAGGATGACAACGGGCAGGCCGCCGACGACGCCCTCACGCTCGAGGTGAACGACGTGGCGCCCGAGATCGTGCGCATGCGGGTCGAGCCGCAGTTCGTCCACTCCGGGGACGGGAAGACGATCGCGATCAGCGGCCGGTTCGAGGACGGCAACGGCTGGGAGGACATCGAGGCGGCGTTCGCGGACGCGACGGCCGCGGGCGGCGGGAAGTTCGTCCTGGATGACCTGCTGCGTCGCGTCCGGCAGGACGAAGATTTCATCGAGGTCGAGGCGGACCCGTTCGCTCACACCGACGCGCCCGGCCGGCACGACATCCCCGTCGAGGTCTCGGACGGCAAGCCGAACACGGCGACGTCGACCGAATGGATCCACGTGGGGAACCTGGCGCCCGAGATCGCGACCTGGGGCTACATTTATGAAGCGAACGAGCCGGTGAACGGGCACCGGCACGTCTGCCCGAACCAGGAGATCCTGGTCGGGGCCATGGTCGGCGATCCCGAGGGGGACCCGGTCGTCGTGACGGCGACGATCGTCGAGACGGGCCAGCAGATCGAACTCAAGCGCGAGCCCGGCGCCGCCACGTACACCGGCGTACTCATCGCGCCCGGAGCGCCGGGGGAGTACACCATCCGCTTCGATGCCAAGGAAACGGTGTATGACGAGCAGGCGGCGCCGTTCAGGACCAGTCCGCTGACGGTGGATCCCTGCGGCGCCGCGATCGAGGGCTGCGCGGCGCCGCCGGTGCCCGTCACCGGCGAGCAGCTCATCTACCAGACCATCGAGCGGCGGGGCGTCACCGCGCAGGTCGCCGCCGTGCTGAAGCAGGAAGGCGCCCGCAGCATGCTGGAGGTGTCGGTCCTGACGACCGGGCGGGGGACGGCGTTCAGGACCTGGGTGCCGGAGAAGCTGGGTCTTGCGCTGTCCGGTGAGAAGCGCGCGCCGGCCGGCACCGAGCGCTATTACGTGACGCGCGAATCGATCGCCGCCGGCGCGGCGCCGGCCATCTTCGCCGCGATCGCCGCCCATCACGTGGAGGACGCCGAGCGGGCCGCCGGGACGCCGGGCGAAGTGTGCCACGGCGGCGGGGCGGCCGCGGGCCATGAGGCGCGGCCCGGCGCGTTCAAAGACGCGATCGAGCAGACGGGGCGAGCCGCCGGCATGGCGCTCCTCACGTCCGCCGCCCAGGGTGAGATCGTCGGGCTGCGCGGGACCTTCGACGTCACCTGCCGGACGGGGCAGCTCGCGGGCGCGGTGCTCAACATCGTGGCGAACAACGAAGATCCGGCCCGCGGCCCGCTGGCGCGCGGCCCCACGCAAACCCGGTTCGAAGTCCCACTGTCGTTCGAAACCCCGTAACCCGCTTCCCGGCGCGTTCAGCGTCCTTCCTCCGGTTCGCCAAAGGCTCGAACTGCCGCCGGAGTTCTGCTACGATGGAATACAGGAGGATCCGGCCGCGCGTCCGTCGACGCCGCCGGAGCGCGGGCATGACGAAACGGGTACTGGTTCCCATCGCGAACGGGTCGGAGGAAATCGAGGCGGTGTGCCTCATCGACATCCTACGCCGCGCGGGCGCCGAGGTGACGGTGGCGTCCGTCGAGCCGGAGCTTGAGGTGACGGCCGCGCGCGGGGTGAAGCTGACGGCGGATTGCCTGATCGGGGAGTGCGCCCGGGTGCCGTACGATCTCGTGGCGCTCCCGGGCGGGATGCCGGGGGCTGAGCGGTTGGCCGCGAGCGCGCCGCTCATCGAACTGCTCACGCGGCAGCGGGACGGCGGCAGGCTCTACGGCGCGATCTGCGCCTCGCCCGCCGTGGTGCTCGAACCCCACGGGTTGCTCGAGGGCCGCCGGGCGACGGCGCACCCGGCGTTCGCCGACCGTCTCAAGGATCAGACGGCCGTGCAGGAGCGCGTCGTGGCGGACGGGCCGTGCCTGAGCAGCCGCGGCCCGGGAACGGCGATCGAGTTCGCCCTGGCGCTGGTCGAGGCGCTGTACGGGCAAGCGAAAGCGCGGGACATCAAAGCGGCCATGCTGGCCTGAGCTTGCGGCGGGCTTCTAATCGCGTAACGCGTAACGTGGGCGTTCATTCACTGGTCGGAAGCTGGAGGCTAGACGCTGGAAGCTGGAACGGGGCGAGGGGCGGCGTGCCGTGCCATGGTTGAACTGGTCGAGGATAGAAGGTGGACAATGGAGAGTAGAAGGTAGAAAAGGTAGAAGATGAAAGATGGAATGTGGAAAATGAAGCCTTCCACCTTCTACCGTCCAGCGTCCAGCTTCTAGCGTCAGACCTGCTCAGTCGTGAGCCTGGTTGATGGTTGCTGGTGAAGCAATCGGAGCGTGAGATGGCGATCTATGAGTTTCGGTGCGTGCAGTGCGAGCATGAGTTCGAGCAGCGGATGCGCATGGGCGACTACGCCCGGGGCACGCGCCCCGCATGCCCCGCGTGCGGGCGCAGCGGGGCGGTCCGGTCCTTCGTGGGGCCGGTGGGGATCCTGTCCGGCCGGCCGGACGTCATCTCGACGTGCGACGTGCCGCGCGAGCGCCGGGGGTGCGCGGACGGGAGCTGTCCGTGCGGATGACGCGAACTGCACCGGGGCGGGCATGAGCGATACCCCCTCGCGCGCCACGTTTGCCGGAGGCTGCTTCTGGTGCATGGAGCCGGCTTTCTCGCAGCTGGCCGGCGTGCGCGCGGTCGTCGTGGGCTACATGGGCGGGACGACGCCCGACCCCACCTACGAGGATGTCTGCACGGGTTCGACCGGGCATGCCGAGGTCGCGCAGGTCGCCTACGATCCGTCCCGCATCAGCTACGAACGGCTGCTTGAGGTCTTCTGGCGGAACATCGATCCCACCACGCCCGGCCGGCAGTTCGCCGATGAGGGCTCGCAGTACCGCACCGCGATTTTCTATCACGATGACGAGCAGCGGCGCCTCGCCGAGGCCTCGAAGGCGGCGCTTGAGACCTCCGGGAAATTCGCGGATCCGGTCGTGACGGAGATCGCGTCGGCATCGGCGTTCTATCCGGCCGAAGATTACCACCAGGCGTACTACCGCAAGCATCCCACCCGGTATGCGTTCTATAAGATGGGCTCCGGCCGGGAAGATTACCTCAAACGGACATGGGGCGCCACAGAGGCACAGAGACGGCCGGGCCCCACAGCAGACACCGACAAGGCTTGATCCCACAGCGGGCGCAGAGCACGACCGGCCCGGACGGACCTGGGCGACGATGACCTCCTTCGACACGATGGTGGACCGGATTCCGCCTCCCGGGACGCGGCGGGTGTCGATGCGCGTCACGCCGGCGGCCGAGCGCAAGCTGCGGGCCGGGCATCCCTGGGTCTATGATCGGGCGATCCGCCGGCAAAGCCATGCGGGCGCGCCGGGCGACCTGGCGGCGATCTACGACGGCCGCAACCGGTTTCTCGCCGTCGGCCTCTACGATCCCGCGTCATCCATCCGCGTCCGGGTGCTCCAGACCGGACGCCCGGTGCCGATTGCGCGGCCGTGGTTCGTCCGCCGGCTGCAGGACGCCGCCCGGGTCAGGCTGCCCCTCAGCGCCTGCCGGACGACGGGATACCGGCTCGCGCACGGGGAAAACGACGGCCTGCCGGGTGTCGTCGTGGACCGCTACGATGACATCCTGGTCGTCAAGCTCTATACGAACGCCTGGATCCCGCACCTGGCGGCGCTCCGGGAGGCGCTCCGCAGCGTGCATGATCCGGCCTGGATGGTCCTGCGCTTCGGGCGATCGATCCAGGCGGAGGCGGAACGTCGCTACGGGCTCTGGGACGGCGTGACGCTGGACGGCCGGGTGCCGGGAGGCCAGCCGGAGTTCCGGGAGTACGGCCTGCACTTCGAAGTGGATCCCGTCCACGGGCAGAAGACGGGGTTCTTCCTCGACCAGCGCGAAAACCGCGCCAAACTCGGCACGTTCTGCGCTGCGCGGACGGTGCTGGACGCCTTCGCGTACACCGGCGCCTGCTCGGTCTACGCGGCGCGGGGGGGAGCGCGGGAGGTGACGAGCCTGGACGTCAGCCGGCCCGCGCTCGCGGTCGCGCAGCGCAATATGATGCGCAACCGCGGCCATCCCGCCATCGCCGCGGCCGGCCACCAGGTGATCGCCGCCGACGCGTTCGAGGCGCTGCGGCATCTGCGCCGTGCGGGTCGCCGGTTCGACATCGTCGTGCTGGACCCGCCGTCGTTCGCGAAGACCGAGGACGAAGTGCCCCGGGCGCTCAAGGCGTACGCGCGCCTGGTCCGCCTGGGGCTTGGCGTCCTGCAGACCGGCGGCACGCTCATGGCGGCGTCCTGCTCGAGCCACGTCAGCTCCGCCGCGTTCTTCCTGACCGTACGCCAGGCGGCGGCCGGTGCGAAGCGGCCGTTGTGGGAACTGGAGCGCACGGGTCACCCGCTCGACCACCCGGTCACGTTTCCCGAAGGCGCGTACCTCAAGTGCCTGTTCGCGGTGGCCGCGTAATGCCGTGGCTGTTCTGGTTCAGCACACCGAAGGCGATGTCCGTCTTCCTGGCTCACCGGGCCGCGACCTGGACGGGCGGGGTGTATCTTTGGAGGCGATTTCGGCGGCACCCGTGGTGTTGGGGCATGGCGGCGCTGTTGAATCTGCAGTCCGCCGCGGCCTTGGCGCTCCTCTGGCGCGGGCTGCACCGGTGAGCGCCCGAGAAGGCGCCCGAGAAGGCGCTGGCACCGGTCCGGAGTCTGTGATAGGCTACGCGAAGACGCGGCTGGAATGAGGATGCGCGAGGCCGGTGACTGCTGCTGGCGCCAGTGGGATCAGCAGCTGTTTTTCTTTCCTGGGCCGCCTTCAGCCGGGTCGAGAACCGGGAGGAACACATGGCAAGGCATACGCCTGCGGGCATGGCAGTGGCCGCGGCGGCGATGTGCCTGATCGGGGCGCAGGCCGCGGCGGCGCAAGAGGAAGGCAAGGAGGCGGCAATGGCGGAGACCGTTCAGGAAGGCCGTTCCGTGGGATTCGAGTACACCCTGAAAGTCGACGGCCAGGTGGTCGATACCAGCGAAGGGCGCAGTCCGCTCCGGTATGTGCACGGCCAGGGGCAGTTGATTCCTGGCGTCGAGCAGCAGCTCAGCGGCATGCAGGTCGGGGACGAAAAGCAGTTCAACGTGGCGCCCGCCCAGGGCTACGGCGAGGTCGACCAGGCCGCGTTCGTCAAAGTCCCCAAGGAGCAGCTGCCGCAGGACCTGGCGCTGTCGGTCGGCACGACGCTCCGTGGCACGAGCCCCGAAGGCCAGCCGTTTCAGGCCCGGGTGCACGAGATGTCGGGCGACACCGTGACGCTGGACCTCAATCATCCTCTTGCGGGCAAAACGCTCGAATTCGACGTCACAGTGACCGACATCGAGGCGGCGAAGGCACAGCCCTGAGGGCCGCGTGAAGGCGGCTGAGAGCGCGCGCGCCGCCCCCGGGTGTGGGGGGCGTCCGATGAAGGCCGTGGTGATGGACTCCTTCGGCGGAGCGGAGGTCCTCCGTGTCACGGAGCTCGCGCCGCCCTCGCCCGACGACGAGGATCTGCTCATCCGCGTCGCATGCGCCGCGGTCAACCCCGTGGATTGGAAAATCCGCGAGGGCCTCCTCAGCGATCTCCTGCCGCACCGGTTCCCCGTCATTCCCGGATGGGACGCCGCCGGGACCGTGGCGGCTTCCGGGTCCCGGGTAACAGGATTCCCGCCCGGCACCCGCGTGTTCGCGTACTGCCGCAAGCCGGTCGTGCAGCACGGCGCCTACGCCGAGTTCATCACCGTGCCCGCGGCGTCGGCGGCGCGCGTGCCCGAACGGCTGTCCTTCGCCCAGGCCGCAACGACCCCCCTCGGCGGGCTCACCGCCTGGCAAGCCCTGATGCCCGGCGTCCGCGTCCGGCAGGGACAGACCGTGCTCATCCACGCCGGCGCCGGCGGCGTCGGCAGCTATGCCATCCAGTTCGCGCGATGGGCCGGCGCGCGCGTGCTGACGACCACCGGCCGCGGGAATCACGACTATGTCAGCGCGCTTGGCGCCGACGTGCCGATCGACTACGGGACAGAGAACGTGGTGCGCGCAGTCCGCGCCGCCGCGCCGGACGGAGTCGATGTCGTGCTGGACGCCGTCGGCGGCCAGGCGCAGGAGGACGCCTGCCGGATCCTGAAACCCGGTGGGACGCTGGTCTCGATCGTCGCCGTGCCGGATGAGGCGCTCGCGCGCCGGCATCAGGTGAAGACCGAGTTCGTGTTCGTGTCTCCCAACGGCGCGCAACTGGCCGAGATCGCCGCGTTGATGGAGCGGGGAGACGTGCTTCCGCCGGCGATTGAAGAGTTCCCGCTGGAGGAGGCGCCTCGCGCGCAGGAGCGCAGCCGGGGCGGCCACGTCAGGGGGAAGCTGGTCCTCGCCGTCTGAGTGCTCGGGCGGGCAAGTAGTGTCTCCATGTAATCATCAACACCACAGAGACACAGAGGAACGGCTCCGCAGAGGCACAGAGAACGGTTGGCATCGGCTCTCTCTGCGCCTCTGCCTGCCCTGCGAAGCGCAGGGCGCGAAGCAGGGTGACCGTTCTGTGGCCTCTGTGGTGTCAAACTGAGACAGCACCGGCGGGCAGGGCGAAGGGACCTATAGGGGGTGTGGAATGGGAAGATGGCTGGGGCGGAGCGCCCCCTGATGCCAGTATCCGGCTCTCCCACAACGACACATCAACGAGTTCACCCTCGGGGGTCCGCCGGCATGCGCGTGCAGCCGGCAGCGCCGCTGCGCGCCGTCGCGGGGGACGTCGCCTGATGACCTCCGGGGCCGCCGCGGACTTGGGGGGCGTGCCATCGCCGCGGCCGCTTCCGCCCTCGTGCACGAATTCCTGTGTCAGCGCCGCGGGCCTGGCGGGATTCGCGGCCGTCCTGGCGGCCCTCCGGCACGCGCCGGGCGTGGACGGAGTCGCGGGGGCGCTGGCGGCGGTGGCGGCGCTCGCGATTCCGATCGCGGTGATCGATGCGGCGTGGCTCAAGGTCTGGCGCCGGCCGTCCTCGGGGCTGGATCCGTCGATCCGCCGTCCCGTCGCGTGGCGGCGGGTGTGGATCAAACTGCTCGGGCTCTACGCGACCGTCGCGGTCATCGCCGCCGCGTACTGGATCTTCCCGGAATACCGGCGGCCGTTTTACGGACCGTACTGGATGATGTGGCGGGCCCTGCTGGGGCCGTTTCTCCTGTGCGCGATCCCGTACGTGATCTGGGTCGACGGGATGATGCGCGAGCCGGCCGACGGGTACTGGCATGCGGGCCTCGCGGCGGCGGGACGGTGGGACGCCTGCGACCGCAGGCGGCTCAGGCAGCACGCGCTCGGCTGGATGGTGAAGGCGTTTTTCCTGCCGCTCATGTTCGTGTATCTCGTCCAGCAGGTGCACGCGGTGCGGCATCTCGATCTCTCCCGCGTGTGGAGCGACTTCGGCGTCCTCTTCAACGTGCTGTGGCAGTGGATGTTCGCGGTCGACGTCGTGCTGGCGGTGGCGGGCTACCTGTTCACGCTGCGCGTGTTCGACACCCACATCCGCTCCACGGACCCCACGCTGTTCGGATGGGCCGTCGCGCTCGTGTGTTATGAGCCGTTCTGGAATTTCACCTCGAGCCGGTATCTGTGGACGGACGACGGCTACGGATGGAACGCCTGGCTCGCGGGGCACCCAGTGCTGTACCTGTGCTGGGGCACCGCCATTCTGTGCTGTCTGGGCGTGTACGTGTGGGCGACCGTTCCGTTCGGGCTGCGGTTTTCCAATGTGACGCACCGCGGCATTCTGACGAACGGTCCCTACCGGTTCACCAAACACCCGGCGTACGTGGGGAAGAATCTCCTCTGGTGGCTCGCCTACGTGCCGTTCGTGCCGGTGCTGGGCGCGGCCGAAGCGGTGCGAGGCTCGCTGATGCTGTTCGCGCTGAACGTGGTGTATTATCTCCGCGCGAAGACCGAAGAGCGGCATCTCTCGCGGGACCCGGTCTACGTCGAGTACGCGGTGGCGATGAACGACCGCAGCGTGTTCGGCGGCCTCACGCGCCTCCTGCCGTTTCTGCGCTACACGCCGCCGCAACATCCTCCGACGATTGAAGTGGGGTGAGGGGTGGTGATGACCATGAGAAGATGGAAGGTGGACGGTGGGCGGTGGACGGCAGCTGGAATCGGCGTTCGCCTGTTCCGTCAGCATTCGGGGCGCGGGGCGGGTCCTTCGACTTCGCTCAGGACTCCGCTCACTTCGTTCGCTCCGGGGCCGGGGCGCAGCGTGCCAAGTGTGGAGTGCGGAGTGGAAAGTGCGGAGTTTGCCAAATGCGGAATTGGGAATTCGGAATTCGGAATCACAACCCGGCTATGGCCGGAAGCGAGAAGCTCGAAGCTGGATGCTGGAACGATCAGGCGGCGATCGCGCGTGTTCCAGCCTCCAGCGTCCAGCTTCTAGCGTCAGACCTGCTCAGTCGTGAGCCTAGTCGATGGTTGCTGGTCGCTGAGACGCTGAGATGACGCAGAAACCGAATCCCGCGCATGGCGGGTGGCAGTTTGCGCTGCCGTTCGACGTCCGCGACTACGAATGCGATCTGCAGGGCATCGTGAACAACGCCGTGTACCAGCAGTACCTGGAGCATGCCCGGCACCGCTACATCCGGACGTTGGGGCTCGATTTCGCGGCGCTGGCCGACCAGGGCGTGCGCCTGGTGGTCGTCCGCGCGGAGTTGGACTACAAGACTCCGCTGCGCAGCGGGGACGCCTGCACGGTCGCGCTCAGGACGGAACGGATGTCTCCGGTTCGGTTCGTGTTCCACCAGGAAATCCGCCGAACGCCTGACGGCCAGCTCGTCCTGACGGCCCGGATCGTCTGCGCGGCGATGAATGCCACAGGGAAACCGATCGTGTCCGATGCGGTCGACCGGCTGTTTCCCCCCGAAGGGAAGGCCTGATGCGCATGGTCGCGGGCGCCCTCCTCGGGGCGCTGGCGGGCTCTCTCTGGTCCCGGCTCATCGGGTGCGCCACCGGGGCCTGTCCCATCACCTCGAAGCCGTTTATCAGCATGCTCTACGGCGCCCTGCTCGGGCTGCTCCTCGCCGCAGCGGGATAGCCTGTATTTGACCATCGAGAGCCGAAGATGGAAGGTAGAAGGTGGAAGGTAGAAGGTAGAAAAAGCAAAACGACCTTCTGATCTCCTCCATCTTCGATCTTCTCGTAGATACCCGCCAGGTCCCACGCCTCCATCGCAGCGCTTGTCCGAGGAGTCGCATGACGCTCAGCGTCTACGTCCTGCCGCTCCTGGCGTTGGGGCCCTTCACCCGCCTCACCGTCGTGCAGCGCATCGGTCGTCTGAGCGAATGCCTCATCGGTGTCTGGCTGCTGGCGCGCGCCATCGTCGAGTTTTCGGCTCCCTGACGCGCCGGCTCTTCGTAGGTTTACATAACTCATGTGATCTCAATTACATAACCGGTTCGATTTTCCCAATAGCAATATGATGCAGGTCATAGATGATTCCAAGCGGCCCGGGTAGAGTAGGGATCATCGCTGACGCAAGTCGGCGTCCTGTCGCATGCAGGAACCGAATACTCTGCTGATGACGACTCCCGCACAGATCCAGGCCGACCGCGAGCTTCCGGAGGCGCATGCCGACGGCCGCGGATCCGCTTCCCGGCTGCTCGTGACCGGCAATCCCAACGTCGGCAAGAGCGTCATCTTCCAGTTGCTCACCGGCCGCTACGCCACGGTGTCGAATTATCCCGGCACGACCGTGGCGGTGTCGGAAGGATCGACCCGGCTGAACGGTGCCGCGGTGCCCGTGCGCGACACGCCCGGCATCAACAGCCTCCTGGCCTCATCGGAAGACGAGCTGGTGGCGCGCGATCTCCTGCTGCTCGGCGGCACCGTGGTGCTCCAGGTCGCCGACGCGAAGAATCTCGAGCGTGCGCTCATGCTGACGCTCGAGCTGGCGGAGGCCGAGGCCGACGTCGTCCTGGCGGTGAACATGCTCGATGAGGCGAACGCGCGCCGGATCTCGATCGACGTCGCGGAGCTCAGCGAACGGCTCGGCATCCCGGTGGCGCCGACGATCGCCACGCAGCGCTGGGGAACGGACCGGATGATCGAGATGCTGCCGCACGCGCGGCGGCCGCACATTCGCGCCTCCTACCCGGCCGTGGTGGAAGAGGCGATCGCGCGGATGGAGCCGTGGCTTCCGGAGTCGCTGCGGGGACGGCGGGCGCTGGCGCTGCTCTGGCTGGCCGGCGACCGGGCGGCCGTCGAGGATATCGGCCGGCGCCTGGGACCCGGCTCGGCGGACGCCCTCGCGCGGATCGCGGAGGAGGCGCAGTGCAGGTCTCCGCGCCCCTTGAGCGCGCTCATCGCCCACGCGCGGGTGCAGTGCGCGCAGCGGATCGCCAGAGGCGTGCGGACCCAGGAAGAAACGGCGGTGACGCCCTGGGTCCGGCGTCTGGGAGACGCCGCGATGCACCAGCTGTGGGGTCCCGTCATTCTCGCCGCCGTCCTGGCGGGCATGTACGTGCTGGTCGGCGACCTGGCGGCCCAGCGGGCCGTCGGGTTTCTGGAAGAGCAGGTGTTCGGCCGGTGGCTGGTGCCCGCCTTCGTCGCCGTCACCGAGGCGCTCGTGCCCTGGGCCTGGGGGCGCGCGCTTCTTACCGGCGAGTACGGCCTGCTGACGATGGCGCTGCCGTACGCCTTCGCCATCATTCTGCCCATCGTGACGATGTTCTTCCTGTGCTTCGGGCTGATGGAGGACAGCGGGTATTTGCCGCGGCTGGCCGTCGTGGCGAACCGGTTCTGCCGTCTGCTGGGGCTCAACGGCAAGGCGGTGCTGCCGCTGGTGCTGGGGCTGGGCTGCGGGACCATGGCGGTCATGACGGCCAGGATCCTGGATACGCGCCGGGACCGCCTGTTGGTGACGCTCCTGCTGGCGCTGGGGATTCCGTGCTCGGCGCAGCTCGGCGTCATCATGGCGATGCTTGCGGGGCAGCCCCTCTGGGTGCTGGGGCTCTGGGGCGCGGTGGTCCTGACGGTGCTGATCGCCGTCGGCCAGCTTGCGGCGCGGCTGATCCCGGGCGATCGCAGCCCGTTCTTGTACGAGCTGCCGCCGCTCAGGTGGCCGCAGGCGTCGAACGTCCTGGTCAAGACCCTGGGGCGCGTCGAATGGTACGTGAAGGAAGCGGTGCCCCTCTTCTTCCTGGGGACGCTGGCGCTCTTTCTGCTGGACGCAACCGGCGCGCTGGTCGGGATCGAGCGCGCGGCCGCACCGCTGGTCGTGTCCTGGCTTCGCCTGCCGGGCGAAGCGACCAGCGTGTTCCTGATGGGATTCCTGCGCCGGGACTTCGGCGCGGCGGGGCTGTTCGATCTCGAGCGGCAGGGGCTGCTGAGCGCCGGGGATACGCTGGTCAGCCTCGTGACCATCACGCTGTTCGTGCCGTGCATCGCGCAGTATTTCATGATGATCAAGGAGCGCGGCTGGGCCGTCGCCAATATCGTCACGGGAGTGGTCGTCGTTACGGCGTTCGGCGTGGGCGGCCTGCTCGCCCAGGGGTTGCGGCTATGGGGCCCGTGACGGTGACCTGCCCGCTGTGCGGGTACCGGAGCACCGGCGAAGAGCAGGTGCAGGCCTGCGTGCGTTGCCCGCTCTCGCGCGGCTGCCGGTTTGTGTGCTGCCCGCACTGCAGCTACCAGTGGACGGATCAGTCGCTGCTCCTGGGCTGGCTCAAGTCCCGTCATGCCCGGCCGAAACCGACGTCCGGACCCGGCTGAGCATCGTTCGTGCGCTCGAGCATGATGGGTGGCGGAGGATGATGGCGTGAGACCTGTTGCGAAGCACCAGGTCCGCGGAGGATCTCGATGAGCGTGTCGCGCGAAGCGATCGAAGAAATGCTGGAGCTGTGCTGGACGGCCGAGGAAGACGGCCTGGACCCGCTCGACCGCCACGCGCTGCCGGCCGAGCTGAAGTGCTTTCTGCCCTCGCCGATCGACGAGCCGCCCGAGGAACAGCAGGCCGTCATCGACGTCATGATTCGCGACGGGTTGCTGCTGGCCGACGGGGCTCGCATCCGGCTGAGCCCGTCCGGGATGCAGCGGGCGCGGGAGCTCGTGCGCCGGCATCGCCTCACGGAAGTGCTCCTGCACCATGTGCTCGAAGTGTCGGAGGAGGCGATGGAATCGACCGCGTGCCGGGTGGAGCACATCCTGAGCGCGGAGGTGACCGAGGCGGTGTGCACGTTCCTCGGGCATCCCCCCAGCTGCCCGCACGGCCGAGCCATTCCCGCGGGGGCCTGTTGCGCGGAGTGGTCGGGAGCGGTCGCGCCCCTCATCGTGCCGCTCGTGCGCCTGGGCATCGGAGAGGACGCGACGGTGGCGTTCGTGCACACCCGGAAGCACTCCTATCTGCAGCGCCTCGGCGCGCTCGGCATCGTGCCGGGAACGGCCCTGCGCGTCAGGCAGACCCATCCGGCGATCGTGATTCAACTCGGGGAGACGGAGCTGGCGCTGGACCGGGAAGCGGGGGAGGAGCTGTACGTCAGGCGCCATCCAACCAGACGGGAACGGAACGATTCGTCCCGGGGGTGGCGGCGCCGGCGGTGGCGCGTCGGACCGAACGGCCGTCGGAGCAGCCACTAAATGCGCCCACGATTGCATCTAAACATTGGGCGCATGTACCCTGACCGAAGTCGAAGGGGACCCCCTCGACTCGCTTTGCTCGCTCGGGGTAAATGGAACCCATTCGAATGTTCACATGCAATATGGATTCCATTTAGTACGCTCGTGCCATGCCATAGGTGTACTGTGTAATGGGGCCGATGGTTCATTACACATCGCACATTACACAGTATTCACAGCTTGGCTCCCCCGTCGCACACGGCGCAGTTCGGGTCACGCCGGATGCGGACCGGCGTCCAGGCATCGCTTGACAGCGTCATCGCACTCTCCGCCCCCACCGTACCGTGTCCGGCGCCGGCGCGGCTCTGACCGTCGTCACCCCCCGCAAGACCGCATCAGGCGTCATGCGGGATCGGGTGTCCTAGTCTGAAGCTGGACGCTGGAAGCTGGAGGCTGGAATTATCAGGGTGCGTCCTGGTCGCGTAACGCGTAACGTGGGACACCAGATTCCGGTCTGACGCTGGAGGCTCGAAGCTAGATGCTGGAACGATCAGGCGGCGATCGCGCGTGTTCCAGCCTCAAGCTTCCAGCTTCTAGCGTCAGACCTGCTGAGTAGTGAGCTTGGTCGCTGGCTGCTTGGCGCCGATGCCGGTGGACTATCGACCATGGACTGTGGAGTTGAATTGGAGATCCCGCAGCGCCGCCGTGGCCGCGTGAAAGCCGCTCATGCCGTGCACGCCGCCGCCGGGAGGGGTCGACGCGGAACAGAGATAGACGCCCCGCAGGGGAGTGGCGTAGGGCCGGCGGCCCAGGACGGGCCGCGCGAGCCACTGCGCCAGGTCCTGCACGCCCCCGCCGATGTCGCCGCCGACACAGTTGGGGTTTTCGAGCGCGAGCTGCCCGGCGGTCCGAACGTGCGCGGCCAGAATGAGACGCCGGAACCCCGGGGCAAACCGTTCGATCTGGGATTCGATCCGGTCCGTCGCATCGGCGTCAGACCCGTGCGGCACGTGGCAGTACGCCCAACCGACATGCCGGCCGTCCGGCGCGCGGGAGGGATCGCAGACGGTCGGCTGAGCCACCAGGACGAACGGGCGCTCAGCGAGCCGTCCGTCCCAGGGGGCCCGCTCGGCCTCGGCAATCTCCTCGATTGTGCCGCCCAGGTGCACGGTGCCGGCCCGCCGGCACGCGTCCGCGGTCCACGGGATGGGTCCGGCGAGCGCCCAATCCACCTTGCAGACGCCGGGTCCGTACCGGTAGCGCGTCAGACGGCGTCGGTGGCGCTCGGGCAGCCGCGCTCCGGCCAAGCGCGCGAGCGCGGGAGGACCCACGTCGCACATGACCAGCGCGAGGCCCTCGAGCTCTCCGAGGGAGGCGACGCGCCGGCCGGTGTCGATGCGGCCTCCGAGCTCGCGCAGGTACGATCCGAGCGCGTCGGCGACGCGTCCGGAGCCTCCCGAGGCGAAGGGCCATCCGCCCAGATGCGCCGCGGCGCCCAGCACGAGCCCGACCGCGGCGCTCATCGGGCGCTCAAGCGGCAGCACGGCATGCGCCGCCAGCCCCGCAAACAGCGCCCGGCCTTGGGGTGTCGCAAACCGCCGCCGGGCGAGCGCCCGTGCCGGCTGCAGCGCCTCGAGCCCGAACCCCGCCAGCGCCAGCGGGTGGGCGGGCCACCTGAGCGGCGGGCCGAGCAGCGCGCCTTCCAGCATCGCCCATCGCCTGACGACTGAGCCGATGAGGGCCAGCCAGGCCGGGCCATCCCGACCAAGGAGTCCCGCCGTGGTCTCAAGCGACCGGTCCAGCACGGCGGCCGTGCCGTCGTCGAACGGGTGCGCCAGGGGAAGCGGCGGATACGCCCAGGCGAGGCCGTGGGCATCCAGCGGCCATGGCCGGAAGCACGGCGAGAGCGCGCCGAGCGCGTGCACGCTCGCGCAGACATCGTGCGTGAAGCCCGGCAGCGTGAGCGCGCCGGACCGAAGACCGCCTCCCGGCGTATCCGATGCCTCCAGCACCCGGACCCGCAGCCCGGCACGCGCCAGCACGACGGCGGCGGCCAGACCGTTCGGGCCGGAGCCGATTACGGCTGCGTCATCGGGCATGCGCGGAATCCCGGTTCTGGTATATGATAGGCAGGCACGGAGCTATCCTACTCCACCCGGCGGGGCGGTTCAAATGCCGCGCCACAGGCGGAACGAAGGGAGTGACACCATGCGGATCCTGCTGGTCGAAGACGATGCGCGCGTGTCGAGCTTCATTCGCCGCGGGCTGCGCGAAGAGCACTACACCGTGGACACCGCCGCCGACGGCGAGGAAGCGCTGTTTCTCGCGGAGACGAACGACTACGACCTCATCGTGCTGGACATCCTCCTGCCAAAGCGCAACGGTCTGGAGGTGCTGCGCACGCTGAGGGGGAACCGGGTGGCGATCCCCGTCCTGCTGCTCACCGCGAAGGACGAGCTCGCGGACAAAGTGGCGGGCCTGGACGCCGGAGCGGACGACTACCTGACGAAACCGTTCAAGTTCGAGGAACTCCTGGCGCGTGTCCGCGCGCTGTTGAGGCGGAGGGGCGACGTGATGCCCTCGGCGCTGCGGGCGGGGGACCTCGAGCTTGACTCGCTGCGGCATCGCGCCTCCCGGAGCGGGCAGGAGCTGGCGCTGACAAGCCGGGAGTACGCGCTCCTTGAGTTGTTCCTCCGGCACCGGAACGAAGTCGTGACGCGGACCATGCTCGCCGAGCACGTGTGGGAGCACGACTTCGATCCGATGTCCAACGTGATCGATGTCCATATCGCCCGGCTCAGAAAGAAAATCGACGACCCCTTTGCCGTCAAACTCCTGCAGACCGTCCGCGGGAGAGGCTACATGCTCGCGGCACCCGAAGGGAAGGGGCGCAAGCGGTGAGCCCATGCGCATTTCGTGGCGGCATCTTCGCCCGAGCGGCGTCCGGTCGACCCACCGCTCGATCCGCGTGTCGGTCGCGCTGTGGTACGTCGGCATCCTGGCGGTCATCCTCGCCGTCTTCAGCGTTGCGCTGTACACGACCGTCGCCGCCGGCCTGACGCGGGACATCAACCGGGGCCTGGCGCTTCAGTCGGAAGGCATCGCGAAAGCCATCTACGCCTTCTGGAGGGCCGAGCGGACCAACGCGCTCTCCGGGCCAGGGAACTGGCAGGCGGCGCCTCCCGGCAACCTCCTCTCCGCCATCGACACCGGGTCGTTCTCCACGTTCATCGGCCGGTGGGCGGACAAGACCCAGGGCCTCCAGACGCTGCGCCCGATCCGCATCCTCGGCCGCGACGGAACTCCCGTGCGGGAATCCTTCGGCGTGCGGGATCTGATGTTTCCGGATCTGCCCGATGCGATCGAGCAGGCACGGGACGGCCATCAGGTCTTCGACACCGTGCCGCATGGCCACGGGCAACTGCGGGTCCTCACCCATCCGGTGCATGACATGGGCCGGCTGCTGTACTTCGTGCAGGTCGCCTCGCCGCTCGACGCCATGGCGGCGACCCTGGCCCGCCTGCGGCTGTGGCTGTTGTGGCTGGCGCCGCTGACGCTGCTGGTGACGTCGGTCGTCGGCTGGGGGCTCGCGTCCCGCGCGCTTCGGCCTGTCGGCGGCATCATCGCGCAAGCCCAGCAGATCGGCACCGAACGGCTGGACGCGCGCGTGGACGTCCCGGAGACCGGCGATGAGCTCGAGGCACTGGCCAGGACGTTCAACGACATGCTGGGGAGAATCGAGGACGGGTTCCGGCGCCTGCGCCAGTTCAGCGCGGCGGCCTCGCATGAGCTGCGCACCCCGCTCACCGTCATGCAGGGAGAACTGGAGCTGGCCTTGCGGCGGGAGCGTTCGGGCGAGGAGTACCGAGATACGTTGAACCGGCACCTTGCCGTGGTGACAGACATGGCGCAGACCGTCGAGACGCTGCTCAGCGTGGCGAGGGCGGGCGCCATGAGCGGGTCGCTGGACTGGCAGTCGGTGGAGCTCGGCGGACTGCTGAATCAGGTGGCGGCGATCTGGCGCAAGATCGCCGCCGCCAAGCGCGTGGCGGTCACGATCGACGCGAACGGGCCGGTCTGGGTCCGCGGGGAGCGCCGCCTGCTCGAGCGGCTGGTGGCGAACCTCATCGATAACGCCATCCGTTTCACGCCGCTCAACGGAAGCGTGACGCTGTCCGCCGCGGCCGAGGGCGTCCTCGCCCGGCTGTCCGTCAAGGACACGGGACCCGGCATTGCGCCGGAGGAACTGCCGAGGATTTTCGACCGGTTCTTCCGCCGCCCGAGCGCGGCGGTGTCGAGCTCCACGGGGCTCGGACTGGGACTGTGCCGCTGGATCGCGGAGGCGCACCAGGGCCGGATCGATGTCGCCAGCACGCCGGGCCGCGGCACGACGTTCACCGTGTTCCTTCCCTTATCGGCGTCCCAGTGAGCGGCCAGCGACCAAGCTCACTACTCAGCAGGTCTGACGCTAGAAGCTGGAAGCTTGAGGCTGGAACACGCGCGATCGCCGCCTGATCGTTCCAGCATCCAGCTTCGAGCCTCCAGCGTCAGACCGGAATCTGGTGTCCCACGTTACGCGTTACGCGACCTGGACGACCCCTGATAATTCCAGCCTCCACCTTCCACCTTCCACCTTCCATCTTCTACCTTCCACCCTCCACCCTCTACCTTCCATCTTCTCGCGGACAGACTCCACACTTCGGAAGCTGACCCGTCTCCGTGATGCGAGATGACGAGGTTGTCATTGAAAACTCATGGGGTCGTCATGCCCGCCGTCGTAGAGTGCCCGTGCGCGGGGGAGCGGCGCGGTGCAGCTCCGGATCCGGCGCGAGGCATGCGAACCCAACAGGTCCCAATGGAGGAGCACATCATGAGCACGAGACGATGGGGACGCTTGGCGGTGCTGGGCGCGCTGATGCTGGGATGGTCCGTTCCGGCCTTCGGGATGGGCGCGTCGTATGAGGGCAAGACCAGCACGGACGCGTCGGAGGAGGCGGAGTCGGGGTCGGAGGCCTGGAACCGCGGGGATGCGTCATCCGGCGCGGAGACCCGGGCGTCTTCGGATATGGACGCCGCCGCCACGTGGTCGGGCGGGACCCGCGCGCAGTCGGCGCATGACTCGTCGCGAGATTGGGACGCGGGCATGCGCAGCGGGGCTGATGCGAGCGTCGGCGTCGATGCCGGGGCGCGCCTCGGCGGCGGCTCGGCGAGCGCGGGCGGATCAGCCGGCAGCGCGCTCAGCGGCACCGCGGACCTCGGACTCTAACGGCAGCATCCCGGCAGGCTCCGGCGGCGGAGCCTGCCGGAGCGTGGAGGCGCGACCGATGAGCCTGTTGACTGGCATGGCGGGTTCGATGGCGGTGTTTGCGGCGATCACGATGAGCCCGTCATGGGCGGGCGCCCGGGAGCGGGTCGGACTTGGGTTGCGCCGTGCGTCCGGCACGATCACGGCCGTGGATGACGCCCGCGGCACGGTGACCATCATGCAGGAGGGGTGGACAAGTTTGGAGCGGGCGATGTCGTTTGCCGTATCCGATGAGACGGATCTGGCCGAGGGCGACACCCGGCTGACCCTCCGGGAGCTTCGTCCCGGACAGCGGATCGATGTGACGTATGCAGTGCGGGCAGGCGCGTCCCCGATGGCCCACGCCATCGCGATCAGGCCGATGGAGCGGGAGCGGATGTCCCGCAAGCGGACGGTGCCTGAGGCGTAACGATGTCCGAGCGTGGAGGAGGGACCATGAGCATGAGCGCGTTTGAAGAATTACGGCAGGAACATCACGCCATCCAACGGACCTTCGGCATGTTGGAGAGCGCCTTGCGCATCGGGCCGGAGGCGTGGCCGGTGCTCCGGCAGTTGTGCTTCAGCGCGTTGCGACAGCTGCAGCTCCATGTGTGGCGCGAGGAACGGATGCTGGCCAGGTACGACGACGGCAGTCTGGAGCGCCTGCCGGCATACGCGCAGGAGTCCCATCGGGACAAGATGCATGATCTGAAGCTGATCGTGCACTACGTGATGGGAGGAGCGCCGGCCATGTGGAAGGACGTCGCCGGCGCGCTCAACGCGGTGATCGAGGGCGTGCGCCAGCAGATCGAGGAGCAGGAAGCGCTGGCGTTCCCGCTGCTGGAGCGGACGGTTCCGGCCAACGGGACGGTCAATTGGATCGACGAACCGCCAATTCTCTCCGGCACGCTGACGGTGCGCCAGGCCGTGTCCTGGTATCCGGCTGTCCGGCGCGCGTGCGCGAGCCTGGGCGTGGATTTGCTGGCGGAAGCCGACGAGACGCTCGAGCGGATCGCCTGGCGGAGGGGGCTCGATTGCCAGGAGTTGCTAACGGTCTTGCGGCAGTGGGCGTCGACCAGCCCCGAATTGCTTGAGGCGGATGCGAACGGGCACGCCGATCTGGCGACCATCGGAAGCGCGTGACGATCATGACACGCGAGAGTCGGTACAGAAACACCGTGCGGCAGGGAGTGAGGGGGCACGCAGGGGATGGAAGCGGGCTGGGTGATTTCTTGGTGGACGTATTCTGGAGGCCCGTCGGCGTCGTGGATGAACGGCGAGGGCGACACGCGGCGGAAACACGCGCGCGGGAAGCCGCAGAAGAGGCGCGTGGGCGCGGGGTCGCTCGCGGCCGTATTGATCGCGCTGTTGTCCACGGCATTCTGGATCGGGCATTCGGCTCTTGCCGGCATGGAAGCGCACCGCGACCGCGTGGTGGTCGAGGGAGGCGTGACTCCATGCCGGATCAGCCCGGCGTGATGCCGTCCATGAGAGGATTTGGCGCAGCATGAATCTGCGGTCCGTCACCACGACCCACCCCGTGGGGGCCTGTCCGGGTCAGCCGGACAGGATGCCCCAGCCCGTCGCCGGGAGCCGGTTGCGGCCCCGCCCGTTCAGCCCACAAGGCGACCGGGTTCCGGCGCCGGGCTGGTGACGGACCGTTTTCTCCATGATGACCCGTGGCGCGCCGCAACGTCGCGCCCGGGCGTGTGTCATGCGCGACGTGTCAGGCGTCATGTCGCCGAGGATATCGCCATGACACGCGACACGTTGTCATGACACAGCGAGACGCCGCGTCGAAGCGGTGATGGCCGCGCCGGACGAAACGCGCTACAATAGCCGCCTGATCATGACTCTGGCGTCGTGTCGCTTCCTCGCGTAAGCCGGATCGCCATCACAGGTCGCCGCTGGTGAGCGCGCGCGCGGTCCTCCGCCTGGCTCCGGCTCGCCTCAACCCCGGCCGCATGTTCCCGCTGGCGGCGATGGGCGCGGTTACCCTCCTCCTCCTGGCCGCGGGCGCGCGGACGATCGAGCTCCAGCCGCACGTCAACGAGAACTTCTTCTTCTCCAGCGATGATCCGCGCTTCCGGGCCGACCAGAAGATCCGCGAGCTGTTCCCGCATCCGCCTCAAGTCATCATCAGCGTGCAGGGCGATGTCCGCGCCGCATCGTACCAGGCGCGCATCGGCGCGCTGACGCGCGATCTCGCCTCGCTCCCGCCGGTCTACAACGTGCAGTCGCTGACGCGCGGGCCGAGCGGGCTTGACGACGCGTTCAAGAGCCCCATCTGGAAGCGGCTGCTCGTGATCGGCGACGGCGAGGCGTCCAACCTTTTCGTGTTCGTCGAGGACGTGCCTCCGGAAGACGTGGTGCCGGACATCGAGGCCATCACGGACGGGTACGAGCAGGACGGCTTCCGGATCGTGATTTCCGGCGTCCCCTATGTCATGGAGCTGATCCGCCGGAATCTGACCCGGGACCTGCGCGTGTTCAGCACGGCGACGCTCTTGCTGTTCGGCGTCACCGTGCTGTTTCTGTTCCGCTCGTACCGGCTGGCGCTGGGGACGCTGTGCGCCTGCATCCAGGCCAGCGTCCTGACGCTGCTCGCCACGCAGGCATGCGGCATCACGCTGGGGTTGCTGACCGCGAATCTCGTGACCATCGTGTCGGTGCTGACCCTGGCCCACCTGATCTTCCTTTCGTCCAACTGGCTCGGCGCCGCCTCGGGGAAGCGGTGGGAGGCCGTGCGCCTGACGCTGCCCGGGTCGTTCTGGAGCATGGCCACCACGATGCTGGGGTTCGGCAGTCTGCTGTTCGTGCCCGCGGAGCCGCTGCGGACGCTCGGCATTTCCGGCGCGGTGGCCACCGTGCTGGCGTTCCTCGTCGCCTTCCTGGGATACCCGTGGCTGCTGGACGACACGCGGATGCGGAAACTCCGCGCGGAGGGATCGCGCGGCGGCGCCGTGGCGCGGCGCGTCATGCGCCGGGACGGCTGGATCGCGCTCGGCGTCGGCGCGGCCTGTCTGGCCGGGGGCGCGGGGCTCTGGCGCATCGACACGGATCCGAGCCTCCTCGCCTACTTCGCCAAGGGGAGCGAATTGCGGACGGGTCTGGAATACGTGGACCGCCACCTCGGCAGCAGTCCGCTGAAAATCGTCGTGCGCGATCCGCAGGGCGGGCGGTTCAATACGGAAACGGAGTACCAGCGGCTCTGGGACTTGCATCACGCGCTGGAACGGGATGAGGCGGTGGGGACGGTCGTCTCGCTGCCGCTCATCATGGCCGAAGCGCGGCGCGCGCCGCTGGCGTTTCTCCTGCCGTGGGAGTGGCTGCTGAACATCCTCGAGCTGCCTCAGTTCGACCGGATCGGCACCCAGTTCGTGACCAGGGATCGCGCGCGGGGGCTGTTCGTGCTGCTCATGCGGGAGGGCGGGCGCGGCGAGTCGCGCCCCGCCGTGATCGACCGGCTGACGGAGACGGTGCGCCGCCATCGCTTCGAACCGGAGCTGCTCGGCGGCGTGTACCTGCTCCAGGGCGCGATGGCGCGGATGCTCGTCTCGAGCCTGAGCACGGGCGTGCTGCTGCTCCTGGCGCTGTTCGGCATGCTCGGCTTCGGCTTGACGCGGTCCTGGCGGGTGACGGCTGCCCTGGTCCTCGCGGTGGCGGTGATCCCGGTCTGCCTACTCGGGCTGATCGGGCATGCGGGCATGGTGTTCGACGTGATCTCAGCGCCGGCGGCGAATCTGGCGATGGCGATGGGGATCGACGCGATGCTTCATGTGCTGATCGCGGTCCGGCATGCCCGGGCCGGGGGCGCGGGGGAGCAGGCGGCCTGGCGCGAGGCCCGCGTGCGCCTGTGGAGGCCGATCGTGTCGACCACCGTCATCGTCAGTCTCGGGTTCGGAGTCTTCGGGCTTTCGGCGTTTCCGCCGACGCAGCGGTTCGGGCTCTCGATTACCGGCGGAACGCTGGTGGCACCGTTCGCCGCCTGGGTCGTGCTGCCTTGGCTGGCGCGGAACTTCCGCCGGCTCGGCCGAGCGGCGCGCCGTGCGTCGACGCCTCCGGCGGCGCGCAGGCGGGCCCGGCATGCCTGATCCCGGCGCCGGGCCCGTCACGCCCGAGGCGGCGGCGCGCAGCCTGGCGAGCACCGAGCGCGAAGCGGTGCCGTGGGCGGTCATGACGGGACTGACGGAATCGTTCATGATTCCTTACACCCTGGCGCTGGGGGGCAGCGCGTTCCAGGCCGGTCTGCTCAGCTCGTTCCGTAATCTCGTCCTGTCGCTGTCGCAGCTGAAATCCGCGGAGGCGGTCCGGTGGGTCCGGTCGCGCAAGGCGCTCGTCCTCTGGACGGCCCGGATCCAGGCGGTGCTGTGGCTGCCGCTGGCGGGCGTGGCCTGGCTGCTGGGGCCCTGGGCCGTCCCCGCGCTGATCGTCCTGTACACGCTCGGCACGACGAGCGCCGCCATCGGCGGCCCCGCCTGGGGCAGTCTGGTGAGCGACTCCCTGCCGCCGGAATCGCGCGGCCGCTTCTTCGGGCGGCGCGCGCGCGTGATCGGCGGCTGGACCGCCGCCGCGAGTCTTGCGGCGGGCGGCATCCTCCAGTGGTGCGCGCACCGGCCGCTCATGGGGTTCGCGCTCCTGTGCGCGGCGGCGGCTGTCTCCCGGGCGTGGTCGATCTCATATCTGCAGCGCATGGCGGAGGGCCCGTGGGAGGAACCGGCCGAAGCCCGATTCACATTCTGGGAATTCATCCGGCAGCTCCCGACGAGCAATTTCGCGAAGTTCACCGTGTGCATCGGGCTCCTCAGCTTCGCGACCAATCTGGCCAGCCCGTATTTCGCCGTGTATCTTCTTGAAGAGCTCCACGTCGGCTATTTCACCTACACGCTGGTGGTGATGGCCGGCTCCGTCACGGGATTTCTGGCAAGTCTTCGGTGGGGGCGGCTCGCGGACCGGTTCGGGAACTGGGTGGTTCTGCGGTGGACGACGCTCCTGGTGAGCGTCCTGCCGCTGTTGTGGCCGCTCAGCCCGGATCCGGCCTGGCTCTTCGTCGCCAATGTGCTCGGCGGGTTTCTCTGGGGCGGGCTGAACCTGTGCATGGTCAATTTCGTCTACGACGCGGCCACCGCGTCGAAGCGGACCCGATGCTTGGCGTACTTCAATGTGATCAACGGCTGCGGGGTGAGCGTCGGGGCGCTGACCGGCGGGTGGCTCCTGGGCGCGCTGCCGGCGCTGGGGGGCAGCGCGTTCGTGAGCCTGTTTTGCGTCTCGGGGGTGCTGCGGGCGGCGGCTGCGCTCGTATTTCCGCGCGTCGTGCATGAAGTCCGGCCCGTGCACCGGGCGGCGCTGCAGCAGGTCATCTACGATCTCGTCGGACAGCGGGCCGTGCACGTGCTGGGATTCATCGGCCTTCCGGCCGAGCCGGCGGACGCCTCGAGCGCCGCCCGCGGCGCGCCGCGGAGAGGATAAGCCATGGGGAGGCCGCCGGGTTTGCCCGAGGAGTTTCTCGAGCGCCTGAGAGCGCTCGTGCCCCCGTCGAGGTGGCAGGCGATTGTGCGCACGTTCGAGGAGCCTCCGCCCGCGACGTTTCGGATTAACCGGCCCTCGGCCGACCCGCGCGCGGCGCGCACCTCCCTCGCCGCGGACGGGTTCCACGCCGAGCCCGTCGCGTGGTGTCCCGGGGCGTTCATCCTGCGCCGAGGCCGGCTGCGCGACCTGCAGCGCACCGCGCTGTACGCCGACGGCAGCATCTACGTGCAGAGCCTTTCGAGTCTGGTGCCGCCGCTCGTCATGGAGCTCGAGCCGGGGCTCGACGTGCTGGATCTTGCCGCCGCCCCGGGGAGCAAGACGACCCAGATCGCCTGCCTGATGCAGGGGCAGGGACGGCTGGTGGCGAACGACCAGCACCGGATCCGGTTCTTCAAGCTCTGCGCCAACGTCCGCCTGCAGGGGCTTGAGCTCATCGACACGGTGAACCGCTACGGCGAGTGGTTCGGCACGCACCAGCCGGACGCGTTCGACCGGGTGCTGGTCGATGCGCCCTGCAGCACGGAGGGGCGGTTCCAGCTCCGCGAGCCGGCCAGCTTCCGCTTCTGGTCGCGCCGCAAAATCCATGAGATGGCGCACAAGCAGCGGCGGCTCCTGCGCGCGGGGCTGGCGGCCCTGCGGCCCGGCGGCGTGCTCGTGTACGCGACCTGCACGTTCGCGCCGGAAGAGAACGAGGCGGTGCTCGACCATGCGTTGGGCGAATTCCGGGACCGGGTTCGACTGGAACCGGTGCGGCTGCCGTTCGCCAACGTCTTGCCCGGGCTCGCCCGATGGGAGGACCGCGCGTTCGATCCCGCCGTGCGCCTGGCCGTCCGGATCCTGCCGACTCAGGAGATGGAAGGATTCTTCGTCGCGAAGTTCCGGAAGGTCCAGTCGGAAGCTGGACGCTAGACGCTGGAAGCTGGAATGGGGCGAGGGGCGGGGGTATTATCATGAGAGGATGGAAGGTAGAAGATGGAAGGTGGAAGGTGGACGGTGGACGGTGGAAGGTGGAAGATGGAAGACGGAAGATAGAAGGTGGAACGAATAGTCGTTTTGCTTTTTTTCTACCTTCAACCTTCAACCTTCTATCTTCTACCATCTTATGGTAATCCCCACGCTGCGCCCCGTGTCCCCTGTCCCGGATGAGGTCAATGGTCGCTGGTTGCGGCCGGTCGCGTGTGTTACGATGAGCCGTGAGCCATGGACTACGTGACGCTGCCGGGGACGGAGTTGCGCTGCTCGCGCGTCGGACTCGGCACGTGGTCGATGGGCGGGTTCATGTGGGGCGGGGCGGACGCGCGCGATGCCGAACGCACCGTCCTCGCCGCGCTCGAGCGCGGCATCACGTTCATCGATTCGGCGCCAGTCTACGGCCTCGGCGCGTCAGAGGAGATGCTCGGGCGCGTCTTGGAAGCCGCCGGAGCGCGCGGACGCGTCGTGCTGGCCACCAAAGCGGGATTGGAATGGCGGGGCGGCCGCATCTGGCGCAACGCGACCCCGGAACGGCTCAGGCGGGAGTTGGAAGACTCCCTGCGCCGCCTGCGCACCGGCGCCATCGATCTCTACCAGCTGCATTGGCCCGACCCGCGCGTGCCCATCCAGGAGGCGGCGGAGGTGTTCGCGGAATTCCACCGGCGCGGCGCCGTCCGCGCGATCGGCGTGAGCAACTGTACGCCTGAGGAGATCGACGTCTTCCGGCAGGCGGCGCCCCTGCACGCCGTCCAGCCGCGCTATAATCTCTTCGAACGCGACATCGAAGCGGACCTCCTACCGTATTGCCGGAGGCACGGGCTTCCGGCGCTGGTGTACAGCCCGCTGTGCCGCAGTCTCCTCGGCGGTCGGATCACCGCGGGTGCGCGGTTCGAGGAAGGGGACCTGCGCGCGTCCGATCCGAAGTTTCGCGGGCCGCGGGCGCCGGCGTATCTCGCCGCCGTCGAGGCGCTGGGGGCGTTCGCCGCTTCCCGCGGCGGCCGG
>Ga0214471_10000667_pt1 | contig 28145 bp, 20 predicted proteins | sample RVTome_5_FD_207665 | JGI IMG/M metagenome (GOLD analysis project Ga0214471, IMG submission 207665) | Soil microbial communities from uranium-contaminated site in the Upper Colorado River Basin, Wyoming, United States - RVT142D155 | ecosystem: Environmental > Terrestrial > Soil > Contaminated >... | reverse complement strand
GAAGCCTACGGAGAGAGGTCCTGGACGACTCGCCGCGGATCCGGGAAGCGGCCCTGATGGGCCGATCGCAATCCAAGAAAAATCCACGTTGGGTGTTGACGGGGCTGGCCTTCTCATGGAAGGCACCATTCTTAACCCGGAGCGTCGGCCGTTTCGGCCGGCGCGGCTCTCCCCCTTCTCCTGTCTTCTTCGTGTCCTTGGCTGTTTCCTTCGTGGTAAGAAAAAGCCGCTCTCGCCCCCAGCCCCGCTCTTGCGCCCGTCCCCGTCCCCAGCCCCGCCCCCGCCCCTGCCCCGGAATCCGAACCCGCCTCCGTTTCCGCCCCTGTCCCCGCTTTTCCCCCTTTCCTTGTCCCCCTTGGACTTCCGATATCCTCCGTGTATCCTCCCCCCCGTAGGAGGAAGGAAGCTCGGTAGGTTGAACTCGGAGCTTTCGGCCGTTCGTGCCAGAGACGTCATGACCGAATCCAACGGCACCTCCTCGAATCGCCTGCGCATCCTCCTGGTGTCGCACGGCCTCCCTCCCCAGGACGTCGGGGGCGTGGAGCTCTACACCCTCCGCCTGGCCCGCCTCCTGGCCCGGGACCACGACGTGGTCCTCGCCGTCCCCGAGCGCCGTCCCCGCCCGGAGAAGGACCTAGCCTTCGAGGACCGCCCCGAGGGGTTCCGGGTGGCCTGGATCAAGGCCCAGAGGAGCAAGCGGAAGTTCCTGGACATGTACGTCGACGAGCACGTGGACCGGGTCTACGAGCGCCTCCTCGACGAGTTTCGGCCCGACGTCATCCACGTCCATCACATCCTCTACCTCTCCACGGGGATCCTCACCTGTCCGAGGAGGCGGGGCATTCCGGTCCTCTTGACCCTCCACGACTTCTGGCTCAACTGCCCACGGGGGCAGAGGATCACCGAGGACGGCACCGTCTGCACCACCATCGATCGTGAGAGGTGCGTGACCTGCCTGAACCCCCAGTGGGACGGCATTCATCGCGACTTCCTGGCCGCGCCCCGGCGGATGCTGCTCAACTTGATGCAGGGGAAGGAGCGCGCCCGGGAGGAGCTCCGTGCCTTCGATCGCCACATGCGTGAGGTGCTGTCTCGCGTGGACCGCTTCGTCTCGCCATCGAAGTCCATGCTCGCCGATTTCGTGGCCTACGGCGTCGATCCGAAGAAGGCGGTGCGCCTCCGCTACTGTCTCGACGGGGAGCTGGGAGTGAGCAAGGAGCAGAGGAAAGCCAACGGCCAGTCCCGCTCCCGGGCGCGCGAGGAGGGGGGCAAGCTGCGTATCGGGTACCTCGGGACCCTGATTCCCACCAAGGGAGTCCATGTCCTCACCGAGGCCTACCGCAGCCTGAAGGATCTTCCAGTCACCCTCGACATCCACGGCACCTCCCCGCCCTACCGGGGAAGGCAGGACTACGTCGGTCAGCTCGAGAAGAGCGTCCGCGACGTGGGCGGCGTCCGGTTTCGCGGTCCCTACGAGCAGTCGGCCCTCCCCGAGATCCTGAAAGGGCTCGACGTCGTGGTGGTGCCTTCGGTGTGGATGGAAAACTTTCCCCAGACCGCGCTCGAGGCGCTCACCGCCGGAGTCCCCGTGGTGGCCGCCGACCACGGAGGGCTGGCCGAGATCGTGCGCACCGGTGTCAACGGCCTGAAGTTCCGTCCCGGAGACCCCGTGGATCTGGCCCGGAAGCTCCGCCAGCTCGTGGACGATCCGGGCCTCCACAAGAGGCTCTGCGGCCGGGGCATCGATATTCCCCGGCCCGAGGAACACGCGGAGGCCCACATCGGGCTCTACCGCGAGGTGATCAGGGAGAAGGCGGAGAAGACGGCCCGGGCGCAGCCGTAGGCCCGGAGCCGGGACTCGGTGTCCCCCGCCTTCCTTTCCCCGGTCACCGGATGGGCGTCCGGTTCCTTCCCGGCCAGGACAGATGGTCCTTCAGCGTCCCGCGGATCCTGGCCGCGAGGCGATCGAAGGCCGCTCGGGATCGCCCGGGCGCCGCCCCGGGAACGAAGTCGAAGGCCGAATCCTCGGGGTCGAGGCCGTAGATCTTGCAGCCAGAGCAGGCACCCTCCAGCTTCTGCGAGAACATCTGCCGGCGCAGCCTCCGGTAACCCCTCCCGTTCCAGATCTCCGGGAAGGACTTCTCCTTCAGCGTCCCCATGCGCAGCGCGGCCGATGGGATGCAGCAGGGAAAGATCTCCTCGGTGGGATAGACGTAGACCTCCTGCATGAGCATGTTGCAGCAGTACGTGGGAATGAGCGGCGGATCGTGCGCCCTCACCGGGAAGGCGTCGACGTCGTCGTAGCCGACCTCTCCCAGGGTCAGGTTCATGCCCACCTCGCGGGCGACGCGTTGGGCCTCGTGCACGTGACGATCGAGCTCTTCGCGGGTGAAGTTGACGAAGGGGTCCTCGTCCTGCTTGAGCTTCTCCGTCATGTAGTGCATGCGCAGGACCTTCACCCGGTCCACCCCGGTCGTCCGCGCGAAGCGCACGAAGTCGGCGAGGAGGGGTACGTTGCTCGTCATGAGCACGATGTGGTAGGCGGAGATGAAGGACCTGGGTTTCCCCTGCAGGTATTCACCCAGCGCCGCGAGGTTGTCCATGATGCGCTTGTGGACCCCCTTGCCGCGGATGTGCTCGAGCGACTCCAACTCGTGGGAGTCGAGGCTGATCACGATCTGGTCGAGGATGTCCTCCATCATCGCGAAGCGTTCGGGGGTGAGTCGTGTCGCGTTCGTGATGAGCTCCAGGCGACAGCCGTAGTGGCGGGCCCGGTCCACGATCTCGGCGAAGGGGCCCAGGACGGGCTCGCCGGCGGTGGTGAGCTTGAGCTTGCGTGCGGTGGGGAGGAGCTCGTCGAGGATCTCCCGCACCCGGTCGAGGGGGATCGTGTTGCGCCCCGGGGTATAGGCCTGAAAGCACATGATGCAGCGCAGGTTGCAGACATCTGTGTGATTCAGATTCACGATTTCGGGCAGGCCACGGAAGACGGTGTGCTTGCTCCGGATGTCGTCCCGGAGGAGCTCGCTGTTCCGCTGCTTGTGTCTCACGTAGCTCATGGGAATCTCTTCGACCGGACCGCGGACGGACTTTCGCGCCGGGGCCCGCCCTCCGGGTTCATCCCGGTCCGGGGACGGACCGGATTCGCTTCAAGGGCGCCCTCCTTGCCGGTCGAAAGGGGAGAGGAAACATCCTCCCGCCGCACGGGCGGTGAGGAGGTCGAGCGAGCCGCTGCGGCGGTTCGCCTCTGGGCAACAGAGGGCCAGGAGGTCGTGCCATGGAGTACTCGTTCGTTCGCGAGAACCGGGAGTTCATGCGCATCCAGACGGAGATCCCGGTGCGCTACCGGTTCCTGTGCAGCCACCTCGAGACCCCGGAGCTCAAGGTCGTCTACGAGGGCGCTACGGCGAACCTGAGCGGCGGTGGCATCCTGCTGGTGGGCACGGTTCCCCACGAGCAGTGGATCCCCGAGCTGCTGATGGAGAAGATCCTCATCGGCGTCGAGATGCAGGTGCCCGATCTCGAGGACCCGATCCGGGCCCTGACCCGCACCGCCTGGGTGGAGACGGTCGACGTGGACACGATGAAGTGTCACCTCGGCCTGAAGTTCAAGGAGATCACCCAGAGGAGCCAGGACCGGATCTTCCAGTACATCATCGACCACCACCTGCGGTAGACCGGACAATTCATGAGGGCGGGACGCGGCTCATGAATCGTTCGGGCTGAGACGGGTCCGCTCGAATTCCGGGGGAGACCGGGGTAGACTCTCGGGCATGCGCTCTCTTCCGCAGGCCGTGGTGGTTCTTGCCCTGCTCGTGCTCCTGGGTGGCTCCCTCGTGGGTTGCCCCGGGCCCGCTTCCCGACCGAGAAACCTCCTCCTCATCACCGTCGACACCCTGCGGGCCGACCACCTCGGGGCCTACGACTACAGCCTGCGCGAAACGAGCCCCCGCCTCGACCGGCTGGCCTCGGAGGGGGTGCTCTTCGAGAGGGCGCTGGCCGCGGCCCCCTGGACCATCGCCTCCACCGCCACCCTCCTCACCGGGCTCGAGCCCTTCCACCACGGCTTCACGTTTGCCGACAAGGGGCCCCTTGCCGCCAGCGCGAGCACCGCGGCCGAGATCCTCGAGGGCCACGGCTACCGCACGGGAGCCCTCTCGGCGAACTTCCTCGTGAGCCGGCTCTCGGGCTTCGACCAGGGCTTCCAGGACTTCCACGTCTACCCCCGGCACGACGCCGCGAGCATGGTGAGGAATGCCCTCGACTGGCTGGGAGAGAAGCCGCAGGAGCCGTTCTTCCTCTACCTCCATCTCTTCGATCCTCACGATCCCTACGAGGACCCGTCGGGCTTCTGGCGGGAGTTCGACCCCCGCTACACGGGCCCCACCACGGGGGATCTCGCGGTCTACGAGAAGAGGTTCCAGGCGGGCGAAGAGATTGGCCTCACCGCGCGGGACATCGTGCACCTCATTGCCCGCTACGACGGTGAGATCCGGCACGCCGACCTCCACATCGGCCGGCTCCTCGACGCTCTCGACGACAAGGGCCTCGCCTCCTCCACGGTGGTGTGCGTGGTCTCGGACCACGGCGAGCAGTTCCTCGACCACGCGGGGCTCAAGCACGGCTCCTCGGTGCACCAGGAGGAGCTCCACGTTCCGTGGATTCTGAGGGCCGAGGGCGAGATCGCCGCGGGGACGAGGATCGGATGGCCGGTGCGTCTCAGTGACGTCTTGCCCACGTGCCTGTCGCTCCTCGGGCTCGAGGCCGACATCGCGGGCATGGACGGCCACGACGTTCTCTCGGGGGACCGGCCTCCCGGGGAGATTCTCTTCAGCCAGACCCAGCACGGAATCGTCAAGACAGACGGCAAGGTCGAGTCACCGGTCGAGATCCTCACCGCCGTCAACCGGGACAAGAAGCTCATCCACCGCCAGGGGGAGACCCTGCTTCTTCCCGTCGACGAGGGGTGGCGCGACGGACACGAACCGGTGAACGATCCGGAGTGGACGAAGAAGCTCCTCGATGGGCTCCTTCGCTGGAAAGCGGAGGGTCAGAAGAAAGTGCTACCCAACAAGCCCTACACCCGCGAGGAGATCGAGGCGTTCAAGAAGCAGCTCGAGGAGCTCGGCTATCTCACGGGGCCGCCGAAGAAGGTGGAACCGCCGCCTCCTCCCGCAGGGGAGACCGGCCACGATGCCGCGAGGCAGTGCCCTGGTTGCGGTGCGGAGGCAGAGGTGGACGCGGTGAAGTGCGCCGGGTGCGGGAAGGAGCTCCCGAAACCCGGGAAGGACGGAAAGGGTGGCCCATGACCGGGGTGCCTCCTTCCATCGAGAGGGATCTCGTCCAGTACGTCGACCTCGTGGCCTCTGCGGAGCCGGCTCCCGGCGGCGGCAGCGTGGCGGCGGTGGTGGCGTCGCTCTCCGCCGCCCTCGGCGCCATGGTGTGCCGGTTCTCCACGGGAAGGCCGAAGCTCGCCGCGCACGAGCCCGAGATCCGGGAGCTTCTCGCGGGCCTGGATCGCCGCCAGAAGGAGCTCCTCGTCCTTGCCCGCAGGGACGAGGCGGCCTATCGTCTCCTTCACGACGCCTTCGCGTTGCCGAGGGCGAGCGACGCGGAGAAGGCCCGTCGCAAGAAGGCCATCGGCGAGGCCTCGCGGGGTGCCGCCCACGTGCCTCTTCTCGTCGCGCGCGAGGCGGCGACTCTTGTCGACCTTGCGCTGCGGCTCCTCGAGATCGGAAACCCGAACCTCTCCAGCGATGCCGGGGTCATGGGGCTCCTCGCCGCAGCGTCGTGCCGGTCGGCCCTCCTCAACGTCAAGGTGAACCTGCCCGGTCTCTTCGAGGAGGAGCGGGGCACGATCGCCGACGAGGTGGCGCGCCTCGAGGCCGGGGTCGAGACGGCGCGGGCGGGGCTGGTGGAGAGGATCGGGTAGCGGACTCCCGCGGGGGCCGAGTGAGAGCCGCGTCGTGGGCGAGGGGCTCGTTTCGACACAGAGGACACAGAGGGAAGAGGGAGAACACAGAGAAGAGCGGCAATCGAAGCGATTGCCGCTGAAGGAACGAGCTGGAAGAGCCTCCGAGCGGTGGCCGCTTCGGCCGGCGCGTCTATTCTTCTCTGTGACCTCTCTTCTCTTGTCTCTGTGATCTCTGTGTCAAATAGAGCCCTCACCTGACACCGCGGTCCCCCGGGCGCCGCCGCTGCGGCCTCCCTGCGCCCTACTTCCCCGGCGCCGGCCTCTCGCCCGATCGGATCTCGACGCCTCCCTCGCTCCAGAGCCTCTGGAAGAGCTCCTTGGCGAGGCGGCCCGTGATGGCGTCGCGCACCTCCTCGAAGGGGGGCGCCGGCTTCTTGGCCATCACCTGGAGGAGATGGTAGCCGGCCTTGCTCTTCACCGGTCGCGAGACGTCTCCCGGCTCGAGGGCCGAAGCCACGTCGAAGAACTCCTCGCCCAGGGGGTTTTTCCTGTGGATGAACCCGAGATCCCCCGCGACGCCCGAGGTTGAGGGCGACTCACTGCTCTTCTGGATGAGGTCGGTGAACGAGAGGGTGGGGTCGTCGTCGAGCTGCTTGCGCAGACCCTCGATGGCCTTCTTCGCCTCGGCAAAGGTCCGTCCCGACGTGCGGTAGGGGTCGTCGTCCTCGCGTGCCCGCAGGAAGAGATGGCGCACCTGGACCGAGGGGCCGTAGAGGTCCTGGTTCTGCTCGTAGACCTCGAGGTAGTCGGCCTCGTCGTGTTCGGCGAGAACGAGCTTGCGGACGCCGACCTCGGTCACGAACTCCTCGTCGGTGCGGAGCATCTGCTCGTCGAGACCCTGGGCCTCGAGGACGCTCGGGTAGGAGATCCCCGGGATGCCGGTGTCCTGAACCAGGGCGCGGCTCCGTCGCACGATCTCGGCGTCGAGGTCCGCTGCGACCACCTCGAGACCCCGGGCCTCGAGAGCCGTCGAGATGAGCTTCTTGCCCACGAGCACCCGGAGCTCCTTCTGGACCTGGTCCGCGGGCAGGGCCCCCTCGAGCTCTTCACCGAGCTGCTCCAGGGTCATGGTGCCGCCCCTGAAGCGGGCGACGGGTCCGTCCTCGCCCGGGGGGAGAGACGAGGTGTCGAGCTTCTCGATCTTCGAGGAGTCGCGCAGATCCTCGATCCAGAGGTTGAGCTTGACGGGAGGGAGGGGGATTTCTGCGGGGGTGCCGAAGTCGGCCCGGGCCATCTTTTCCAGGCCCACGAGGAACACCAGCTCCGCCCGGAAGGCTTCGAGCTCGACTCCGACCCGGGCGAGCTCCTCCTCGAGGGTGGTCGAGCCTCCTGACTCCCGCTCGACCTGGATTCCCAGGCTGCTGAGGCGAGCCGAGATCTCGTCGTCCTCGACGGTGACCCCTCGTTTCTCCATCTCGCGGGCCACCAGGATCTTGTCGAGGGACTGCCGCTCGGCCTCCTTCCCGGCCTCGGTTCCACGATGGCGCCGGGCCAGGCGGATCCTCAGGTCGCGGCGGGTGACCGCCGTTCCTTGCACGAGGGCGAGGACCTCCTCCGGGGCGGGAGCGGACGGGGTTCCGTCCCCCGCGAGGGCGAGGAGCAGGATGGGGGCGGCAAGGGAGAGCGACATGGGGCCTCCGTACGGTTCAGGGTCTGGGCCCGAGCATACCAAGAGGGGTTAAGAAGTGTGCCAGGCACCGTTGTTAACACCCGGTTAAGAAGTGTGCCAGGCACCGTTGTTAACACCCGGGTGCGACCCCGCTACCGCCGACCGGAGTGGAACACCATCCTCTTCTGCCGGACATCGACGCAGACCCGCGTTCCGTCGTGGATCTCACCGGCGAGAATCCTCTCGGTCAGGGGATCCTCGACCAGCTCGCGCACCGTCCGGCGCAGCTCGCGCGCTCCGTACTCCTCGCTCGAGCCGGCCTTGACGAGGTGCTCCCGGGCCCGCCGGGTGAAGACGAGCGTGATGTCCCGGGTGCGGGCCCGGCTCGAGACGTCGTCGAGGATCCTCCCCACGATTTCCAGGCAGTGAGTCCGGGACAGGGACCGGAACAGCACGACCTCGTCGATGCGGTTGATGAACTCCGGCCGGAACTCCGACTTCAGGGATGCCAGGGTGGCCTCGCGGGTGAACTCGTGCGAAGGCGGCTCTCGATGCCGGGAGTCGAACCCCATGAGGTTCTTGTGGCGGTCGATTCTGTCCACACCGATGTTGCTGGTGAGGATGATCACCGCGTCGCGGAAGGAGATCTTGTGTCCCCGGGCGTCGGTCACGTTCCCCTCGTCGAGGATCTGCAGCAGCAGGTTGTGGACCTTGCCGTGGGCCTTCTCGATCTCGTCGAAGAGGAGCACGAACTGGCCCTTCTTCGGCATCTCGCTGAGAAAGCCACCCTCTCCGTGACCCACGTAGCCCGGCGGCGCGCCGATGAGCTTGGCGTATTCGTGGGGGAGGGCGAGCTCGGAGCAGTCGATGCGCACGAGACCGTCGTCGCGACGGAGCAGGCAGGCCGAGAGGGCCTTGGCGAGCTCGGTCTTTCCCACCCCGGTCTGACCCACGAAGAGGAATGTACCGATGGGGCGCCGGAGGTCGCGCAGCCCGAGAGTCGCCTTCTGGATGGCGCGGGCCACCGAGCAGACGGCGTGCTCCTGGCCGATCACGCGCTCGCAGATCCTCTCCTCGAGATCGGCAACCGCCCGCAGGAGCTCGGGGTCCTTCTCGGCGAGGCTGGCATCCTCTTGCGCGTTGAGCAGATGCAGACGTTGTTCGCGCGCGCCGTCGCTCATGGGGATGGTGACGGTGTTGATGTCGAGGCGCGGGTTGACGTCGATGGCAAGGCGGTAGAAGTGTTCCTCGATCTCGGTCGGAGACTTCCTGGAGCGTTTTGCCGAGACGGTGAGGATGTGCTGGGAATAGTCGAGGACGCAGGCCGTGGCCACGAGCTGGATGAACCCGCGGCGCGAGGGCGTCTCCTTCATGCGAAGGAGCTCGGTCAGATCCTCCTCGCCGAAGAGCCGGATGCGAACGAACTCGTCGGCGAGAGAGCTGAACTTGCAGACGACGTGGCTGTCCATCATGGGCGCTGCGCGTCGAGGGGTCTCGGGAGTCGCGGGCTGCCCCGGATCCTCCCATCTGGCCCGGGATCGCCGCCCCGAAACCTCATCGGCACGTCGGGCCCGGGACTTGACGCGTCCGTCCGGCTCTTCGACATTGATGGAGTCCCGGAATAAGATCCTTTCCCGGTAAGGCTTGCCGTCACGATGACACCCAACCTCGAAACCCGGCTCGCGGCGGCCCTCGTCCTCAGGGGGGTCCTGTCGCCCGCCGACGCCAAGCTGGGGCTCGCCCTCCTCGAGAAACACCGGCCGCGCCACCACGATTTGACCCTTGACATCGTCCTCGTCAAGAAGGGCATGATCGATGAGGACCGGCTGAAGATCTTCCGCTGGGCCGAGGGGCTTCTGCGCGGTCAGGAGCCCTTCGGGGCCTTCGTGCTGCTGGAGCTCGTCGGCCAGGGCGGCATGTCCACGGTCTACCGGGCGAGAAGAAACGACGCCCACGAGATCGTGGCCCTCAAGCTCCTCCTGCCCTCTCTGGTCGAGGATCCCGTGGCTTACGGGAGGTTCCAGGCCGAGGCGCGGCTACTCCTGCGGCTCGACCATCCGAACGTGGTCAAGGGCTACGAGCTCGAGACCTTCCTCGGCGTCCCCTACCTCGCCATGGAGTTGGTCAACGGGTCCTCCATCCAGGAACATCTCGACGAGAGGAAGGTGTTCGAGGAGGACGCCGCCCTCTACGTGATCATGCAGATCGCCGAAGCCTTGCGGTATCTCGCCGACCAGGGGGTTCTCCACCGCGACATCAAGCCCGGCAACATCCTCCTCACCCGCGAGAACGTGGTGAAGCTCTGCGATCTCGGCCTCGCCCACTCGGAGCGCAAGGGGGAAGTGGTGACGGGCAAGGAAGACAGCACCGTGGGGACCCTTCAGTACATTTCGCCCGAGCAGGCGCGGGGCGGCACCGACGTGGATATCCGGAGCGACATCTATTCGCTCGGGGTCACGCTGTATCACATGGTCATGGGAGAAGTGCCCTTCACCGGGTCCGACGACCGCGAGGTGCTGGCCCAGAGGCTCCTCGAATCCCTTTCCTCGCCTCTGGCCAAGAGCCGGTCGCTGTCGCCGCACCTCCACTATTTCATTCACAAGATGACGGCCCAGGATCGCGACGTCCGCTACCAGGGTGCCGAGGAACTGATCTCGGACATCAAGGGGCAAATCCGCGGGAAGAAGACCCTGCGCCTCTCCGAGGAGGGCAAGCCGGCAGCAGAGCTCGACAAACCCTTCGAAGACCTGAGCGCCCGCCGGAGCTCGACCTCCGAGGGGGTGCGCAAGAAGAGAGCCCAGGACCGCTTGCGCATCCGGCGGCTCAAGGACAAACGGAGGAAGCGGTGAAGTTACTCCGCCTTTCACTCCTCATCGTCCTGGCTCTCTCTGCCGGCTGCGGGGGGGGACGGGAGGGCGTCGGCGTCACTCCGTCGCCAGCCCCGGTGGGGCAGGAGCCCGACAAGAAGACCCCCGTGCCCGAGCCGCCCCAGGCCGCTCCCCTCGCTCCGTCCCTGTCCGTCGAGGATCCCGCCCTCGTGCACAACGAACGTGGGTTGCGTCACCTCGAGGACGGGCGGCTCGATGAGGGAATCGAGGAGCTTCTCCTCGCCCTCGGCCATCGCCCCGACGACGCCACCCTGAAGAAGAACCTCTCCGGAGCCCACCTCCTGGCCGGGGTGGCGGCTCTCGAGAACGAGGCTCCCGAGCAGGCGCTCGAGCACCTTCGCGAGAGCCTCGCCCTCGACCCGCTCAGCGCCTCGGCCGTCTACCACACGGGGATCGCCCTCCAGGACCTCGACCGGTGGCAGGATGCGGTCGACGCTTTCGAGAAGGCGGTGGAGCTCGATTCGACGATCGTGGCGGCACTCGATGCCCTCGCTGCCTGCAAGGAGATCGACGGGAAGATCGAGCGGGCGGTGGAGCTCCTCACCCGCGCCCAGGAGCTCGAGCCGACGGACGATCGGGCCCACCGGCTCGACCGGCTCCAGAGGGACCTCTCCGTGGGTACGGACTTCGCCCAGGAGGGAGGGGCGCGCTTCGAGCTGCGGTTCGATGCCGAGCGCGAGGATCCGGCGATCGTGGCGGATCTCAAGAACGCTCTGGGGGATGCCATCACCTCGGTCGGAACGGAGCTCGGCGCGCCTCCCGGCCGGCGCCTCCAGGTCGTCCTTTACGATGGCGACGAGTTCGCCCACGTCACCGGAAGCCATCGCTGGGTGGGGGGACTCTACGACGGAAGGATCCATCTCCAGAGCAAGGAGATCCTCAGGGGCGGAAAGACGCTGCAGGGTCTGGTGCGTCACGAGGTGGCCCATGCCCTGCTCCACGAGCGTTGCCCCTCGGCCCCGGCCTGGGTCCAGGAGGGAGTGGCGCAGCTTCTCGAGGGGCGCGACCTCAGGGAAGCGAGGCGGGTGGTGGACAAGGCGAGCGATGGCCTCCTCGCACTCCTGTCCGGAGGGAGCTTCACCTCCATCGAGGACCCGCTCCAGGCCCAGCGCGCCTATGCGCTCTCGCTGCTCCTCATGAACGAGATCGCGGAGCGTGCGAGCCTGAGGCATTTCGTGAGCGTGCTGCACGAGGAAAGAGACCCGGGACGCGCGGTGGAGAGGGTTCTGGGGATGGACCTCGAGCGGCTGGTGACAGAGGTGCTGCGCGAGGCGAGGTAGGAGGCCGCCGGGTCAGCGCCCGATCGTCGCCTCCTCCACCGCGTGGAGAAGGGTCCTCGCCTCCTCGTTCCCGGGATCGAGACGGGTCGCCTCGCGGAGAAGATCCAGCGCGCGCGCGGTCTCTCCCTCGTTGAGGTGCACGGAGGCGAGGCGTACCCGAGCCCCCACGTGGTCGGGCGATATCCGCAGCGCTTCCGCGAGCTCTTTCCTCGCGCGGGCTGCATCTCCCCCGTTGTAGAGGAGCGTGGCCAGAAGGACGCGGGCCTCGACGTCGGAGGGTTCGTCTTTCACGAGGTCGTCGAGGACGGCCACTGCCTCCGCTGCTCGTCCTGAAGCGGCCAGGACGAGCCCCAGAGTGTGGCGGTGCGCGGGCGTCGCATCCAGCTCCACCGCGCGCAGCAGCTTCCGCGTCGCAGACTCGAGGCTTCCCGCCGTGGCCTCCGCCTGGGCCACGAGAGCGAGCGATGCCGCAAGCTCCTCGTCGGCGAAGGGATCGGGAACGCCCAGACTCCGCGCCTTCTCGAGAGCGGCGAGAGCTCCTTGCTGATCCTCGCGAGCTCGTGCCCGGTGGTACGCGGCACGGAGGAGGGTTGCCTCGACGCGGAGCCGCAAGGCACGCTCGCGATCCGCGGGGATCGTTCCCCCCCCGAGGAGCGAGAGGAGAACGGGCTCTTGGGGCGCCGCCGCGAGGAGGCACTCGATGTTGGGGGGAAGGGTCTTCCGGTAGTCGATGTGGCGAGGAGCCGAGTACTCGATGATCGGGTGATCATCGGTGTTGAGGCTCGCCCCTGCGGCGAGAGAGGCGAGCTCCGCGGGACCGAGCAGGCACAGGCCGAGGATCTGGTCGGCGTCGAGGATCCGGGTTTCTCTCAGCCTCGCGCCGTCACGATCGGAGAGTCGCCGGAAGCGCTCGTCCACCACCGCGAGATCGATGGAGAAGCGGCCCGGGGAGCCGAGGAGGAGCGCATAGCCTCCGTGAAACCAGAGAGTCGCCTCGGGGAACGCGGCGAGAAAGCTCCCGATCACCGTGCGCAGGTCGTCGGGGGAGAGAGCGAAGAGAGGGACCCACTGGCAGAGGACTCCTCCCTCCTCGAGGCGATCCCGGCAGGCGCGAAAGTGCTCCACGGAGTAGAGAGCGCCCGTGCCGGCGTTGCTGGGCAGGAAGGCATTGGCGGTGATGACGTCGTACTTTCGGGTGGAGGCAAAGATGTGGCTCCGCGCGTCGTCGATGACGAGGTGAAGGTTGTCTCGGTCGAGCACGTCACGATTCTCGCGCGAGAAGTACCTTGCGGCCACGGGCACCTCGCTGGAGATCTCGACGCACGTGAGACGGGAAGGACCGTGGAAGGCCGCCGTTCCCGCGGTGACACCCGATCCGAGGCCGATGACGAGGACGCTCTCGTCCCCCCGGGCCAGGAGCATGGGCAGGTGGGCCAGGAGATCGTAGAGCCGCAGGTTCTGCACGTCGCTGCTGGCCTGGATGGTGCCGTTGACGTAGAGCTTCTTGAGGCCATCCTCCTCGAGAACGCTCACCGTGGCGTCGACGCCGTCGTGGTGATAGAGGACGCGTGCGACCGGTGCTCCGTCCTCGTTGCTGGCGAGGGAGATGTCGTTGGTGAGGCCTCGAGGATTCCATTCGGGACGGAGGAGAGCGGCGAGAGCAAGCGTCAGTAGGAGAGCCCCGGCAAAGGCGAGCCGCCCCGTGCTCCTCCTGGGAGCCAGGAAGGCGAGGACTCCCACGACTCCGTTCACTCCGGCCAGGAGCCCGAGGGTGGCGAAGACTCCGATCCACGGCACGAGGAAGAATCCCACCACCACCGAGCCCAGGATTCCTGCGAGGGTGTTCACGGCGTAGACCAGGCCCACCCTCGAGCCCAGGCGGAAGGTGCCCGTGCCGGCGTGGCGGACGCAGAGGGGAAAGAGAGCCCCGAACAGGATCGTGAGCGGCAGGAGGAGGAGCGCCGCGAAACCGGCCACGAGGAGAAGATCGGTGGAGAACCCGTAGCCCCAGCTCTGGATGGATGCGTTGCGAAGGGCGGGAAGCTCGACGTAGAGAAAGCCCGTTGCGGCGGCCAGGACAGCGGTGAGGGCCAGAAGGGCACCCGGCAGCCACGGTGCAGCCCGGAGCCTCTCGCCCGTGAGAGAGAGCAGGTGGCTGCCGAGGCCGATGCCGAGCAGGAAGACGGCGAGGATGAGCGAGAAGGCGTAGACGGTGGATCCGGTGAGGATGACGATGGCGCGGGTGAGGAGGATCTCGAGTCCGAGAGCGGTGAATCCCGCGGTGCCCGTGAGGGCGAGGGCCCACCCCGGAGAGAGGCCGGGGGAGAGCCTCTCGGGACCGGCCCCTGTCGAGGGATCGGTCGGCGGTTCCGGGAGGGGTCGTGTCGCCCGCTCCACCCGGGTGGCCTCGTCCCCGGCGCCGGAGGGTCCGTCCAGCCGTCGGGAGAGGACGAGCGCCCCGATTCCCACCACCAGGTCGGCGAGGGCGGCGAGAAAGAGAGTGGCGCGCACGCCGAGGACGGGCAGGAGGGCGAAACCGGCCAGCAGGGTGCCTGCCACGGCCCCGAGGGTGTTGATGCCGTAGAGCCGGGCCAGGACCGCTCCCGGGTCGCGCGCCGCCCGGGCCAGGGCCGCCACCCCGAGGGGAAGGGTACCGCCGAGCAGGGTCGTGGGAACGATCAGCGCGCAGAAGGCCAGGGCGAGCTTGAGCAGGGCCGACGTCAGGAAGCCCGGGTCCGCGTCGCGGACGAGCGAGGCGTACACCTGCCGCAGGAGAGACAGCAGGAGGGGCGAGGCGATGCAGGTGATGGCCACCGCGATCTCGAGGATGGCGTAGAGGCGCACGGGGCGAGAGCCGGGCCGATCGGCCCTCTTTCCGAAGAGGAGCGATCCCAGAGACAGTCCGGCGAAGTAGACGGCGAGAATCGTGCTGACGGCAAGGACGGTGCTTCCGAAGAGGAGCCGGAGCATCTTGACCCAGGCGACCTCGTAGACGAGGCCGGCGCAGCCCGAGAGCAGGAAGCAGGCGTAGAGGAGACGGCGGGAGGAGGCCATGAGACGAGGTTAGCCAGGATCGGGGAGGAGGAGAAGGGCGGAGGACGGGGGCGGAGACGGCTACCGAGGCGGGGCGCAAGAACGGTGCCTGGCACACTTCTTAACAGGGCGGGGCGCAAGAACGGTGCCTGGCACACTTCTTAACAGGGCGCGGGAGCGGGAGCGGTTGCGGCCACGGAGGCGGAATCGGGGGCGGAGACGGGGCCGGTGACGGCTACGGGGGTTAAGAACGGTGCCTGGCACACTTCTTAACACACTTCTTAACAGGGCGTGGAGACGAACATGGGGGTCCCCGCGACGGCCTTCTCGCTACTTGGCCCCGCGGTCGAGGAGCTTGCCCACCGTCAGGAGGACGATGGTCAGGTCCATGTACCAGCACATTTTCCTGATGTAGAGGAGGTCGTAGGCGAGCTTGCGCCGAACGTCGGCGATGGTCTCGTCGTACTTGTACCGCACCTGGGCGAGGCCGGTGATGCCCGGCTTGACCGAGAGGCGCTTGTAGTACTGGGCGATGGCCTGGTTGAACTCGTTGACGAAGATCGTTCGCTCGGGCCGCGGACCGACCAGGCTCATGTCTCCCTTGAGGACGTTGATGAGCTGGGGCAGCTCGTCGAGGTGGCTCTTGCGGAGGAACCGGCCGATGGCGGTCACCCGGGGGTCGTTGTCCTTGGCCCACACGGGACCGGTGTCCTCCTCGGCGTTGGTGCGCATCGTCCGCAGCTTGATGATGTCGAACAGGCGCCCGTTCATTCCCACCCGCTGTTGCTTGTAGAAGACCGGGCCCTTGGAGGTGGTCTTGATGAGGATCGCGCAGATGAAGATGACCGGCAGGCTCAGGATCAGGATCAGGAGGGCGGCGCCGGAATCGATGATGCGCTTGGCGTCGAAGTAGCTACGACGAACCAGGCCGACCGGGAACCAGACCCGTTTCTTGCGCGGGACCAGAGCCAGGGCTGGGTTCGTTTTCAACGCAGGCGGCTTTCCCATCGCGATCGTGTTCTTCAGTGACCCTTGGGAACGAATTCACGCTTACCGCGCCCGGACGCGCCTCGATGAGGAGAGGGCTTCCGGGGTGAGTTCCAGGTGCAAAGCCCGGACCCCATGAGGTGGGTTCTGAAGGGCGTGGCAGGGAGCCTGCACGGTCAACCCGCGCAAGGCCTTGCGCACGCACACGATCGGCTCTCCGCAGGGTCGCGAGTGGCCCTCGTCGCGTTTTTGCGACACCGCGGCGAACCGGGCGGACGGTCGGAGCGTTCCGACCCTTGCCCGAGGCACGAGGAGCCGAGATCGAGTCGGCCCTCGGTCTTCGGGCGACCGCCGTACGGACAGCGCGACCGGGACCCGGCCGCGTTTGCCCCCTTTAAAACCTCACCTCAGGAAGACCTCTCTTCACTGAGCAACAACCGAACGGGCCACCATTGTAGTGGTGCCTCCCGGACCTTTCAATCAAAAAAAGGTCCTCCGGGATTCACCTGACCCCGCCCCGGGATGGTATCTAAGGAACACGAATCTCGGCATTTACGATGTTGTCCGGTTGCGGCAAGTTCCGTGGCGGACCGGACGAGGCCCGGGTGCGGGAAGGCTCTCCCGGGGGTCTGGGAGGATCACGTGCAGAAGCTCGGACGGGGCTGGCAAGGATTGGCGGCGCTCGCCCTCACGGGGATCGTGGCCGGTTGCGGGACCACACCCGTGTACGTCGAGGCCACGTACGAGGCCGACCTGGACGCGGCCTGGCGGGCCTGCCTGACCATCGTGGACGTCAGCTACGACCTCCAGACCCTCAACAAGTCGGACGGGCTCTTCCATACGTCGTGGCGATCGGAGCTCCACCCCTTCCGCTACGAGGGAAAACGGAGGCGGGTCCATGGCCGGCTCGAGACCGTCGAGGAGGGTGGGACCTCGGTGGCCATCCGGGTAGAGGCCGAGAAGAACGCCGATATCGATGCGCCTCTCGACATCCGGCGGGCGAAGTGGAAGAGCCTCCCCGATGATGAGTACGAGGCCCGCAAGCTGCAGGAGCTCGTCCGACTGGAGATCGACCGGGCCAAGAGGGTCAGGGAGAGGGTCCCGCGTTGATGCGCGGGTGATGGCAATGCTGGCCTTCGTCAGGGGTAAGAGGCTGTTGCTCAAGGTGGTGGTGGGCGTGGCCCTCGCCGTTCTCCTGGTGGAGGTCGTCCTTCTTCTTCCCAAGCGCGCTCGCGAGTACTCCCGGCTCGAGGAGGCCTGCCTCGAGGACCTGCGCGGGGTCCTCGGGATGTGCCTGATCGCCGGGCCATCGGACCTCAGCGACCGGGTCCGCGAGCACCTCGCTCTCAAGAGGGGCGCCGCGACGGCCGAGATCTGGAGCCACGGTAGCCGTGAGCGGCTGCCTTCGGGAGAGAAGGAGCCCTATCCTCTGGACAGAGCCCCTGACCTCGTCTGGCACGCGCTCGAGTCGAGCGACATCCTCGTCGAACATCGAGGGGGGATACGGGTCGCCGGTCGCCACGATCTGGCCGAGACCCCGACGGTCGTCGTGATCAACCTCGACGAGAGTGCCCTCGAGAGCGCGTACCGGCGCTATCTCGGGGTCGAGGTCGGCTACGGCCTCATGCGCTGGGTCATCGTGTCGGCGCTCCTCATCGGCTTCCTGTTCGCCGTGGTCATCCGGCCCGTCGAGAAGATCATCCGGGCCAACGAGACGGCCGCCCGGGGGGATCTTCGCCACGCCTACATTGCCACCGTCGAGACACCGGCGGACGAGATGGGCGAGATCATGCTCTCGCACAACCGCATGCTGCGGAAATTCCAGAGATCCCAGTTCATCATCCGCCAGAACAACCTCGTCATCCAGTCGATCAACGCGAGGAAGACCGAGGCGAACCGGCGGCTCAAGGAGCTGGACCGCCTGAAATCCTCGTTCCTGGCCAACATGTCCCACGAGCTGCGAACTCCCCTCAACGCCATCATCGGCTTCACCGACCTCACCCTGCGCACGGCAGGCGAGGCTCTCGGTGAGCGCGAGAGGCGCAACCTCGAGGTCGTCTCCAAGCAGGCTCGCAACCTCCTCCATCTCATCAACGAGATCCTCGATCTGTCCAAGATCGAGTCGGGTCGGGTGGAGGTGTTCCCCGAGGAGTTCGACCTGAAGAGAATGGTGGCGTCGTGCGTGGCGGCCATGGAGATCCAGGTTCGCGAGAAGGGGATCGTTCTCGAGAGCGAGGTGGCAAAGGATCTCCCCTGCCTCCGGACCGACCGGAGCAAGGTGCGCCAGATCCTGGTGAATCTCCTCTCCAATGCGGTCAAGTTCACCCACGAGGGTTCGGTGCGCATCCTCATCACCGAGTCATCGATCGAGAAGGGAAGCGGCGACGGTGCGCGGGTCCCCGGCGTCGACATCGCGGTGGCCGATACCGGCATCGGCATCGAGGCCGGCGAGCAGGAGGTGATCTTCGAGGAGTTCCGCCAGGTCGATGGCTCGAGCACCCGACGCTATCCCGGCACCGGGCTGGGCCTCTCCATCGCCCGGAAGCTGGCCCAGCTCCTCGGAGGGGATCTGGACGTGAAGAGCGAGGTGCGTCAAGGGAGCGTCTTCACGCTGCGCCTGCCGCTCGTCTACGAGAAGCCGGAGCCATCGGTGGCTCAGGAGAAGAGCCCGTAGCGCACGACGGCGTAGAGCATCTTCGTTCCCGCCATCACCGTGCCCTTGATGGTCCCCGAGATCTTCGACTTGCCCACCCGCCGGCGATAGGGAACGGGGATCTCCATCACCCTCAGCCCCTTCTTGACCGCCTTGATCTGCATCTCGACGTTCCACCCGAAATTGCGATCCCGCATGCAGAGTCGGTCGTAGGCCGTCTTGCGAATGGCTCGAAAGGGACCCATGTCCGTGTAGCGATGGCCGTAGAAGAGCCGGATGAGGAACGTGACGAGGGCGTTTCCGAAACGCACCTGAGGAGGCAGGGCTCCCTTTTCGGCGACGCCGAGGGACCGCGAGCCCAGGACGAAATCGGCGTGGTCGCCCAGGATGGGCTCGAGGAGGTGGGGAAGCATCCCCGGGTCCTCGGCGCCGTCGGCGTCGAGGATGACGATCACGTCGGTATCGCCGGCGCGAGCGATGCCGGTCTGGCACGCGGCTCCGTACCCGCGCTCATTCTCGCGCACGACCTCGGCTCCGCACTCCCGGGCGATCTCGGCGGTACGGTCCGTCGAGCCGTTGTCCACGACGATCCGACGGACGTCCAGGGCGGGGTCGAGGGGAATGGACCGGAGGACGTCTCCGATGGCCTTCTCCTCGTCGAGGGCGGGCATGACGATGGCGATCTTCATTGCTGTCTGGGTACGTCGATCCCCTCCACTCCGTCCTCCACCATCGCCTGGAAGAGGAGGATCGAGGCTTTCTCGCGTCCCGGAACCGACTGGAGGCTGAGGTGGCGGTCGCGCGCATAGGACGGGTCGAGCGCGACCATGCGTGCATATTGCCGGCGCGCCTCCTCGAGATCGCCGCGGTCCACGGCGAGGAGAGCCATGTTCTCGGGGGCGCGCGGGTCCCAGGGAGTGCGGGTGGAAAGAGTCTCCAGCTCGGCCTTTGCCTCGTCCTGCCTCCCCTTGCGGAGAAGCACCAGGGAGAGGCTCAGCCGGATGTCCCGGTCGTCGGGGAAAATCGCGAGGACCTCGCGGAGCTCCGTCACGGCGCGGTCCAGAAGAGCCTCGTCTTTTTCCATGCGCCCGCTGTCGCGCAGGTGGCGGGCGAGCCGCCGCCGGGCATCGAGATCATCGGGAAGGAGGTTGGCAGCTCTCTCGAAGTGCTCCCTGGCTTCGACGAGGAGGTCCCGGCCGCGGGCCTTCTTGACCGGCGACGACAGGTGCTCGACCGCGCGTCCTCGGGCGAAGAGCCCCCGGCAGGTCTCGAGATCGGCGGCGAGCGAGCGCACCGCGAAGGGAGCGGGCAGGAGCGCGAGGGTGGCGAGAAGGGCGGCGAGAAGGGCGGGGGCGACCGGCGACGCCGGGGGAGAGGGAGCAACGAGAAGCCGGGTTCTTGCCCGGGTGCCCAGGGCCATCCCCACGAGGATCGAGGCCACGAGGGCCAGCGCGGGGTTCCGCAGGACGGACTGGAAGAGAGACACCACGGCGATGCCGACGAGAGCTCCCAGGAGGGCCGCGCTGTGCAGGGAGTCCTTCTCCCGGTAGGCCGCTGTGAGGGCGAGCACAAGGAGGGCCAGGCAGGGGAGGAGCAGCAGGAGGCCGCCCTCGACGAGGAGCTCCACGGGTTCGTCGTGGGCGGTGCGCACCTCCCGGTCGTAGCCCGAGAGCCGGGCTTCCTCGCCGCTGCGCACCCGGGGGTGGAGCATCCGGAACTGGCCGGGACCGTGGCCGGTGAGTGGTCTTTCCTTCACGAGCTGGAGGGTGTCGACGAGAATGGCCAGCCGGACCCGGTTGGTGGCGTGGGCCGCGCTGGGGATGGAGGTCACCCTCCGGAAGAGGGTGGAGAGCTCTCCTCCCTCCTCTCGTCGCTCTCCTGCCACGGCGGTCACGGCGAGGACGAGAAGAAGAGCTCCGATGGCCACCGCGAGCCGCGATCGGTCGAGCCTCCCCCGGAGAACCATGAGGGTCGTGAGCAGACCGGCGGTGCTGGCGAGAAAGGCACCCCGGCAGCCCGTGGCCACGAGGTGGAGCAGGAGGAGGGAGGTCAGAAGGGCCGTGGCGAGGATGACGCGCCTCCCGCTCCAGCCCAGAAGGGCGGCGAGGGCGATGGGAATCGCCGGGACCAGGAATGCGCCCGCGGTGTTGGTGTTTCCCACCGCGGACACGGCCTTTCGGGCCTCTCCGCCGGTGATTCCGGGAAAGTCGATTCCCTGCCACTGGAGGACACCGTAGAGGGCAACGAGGGAGGTGGAGACCACGAGGGCCTTCAGCAATCTCCGGCTCGCCTCGCCCGGGGCTGCCGCCACCCGCATCGCTCCGAGGGCGAGGAGGGCGAGAGGGAGGACGTCGAGGCTTCGCCGCAGCGAGACCCCCCGATTGTCGGACACGGTGACGGAGAGAAGGAAATGCAGTCCGACCCACACCAAGAGGAGGAGCATGGCCGCGTCGGGCGGGCGGGGCGCGCGGGGCGCGACGCGTCCGGCGAACAAGCGCGCGGCGAGGACGAGTCCGGTCGCCGCCCCGAGGAGGCGGATCACGGCCCACTTGGAGAGATCATAGTCGGCGACGGGGAGGCCGAGGAGGGCGGCGGGAAGAACGGGGACCCAGGGAATCGTGAGGACGGCGACGAGGAGGATGGCCTCCAGCACGCGGTCTCCCGTCCGCCGCTCGATCCCGCTCACTCGAAGAGCGCCTCCACGAAGCTCGTGGCGGAGAACCTCTCCAGGTCCTCTTGCTTCTCGCCGAGGCCGATGAGCTTGACCGGGGAGCCCACCTCGTCGCGGATCGCGAACACGATGCCTCCCTTGGCCGTGCCGTCGAGCTTGGAGAGGACGATTCCCGTCACCTTCACGGATTCGTTGAAGATGCGGGCCTGGTTGACGGCGTTCTGTCCGGTGGTGGCGTCGAGGACGAGGAGCACCTCGTGGGGGGCGTCGGGGATCTTCTTTTCCATCACCCGGCGAACCTTCTCCAGCTCCTTCATGAGGTTTTCCTTGGTGTGGAGACGGCCCGCGGTGTCGACGATGAGGTAGTCGACTCCCCTGGCCTGGGCGGCAGCGGCGGCGTCGAAGGCGACGGCGGCCGGATCGGCTCCCATCTCGTGCTTGATGAGATCGACCCCGATGCGGCGGCTCCAGGTCTCGAGCTGCTCGATGGCCGCGGCCCGAAACGTGTCGCCGGCGGCGAGCAGCACGCTCTTGCCCTCGCCCTTGAGGAGGTGGGCCAGCTTGGCGATGGTGGTCGTCTTGCCCGATCCGTTGACCCCCACCACGAGGATCACCGTGGGGCCCGAGGCCGCGCAGGCGAGCGGAACGTCCTCTGCCTGGAGGCGGGCCGCGAGCTCGCCCTTGAGGTGCTCGTACAGGCCCGCCGCGTCGTTGAAGGAGCGAGCCTTGTAGGCCTTCTTCACCGAGTCCATGATGGCCAGGGCGGTCGTGGGACCGAGGTCGGCGGTGAGGAGCTTTTCCTCGAGCTCATCGATCAGGTCGTCGTCGAGCTTGCGACCCACCGAGAGGAGGCTCTTGAGCCCGAGGGTGAGCTTTTCTCTCGTCTTCTTGAGGCCCGCCCGCAGGCGTTCCAGGGCCTTGATCACCATGAGGTCGACTCCTTCTCACCCTCTGCCGGACCACCGGTTGCCGACTCACCCTCTTCGGCATCATCACCCACGGCATCATCGCCCACGGCATCAGCGTCCACGGCAGCACCGTCCGCCGGCGCTGCCTCGCTTGCTTCGTCCGGCGGGGGCGCGGGATCGACGTCGAGCTCGCCGCCGAGGTCCTTCCGGATGCGGTCGAGGATGCCGTTCACGAACGCTCCCGAGTTCTGGGTGGAGTAGCGTTTGACGAGCTCGATGGCCTCGTTGATGGCCACCTTGGGGGGGACGTCCCCGCCATGGAGGAGCTCATAGACCCCCATGCGGATGGCATTGCGGTCGATGACCGGCATGCGGTGGATGTCCCAGTTCGTGGCCACCCTCTTGATGTGGGCATCGATCTCGCCGACCCGGCTCGCCACTCCTTCGATGAGCTCCTGGGCGTACGCGCGTGCGTCGGAAGGCTGCTTGGTGCGGTTCAGGAAGGCGTCGAGCCCCGGGAGTGCGTCCTTGCCCACCAGGTCCACCTGGTAGAGGAATCTGAGGGCGAGCTCTCTGGCCTTGCTCCGGCTGCGCACGTGCGAGGTTCCTTCTCTTTGAGGCCGGCCCGCCAGCGGACCGTCCTCGTGAATCACCCGGGCTAGCCGAGCGCGTCCAGCAGGTTCGTCATCTCGAGTGCGCCGAGAGCAGCCTCGAAGCCCTTGTTGCCGGACTTGGTGCCGGCCCTCTCCATCGCCTGATCCACGGAGTCGGTGGTGAGGACGGCGAAGAGGACGGGCAGGTCGAGCTCGCGCGACGTCGCGGCCACGCCCCTGCTCACCACGGAGGCGACGTAGTCGAAGTGGGGGGTGGCGCCCCGGATGACCGCCCCCACGCAGATGATGGCATCGACGTGCCCGGTTCTCGCGAGGCGACGGGCGACGAGGGGGATCTCCATGGCGCCGGGCACGTGGGCGACCAGGATGTCGTCATCCTCGACCCCGTGCCGGCGGAGGCAGTCGATGGCCCCGGCGAGGAGGCGCGACGAGATCGCCTCATTGAAGCGCGAGGCGACGATGCCGAACCTCTTGCCTTTGCCGTCCAGACGACCTTCGAAGACCTTGGCCATGACCCTCCGCTCCTGACCGACCGGCGGCGGGGCCGGTCGGAGAAGCGGGGAGGATAGCACGGGACCCGGGGTCCCGTGACGGTCTTCCGTGAGGAGGCCCGGGTGCCGGATCCGGCATCGCGGGATAGCGCCCCGCCTGCCGGATCGATTCTGGACCCGGCCCCGTCAGTTGCTGATGAGCAGCACTCCGTTGCTGACGCTGATGCCGGCGGGGTCGGTGTCGTCCTCCATGAGGCCCTGGATGAAGAGGGTCCTCGGGAAGCGGGTGCCGAACTTCAGGAAGAAGAGCTCCTCGGGGGCGCCCACCGACGGGAGGTTGGCGTGCCCCAGGATGCGCGGCCAGCCCAGGTTGTTGGCGATGATGACCGGCTGGGGGAAGCCTCCCGTGAGCGGGATCGGGAAGCAGGTGGTCCCGATGGCGAAGGGGAGCTTGGTGGCATTCTCGGCCAGAGGCGCTCCGAAGTGGATGTACATGGCGTAGTGGGCGGTCTCCATGGAGGGCGGGGCCTCCACGGTGCAGGTGACAGGAGTGTCCCGGCTCACCTCGACGACGCGGTCCTCGTTGCCCGGGCTTCCGTTCAGGAAGAGCACGTCGGCAATGGGGCCGGCGTTCTCGTTGACGTTGCCGATGCGGCACTCGATGTCGGGCGGGATGCCGTACTCGAAGCCGTTCTCGAGGAGCGCGCTGCCGTTGGCGTTCTCGAGCGAGACGTTGACGGAGCCCTCACCCGCGGGGGTGATGCCGATGACCTTGGTCGAGCTCACCAGATCCACCTCGAGAAGGGCCGAGCCGCCGAAGAGAACCGTGACCTCGCCCCCCTGGTCGAAGTGGGATCCGGTGAGGGTGACGAGCGTCCCGCCCTCCTCGGGTCCAAAGCGGGGGGAGACCAGGGTCAGCACCGGCGGAAGGAGGTACGTGAAGGCGTCCTCCTTGGTGGTGCTGCCGTAGCCGTTGGTGACCTGCACGTCGACCGTTCCCGTTCCCGCGGGAGTGGTGGCGAGGATCTGGGTGGTGTTGACCACCTCCACGTCGGTGGCCGTCGACTCGCCGAGATGGACGATGAGGCCGCCCTCGGTGTGGAAGCCGGTGCCGGTGAGGGTGATGCGGGTGCCGCCACTCTGGGGTCCCGCAACCGGCGAGACCGAGACCAGGGACGGGGGGGGGATGTACGCAAAGGCGTCGTTGAGACCGTCGCTCCCGGCGTCGGTCTCGACGCTGACGTCGACCACGCCCTCTCCGGGCGGAGCCTCCACGATGATCGATTCTGCGGCGACCTCGAGGATGTCGGCCTCGTCCTCGCCGAAGTACACCGCGATCTCGTGGTGGGGCGAGAAGGACTGGCCGGTGAGGGTCACGTGGGTGCCGCCGAACCAGGGGCCTTCCTCGGGGGAGACGGAGAGCAGGACCGGGGGCGGAGTGTATTCGAACGCGTCCTCGAGCGTCGAGGTGCCGTTGTCGTTCTCCACCTGCACGTCGGCCATCCCCTCACCCTCGGGCGAGCGGGCGGTGATCTTGGTGTTGCTGATCAGGGTGACGTCGGAGGCGAGGTTGCCTCCGAAGCGCACCTTGAGGCCGTCCTCGCCCGTGAGCGCGGACTCGGAGCCGAAGCTGGTTCCGGTCAGCGTCACGAGGGTGCCTCCGCTCTCGGGGCCGAACTCGGGCGAAACCGACACGAGCTGGGGCGGCGGGAGGTAGGAGAAACCGTCCTCCCGCGTGTCCGAGCCCTGGCTGTTGGAGAGGAGAACGTCGACGGTTCCGACTCCGGCGGGGGTGGTGCAGACGATCTTGGTCGCGCTCACCACGTCGAGGCCCGTGGCCGGAGTATCCCCGAAGCTGACCGTGCTGTCTTCGGCGAACCCGAAGCCCGTCACGGTGACCACGGTGCCGCCGGCCTCGGGGCCGTGGTCCGGGTTGAGTGCGGTGATCCGGACATCGATCTCGTCCGAGGGCGGGAAGAACTCGGCACGGTAGCCACCCTCGTTGTCGGGCACGAAGGTCAGCTTGCCGCCCCAGAGGTCGAACGGCCTCTTGATGGAGGTGAACTTCTCGTAGATTCCCTCCTCGATGCCGCCCTCGTACACCACCTCGCCGCTGAAGTCGAGCTCGTGCAAGGCGGGCTCGGAGCCGCCGGGCGAGATGCCAACGATCGAGTCGCGCGAGCGCACGAAGTGATAGTCAAAACAGATCTGACCGCTCCGGTCGAGGGTCACGACGAGCGTATTGGCGGGCGCATTACCGGCCTCGGGGACTCCGAGGTAGGTGATCACCATCTCCTCGAAGCTCTGCTTGACGTAGACGTCCACCGCGTCGCCGGTTCCCCCCGATCCTGGATCCAGGTCGTCGAAGAGACAGGCGATGCGCGGCTCGGGCCCGCCGAAGTCATCCACCGACTCGCTGTAGTCGGTGTCGCCGGCGCCAAAGGTCAGGTATCCGTTGGATCCCACGTTCACCGCCTCGTAGACGGTGTCGTAGAAGGTAAAGGCGAACCCGGAGGTGAAGAGGACCTCCTTGAAGGCGTCGTCACCCAGCAGCAGCGGGGTGGCGCCGGCGGGGGCCGGAGGCGCCTCCTTGTTGATGATGATGTCCACGCCCGTGTGGCTGGAGCCGGGGCTCGCGACCTCGATGACGGTGGCGTCCTTGAGGTCATCGGTGGCATCGTCGCCGGCGTCGTAGAACTCGGGGCGCGGAGCGTAGGGAAGGCCGACCCCGTCTCCGGAGCTGGCGTTTCCGTTGTTCACGTTGGAGAGGCCAATGGTGGTGTTGTAGCGGTTCACGAAGAGCCCGATCTCGTCGGCCCCGTCGAAGAACCGCGCGCCCACCAGGTAGCTGCCCGGAGGAAGCCCGTCGAGGGTGAACGAGCCGGTGGGCCTGCCCAGGATGTCGAAGCGCGACACCGAGAAGACCTCGAGCACCGGCTCCATGGTCACGGCGTCCACCGCGAAGACGCTCACGCCGTCGCCGCCCTGGTTGCCGGGACCGTCGAGGATGACGCGGCCTGCGATGGAGGCGAAGCTGGTGGCGAAGTGGGCCTCGGGATAGACCCGGGAGCTGGCCGCCCGGTCATCGGGGGCAAGGGTTCTCTGGCTCTCCTGGAAGTCGATCGAGGAGAGGACGAACGGGAACATGGTCGGTGCGGGGCCGGCCAGGCTCGAGTGCGAAACGCCGTGGAAGTGGCCGATCTCGTGGGTGGCGATGGCCTGGATGTCGAAGATGGTCGAGCCGCCGACGGGTGAGGTCACCCAGTCGTAACTGTCGGAGTTGAAGCTGATGTCCGCGTCGACGATGGTTCCTGCGGGCAGAATCGTTCCGTCGGGGTAGATCTCCGGATCGAGGTCGGCGTTGCCGTCGAGGTTGAGATCCCGCGTGGTGGGTCCGACCTCCAGTTCGGCGGTCAGGTAGAAGCTGGGGGCGATGGCCAGATAGGGGGCTCCCCCCATGGCATCGGGATCGAGCCAGGTGACGACGTTTTTCCCGTCGAGGGCGACGCCGGCCTTGGTCGTGGTCCCGTGGTAGTCGAAGTCGATGGTCGAGGTGTTGACCGCCGCCCAGGTGAAGAACGCCTGCTCCACGGCATCCTTGACGTCCTCGACGGTGAGCGAGGTCGCGTTGCCGTTGTTGAAGTTGTTGGCAGCACCGTTCTCGTTCAGGAGCCACCTCACCGGGACCGCATGCTCGCTCCACTTGAGCTCGGCGACCTCGGAGAATCCGTTGACGAGACCGTCCAGGTTGCCTCCTCCGCGGACGGGCCGCTGGTGGACGAGGAGGCCGGCCAGTAGGGTTCCGGCGACGGCGGCGACGAGAGATACGGTACGGGACTGGGACATGATCGGTTGCTCCTCGAGATCTCGATCGGGCGGGAGGGCCTGTTTCACGGCGATGCTGGGCGACGTCTCAGCGATCGCGGTCGGGCGCTTGCTTCCGGGTCTGACCCTTGGCAAGGGCGGCCTCGAGATCATTGACTCTCTTGAGGGCCTTCTTCAGGGACAGGACCTTGCCCTGGGGAAGGGTCACTGCGGGCCCGTCGGCCTTTTGCTGGACGGGGAGGACACCGGCCGAGGCGAGATGGAAGCTCCCGTCCTCGTTTTTTCCGAGCAGCGAGAAGATCTTGTCCCCGGGATCCAGCTCCGGAGTTCCGGGCACATGCATGCCGACGGGGAAGGGCTGGGTCACCTCGCCTCCGAGTACCCGGAGGACGACCTCCTGGCCCTGGTCGTCTCCGGTGGCGGAGTCGAGGACCCTCACGCGGTAGCGGGTGATGATCTTCGAGTCTTCCCAGGCGGCGCTCTCGCTCAGGACCTCGCCGTAGATCACCAGATCCACGTGCTGGAGCGAGCGCATCTTCGGGACCTCGGAAGAACGCGAGGTGGCCCGGGCGGGAGGGGCGACGACGAGGGAGAGCAGGAGGGAAAGAACGGGGATACAGATGAGACGTACGTGCTGCATTCGGCGGCTCCTCTTCAACGCCTGCAAATGCCCCCGAACGAGACGCTTCTGGCCGGTCGCGCGGAATGAACGCGGGCCCGAGGCGAAAAAGAATTGTTCTTGACGGGTGCCGGAGATCGCCTGGCGACGTGCGAATCCCGGCAATGGGGGCCGGGAAGAATACCCCATGGTCGGGAGCGGGCAAGCGAAAAGGGGGGCGGGCAGCCGCGTCGTGGGCGGTGGAAGTCGGCCGGGTCGTGGGCGAGGGGCCCGGTTCGACACAGAGTACACAGAGGGAAGAGGAGATCACGGAGGAAGAGGTGCAGCGCCGGCCGCAGCGGCCGCCGCTGCGAACAGGGAGGGTGAGGAGAGGGCCAGGGAGCCCTGCCCGCCTCTTCCCTGACCCCTCTTCCGCGGCTTCCTCCTCTTCCGGAGAGCAGGGTCGTGGGCGAGGGGCTCGTCTTGACACGAAGGACACGATGAGCGCCGGGATAAACCGGCATGGAGTCGCAGATGAGAGAGCTGTACGAGGAAGGGCTAGCGACCCACCTCGGCCCCGAGTCATGCGGGGGCCCTCGCAAGGGTGGTCCCCG
>Ga0214471_10000665_pt1 | contig 28241 bp, 27 predicted proteins | sample RVTome_5_FD_207665 | JGI IMG/M metagenome (GOLD analysis project Ga0214471, IMG submission 207665) | Soil microbial communities from uranium-contaminated site in the Upper Colorado River Basin, Wyoming, United States - RVT142D155 | ecosystem: Environmental > Terrestrial > Soil > Contaminated >... | reverse complement strand
GTATGGGGGCTGGATGAGTTACTGGTACCCGAAGAGGAGGGGGCCACATGTCCTATTATGAAGCCAGAAACTGCTTTAATGAGATTCTGCAGTTACTTCGCCGACCACAGGATCGGGATGAGACCATTATGTGGAATCTGAGTGCTGGTTTAAATCACCTGAATCAAGCCCTGGAAGCTGATCTTGAGAAGATTCAAGGCCTCCTGGGCCAGATCGCTCAGGCCCTACAGTATCGAAGGTAACGCGGGCGCGGAGGGCAGATAATGAGACGAACTGCACATTGCTTCATTTTTCTCGCGATTCTTGTAGGGTCTCCCAGTCTGGCCCGCGCGGAAGACACGACCAGCGTGAAGAAGCTCCTGGAGGATTTGAGAGCGCCGGATTACATGCAGGCATGGGGGGCAGCGGACAAGCTTGCAATATTTTCCCAATACAGAGCGGAGATCGTGCCCGCCCTTATCGAGGCACTCAACCACGAATGGGAACAATGCTCAGGGGATGTACGACAGGTTATCGCCAAGTCCCTGGTGGAATTGGGGGCCAAGGAGGCCGTCTTTCCGTTGCTGCAACTGGTAAGAAGTGGAAAAAGCATCGAGCATGAATGTGTCGAATGCGGAGGCTGCTTCCTTGTCCTCACTCCCGGCGATGCACTTCTTAGCAGAGGGCACGACCCTTTCTCCCCTAGTGATGTTCTATGGGCTGTCCACCAGTTGGCTGATTTCTCTCACTTGAAGACCATGGCCGAAATCGTATCTGAAGGAAAATGGAAGGAACAACTCATCACGACTATCGGTAAGGTGGGTCATCCGAGGTACGCCTACTTCATAGGCGGCTACAAGGACGATAAGGCGGTCGGGGTGAGAATAGCGGTTGCCCATGGCTTGGGATTAATCACAAACGATGATTTCACTCTCCCTGTGTTGATCCAACTGCTCAGCAGAAGCAATGAGGACTTTTTTGTGAGATGGGAAGCATCTAACGCGCTAGTGACGATGGGAAAGAGGGGGGATGCTCAGGCCGTACGGAAGCGTCTGGGGGACCTTCTGAGGGATCGCGAAAAGCTGACCGTCCTCTTGACTGCCAGAGCTTTGGCGATCCTGGGCGAGGAAAAAGGATCGCTGAAGCTCCGCGAGATGGCCATGGACGGGGATCCGAAGATCCGTATGGAAACGGTCATGTATCTCGGGGAAGTTACCGACGTTGGCTCGAAAGACATTCTGATAAAGAGCGTGAAGGACGACAATCTCGCCGTCCGGGCTTGCGCCATGTATGCGCTCGGACGGATCGGCGATGCATCGATGATTGCGACCCTCCGGAAGGCATTCGAGGGCTCAACGGACTACATGGCCACGTTGGAAAAACAGCTGAAAGCGAGTTCTAGCGAGGAAGCTGTGAAGCAAAAATACGGCGTAGGAGTTTTCGACCTGAGGCAAACCCTGCAAGAAGCAATCGACACCATCCAGAAAAAAGGCGGGAAGGATTAAGCCTCTCACCCTAGATCACGTCGAGGAGGCGGGCCTGGGTGGCCTGGAGGAGGTCGGCAACTTTGAGCCGCAGCATGACGTCGTCGGCGCCGCCGCCGGCGTAGATTTCTTCCAGATCCATGACCCCGCGATCGATCAGGACCGGCACGGGCTGGCGATGAGCGAACGGCGGGGTGCCGCCCACCGGAAAGCCGGTGATCGCCTCGACTTCGTCCTTTCTGGCAAGGCGCGCCTCACGGGCCCCGAGCGCCTGCAGGAGCTTCGACGTATCCACGCGGGCGGTGCCCCGGACGATGACGAGATGCGGAGAGCCGTCCACGAGGAAGAGCAGCGACTTGACCACCTGCTCGGGCTTCACCCCGAGGGCGACCGCGGCCTTCTCCACCGTGGGGGTCGGCTCGCCCGGCCGGATCAGCTCGCCGGGCACCCCCCGCTCAAACATCCACGCCCGTACCCGCTCTGTTCCGTCGCGCTGGTTCATAGTTGAGGGTTCAGGGTTCATGGCTCGTCGCACACAGATCACTGTCAATAGTCAATGGTCAATAGTCATTGGTTCGTCGTGGACCGTCCACGATTGACAATTAACTATTGACGATTTACGGCCGACGGACTTCGGCGAGCTCCCTTCGGGTCTGAACCTCAGCGTCGAAGACAGTCGAGCCGTCGTCGGCACGTTCAGAGGGCAGGAAACTGCTGGAGGAAGCGGAGGTCGTTCTCGAAGAAGAGGCGGATGTCGTCGATCCCGTAGCGCAGCATCGCGATCCGCTCCACCCCCATCCCGAAGGCAAAGCCCGTGATCTCCGGATCGTAGCCGACCGCGCGGAAGACCTCCGGATCCACCATCCCGGCGCCCAGGATCTCGAGGTAGCCGGTCCCCTTGCAGACACGGCACCCCACGCCCTGACACATCACGCACCCGATGTCCACCTCGGCGCTCGGCTCGGTGAAGGGGAAGAAGCTCGGCCGGAAGCGGACGCGGGTCCCGGAGCCGAAGAACTGGGTCACGAAGACCGTGAGGGTCCCCTTGAGATCGGCAAAGCTTACGCCCTGCTCCACGAGGAGCCCTTCCACCTGATGGAACATCGGGGAATGGGTCGGATCGGCGTCGCGCCGGTAGACCCGACCGGGCGCCACGATCCGGACCGGAGGCGGCTGCGTCTCCATCACGTGGATCTGCACCGGGGACGTGTGCGTCCGCAGGAGAACATCGTCCGTGACGTAGAAGGTGTCCTGCATGTCCCGCGCCGGATGGTCCTTCGGGATGTTCAGGGCCTCGAAGTTATAGTAGTCGAGCTCGACCTCGGGGCCTTCGGCGACTGCAAAGCCGAGGTGCTGGAAGACCTCGATGATCTCATACTGGATGGCGGTCAGGGGATGCAGGCTTCCCCGCGGCACCGGCCGGCCCGGTAACGTGATGTCGATCCCCTCGCGAACGGCGAGCGCCTCGCGCACCGCCACGCGGAGCCCTTGCTCCCGCCCCTCGAGGGCCGCCTCGATCTTCGCCTTCAGCACGTTCGCCTGCTGCCCCACTTCGCGCCGCACGTCGGGCGCAAGCGCGCCGAGCCCGCGCAGGATCGTCGTGAGCTCCCCCTTGCGCCCGAGCACGCGGATGCGGATCTGCTCGAGGGCCTCAGGGTCGGCCGCTTGCGCGATCGCCGGAAAGGCCCACGCCTCGAGCGCCTGCAGCTGTTCGCTGACCCCTGTGATTTCGCTCATCGCTCGTCCCGATACACAAAAGCCCCGACCACACTCGGGGCCTCCCCTCGCCTCCCAACGGAAGCATATTTTCGGAGGGCGGGATGCGCCGATGGACCCCTACGCATACGGGTCCTGTCGGCGGCGTGCCCGTCCGTCCTCGGAGAACTCACGCACCAATCAATCATTAGATGGGGGACCGGCTGGCGGTGGCGCATTTCTCCTCCGGGCGGGCGGGCACTGGCCGCCGCCACCCGTTGGCCGGGGTCCCGTTCCGGCAACAGCGCCTGCAGGCCCCGAGCGACATGGGCGGGAGTCCGAAGGCCTTCGGACCGCGCAGGGTCGCCGCGAGAGGCATCCGTGGCCTGGGGCCGAGGGAGGGCCGGATCCGCGAGGAAGGCGGAATCTGGTTTGCGTCCGGCCAGGGGGTCCCTCCCACCGGAACGAAGTGCAGGTGGGGGATGGCCGTCCTGTTGCCTTGCCGGGGAGGATTGCGCGGAACACCCAATCATACGCACCATCGACCAAGTGGAATATTCCGCCGACGAGCGGAACGGCCCTTCCTCGGCCCAGAGACTCCGGGGCCCGGAGTGTGGGGCCAAGGGTGCTGGTGCCACAGAATCTGAAGCCCGCAGAATGGTCTTCCGACAGGACCCGCCCGATCCTGTGTGGACGCCCATGACAGGACCCGCTGGCAGGTATTTTTCACTGCGGTCAGACGCCCGCCGCCGCCTTGGCCACGGCCGCTAACTGGCCGAAGGCGGCCGCATCCTTCACGGCGATATCGGCCAGCACCTTGCGGTCGAGGACCACGCCACCCTTTCGCAGCCCGCCGATCAACTTGCTGTACGACAGACCGTGCAGGCGTGCCGCCGCGCCGATCCGGTTCACCCACAACCGGCGGAACTCCCGCTTGCGCACCCGGCGATCGCGGAAGGCGTACTTGAGCGACCGGTCCACCGCCTCCTGGGCGATGCGAAAGTTGGACTTGCGCTTCCCCCAGAATCCTTCCGCCTGTTTGAGGACCCGGTTCCGCCGACGCCGGGTGACGTATCCGCCCTTCACCCTCGCCATCGTCCCCTCTCCTTTTCCCGCTGGAGCGCCGACCTTACAGGTACGGGATCAGCCGGCGGACCCGCTTGACGTTCGTCGCATGTATGAGATCACCGCGTCGAAGCCGCCGACGACGCTCCCCCCCCTTGCCGGTCAGCAGGTGGCTCTTGCCGGCTCTCCGCCGCCGGACCTTGCCCGTCCCTGTTACCTTGAGGCGCTTCGCCGCACCCCGGTGCGTCTTGAGCTTGGGCATGTCTCTCCTTGACTGGCCGCCGACGGTTCGGCCCGCTCACCGCAAGCCGACGACCGATGACCGCCTGGCTATGGTTTGTCCTTGTCCTTCGCCGTGTCCTTGACAGCAGCCGGCTCCGGGCTTGGCTTGGCTGACGCCGGCTTCAGATCCGGCCTCGGACCCATGACCATGGTCATGTTACGCCCCTCGAGCCGCGGAGGCTGTTCCACCTGCCCGAGGTCCTTCAGGGCCTCCGACAGCCGGTCCAAGTGCCGCTTGCCGAGCTCGGTGTGGACCATTTCCCGGCCCCGGAACATCATGGTGACCTTGACCTTGTGCCCGGCCCGGAGGAACCGGTCCACGTGCCGCGCCTTGAACTGGAAATCGTGCTCGTCGGTCTTGGGGCGCAGCTTGATCTCCTTGAGCTGAACGATCGTCTGCTTCTTCTTCGCCTCCCGCGCCTTCTTCGCCTGCTCGTACCGAAACTTGCCGTAGTCCAAGATCCGGCAGACCGGCGGCTTGGCCAGCGGGGCGACTTCAACGAGATCCAACCCCAAGCTCCGGGCCTTCGCCAGGGCCTCCTCCGGCGTCAGAATCCCCAGCTGGACCCCGTCGGCGTCGATCACCCGGATCTCCCGGACTCGGATTCGTTCGTTGATTCTCAGTCCTCTTTCGATCCCGACTCACCTCCTCACAGTGCGGGTCCAGTCACGGGGGGATGGAGCGCCTCACGAACCTCCTCGAGGAGTGTCTCGAGCGGCATGGCCCCCCGATCGCGACGACCCCGCTCTCGGACGGAGACCAACCCGGCCTCCATTTCCCGGTCCCCCACCACGAGGAGGACCGGCACCTTGGCCACCTCCCCCTCGCGGATCCGGAACCCCACCTTTTCGTTCCGACCATCGACCGTGACGCGCACCCCGGCCGCGGCCAGGCGCTTGGCCACCTGCTCTGCATACGGCGCGTGCCGCTCGGCGACCGGCAGGACTGTCGCCTGCACCGGAGCCAGCCAAAGGGGAAAGGCCCCCCCGTAGTGCTCGATCAGGATGCCGAAGAACCGCTCGAGCGAGCCGAGGAGGGCCCGGTGCACCATCAGGGGCCGATGCGTTTTGCCGTCCTCGCCCACGTAGCCCAGGTCGAACCGTTCCGGCATGTTGAAGTCGACCTGGATCGTGGCGCACTGCCACCGGCGCCCCAGGACGTCGACGAGAGAGACGTCGATCTTCGGACCGTAAAAGGCCGCTTCCCCCGTGACCCGGTCGAACGCCATCCCGCTCTTCTCGAGCACCGCCGCGAGCGCCGCCTCCACCCGCTGCCAGTCGGCCGGGCTCCCCGCGTACTTGTCCATGTGCTTCGGATCGCTCACCGACAGGACCAGGTGATACTCGCTGAATCCGAAGGCGCCCAGCATGCCGAGGGCAAGTTCCAGCACGTCGGCCACCTCGCCCTCGAGCTGCTCGGGCCGGCAGAAGATGTGCGCGTCATCCTGCGTGAAGCCCCGGACCCGGAGCAGCCCGTGCAGCACCCCCGACCGCTCGTAGCGGTAGACGGTCCCGAGTTCCCCCAGGCGCAGCGGCAGATCCCGGTAGCTCCGGGTCTGCGACCGGTACAGCAGGATATGAAAGGGGCAGTTCATCGGTTTAACCAGATAGTCCTGCCCCTCGACCTCGATCCCCGAGAACATGTTCTCGCGATACCACTGCAGGTGCCCGCTCACGTTCCAGAGATGCGCCCGGGCCACATGCGGGGTGTAGACGAGCTGGTAGCCCTGCCGGCGGTGCTCCCGGCGCCAGAAGGTCTCGATCACCTCCCGGATGACCGCCCCCTTCGGATGCCACAGCACGAGGCCCGGGCCGATCTCCTCCTCGATGCTGAACAGTCCAAGCTCCCGGCCCAGGCGCCGGTGATCGCGCCGCTTCGCCTCTTCCAGCCGGGTGAGGTGTTGTTCGAGCGCCTCGGGCGTCGCAAAGGCGGTCCCGTAGATCCGGGTGAGCATGGGGTTCTGTTCCTTCCCCCGCCAGTAGGCGCCCGCCAGGTGCGTCAACTTGAAAGCCGTAAGATACGAGGTGTCGGGGACATGGGGTCCCCGACAGAGGTCGAGGAACGCGCCGGTCTCGTAGAAACTCACCATGCCACCCGGCTCGGCCTCTTCCTGCAGCTCCTCCACCGGCTCCGGCCGGGACGTGCCGGTGCGGCGGATCGTCTCGAGAATCTCCACCTTGTAGGTCTGTCCCTTCTCCTTCATCTGCCTCAGCGCCTCCTCCACCGGCATCTCGAGCCGACGAAACGGCAGCCGCTCGGCCTGCAGTGTCCGCATCGTGGCCTCGATCACCGGGAGGTCCTCGGGCGTCAGGGGCCGCGGGAGGTCGATATCGTAGTAAAAGCCGTCTTCCACCGGGGGCCCGATGGCGAACTTGGCCCCGGGAAAGAGCTTCTGCACCGCCGCGGCCATGAGGTGCGCGGTGCTGTGGCGGAGGATCGTCAGCCCGTCCGGAGAGTCGACGAGGACGAGCTCGACCCGCGCTCCGGCGGGCGGGACCGCGGAGAGATCCACGATCTTCCCCTCGAGCCGCGCCGCCAGCACTCGTCCCGCCAGATCCCCATCGACCGTCCGAAGGAGTGCCGCGAGAGGACGCCCCCCCTCAAGGCGCGCGACCCGCCCGCCGGGGAGGATCACTTCCACCTGTCCCATCGCGTTTCTTCCCCCGATGCAATAAAAAAGGCATCACGGAGCCCTCCGTGATACCTCTCTCGACATCATCCACAATGGACGCATGACGGCGGGGATGGTAGGCACGGGCGGTCTTGAACCGCCGACCTCTTGCGTGTCAAGCAAGCGCTCTCCCCCTGAGCTACGTGCCTGCCGCGGTTCACCGCTGACGCCTGATGGTCGCCGACACGTGGGTGGTGCACCTCCGCACTCTTCAGTCTTGCCGCTATCGGTGAACCCTCCACAGGACCCGGATGGTGCCGAGGGCGGGACTCGAACCCGCACGGACCTAAGGCCCGAGGGATTTTAAGTCCCTTGCGTCTGCCATTCCGCCACCTCGGCCTTATACCATGATCCTTGGAGGCGGCGCCGGGACTCGAACCCGGGAATAAAGGTTTTGCAGACCTCTGCCTTAGCCACTTGGCTACGCCGCCCCAGAGCTTCCATGGAGCGGGAAACGGGATTTGAACCCGCGACCCTCGCCTTGGCAAGGCGATGCTCTACCACTGAGCTATTCCCGCCTGAAGGAGCATCACAAGACAAAAAGGGCCTGGAATCCAGGCGATTCATACAATACCGTCGGCCCCCCCGTAGAGTCAAGCCCTTTCTCGGCTTTTGGGCCCTATCTCCGCGCCCGGATCGGCACCGGCCGGGGCGGATACCGGCATCGCCGCCATGGGGGCTCGCCGGACGGCCCCCCCGAAGCCTGTCACCCGAGGCCGATGGCCGCCAGCACCGCGTCGAGAGTCGCCGCAATGGGCCGAAGCTGGGGTGCAAAGGTGAGCGCCGTCTCCGGGTCCTTCAGGCCATGGCCGGTGAGGACACAGACGACGCGGGCGCCAGGGGGGAGCTTCCCCGCCCGGGAGGCCTTCACGAGACCGGCAACCGCGGCCGCCGAGGCCGGCTCGCAATAAATTCCTTCGAGCAGAGCGACCTGCCGGTAGGCTTCCAAGATCTCGGCGTCCGTCACCATCCCCACCTCGCCGCGGGACTCCTCGATCGCCGTGAGCGCCATCTTCCAGTTGGCCGGATTGCCGATCCGGATGGCCGATGCCACCGTCTCCGGACGTCTCACCACCTCGCCCCGGACCAAGGGGGCGGCCCCCTCCGCCTGCCACCCGAGCAGCCGGGGGAGCGTACCGATCACCCCGGCCTCGCGGTACTCGCGAAATCCCTTCCAGTAGGCGCTGATGTTCCCCGCATTGCCCACCGGCAGGCAGACGACGTCCGGGGCCTCGCCGAGCTGCTCACACACTTCAAAGGCGGCCGTCTTCTGGCCCTCGAGGCGAAACGGATTGACCGAATTCACCAACGCCACGGGAAACCGGGCCGCCACGCTCCTCACAATCTCGAGGGCGTCGTCGAAGTTGCCCTCCAGCTGGACCACCGTCGCCCCGTGCATGATGGCCTGAGACAGCTTCCCCAGGGCGACGGACCCCTTGGGAACCACCACGATGGCGCGACACCCGGCACGGGCGGCATAGGCGGCGGTGGAAGCGGAGGTGTTCCCGGTCGAGGCACAGATGACGGCGGTGCCCCCCGCCTCCACGGCCTTGCTGAGCGCAAGCGCCATGCCCCGGTCTTTGAAGGAGCCGGTGGGATTGAGCCCCTCGTACTTCAGGAAGACTTCTCCCCGGAGACCGAGGGCCTGCGCGAGACGCTCCGCCCGGATCAGGGGCGTATTTCCCTCGTGCAGGGTGATCACGGGTGTCCGGTCCGTCACCGGTAAGAATTTCCGATAGTGATGGATAACGCCGCGCCACATGGAAGACACCGTGCACTGTTCAAGGTTCAAAGTCCAAAACCAGGGACAGCATTCGCGTTCCAACGTTGAACGTTGGACGTCGCACGTCGAACGCCGTTAGGGTTCTTCGACCCGAATGCAGACCGTCTTTTCGCCCACCACATCGAGGGCGTCGATGGCCGCGAGGGCCTTGCGCATCGCTCCCTCCACGGCCTCGTGTGTCATCATGACCACCGGGACGCTCGCCCGGGCGTGCCGCCCCTTCTGGATCACCGACGCGATGGAGATGTCGTGATCGCCCAGGATGCCCGAAACCTTCGAGAGGACCCCCGGCTTATCCACCGCCATGACCCGGAGGTAGTAGTAGGTGCGGACCGCCTCCATCGCCTTGAGGCGCAGGCCCTCGCCCGCGATCCCGGAGATGTGGGACGGCCGCGACGGCCGCTGATACAGGATGTTCTGGGCGATCTCGATCACATCGCTCACCACGGCGCTCGCCGTCGGCATCTGCCCGGCCCCCTGGCCGTAGAACATCAGCGAGCCGGTGGCGTTCCCCACGATGTAGACGGCGTTAAAAACCCCGCCCACCGACGCGACGAGATGCTCCTCGGGAACGAGGGTGGGATGGACGCGCACCTCGACCTCCCCGTCCGTCTCCTTGGCGATGGCCAAAAGCTTCACCCGGTATCCCAACGCTTTCGCGTACTGGATGTCCGCGGGATCGATCCCGCGGATCCCCTCGATGTAGATCGCATTGAAATCCACGAAGCCCCCGTACGCGATGGAGGCGAGGATCTGGAGCTTGTGCGCCGAATCGATGCCGTCGATGTCCAGGGAGGGATCCGCCTCGGCGTAGCCCTTCTCCTGCGCTTCCTTCAGGACCTCGCTGAACGGGGCCCCCATCTCCGTCATCTTGGTGAGGATGTAGTTGCAGGTCCCGTTCACGATCCCCTCAATGGACCGGATCCGGTTCGCCACCAGTCCCTCCCGGACGGCCCGGACGATGGGAATCCCGCCGCACACGCTGGCCTCGAATCCCAGATCGACGCGCTTCTCCGCGGCCGCCTTGAAGAGCTCGAGGCCGTGCGTGGCGAGGAGCGCTTTGTTGGCCGTGACCAAGTGCTTCCCATTCCGGAGCGCGGCCAGGCTGACGTCCCGCGCCGCCTTGGTGCCGCCGATGAGCTCGATGACAATGTCGATGGCCGGGTCCTCGGTGACCTCACGGGCATCCGTGGTCAGGACCTTGGGATCCACCTCCACGTCGCGCGGCCGCGTGAGGTCGATGTCCGCGATCCGTTTGAGGCGCAGCCGCGCCGCCAGGCGCCGCTCGAGGAGGGGCGCCTGCTCCTTCAGGATCTTGACGACGCCCGTCCCGACCGTGCCGAATCCGACGAGACCGACGTTGATCGTCTTCATGGCTCTCCCCGTTCACCTGTGGCGAAAAAAGGCGGAAAGGGATCCGCGCCAGGCCTGATCCAGTACCGCCAGGGACAGATCGATGTGATACGTCCGCCCCCGGCAGACGAACCGGGAGCCGCCCGTGCGTCCGAGGGCGGTGACCGGGACCCCGTGGCGGTCGGCGATCGCCTGGAGCCTGCCCAGGTCGGCCTCTCGCAGTGACACGACGATCCGGGACTGCGTCTCGCCGAAGAGAAGCGCATCGGGCCGGAGCATCCCCGGAACGCTCACCTCGACACCGATGGGCCGGTCCGGATCGGTGATGCAGCCCTCGGCTAACGCCACGGCCAGTCCCCCCTCGGAGCAGTCGTGCGCGGATCGCACCACGCCAGCGCGAATCGCCTCGAGACAGCACCGCTGGATGCGCCGCTCCGTCTCGAGATCCACCGTGGGTGGCCGGCCCTGGATCATCCCGTGGCAGACCTGCAGGTATTCGCTCCCCCCCAGGTCCTCCCGGCTCTCCCCCAGCAGCACCACGAGATCTTCCGCCGCCTTCCAGGCCGGGGTCGTGGCGTGGGAGATGTGACCGAGGACCCCCAGCATCCCCACAATCGGGGTGGGGAAGATGGCCTTCCCCGTCGTCTCGTTGTAGAAGCTGACATTACCTCCGGTGACCGGCGTCTGCAAGGCCTGGCAGGCGGCAGCCATCCCGCGGACCGCCTCGGTGAACTGCCACATGATCTCGGGGCGCGTCGGATCGCCGAAGTTGAGACAGTTCGTGACCGCCACAGGCTCGGCGCCGCTCACCACCACGTTCCGGGCCGCCTCCGCCACGGCGATCACCCCCCCGATGAAGGGGTCGAGAAACGTGTACCGCCCGTTCCCGTCCATGGCGAGGGCGATCCCCCCTTCGGCCCCCTTGAGGCGCAGCACCACCGCATCGGCCCCAGGGCCGACGACGGTATTCACGAAGAGCATGTGGTCGTACTGTTCCCAGACCGTCGCCTTGCAGGCGATGGAGGGGGAGGCCAGGAGCCGGCACAGCGCGGCTCCGTAGTCGCGCGGGAGCGGAATCGCATCGAGGTCGAGACGCTGCACCTCATCCTGCCACGCGGGGCGAACGGTCGGGCGCCGGTACACCGGGGCCTCGGCCACGAGTCCCTTCACCGGGATCTCGGCGACGATCCGACTGCCGTCCCGCACCCGCATCAGGCCGTCACCGGTCACCCGGCCCACGACCACCGCATCGAGATCGTAGCGGGCGAAGATGCCCCGCACGACCTCCTCGGTCCCGCGCCGCGCCACCAGCAGCATCCGCTCCTGGGACTCCGACAACATCACCTCGTAGGGGGTCATCCCCTCTTCCCGCCGCGGAACGAGCCGGACGTCGACCTCCACGCCCGTCCCCCCGCGGCTCGCCATCTCGCAACTCGAACAGGTGAGCCCGGCCGCCCCCATGTCCTGAATCCCGACCAGCGCATCCGTCCGCATGAGCTCCAGACACGCCTCGATCAACAGCTTCTCCCGGAATGGATCCCCCACCTGGACCGTCGGGCGGCGCTCCTCGCTCTTCTCGTCGAAGGTCTCGGAAGCCATGGTGGCGCCGTGAATCCCGTCGCGGCCGGTCTTGGCGCCCACGTAGAAGACCGGGTTGCCGATGCCGCCCGCGCGGCCGAAGAACAGCTTGTCGGCCTGCGCCATTCCGAGACACAGGACGTTCACCAGCGGATTGTGACTGTAACAGTCGGCGAAGAGGACTTCGCCCCCGACGGTCGGAACCCCCACGGCATTGCCGTATCCCGAGATCCCCCCCACCACTCCCCCCATGAGATACCGGTTCCGGGCCTCGTGGAGCGGCCCGAAGCGGAGGGAATCGAGCAGCGCGATGGGGCGCGCCCCCATCGTGAAGATGTCCCGGATGATCCCCCCGACGCCGGTCGCGGCTCCCTGGTAGGGCTCGATGTAGGAGGGATGATTATGGCTCTCCACCTTGAAGACCGCGGCCAGGCCGTCCCCGAGGTCCACCACACCGGCGTTCTCTCCCGGCCCCTGCAGGATCCGGGGTCCGGACGTGGGGAAGGTCTGCAGGTGCACCTTCGAGCTCTTGTAGCTGCAGTGCTCCGACCACATGACCGAGAAGATCCCGAGCTCCGTATAGGTGGGTGCGCGCCCCAGGATGGCGACCACGCGGTCGTACTCCTCGCGCGTCAGGCTGTGCGCGGCAATGAGTGCGTCGGTGACGGCCGGCTCGACCATGGCGTTCACCGAGGGGTGGCAGATGCGGTGCGGGCGGAGCGCAGGACCGATGCAAACAACAGGCGGCCGTCGGCGGAGCCGAGGAGGGCCTCGGCGGCCCGCTCGGGATGCGGCATCAGGCCGAGGACGTTGCGCCCTTCGTTACAGATGCCGGCGATGTTCTGGAGCGACCCGTTGGGATTCGCCGCTTCGGTCGGCTCTCCACCCGCCGTGACGTAGCGGAAGACCACCTGGTCGTTCGCGGTGAGGCGGGCGATCGTCGCCTCGTCGGCGTAATACCGCCCCTCGTTGTGATTGATGGGGATCCGCAGGACCTGGCCACGGGTGCAGGCGTTCGTAAAGGGGGTAGCGGCGGTCTCCACCCGGATATGCACCTGGCGGCAGAGAAAGTGCATCGTCGTGTTCCGGAGCAGCGCGCCCGGCAGCAGCCCCGCTTCACACAGGACCTGAAATCCGTTGCAAATCCCCAGCACCAGGCCGCCGCGCCGGGCGTGTCGCTCGACCGCCGCCATGACCGGCGAGAAGCGGGCGATGGCGCCCGTCCGGAGGTAGTCCCCGTGGGCGAAGCCCCCCGGCAGGATGAGGCAGTCATAGTCGCCGAGGGCCGTCTCCTTATGCCACACGAGCTCCGCCTGCTGCCCCAGGACGTTCTCCAGGACCCACCGGCAGTCCAGCTCGCAGTTCGACCCGGGAAAGACGATGATCCCGAACCGCATCTAGCCTTCCTCCACCTCGAACCGGTACTCCTCGATCACCGGGTTCGCCAGGAGCTTCTTGCACATCTCTTCCACGCGCTGCCTCGCTTCGTCGCGCGGGACGTCGTTCAGGCAAATGACCATGAACTTGCCGATCCGCACATCCCTGACCTCGCCAAACCCCAGCGTCTCCAGCGCGCTCCGGACGGTCTCCCCCTGCGGATCCAGCACCCCCTTCTTCAGCGTCACATACACCTTCGCCCGCATTACCACATCCCTCGGGCCTTCAGCGTGAGCGGCGAGGGGAGGGTCTGCCGCAGAGAAAGGTCAAACCCGCGCCCCAACCACACACTGTACAAACTCGAGACATGTCCGCTCACCGACCATAGTACCTTGCGCCGAAAAACCATTCGATCGCATTTCCGACACACATCGCGATGCGGCAGGCTGCCGAACGGGCAACCGACATAAGCTGTTTGACCGACGATGCGGCAGGGCCTCCCCGAGCCGCCCTCCGTTGCGCCGACGACGCGGAGGCCTTTCCCCGAGCCGCGCTCCCCTCATCCGCAAATCCGCCGGTCCACCTCCTGGTACGCCTCCTCCACCCCGCCCAGATCCTGTCGGAACCGATCCTTGTCCATCTTCTCCAGCGTCTGCTTGTCCCAGAGGCGGCAGCCGTCCGGGGTGATCTCGTCCCCGAGGAGCAGCCGTCCGCGGTGCCGCCCGAACTCGAGCTTGAAGTCGACGAGGATGAGACCCCGCGCATCGAGATACTCCCGGAGCAGCGCGTTCACGAGCAGCGCGCGCGTGCGGATCGCCCGGACCTCCCGGGGGCTGGCCAAGCCGAGCAGCCGGACATGATCCTCGTTGATCATCGGGTCTCCCAGGGCATCATCCTTGTAGAAGAACTCGAGGACCGGCTCCGGCAGGGGCTTGCCCTCCTCGATTCCGAGCCGCTTGGCGAGCGAGCCGGCGCTGATGTTGCGGACCACCACCTCGATCTTGATGATCTCGAGCCGCTTCACGAGCATCTCGCGCTCGCTGAGCTGCCGGACGAAGTGGGTCCGGATGCCCTGCTGTTCTAGATAGGCGAAGAGGACCGAGGAGATGCGGGTGTTGTGGACCCCCTTCTGCGCGATGACCCCCCGCTTCTGCGCGTTGAAGGCCGTCGCCTCATCCTTGAAGTACTGGATCAGGAGGTCGGGATCATCCGTCTCGTAGAGAATCTTGGCCTTGCCCTCGTACAGTTTCGTCCGCCGCTCCATGCTCCCCCCTAGAGTCCCACCCGCGCGAAGATCGTGTCCACATGCTCGAGGTACGGCTTCAGATCGAAGCAGGCGGCAATCGCCTCCGGCGAGAGGTAGCGCAGCACCTGCGGGTCCCGCAACAGACAATCGCGGAAATGCTCTCCCTTCTCCCAGGCCGCGGTGGCGTTCCGCTGCACGAGGTCATGGGCGACCTCCCGCGGCGCGCCCTTCTCCGTCAAGACCAAGAGCACCCGTTGAGAGAAGAGCAGACCCTGCGTGAGATGCAGGTTGCGCTCCATCCGGTCCGGGGCAACCTCCAGGCCCTCCAGCACCTCCCGCATCTTGGTGAACAGGTAATCGAGGAGGATGGTGGAGTCGGGCATGATCACGCGCTCGACCGAGGAGTGGCTGATGTCCCGCTCGTGCCACAACGGCACGTTCTCGAGAGCCGCAAGGGCGTTGGCCCGCAGGATCCGGCAGAGGCCGGCGATCTGCTCGCACGTGACCGGGTTGCGCTTGTGCGGCATCGAGGACGAGCCCCTCTGCCCCTCGGCAAAGGGTTCGGCCGCCTCCGCGACCTCCGTGCGCTGCAGGTGGCGGATCTCGGTGGCGATGGTCTCCAGCGCGCCGCCCACGAGGGCCAGCGTCACGAGGAACTGGGCGTGCCGGTCGCGGGGGATGATCTGGCTCGACACCGGCTCCGGCGCGAGCCCGAGCTTCTCGCAGACGTACGCCTCGATGGCGGGCGGGAGATGGGCGTAGGTCCCGACCGCCCCCGAGAGCTTGCCGAAGGCGACGGCGGCCTGGGCCTGCTCCAGCCGCTCACGGTTACGGAGCATCTCGCTGTACCAGCGGGCGACCTTGAGCCCGAAGGTCACCGGTTCGGCGTGCACCCCGTGGGTGCGACCCACCGTCACCGTGTGCTTGTGGGTTCTCGCGAGGGTCCTGAGGGTCCCGAGCAGCGCGTCGCAGTCCTCCAGGAGGATCTCGGCCGCCTCCCGGAGCTGAAACGCCAAGGCCGTATCCATGACATCGGAAGAGGTCAAACCCAGGTGGATGTGCCGGGCAGGCTCCCCGACCCGCTCGGCGACCGCGTTCAGGAACGCGACCACCTCATGGCGGGTCGTCTGCTCGAGCTCCTGGATGCGACGGACATCGAAGGCGGCCCTGGTCTTGATGGCCTGCAAGTCGTCGGCAGGAATCTTGCCCAGCTGCGCCCAGGCCTCACAGGCCAGGATCTCGATCCGGAGCCACACCTGGAACCGGTGCTCGAGCTCCCAGATCGCGGCCATCCGGGGGAGGGTATAGCGAGGAATCATCGCGAGATCCCCTTCCTGCGAGGTCGCATCCCGCGGAGGTGTCCGCTCGAGGGTGGCAATGGAAACCGTTCAGGGCATCAGACCGATGGAGCGGGTTGCTCGATGCGACCGATGGAGGCCAAGGTGCATGCCCCGCCATCGAACAGGGATTGGGTGAGCTGCTGGAGGCGCTCCGGCGTCACTTCCTCGATCCCCTGAATGATTTCCTCCAACCCGAAGCAGCGGGTGAACGTCATGTACATCTTGGCGAGCCGCGTCATCCGGCTGCTGGTGCCCTCGAGACCGAGGAGGAGGTTCCCTTTGAGCTGCTCCTTGGCGCGTCGGAATTCGGCGGCCCCGACCAACTCATCCCGCACCCTGCGGAGCTCGGCCCGGATGAGGTCGACCACCTCCTGGTAGTGGTCGCTACTCGTGCCCGCATACACCACGAGGAGACCGCCGTCGCGGTACGACGCGCCGTAGGAGTATATTGAATAGACGAGCCCTCGCTTCTCGCGGATCTCCTGGAAGAGACGGGAGCTCATCCCGCCCCCGAGGATCGTATTGAGGATCGAGAGGGTGTAGCGGTCGCGGTGCGCGTTGGCGAGGCCGTTGGACCCGAGACACAGGTGGACCTGGCTGAGATCCCGTTCTTCGTTCACCACCGTGAACCGCGAGACCGGGGGCGCGGTGACGCCGACCCGCGCCTGTCCTCCCCACCCCCCGAACGCGGCCGTGAGGAGATTCACCAGGACCTCGTGCTCCAGGTCCCCGGCGGCAGAGATGATCACCCGGTCGGGCCGGTAGTGGCGCCCCATGTACTTCACGATCTCATCGCGGCCGATCTGCTCCAACGTCTCGCGCCGGCCCAGGATCGGACGACCGAGGGGATGATCCGCCCAGATGGTCTGGGCGAAGAGGTCGTGGACCTGATCATCGGGCGTGTCCTCGATCATCTTGATCTCCTGGCGGACGACCTCGCGCTCGCGCTCGATGTCCCCCGGATCGAGGCGGGCGTGGAGCACGAGATCGGCGAGGAGATCCACCGCCAGCGGCAGGTGCTCACCGAGGACCTTGGCCGAGAAACACGTGTATTCCCGGCTGGTGAAGGCGTCGAGGGTCCCCCCCACGGAGTCGATGGCCTCGGCGATCGCCTCGGCACTCCGGTTCTCGGTCCCCTTGAAGAATGTGTGCTCGATAAAGTGGGAGATCCCCGCCTGCCCCTCCTCTTCGTCCCGCGAGCCCACCTGAATCCAGACGCCGATGGAGACGGAGCGCATCGCCGGCATCTTCTCGCTCAGGATGACGAGGCCGTTGTCGAGGACCGTCTTCTGGTGGAAGACCTGGGGCAGTGCCATCGTCACCGTTTCCCCTCTCGCTCCCGAGGCGCCTCGCGTTGCCCTTGGCTGCCCGAGTCCGGGCGCCGGGGCGGGCCCTCCTCTTTCCGATCCCCCCCCGCCTCGGTCCCGTGCTCTTTCAGGAGCTCCTTCCGGCTCAGCCGGATCTTGCCTGACGGGTCGACCTCGATCACCTTGACGGTCACCTCTTCTCCTTCGGACAGGACATCCTGCACCCGCTGAATGCGATGCTCGGCGATCTGGGAGATGTGGAGCAGACCGTCGGTCCCCGGGAGGATTTCCACGAAGGCGCCAAAATCCATGATCCGTTTCACCTTGCCCTTGTAGACTTTCCCGACCTCCGGCACCTCGACGATCCGGTTGATGATGGCGAGCGCCTTCTCCGCCGCCGCCTGATCCGTGGAGGCAATCTCGACCGTGCCGTCATCCGCGATGTCGATCTTGCACCCGGTCTCCACGATAATCCCGCGGATCACCTTCCCCCCCGGCCCGATCACCTCTCGGATTTTGTCCACCGGGATCCTGATGTGCAGGAGCCGGGGAGCATAGACCGAGAGCGCCGGCCGCGGGCGGGCTAACGACTTCTCCATCTCGTCCAGGACGTGCATCCGCGCCTGCCGGGCCCGGTCCAGCGCCCCGGCCATCAGGGACTGCGTGACCCCCTGGACCTTCAGATCCATCTGCAGCACCGTGATCCCCTTGCGCGTGCCGGCCACCTTGAAGTCCATGTCGCCGAGGTGGTCCTCCAGCCCCAGGATATCCGTCAGGATGGCGGCCTTTTCCCCTTCCACGACCAACCCCATGGCCACGCCCCCGACGGCCGCCTTGACCGGCACGCCGGCGTCCATCAGGGCCAGGGTCGCACCGCAGACGGAGGCCATGGAGGAGGACCCGTTGCTCTCCAGGATGTCCGAGACGATCCGGATGGTGTACGGGAACTCCTCCGGGCTCGGGAGGATCGAGAGCAGCGCCCGCTCGGCCAGCGTCCCGTGGCCGATCTCCCGGCGGCCGGGACCGCGCATGAACCGGACCTCGCCCACGCTGAAGGGGGGGAAATTATAGTGAAGCATGAACCGCTTGAACCCCTCGCCCTCGATGCTGTCCAGCCGCTGCACGTCATCGGACGTTCCCAGGGTGGTGGTGACGAGGGCTTGGGTCTGGCCCCGGGTGAAGAGGGCCGAGCCGTGCGTCCGGGGCAGCACGCCGACCTCACAGGTGATGGGCCGAATCTCCTCGAGCCGCCGCCCGTCGGCCCGGATCCCTTTCTCCAGGATCACCCGCCGCATCTCCTCGCGCTCGAGGCGCTCCAAGATCTCCCGCACCCGGAGCTGCATCTCGGCCGGTTCGCCGGCGAAGGCCCGCAGAGTCTCCTCCGCGATCTGCTCTCTCCGGGACTGCTGGGTGGTCTTCTCATGATTGGCCGCCAGCCCTCGGATGGGTCCCTGCGCCATGCCCGCCACGCGCTCGAGCAAGGCGGGGTCCACTGCGGCAGACGGGAAGGTGATCTTCGGCCGCCCCGCCAACGCGGCGAGCTTCTCCTGCATCCGGATGATCTCGGCGATCGCCTTCTGGCCGAAGGCCATCGCCTCGAGGACTGGGACCTCCGGCACTTCCCTGGCGCTCGCCTCGACCATGCTGACCGCCTCTTTTGTCCCGGCGACCACGAGGTCCAGGTCCGACTCCGCAAGCTGCTTGTAGGTCGGATTGAGCACCAGGCGCCCGGCCACCCGGCCGACCCGCACGGCGCCGACGGGCCCCAGGAAAGGGATCGGCGAGATCGTCAGGGCCGCCGACGCCCCCACCATGGCGAGTATGTCCGGGTCGTTCTCCTGGTCGGCCGAGAGGACCGTCGCGATGACCTGGACGTCTTGCCGAAATCCCTTCGGGAAGAGCGGCCGGATGGTCCGATCGATGAGGCGTGCGGCCACCGTTTCCTGGTCCCGCGGTCGGCCCTCGCGTTTGAAAAAGCCCCCGGGAATCATCCCGGCGGCGTACGCCCGCTCCTGATAGTCGACCGTCAGCGGGAAGAAGTCGATCCCCTCCCGCACCTTTTTAGTGGCCACGGCCGTCACCAAGACGATCGTATCGCCGTACTGAACCGAGACCGCCCCGTCCGCCTGTCGGGCGACCCGTCCCGTCTCTACGGAAAATTGCCGTCCTTCAATTTCGACTTCTAGCCGATGAACCATCGCCCGGGGCCCCTCCGTCCCCCCTCATGTGAAAAAACCCGCGAAAGATGGCCTCGATCTTGCCATCCGCCGCGGGCACCGCGACCCTTCCATGGAGAACCGTCAAGACGCCAGCCTTCCGCCTCGTTAGCGACGAATCCCCAGCCGCTCGATGAGTTTGCGGTATCGTTCAACATCCTTATTTTTCAAGTAGTTGAGAAGCTTTCGTCGGCGGCTCACCATCCGGAGCAGACCGGTCCGGGAGTGGTGATCCTTTTTGTGGACGGTCAAGTGTTGGCTGAGAAACTCGATCCGTGAGCTCAAGAGGGCGATCTGGACCTCTGGCGACCCGGTATCCCGCCCGTGCAGGTGAAATTCCTTGATCCGCTCCTGTTTTCGAGCAAGAACCTTCGCCACACCATGACTCCTTCCTCAATCGGCTCTGATACTAGCACAGGAGCCTGTCCCGAGTAAAGCCCAATCCTCTCCACGTCCGCCGGGGGGCTGCCGCAGGATCTCCCTGGCCCGCTCGACGTCGCGCGCCACCTGGGCGGTGAGCTCTCCCGGGGAGCCAAAGCGCACCTCCTCCCGAATCCACTCCCAGAAAGTGACAAGGATGGTCTGCCCGTAGCCGGGCGCCCGATCCTCCCGTACCTCGAGCAGATGCACTTCCACGCGGCGATCCCCACGCCCGAAGGTGGGGGCCACACCGACATTGATCGCGGCATCGTACCCGGCCTCTCCGACATAGGCGCGGCCTGCGTACACCCCATCGGGGATGAGAAAGCCGCCGGGCGGGATCACGTTGGCCGTGGCGAATCCCAACCCCCTGCCCCGGCCTGCGCCGGGGACGATCTCTCCGAGGATCGCATAGGCGCGGGTGAGATAGCGGGCCGCCTCACCCACCTTCCCCTGATGCAACAGATCCCGGATCAGGGCTGATTTCACCACCGTCCCATCCACGACCACCGGCGGGACGACCTCCACCTCAAATCCGCGGGCTATCCCCATCTCTGCCAGCAGCTCCGGCGTCCCCCGCCGGCCCTTGCCGAAGCGGAAATCAAATCCCAGGCAGAGAAACTCGACCCGGAGCCTGTCCCGGAGGATCTCCTGTACGAAGGCCTCCGCCTCGGTCTCGGCGAGGCTCGGTGTAAAGGGGACGGCGATCAGCAGCTGGATCCCCAGGGCCCGGAGGAGCGGTTCTTTCAGCGGCGGGGGCGTGATCAGACGAGGCGCCCGATCCGGCTGCAGGACCTCGAGGGGATGGTTCACGAAGGTGAACGCGGCCGCCGTTCCTCGGCTCTTGCGGGCGCGTTCGACGACCGTTCGAATAATCCGCTGGTGTCCGGCATGGACGCCGTCGAAGGTCCCGATGGCGGCGGCGACGTGCGGAAATGACTTCCGCCCTACCTGGGCGATGTCCCGAACGGTTTCCATCAATCTGCTGTCGGTCTACTCACCCTGTGGGGATCGGAATACCCGGACGGGCGCCAAGACTGCGCGGCGAGGTTCCACCCGGGTGAAGTCCGCCGCCTCGATCAAGGCCGTCGCCAGCGACAAGAGTTGGCGCCGGAATCCGAGGACCCGGACCAGCGTCCCCTTCGTCACTTCCGGGGGCACCCCAACCACCTGTGCGGCGGTGACCGGCGAACCGTGCAGGATAAGGCGCGAGGCCTCAGGAAGAATCCGCACGGCCGGCAAATGGTCCAGGGCCTCCTCCACCGGGATGAGCAGCTCCTCTCCCCGGCCCGCCGCCACGCGTGTCTCGACCTGCTCAAGCGTGAGGGCATCCTTGAGCTCAAAACGCCCCGCCCGAATCCGGACCAGGCCATACAGATGCGCCCCGCACCCCAGGGTCTTCCCCAGATCGTCCGCGAGCGCGCGGGCATACGTCCCCTTGCTGCAATGCACCCACATCCCCACACAGGGAGGGTCGAAGGCCGTCAGGCGGATGGCATAGATGTGCACCGTGACCGGCTCCCGGTCCACGGTCTCTCCCCGGCGGGCCATGCGGTACAGACGCTCTCCCCGGATGCGCTTCGCCGAGAAGAGCGGGGGAACCTGCTGCACCTCTCCCACGAAACGGGGGAGCGCCGCTTCGACCTGGTCCCGGGTCACCCGGACCTCCGCCTCGCCGATGACCTTCCCGTCCGCGTCCTGCGTATCGGTGGTCACCCCGAGTTGCACGACGATTTCGTATTCCTTGTCGGCAGTCGTCAGGAACTGGGCGATCTTGGTGGCCCGGCCGACACAGATGGGGAGGACCCCGGTCCCCCGAGGGTCCAGGGTCCCGGTATGCCCGACCTTCCGGACGTGGTACAGGCGCCGCACGACATCGACGACGTCATGAGACGTCATCCCCGCCGCCTTGTTGATGTTCAGCACCCCGGAAATATCTCGGGCCTCAGCCTTTGCCATCGCCGGACGCGCCCTGTGATCGAGAGACCACCCGACGGACCTCCGCGAAGATCCGCTCTCGGACCTCGGCAAGCGATCCGACTACCGTACACCCCGCGGCATTCTTGTGTCCCCCGCCGTGAAAAACGCTCGCGACAGCCGCGACATCAACCTCCCCTTTGGACCGGAGACTGATCCGCACCCCCTGCCCGACTTCCTCCCGCAACAGGAGGGCGACCTTGATGCCTCGGACGGAACGCGGATAGTTGATCAGGTCCTCAAGGGCATCGGTCGCGTCGTGCTGCTTGAGGACGTCCCGGGTCACTTCGACCCAGGCCACCGCCCCGTCGGAGGAGAGCTGCACGCGGCTCAGGAGGGATCCAAGCAACCGCAGCTCCTCCACCTCGCGCTGATCGAAGAGGAGCCCCGCCACCTCGTGGGGGACCGCGCCGGCATCCACCAGCGCCGCCGCCACCCGGAGCGCCCGGGGAGTGGTGTTGGCGTAATGAAAGGAGCCGGTATCGGTCAGGATCGCGACGAACAGGTTGGTGGCCGCCTCCCGCGAGACGGGGACGCCCAACGCCTCGATCAGGTGGTAGATCATCTCCCCGGCGGCGGAGGCCTCGGGATCGACCCAGTTATACGTGCCAAAGCGGACGTTACTGATGTGATGGTCGATATTGATCACCGGGCTTCCGGGCGGGAGATCGCGGAGCAGTCCTCCCACGCGACCGGGATCCGTGGCATCCACGACAAGAACCGCGTCAAACCGCCGCGGGAGCCGGTCCGCGCGAATCACCTCGGACGCCCCGGGCAGGGCGCGGAGGGTCTTCGGGACCGGGTCGGGATTGAAGGTGGCGACCTCCTTGCCCATCGCCTTCAGGGTGAGGTGGCAGGCCAGTGCCGCGCCCAAGGTGTCCCCCTCCGGGCGGACGTGCGAGAGGATGGCCACCGAGGCACTCCCCTTCAGGGCCGCCACGATCTGTGGCAGATCACGCGTCATCCGGCCGGCCCTCCGTCTCCAAGGACTTGAGGATCCCTTGGATCCGCAAGCCCTGCTCCCACGTCTCGTCGATGCTGAAGCTCAGATCCGGGACGTAGCGGAGGTGCAGGCGGCGCCCGAGCGCGCCCCGGAGGAAGCTCCGGGCACTCTCCAGCCCCTCCAGGGTGCGCACCTGTGGCTCACCCGCCTCGTGCGTGACGACATACACCCGGGCGTGACGGAGATCGGCGCTGACCCGCACCTCGGTGATGGTGACGAACCCGATCCTCGGATCCCGGATATGGCGCAGGAGGAGCTCACTGATCTCCTCCTTCAAGAGATCGCCGACGCGCTCCGCTCGAGACATGCCATCCGCCCCGCTGAGAGGTTCCTTCCCGTCAGGCAAAGCCGTCGCCGTGGACCATCATATCGATGCTGTAGTCCACGAGGAGGGCCTGCCCGTGTCCTTCGACGTAATTCACGACCTTGTTGAGCATCTCATCCACCACGCGGCCCTCGTTGCTCACGCAGGCCACGGCCAGCGTCGCCCGCTGCCACTCCTCGAGGTAGCCGACTTCGGCGATAGAGACGTTGAACCGGTTCTGCACCCGATCCTTGATGCTCCGCAGGATCTGCCGCTTGTCCTTGAGGGAGGCGGCCTCTGGGATCCTCAGTTCCAGCCGACAGGTGCCCACGACCATGGTCCATCCACTCCGTATCGAGCGGAGCGCCACGGATCTCGGATCCGCGGATCATCCCGCACTTTGCGTCGATTGCAGCTTGGGGGCGACCGTGACCAGCTCGTACACCTCGATCAGGTCCCCCACCTTAATGTCGCTGAAGTTCAGGAGGCCGATGCCGCATTCGTAGCCACTCTGTACCTCCCGGACATCCTCCTTGAAGCGGCGCAGCGATGCGACCTTGCCCGGATGGATGACCCGCCCGTCGCGGACGAGGCGCATGAGCGCGTCCCGGAGCACCTTGCCCTCGCTCACGTAACAGCCGGCCACCGTCCCGAGCCGCGGGACGCCGAACGTCGCGCGGACCTCGGCACGGCCCATGATCCGCTCCGCATACTGCGGCTCCAGCATCCCTTCCATCGCCTCCTTGATCTCGCCGACGGCGTCGTAGATCACGCCGTGCATCCGCATCTCCACGCGCATGAGCTCGGCGAGCCGCTGCGCCTTCGGATCGGGGCGGACGGTGAAACCGAGGATGATGGCGTTGGAGGCGGAGGCGAGCATCACATCCGATTCGCTGACCCCACCCACGCCCGAGTGGATCACCCGCAGCTGGACCTCCGGCGTGCTCAACCGCTCCAGCGACTCCTTGAGGGGCTCGATGGACCCCTGCACGTCTCCCTTCAGGACGATCCGGAGCTCCTTCACCTCCCCCGCCTTGATCCGCTGGTGCAGGTCCTCGAGCGTCAGGCGTCGGTGCGCGGCGAACGTATCGTCCCGCTGCTGCTGCCGGCGGACCAGCGCGATCTGCCGGGCCTTCCGCTCGTCCGGCACCGCGACGAGGGTATCCCCCGGCGCGGGGACACCGGACAGCCCCAGGACCTCCACCGGGGTGGAGGGCCCTGCCTCCGCGACCTTGCGTCCCTTGTCGTTGATCAGGGCGCGGACCCGACCGTACATGCTCCCCACCACGAAGACGTCCCCGACCCGGAGCGTCCCCTGTTGAATGAGGACGGTCGCCACCGACCCGCGCCCCCGGTCGACCTTGGCCTCGATCACCACGCCCTTGGCCGGCTTGAAGGGGTTGACCTTCAGCTCCATGATCTCGGCCTGGAGGAGGGCCATCTCGAGGAGATGCGGGATGCCGATCCGCTTCTTGGCCGAGACCTCGGCGAAGATCGTCTGGCCGCCCCATTCTTCGGGGATCAACCCGTATTCCGCGAGCTGGTGCTTGACCCGGTTGGGGTCGGCGCCCGGCTTATCGATCTTGTTGACGGCCACGAGAATCGGCACGTTCGCGGCCTTCGCATGGTTGACGGCCTCGATGGTCTGGGGCATGACCCCATCGTCGGCGGCCACGACCAGGACCACCACGTCGGTGACGTGGGCCCCGCGCGCCCGCATGGCGGTGAAGGCTTCGTGTCCCGGGGTATCGAGAAAGACCACGCGGCCGCCCGGAAACTTCGTCCCGGGGTCGGGGGGCAGCTCCACCTCGTACGCCCCGATATGCTGCGTAATCCCGCCCACCTCTTCGGCCGTGACATCGGTCTGGCGGATGGCGTCCAGGAGCGAGGTCTTCCCGTGATCCACATGTCCCATCACCGTCACCACGGGCGACCGGGGGCGGAGCTGCGTCGGGTCCTCGACCTCCGCGAGGACCTCGTCCGCCTCCTCCACGGGCGTAATTTCCACATCGAAGCCCAGCTTATTTGCGAACTGCTTGACCAGCTCGGGGTTCAGGTTCTGGTTGACGGTGGCCATGATCCCCATCTTCATCAGTTTCTTGATGATTTCACTGGGGCTGACCGCGAGACGCTCGCTGAGCTCCTTTACCGTAAGGGTCTCGGGAATCTTGACCACCTTGGGGACCGCAGGCGTCACCGCCTCCTGAGGCTCGGGCCGCTTCGGCGGCGCCTCGGGTGGCGCGACGACCGGTTTAGCGGTCACCGGAGCCGGGCGCTCGACTGTGGGCGGCTTCTGTGCCGCCGGGCTCGGCTTTGCCGGAGCCGGCTTCGCCGCCACGGGAGGAGCCGGGCGAACGGCCTCAACGCGCGGACGCTCCGTCGGACGCGGCGCTATGGGCGGCGCCTCCCGCTTTGGGGGTGGGGCGGCAGCTTCGCGCCGGGGCGGCGGAGCCGGCTCCGGCTTGACCGGTACCGCTGCCTTCTCCCCGGGCGGAGACGGCGCCACCGGCTTCTTGTGCGGCTTCTCCTCGACGGGAACCGCCTTCGCCTTGGGCCGCACCTCGGGAGCCGGCTTGGTCGGCGCGGGTGCAGGTTTGGGCGCAGGCTTGGGCTCGGGAGCCGGCGTGACCTTGGCGGCCGCCTCCGCTTTGGCCGGCCGCTTGTCCCCCTTCTCTTTGGGCTCCTTGAGGGGCTCTCCCTTTACCAGGGCGGCCCGCGCTTTCCCTGCCTCCACCGAGCTACTCGGACTCGTGACCACAAACCCCGCCTTGGCCAGGCGCTCGACGGCCTCTTTGCTGGTCAGTCCCAGCTCTTTCGCCAGATCATATACGCGCATCTTCCCCACGCCGACCACCTCCCGTCCCAGATCCCTCTGCGTCCCCGGACTCTCCCACCCCGGCACTCACGGACGCCCGCAAGCGCAGCCAGATGAGGATGCCGTCGGCGAACGCGCCATCCAAGAGGCCGATCACCTCTCGGGAGGGACCACCGAGCGCCAATGTCAGCTCGTCCCGCGACAGATCCGCCACCACAGGAATCCCCTTGCTCTCGGCCACAGCCTGAAGCTGCCGTCCTCCCCGCGGGGACATCTCGCGACCGAGCAGGACCAGGTGCACCCGACCTGCTTCAAGGGCGCGCATCACCCCGCGCACGCCTGCAACCACTCTCCGCGCCCTGTGGGCGAGACCCAAGAGGCGAAGGATCCTCTGCCCTACCGCCCGATCGATGGCCTCGCGAAGGTGCGCAACACTGAGCGGTCCCAGATCCGCCTTCAGCACCTTCTGCAACGCCTTTCGCTTGATCACCGACTCCAGGCAGCGTGCGTCGAGACACAAATACGCCCCCCGGCCGTCGCCTCGCCCGAACTGGACCGTGAGGCCCGCGGGACCGGCACTGATCCGAACGAGTTCCCCCTGGCCCCGTTTGCGCCCGCATCCCACACACGTCCGGCCCGGGGCATCCGGTGGCTTGCGGACGACGCCAGCTTCCACCTAGGCGCTCTCCGGCTCGACGGGCTCCACCTCCGGCGGCACCCCCTCGGGCGAGGCAGCCGTGGCATCAGCCTCGGCCGCCGGCCCGGCTGCCATCTCCTGGATGGTTGCGAGGATCGTCGCGGCTGTCTTCGGCCCGACGCCCTTCACGCTCATGAGCTCCTCGGCGGAGGCCTGCCGGAGGCGCTCCAACGTGTTGAGGCCGGCCTCCACGAGGCGCGCGGCGGTCTTGGGCCCGATCCCGGACACCTGCGCCAGGCTTTCCATGGCCGCGCGGGCGCGCTGCGCCTTCTCCTCAGCCTCACGAGCCAACTCGGCGCGACTCTTGATGTCCACCTTCCAGCCGACGAGTTTGGCTGCCAGGCGCGCATTTTGCCCGCGTCTCCCGATGGCGAGGGAGAGCTGCTCGTCCGCCACCACGACATGGAGCGTCCGGGTCGCCTCGTTCACCACCACCGACTCCACTTCGGCCGGCGCCAGCGCGCTCCGCACGAACTCGGCCGAGTTCTCCCGCCAGGGAATGATATCGATCTTCTCCCCGCCCAACTCGCGCACGATCACCTGCACCCGAGAGCCCCGGTACCCCACGCACGCCCCGACCGGGTCCACGTTGCTGTCGCGGGAGACGACGGCGACCTTGGACCGCTCTCCCGGCTCGCGGGCCACGCCCTTGATCTCGACGATCCCCTCCTCGATCTCCGGAACTTCCACCTCGAAGAGGCGCATCAACATCCCCGGATGACTCCGGGAGAGGACGACGGTGGCCCCCCGGTTCCCCTTCTTGACCTCGACGATGAAGGCGCGAATCCGGTCGCCGGGTCGGTAATCCTCGCGCGGGAGTTGCTCTCGGGGTGGCAGGATCGCCTCGGCCTTGCCCACGTTAACGATCACGTTGTCCTTCACCACACGCTGTACGATCCCGGTGAGCAGTTCTCCCTCGCGGTTCTTGAAGCTCTGATAGACACTGTCCCGTTCCGCCTCCCGGACGCGCTGGATGATCACCTGCTTGGCGGTCTGCGCCGCGATCCGACCGAACCCGCGCGGTTGGACCTCGATCCGGAACTCGTCTCCGACATTGAGATCCGGCTGATGGCCCCTCGCCTCCTCGACCGTGATCTCGGCCCGGGGATTGGTCACCTCTTCAACGACCTTCATCACCGTATAGAGCACGAACCGCCCGGAGGCCTGATCGAATTCGACCCGGATATCCGACAGCGTTCCCAGGGTCTTCCGCGAGGCCGACAGGATCGCGGCCCCCACGGCGTCGATCAACACCTCCCGCCCGATCCCCTTCTCTCGTCCGATCTGCTCGATGACTTGGATCAGATTCACAGCCACCTTCACCTCGGTTCACGGTTCAGAGTTCACAGTTCACGGTCAGAAAGTCCACGGAGGCTTGCGCTTTTCCTGTGAACCGTGAACCGAGAACTGTGAACTGCTCAGAATTCGACCTCCAGCCGCGCGCTGGCGATAGCCTGGAGCGGGATCAGCAGTGTCGGTCCATCCGCCTGCCGCAAGATCACCATGCCGTCCCGGCATCCCTCCAACCGCCCGAGGAACCGCCGCTGCCCGCCGAGTGGGGCGGCAGTCTGAATCCGGGCGAGCCGTCCCGCAAATCGCGTGAAATCCTGGGGGGACTTCAGCACACGGTCCAACCCTGGGGAGGAGA
>Ga0214471_10000664_pt1 | contig 28262 bp, 51 predicted proteins | sample RVTome_5_FD_207665 | JGI IMG/M metagenome (GOLD analysis project Ga0214471, IMG submission 207665) | Soil microbial communities from uranium-contaminated site in the Upper Colorado River Basin, Wyoming, United States - RVT142D155 | ecosystem: Environmental > Terrestrial > Soil > Contaminated >... | reverse complement strand
GCATAACAAAGGCTCATATTGCATAGCCTTGTCGGTTATTAAAGTGTCGTTTTTTGTTGTCATTTTGCAAGTATTTTAAAGTGAGTAATTCTAATCTAAAAGGCTACGCAACATAGCCAAACCGTTAGGCACAATACTACTCAGCGTTTATAAAATGAACTGAGTTAAATACCTCGCTTGGTACTTCTTTCAGGTAAACATCTGTATGCCATCCTCCCACATCTGTATGGTCAATGGTGTATATTTTACCAACTTTCAAGTGTTTATTGGCGTGTTCTTTATGGTGGTCATATCCACCCTTACCCGTGTATTTTACTTTAGTTCCTTCTTCGGAATAAATATCAATCGGTTCTTGATAATCCGTACTGGTGCTAACACTGCGTAATGCAGCATTATTTTTTACTGGTTCTGTGTCTAATTTCAGCCTCAGTTCTTTTATTTCACTTCGCAGTGGTGCTACGTAACTTTCAATAAGTTCGTGCAAATACTGTTGTCCTGGTGTTATAATCATAACTTCTAATATTTTAGTGTTTCAAATTCCATAAAAAATAACGACCGCATACGCTCAACGTTAGGGTTAAAAACAAGCACGACTAAATCAAACACCAGTAATCAATCTTCATAGTCGTGCTTGTTGGTATCTATCTTCAGGTACAAAGTAAAGCATAAAAAAAGAGCACACCAAATATATTAGTATGCCCTAGAACATGTATATGGAATAAAGTGTTATTATATCCGCTTTATTCCTTGATATAAGTGTTTGTAGTATTCATCCATTATCTCGTCTTTTGTAGGTGTGTAGTTGATCCGATCTAAATCATCTAACTCTTCTCCATATCGCCTCTGTCGATTGATCTTAACACCCTCAGGAACGTCTGGCTTATAGACTACGTATTGCCACATGGCGTAGGCTATAAGTGCCTTCTCTGCTATTAAAGGTATCTGTACGCCATCTATGTTTTCTGTTATTCCGGTAGAGATATAGTGTAGTGTACATTCGTCTGCCTTGAATCCAACCAATTGAACGTATCTATCTCTGTCGTTAACATAGAACGCTACCGTGCCTGTCCCTCCTCCTGACGTGTACATATTATAAGATAGCGATGGGTCTTCTCCTCCATCTCCATAGTCTGTGTCAAACGTCTCTGTTGCATATGTCTTGTCGCTTGTCGTTACAATTGCCTTATCTCTGGTGAACGTCCACAAAACACCGTTCCTTGGAACTCCACAGGAGATAAATTTTAAACAATCTGTTGGTAGTGATATTCTCCCAAGCGAGTCAGGAGTTACCTTAACGGCATTCACATATGTCATGTTAAACATAGATAGGTCTTTCATTCCATCTATGACGTATTGGAAAATCTTGTAGTCTTCACGCTCTGGTATATCCCCCATCGAACGTGCCTTGTTAACTACTGATCTTATTGTTGTTAGTGCTGATTGGTCTGACATTATGTAGATGTTTCGTATTTATAATATGATTAGAACATTCCACCCATTCCGCTGTTTGTCGGAGGGGTGAACATGCTGTTCATGTAGTTAGACTGCGGTATAACTCCACTTCCTGTTCCAGATGCCGTCACCGTTGCATTAGACGCTGATCCTGTTGCTCATCCACCAAGACTATCTAAATACCCTTGATTTGCAGCAACAGCAGTGGCACCACTAATACCTGCCCCGATGTTGCCCCATCCTGCTTGCTCCATCATAGACGCTTTATTCAACTGTGCTTGAATCGGAGCTAACGTGTTATACTGGTATTGCTTATCTTCATATGGAGCCAACTGAGCAACCGCCTGCATGTAGTTCTGTTGCCTTAAATTGTAGTCCTGTGAGGCTTGCATCTCTAACTGTTGTTGCTGTGCTTGCTGTGCCCTATACGCATCAATAGTAGAACTCAATATTTGTGATGGTGAGTTTGATGCCTGCCTAGCCTGTGCTACCTGCTCTGCCGTGTTGCTTCTAAGGCTTTCCTCCATAATGTCCTGCCCTGCCATCTTGGTTCCCTGAGCCATAGTACCTGCAAGCTCCGTTGACCTACGAATGGATTGAGGAATCTCATATGGATTCTCCTTAAATGCTTGCATTGCCTTCTTTGCTTTCCTGCTTCCTGATATAGCTTGGAATATCCCCAATCCGGTTTGTGCGACTCCTGCTATAAGTCCTGCTGTTGCCATACACTATAAATTATTTCGTTTTCTGCTTCTATTAATACTTCCCAATTATTATCTTCTGCAAACTCTATGAATCTTTTATTATATATTGTTGTTCCGGTAAGGAAATGTTTTCCTAACTTATTGTGAATAAACCTGAACAACTCACTAATAAAATACCTGTTCCTTGCCTTCTTGTCTACAAAAAACCAAACATATTTTGTTGATTTTGATATTGCAAAACAAGCAATAGGAATGTCTTTTGAATACATCGTGTAAAACACCGAGTCAACAGCACTTTTTAGTATTCTACCTATCAGATACCCAGCGATATCATTTTGGTTTCCTGTTAACTCGTGGAAGTATTCATCATCCTTACACAAAAAAAGAATGTTCTTTCGTAATGTTTTAAATCTATAATTCCTTCGTATCTTCATGTTAAACACAAAGATAAAACAAAAAACCCACTACTTGTTTTGTAGTGGGTTTTGTAATGTGAAAATGATATAATATATGACGTAAAAAAATATAGATATTTAGACCTGTAAATTTGGTCTGATTTAGGTGTTTCCTAATTGTAGTCAAAAGTGGGATAAACTTGTATGTACTCGGTAGTTATGGCTAATTAAACAATGCCGTGTCGTTTCTTTAGTTTTTCAATAACATCTCTTGTTGGTATCAATATACCATATTTCTTCCAAAACGAAAGTACTTGAATTGGTGTTACTTTCTTGTTTTTAGTCAACTCATCCATAGCAATAATGGATTCTTTGCTTATTGACTTTTCGTTTTCTACTATAATCATGTCTATAAAATTAACTCGCCATAACAAAGTGTAAAATTAAAAGCGCAATATGGCGTTTTACGCATTTAATCAATTTTTGTGGTTTGCGCTTCAAATCTTACACAAACCGTTAGCGGTCAGTGCTCCATGACTGCTTGGATTGAAATTCATTTTTCAAAACTGTTTTCCCGTAGAATGCTTTGAACGGTTTACCTTCTTCATACATCTGTTGATGCTCTTTGCACATCTGCTTTCCATTACCTAAGTTATTTTTGTAACATCCATCGGCTGCACAATCGTTTACAAATACTGTATTCATTTTCGTTCTTATTACCGCACCAAACCGCACACACAAGGCATATACGCTACCCCTGCGGACGGTATGCTGTTCAACTTTTGTTTTTCAATTACGGGGTAGCGTATATGCCCCGAACGTTAGCAAAACAAACTTACTTCTTCTATTTTATAATTCAAAACTATTGGTTGTGCTATAAAACATATTCCGGTAGGGATTTGCTAAAAGCAGTTAATAACAGTAAAATCATAATAGCTTAAAACCATACTGTGAGTTGGACTTCCTTCGAAGTAAACAAGATACCTACCATCTTCGTCTTTCTTGCTTCTGTATATTCTTCCAATATAACCTTGTTTTGTTTTTATTAACGCTCCATAGGCTTTGTTTTGGAAGAAAGTAAAATCTCCTGATTGAATTTTTTGTTTTGGCTTTTTATAAGCCTTATTTTTAGATGCCTTGTTCTTTGAGTCTGAATAATACAGATCATCAATAGACACCATCTTTGGTCTGTGTTTTTTTATTTGCTTATTGTTAGCCATTCCGTAACATTTTGAAAACACAATATAGTAAAAACAAACCACAAAAACAAATATGATCGTTGCATTTGCATATTAAAAATATTTTTCTTATATTTGTATTATTGAATTAGACCCGTATTGTGAAAAAAGAAATTAAAGATAAAAATATTAACCCCCTCGACCATGTAAGCCCTAACGATGCGGGTCTTTCAGGCAGTGGAGAGGGGGTTTTATCTTCTAAGAAGAAGCCTGTGTCAAAACCATTTGACAGGAGTAAGGAAGAGGCTTCAATTAATCTATCTCCATATTTAATACAGAGCTTTAAGTATAAAGACAGAAAATCTTTTGCTTTCTATTTAAAGTTAAAACAATCATTCACAAATAGCAGGATATATAATTATTCTGCTATGTCATTGTCTAAGAAAATTGGTGTTTCTTACTATAACACAAAGAAACATATTGATTTCTTATTGGATAATAACTATGCTTATTTTGAAGGTGCTGACTTAATGTTGGTGTCTATAAATAAAATATCGAAGTTTCGTAGGTTCAGAAAGTGGGCTATCCTTATAAAAAAGGATGATGACTTGAATGAAATATTAAATTCGATGAACATTCTTTTATTAAAACATAGCTTGGAAAAACAAGAGTATGTTAGGACTGCTAAGCGTAATGATCAAGCAGCATGCGGTGTTCGTAACAAAACTAAGATGACTTTATCTTTATACAAAAAGATAAAGAAAATTAGACGTTATCAGCCGGAATTAATTCATGGATCGCTTAGAGACTATAATATTGTTGGCGTTCGTAAACTATCTGAGATACTTGGATGTTCTATTGATACTGCTGCAAAGTTTCTTCTTAAACTTGAACGTAGTAAGGTTATAAAAAGACAAGTAATAAAAGGAGTCATCCGAAAGGGAAATGATACCACTGGTTTTTCTAACATCTCATACAAGGAAGTTTTTGGAGAATCATACGGCTATATTTACCAAGTTGGAAACTGCATTCTTTTTATACTTGGGACATCTATTCAGTTCACATAGTCCTATATTGGATTCCATGCTGATATAGTTTGTACGAATTTTTTAAATTTAAAATTAAATGGTGAAACGAGAATTTAACCATAATAGGAAAAGAACGTTCTATTATGATCAAATGTGTCTAGGCAAGCACAACTTTGACCTCCGTGTAGATAAAGATGAATGAAGAACTCCAAACTCATACGATAAAGACTTCTGTGATTTGGACGAAAAGAGTGGTATATACATGATTGTATGCACACCAAAAGACAAAATGCCTTTTTACTCTGGGGATGACATAAAAAGAGAGGTGTTTACATTGGAAGCTCACACAACTTGAAAGAAAGATACAAGTGCCATAATATCAGAATGCTTTTGGATGATGAAGGCATATTTTATCACCAATTCTATTTCAAATACCTAGAGTTCTACCGAGATGAAGAGATTAAGCTTATTCGTGAACTTAACCCTAGATATAACAAGCAAATACTATAATCCAAATTATAAACCCATTTGTTAAATTAATGTTAGCAACAATTATTTTCAAACCCTAAAAAAGCCAGTAAATTTAATTACTGGCTTATATTTGATCTATAAATACAAAAATAAATACTTTTTAGCTAATATTTGAGTTAGATGGATACTCCATTCTTTCTTCCCACTCCATAAACTTCTCAGAAATGTCAATTGCCAGCTTAGCTTTCTTCAACTCATCTTTGTCGCTGTTTGCTACTAATTCAACAGCTAGTTTTAATGCTTCTTTCTTTTTCATATTAATCAATTCCAACGTATGTTATTCCAAATTCAACTACTCTTCCGAGCCTGTTTGTTTTATATCTAAAGAATGTCTCCCCATTAAACTTGTACTTATCGTTTTTAAGCATAGTTTTAAGGCTTTCCTTCAACGATCTCATATCATATAGTGTAGGATTACTACTTTTAAAAATGGATGCGTCTACGCTCTTTAAAATAGTGTTTTCATCGAACCATACTACCTTTTTAAATCTAGGTTCTATTCCAGCGATATGTTCCTCTGTATAAACTACTCCTTTACTCATAGTTTTATCTTCTTTTAGTTATTTCATTTAAATTATTAATCCTACGATGGCCGATAGCGTATTTGGCATTGTATTCTCGTGTGATTAAATAACAAAATACTCCATTGTTGTTTAGATCAACAAAGTTACTATAAGAATCGTCAACAAATATGTCAACGCCTATGTTTTTTAACACCTCTGCCTTGCTTTCATTTGCTTGGTACACTTTTACGCAGTTGAAGCCATTGTATTCTAACCACTCCTCGCTCCACTCAGTTGGGATCATCCTATTTGTAACGTATGCGCATGGCTCAAATGTCATTGTTGATGGATCAACAAGTGGCTTCATGTTCATCCAGAAGTCTTTGTCTTTTACTAACTTATCTCTAAGTTTTTTCCACTCGTAGGTGAAGTACCAATTATAATTTCTTTTTTCGATGTTTGCGTATTCGCAAAATGCAGAACTAAAATCGATTATCGTTCCGTCTAAATCAAGGGCCACTTTCTTGTCAAAGTAGGTATTTTTTCTATTGTCCAGCTCAGGATGAGAAGAGTAATAGTCAAGAAGCTGATTGAGTCCGAATGCAGCGTTAGCTAGGGGGTTTGTTCCAAGCTCATCAAGATCACTTCCATCCTCCCAATCTTGTATGTGTCGCTTTACGCTCTCCATGACATCTGTCCATAATTGTCCCTTTCGCCAATTATCATCACCACTATCTACTATTTCGTAGTTTGATGATTTAGCGAATGAAATGTCCTTGCCTAGAATCTCTTTTCCTTGTTCATCTTTGTATATGGTATACTTGTGCGCCCCTAGAGTATAAACCTTAGCAATTTCCCTCAAGGCAGTACTTGGGATTAGACCATACTTTAACTTTCCTTTATTGTATCTTCTAGCTTCGGCCATATCAGTTTTTATTAAAGAAATTTATTAAATCATTTCCAGCTATTTCTGCTTCTTGCATACTCAACACATTGTCAAGCTTCTCTGCTGCAACATCACAAACATCAAAAGCATCTTCAATGGATAGGTCGTAAGAAATAACATGAATGTCATTATATCTTGCAATAATCAATACTGATTGTTGTGATTTAAGGATTGCCTTAATTAGCACCCACTTTGCTTTTAGTCTTTTAATCATAGCTTCATGTATTCAAGGATTGGTAATGCTCCGTTCTCTAATACAACGCCACAATTAATGTGTGGCTTATCGAAGTGCTTCCCGTATGCCATAGCATAAGACTTTCTATTTATCCCACATCCTACCTGCATAGCCCATATATGCTCTGATAACCCAACGAAGTGTTCTATATAGCTTTTAGAGTGCCAGTGCCCCTGAACGCATGAAATCATGTCGTTTTTAGCCCTTTGTCTTGCTTGTCTGCCTTCTCCGTGTGAATATTCAACTCCATCAATTACTACCGTCTCAGCATATTCCCAATTTGGAGTCTCCAATACTTCACCAACTGATTTAATCCAATTCTTAGATAGTCCGGCAGAAAACCGTTTCCTATCGGGGAGTCTATCATGATTCCCAATTGTGACGTGAGCAACCGGAAAGGCAGAGTACCACCTAGCAATGTTCATCTTCGCAAGATTTAGTTCTTCTGCCGCGCTATGACCATCTGGATCTGTTTCGTGGAAACTATGGTAATGACCATCTGTTATATCTCCTATAAACACCACCTTATTGCAGTCATATTTCGCTTTAATCTCCAAGCAGAACTCTAAGTACCCATCAAGACAGAAAGGTTCGTGAAGGTCAGAAACGACAAGAACACGGCTCTCTTCTTTCTTTACGCCAAACAACACATCGTAGTTCATTACTATCTCGTAGTAAGCCCTAGCCTCAGACTCAGATACACCAAGGATATATTTTATGGTGTCCCTTGACAGCTTCTTGCCTATCGACAGCAGCTTGTCTAAGTTCTCTTTCCTAACTCTACTCATTCTCTTTGTTATTAATTAAAGACCAATTATCACTATCCGCAGGCTTAACCAACGATAACTCTTTTTCTTTTCTTTCTTCTTCGTCAATAAAGTCCTGAACCACATCGAACAGAAGATAAGACATTTCTTTTTTCATGTCTAATATCATGTCGTTGCTTTCTATCTTTACTACGTTGATCTTTGGAATGTATTTTCTATTAAGCCCATTCTCAAACTTATACTGTTCTACAATCTCAAATAGGCGATTTATAATCTCCTTATACGACGGTTTGCGTGTATATCCTTGAAATTTAGACAACTGTAGTTCAAGCCAATCCATAAGTACAGAATACTTATACTTAGCTCTGTCTGCCATTCGCTTCTGGTCTTTAACACCAGCTCGGTATCCCATGCCATAGATGCGGTCAACGATACGTTCCGCTTCCTCGTTGGTTAGACCTTCAGTGCGTAGGTCTTCTGCCATTTGTAAATAGATATTAGCCATATTTTTCTTTAATTGATATATGCAAGTTAGTAAATATCAACGATATAAACAAGAAATAATCGTTAAATATGCTGAACAGCATGTGATATTTTTAGGTAGAAACATCTATTTGTAGTATGTTTACATAAGTAACAACAAAAAAGAAGAGGACATGGATGAATATAGAATTGATTTAAGTAACATTTCTGGGTTGGCAAAAGACCTGTATGATTTCTATGAATTAAGTGGATCGTACATGGGATGGCTACTTACCTTATCGGAAGAAGAGTTTAGTAGAATGTCAAACTCAGAAACAATGGACAAATATGTTATTGCCGTATATGCAAACAAAAAGTATGGAGGCATTGTAGACGAGGTAGACATTGCACGCGCTGTAAGAGAAATTAGAGACTATACTGGAATAATATCTCTGGTAAAGAAAGGGTTGATTGAGGTAGTTGACAAAAATAACAACGACGGGTTGTGGGTGGTTAATACAACAGAAGAAGGTAAAAAATATCTTAACATATATAATTCATAATGACAGACAAAAGTAAAAACAACGTATTTATTACGCTAGATATTGAGACTTTGCCTAGCACAACTGAGATAGAGTTTAAATTCTTTGAGAAGAGGCCAACCATTGATGACGTTCCTGAGCATGGATCATTGAAGGATGCGGTAAGAGTTAAAGAATACAAAGAAAAGAAACTTTCTAGCATGATTAGCGAATACTACGACCATAGAAACAAGGCAAAAGAGAAAGCCGAAGAAGAATTGCGCAAAGAGGCATTGGTTTCCTATAAAGGACGAATCTTTTGTATCTGTTATGCGAAAGGAGACGGAGAAGTGCAGAGCGTAGATGCTGTGTCTTGCGGTGGAGAGAAGCAAATGCTGGAACAATTCCTATCGGAAATAAAAGGATATAGAACATATAATTTCTGTGGACAGAACGTAGCATTCGATCTAATGTTTCTATTTCATCGTTCATTGGCACATGGACTTATTGAGTTGGCAAACATCGTAAGAAGAGACAAAGGATACTCAAAGGATAGAGACTTCGATACGCAGGAAATGGCAGGAGCGGGAATTGAGTGGAAGTATCGAATTAGCTTAGACAACCTCTGTAGCCTGTTAAACGTTCCAACAAGTAAAGATTCAATGAATGGTAGAGAAGTATTTGACTATTACGTTGCAGAAAGGTATAATGATATTATTGAATACTGCAAAAAAGACGTTATTGCAACAAGAGAGTGTTACAAGATTTTAAAATAAGGACAATTATGAGTGAGGAGACAGATAAAAGAAAAGACTTCTTCGAGGATGTTATACTACTTGCAGAGCAGTACGGATTAACAAAAGAAGAGGTATTAGAGATTGTTAGTGGAGAAATTAAATTATGATTTAATATGAAAAAAGAAAAGATAATTGGAATACTAAATGCTAAAACAAAAAGAGCAGAAATATTGGACGGCGGATATTATTCCAAAGCTATTGAAGAAGATAACTTTGAGGATATTGCAGAAAGCATAGTAAAATTATGCAATTTGCAAAATGATAACGACAGTGCTCTGTGGAAAGAGAAATTAAAGGCATTAATAGATGGGTTAGAAATTGAAAATAAGGAAAAGTTATTAAACAATGGCGACGTTGAAAATCATATAACGCTTGGTGAAGTTATGGCTTCAAGGGTTAAGCAATTGAAGTATTGTTGGTAATGTCTGTGTATGTGACGTTTTAATAAAATTAAATAAACAAATACAATGAAGTTTAAAGTAAATACAAAAGAATTAAAGCCAGTTCTGGATGTGCTACAGAAGGTATCTAAGGATAAGCCAATAATCCCTATCTTAGGTACATTCAAATTAGAACATTATGGTGGTATCCTGTATATCACAGCATCTGACCTTGAAACAACAATAACAGGTAAGGTAAAGATAGAAGAGCCGATAGAGGATGGTGCTGTTTGTGTGTTATCAAATAAATTTACAGCAGTAGTTAAGAACTTTAAAGATGAGACACTTCTTTTGTCAGTTGACGAAAAAGACAACCTGATCATTAAGTCAAAGGGAGGTAGGTTTAAAGCTCCGACAATGAGCGTTGATGAATACCCAATAGTTAATGCTGGTGAGGCAAAGATGGTTGACTTTCCTCGCTTTGAGCTAATAGATGGGCTAAACAAAACAACACACTGCGTTTCGGCAGATGATTTAAGGCCTACATTCTGTGGTGTATCGTTTAAGCTAAACAACGAGTCAACGAAGATTGCAGCCACAAACGCCATAAAGCTTGCTGTTGTCACTTCTGGGGCGCTTACAGCAGAGGAAACAGAATTTATCCTTCCGGCAAAAGCAGCATCTCTTATTAAGCTTATATCATCAGATGAAGACATCTACGTTCAGATTGGGGAAACAGACAAAAACATCAACATCACAACACGCTCATATGATATGAACTGTCGAGCAATAGAAGGCACATATGTCAATTATGATAGCATAATCCCAAAAGAAGGAGACTGTAACATAACAGTAAATACAGAGGCTGTCATTGATTCAATAAAGCGAGTTAAGATATTCGCAAATGAAACAACAAGCTCAGTTATTGTTATTGCAAAAGACAACAACATCGAAATTAAAACAGAAGATGTTGACTTTAGCCTAGAGGCAGTGGAAAACATTGAATGTTCTGTTTCCGGAGAAGGTCTATTTAAAACAAACGCACAGCTTCTATTAGACCTACTACTTCGGGTTGGCGTTGAGTTTACAACGATTTACTTCACCGGTAGCAATCAACATAGACCAATTGTGATAAAGCCTACAACCGATACAGATAATGTTTTAATGCTATTAACTCAACAATTGATTTAACATGAAGATTATAAAGAAGACAAATAACATAGAGATCCACCCCGATGGAGAGGCAGAGCAGTTATTTCTGGAAGATCTGTTTTTTAACAACTATGCAAGACCAATAGCTGTTTTTGGAAAAGATAATATGGTTGATAAGGTTGTTATAACATCAGAAGAAGATGACAATAGACGAGATTAAGGAGATAGACATTGTTTCATTTTTAGTAGATAGTGGGTATGAAGTAGCTAAATCAAGTGGTAATAAAACTTGGTTTAGCTCCCCACTCAGGTCAGAGAGCGATGCAAGCTTTTGTGTGTTCTCTAACTCAAATATGTACAAGGACTTTGGAAGTAGCGATCCGAGAGGAGATATTATAGATTTAGTCAGAGGCATAGAAGGATGTGACGTGCAAACAGCAATAAACATACTATCATCAAAGTCAGGCGTAAAGAAACACGACAGAAGCAAAACACAAAATGCCTCTATCCTTGTTTTAGAGCGTGTAGAATCGACTTTTACAGATGACAGGATAGTTTCATACATGAGAAGCAGAAGAGTCCCTGAATGGGCTTACGAGAGCTTCTGTGCGCAAGTGACGTATAGGTTTAGAGAAGAAGAAGGGTCTTTTATTGGAGTTGGGTTTAAAAACGATAGCGGTGGATATGAGATAAGAAACTCAATACACAAATACGCAACAATACCAAAAGACATTACAACGATAGGTGGAGGATATGATGTGTTGAATATCTTTGAGGGGTGGGTTGATTATTTGAGTGCTTTGTACTACTACCACACGTATCAACTACAAGGAACAACAATTGTGTTAAATGGGTTAGGAATGCTGTATCGTGTTTTACCGAAGCTAAACCTCTATCGGGTTATAAACCTCTATTTAGACAAAGGAGAGTCAGCCGACAATCACATTGACCTAATAAGAAGTAGAAATAAAAACTGCTACGACCACAGATATCTCTATACGACAGGAAAGGACTTTAATGAGTTTATTTGTGGGATTAGGTAACGGACGCATGTATCAAATATTTATTCACTAAAAGCTTTAATACTATGTTTGATTTATCTAAATATGGGTTTACTAAATTTCACGAGACTACAGACAGTTGTTTCTGGGAAATGATCGGATCAAATTCGTTTTTTACTATAAAAATTGTTGTATTGTCATCTACCTTAGATAATGGCAACTGGTGTTACGATATCTGCGCAGGTTTAAAAGACAATGAGAACACATGCGATAGTAATATGCTTACAATAGCTAGTCGCTACGAATGTGAAACGAAAGAGCAGCTTGACTTTCTTATTTTAGGCAGCCATAGGTTAAGAGAGTTTATTTCGGCACAAGGTTAGCGCTCAGGCAATGAGCATTTAGATCAATAATAACTATATTTGTGTATTACAAAAACTATAAGACATGGCATTAACAAATGGTGATATTTATAAGTTTATACTTTTTGCTGCGAATAAGTCGTCAATAGGTGGCTATATAAGGCCAACAGACTATAACAACCAGTTAAAAATAAACAGCTCAGTTCTTCTGCGGGTGGTGTTGGTAATTACAAACGACTGGGGGCTTGGGCAGCCAATATCTCAGAAGCAAAAAGGATATTCTACTTTATTGGATGACAAGACGAAGCCTTTTAAGAAAAGAGCAACGCTTTCGTTCTCTGGTGGGGTGTCTGCTCTTCCATCAGACTATTACACCTATGACTCTATTCGTGTTGATGGAGCATTAGAGGGAGTTGAAGTGCTATTTGGTGGGGAGGTTGCTAGAAGGCTATCGAGCTATATAGATGTGCCAGATACGGAATATCCGGTAGGTGAATTTGTTGGTGACACGTTTGAAATTTATCCAAGCACGATCCTATCGGCAAAACTTATATACTATCGTAATCCTATAACACCAGTATTTGACTATTACATTGACGCTAATGGGGTGATCAACTACCTAGATGAAGGTGCTACATATATACTACAAACAGATGAAGTTGGATCAGCGGGGCAGACATCAGGCACAGTAACAAGCTCATCCGTTGAGATGGAATGGAGAGATCAGGAGAAGATGGATATTGCATGGATGATATGTCGCAACTTTGGTATTAACATTCAGCGTCAAGACCTAACAACATACGCATTACAAATAAAAGGCAGTGAGTAATGAAAAAAGGAGCATTTTGTGAATTAATATTGCGTGATGCAATAAAGAACGGACTGTTAACGACAGACGACAGTAAAAGAATATCTATTCGCCAAGTAGCAGCAGCGGCAGACCAGATATATGCTGATGTTATATACCTGATGATAAAAGACAACGAGTCTATTGATTATTTTACAAAGAGCTATGTTGCACCGATTAAGAAAGATACCACAACCAGAGAATACTACGTTGAGTTAGACCCTGAGATAGTGCAGCTTCCAAACAACGCAGGAGTTCATGTAGTGAAGGGAGCTGGTAGTAATAGGAAGTTCTATCCTGTTACCTATGGTACTCTTGATTTGATGGATGACATGTCTGTTAGCAACTACTACGACAGGAACGTGTATGTCATGGACGGACAGAAGAAACTTATTATAAAGAAGTTTGACTATGCGTCGCAGAATATTACAGAAGTTATAATGAAGTTGGTTGTTAGGTTTAGTGAGTACGGTATGGACGAGGAAATATCATTACCTTCCGGGAAGATAACAGAAGTAAGCGATATGCTAGCTAAGAAGCTATTCCAAAACAAGAAGTTCTTAGATACCAGCAGTGACGGTAATTCAAACTAAGTAGTTTTTAGAATTTTTACTAAAGCCACCAATAAGAACGGTGGCTTTTTTTATGTATCTTTGTGTAATACATATTAATCAAAGTAGATGGCATCACAAACGATAACATTCAAACGCATGATCAGCGACGTAGCTGACAAGTTCATGCAAGAAGGCGACTACAAACGAATGGCCAATGCGCGGCCAAACAACACGAACTCCAAGAGTGGCGGGGTTGTTGAGAACATCCCAAGCAACCTGCCAATATCAACTATCTCCTTTGGAGAATCAGTGGAGTATATCGGTGGATGTCAGGACAACAAAAGACAGGCTATTATAAGCCTCTATAGAGGCACTACAACGCTTTTTATCACATCGTATGATGTGAACACCAAGCAAGAGTCGTTCGTGCTTAAAAACACAGCTATCGACGCTTCTAAGCGGGTCACGCATGCAGGGGTTCTTGATGATTATCTGTTTTGGATAGACGGAGAGAGTAAGCTTAGGAAGTTTAACTTAAACAATGCCACCAGTGATGTGAATGTCCCAGTTGCCGATCACCTACTTATCGATAAGGCTCCTCCGCTATTTCCTCCGGGAGTTGTTGCTTCGGTTGATAATGGGCACGTGTCTAATAATATTCAAAATCTAATACTGCAATATACATACTCTTATGTGTATAACGATGGAGAGAAGTCTTCATGGTCTCCGATAAGCAAGAGTATTCTTCCCATTCCGGAAGATGATAGTGATCAAGTATTCCCAAACAACAAACACACCATAACTCTCGCCACTGGTGGAACAAACGTAGAAAAGATTCTTATAGCCGTGCGCAAGGGAGAGAGCAGAGACTTCTTGCTTGTTGATACGCTTGACAAAGAAGACGAAGGAATCTCAGACAACACAACATACGACTATTCGTTCTATAATGACAAAGCAACAACAGGGCTAGACCAAGACGATGTTCTGGCGTACACCTTCAACCCATACTTCCGCTTTAGTACAATGGCTATCTCCAATGATAACTTTTTAGCCATGGGAGGTGTTGAAGACGGATTAGAGAATACAGATATCTCTCTATCTGTCTCTATGAACGTAGAAGGAATACCTACATCAAGAGAGGCAGGGTTTAAGACAGGAGCAATCCACGAATTTGGGTTGCTGTTCAGGGACACAAATGGTCGCACAGCAGGAGTATGTGCCACAACGCAACTATACATACCATCCATCGTAAAGCTATACCTTCTCGGAGAAACAACATTAGTTGGTAATTACATAACCGTAGACTGGGAGGTAACAGGAAGTGCCCCTGATTGGGCAGAGACGATGAGCATAGTCTACCTTGGGAATAAAAGTATAAGCTATTTTGTAGACCACGTAGTTGGAGACATATACAACAGATTCGGATATACATATATTGACATCTCCCCCCTAAACCTAGCCAGCCAGGCAGGAAGCACAACCGAGATAGAAGCCAAGGAGATAAATATAGAGCCATACACATGGGTTAAGGGAGATAGGATAAGATTCATCACTAACGATGAAGGTGGGTTTGTTACATCAGAGCTAGACCTTGAGATAAGAGGGTATGTCCCCGAAGTTACAGACACCCAAGGTAATATTTTATATTCAAATACCATATACACCGATGAATTTGATATATCAGTAGACCCGATAGGGAGATATTCCCAATATGAGATATACAGACCACGAACAGAGTATAACGATGAGATATTTTTTGAGATAGCAGAGGTTTTTGATGTAATCAACGGAGCACCACAGGTTGTATCGGGGAATATCAACAGTGGCGACGTATACAAGAGAAACAGATCATACGACACCAGAGAGATAGGCGACATAGCATCTGATATCGATTGGAGCTTTTCTGAATATCAAGAATCTAACGTAACGCCAGAGCTATCAGCAACAGGAGGAGTAGATGGACTCAGCAACCAAACATCAGACGTTCCTTTCTTTAAAGCACCTATTGACTCGACAATAACCACTACCGGAACATTCTCTTATGAGGCTGAGTGGAGAGAAGGGTATACAAGTCCATATCCAATATTCTACATTGAAAGGCCCGGATCGAATAATAATGAGACTATTGATATCCCGTATACGTTTACTTCTCAGTCATCCAGTAATAGCGATCTGGATGCAGGCAAGTTTGAAGGTATTATTGACTACTCTGGGATAGACATGCCAGAAGGGAGCAAGATATGGATGCGTTTTAGGGTGATAGGGAAACATCGGGTTATAATCAAGGAAGGAGTTAATATTGCTTTTAGGGTTCTCGTAGAAGACGAAGAAGACCAGTTTATTGACTTTTGGGTAGAGGATAAGAACTATTCAGACTATTTTGCGTCAGACGAACACAGTAAGGGAAGACCATTCACTGAGATAAAAGACGATATTAAGACAGGCGTAAGGAACAACATCGTTACGACAGGTAAATATTTTGCAGATACAAACATTGATGAAACAAACAGAATAGACACTAGCTCCATAACCTACATCCCATATCACCATGGCAGCATAACAGCGTTAAGGGTTATAGGCAATACCTTAAAGGCACTAACGCCATCAAAGGAGATAAGAATGTATCTTGGTAGGGAGCAGTATGTTGATGGATCTGGCAATGTTCAAACGTCGCTATCCTCAAATAAGCTAGGCGCGATCAGTGTCTCCAATACCGACTATGGCACATCAAACCCAGAGTCTTTGCTTATTGACTCCCGAAGCATGTATTACTTCGACAGAAAGAATGCAGCAATTGTATCGTCACATGTTAATGGACAAAACGACATAGGCGACTATGGATTTAAAACACGGATAAGAGAAATAACATCAAGGATAAACGCAGCAACAGCATACGAGGTGCATATTGGGTTTAATGATAAGAATGACGAGGTTATATGTTCGTTTATTTATGACGGAACCCAAGAGACAGTTGTCTTTAATGAGAGAGACAATGTGTGGACGCATGAATTAGAACAAACAGACGGAAGTAATCCGGTAGAGGGAATGTGTCATTTAGGGGAAAATCTGTTGTGCTATTTGGGGAAGCCATACCTGAACGAAGGAGGCGCAGACAATCTAAACTTCTTTGGATATGCAAAGACAGCAGTAATAGAAGCAGTTATAAATGCCAATCCAATCAATACGAAGGTTCTTCAAACGATGTCATATCAGAGCAGTGATGCTTGGGATATTGACATAGAAACAGAGGCGATGTATGAATTTCCCAATGGCATGTACACGCAAATCCCTACCGGAAGACAAGTAATCCAAGAAGGAATATACTTCACTGACATACCAAACAACATTCGTAGTAAGAGTGGATCAATAAGCAGGCTACTATACGCCACAGGAACGCCCTTACGTGCCCGTACAGCCACTATCTCTATGAGTAACAGCAACACATCCACAGTTAAGCTAGACGAGGTTACAGTCAATTACGTACCGTCTTCGGTGCAGTAACCAAACAGTAAGTTACTTTCTGGTAACACTAAATATGTTATAGGGCATGGTAATTAATTTTGCCATGCCATTTTTTTGTTATAGTTTTGTTGCGTTAATATGATGCAGCTAATACCGAATATATACAGTTCAAAAAAGTGAACCAACTATGGACAAAGAAACATTTGATAATATATTTGAGATGTATATGGACGAGCTATCTAACAACATGAAGTTCGACGATCATTTCCATGTTGATGTTGAACATGATAAAGAAAACATCAGGTACAGCCTATTATCTACGCTCTATGGGGAATGTTCTTGTGAGTCATCATACGAACACCCACCAGAAACGACGTCTCTGAATTTAGTAGTCCAGCATTCTAGCTTATTTTCTGTTGATGTGGATGGCAAGTATAAATACTACGATAAAGAGTGTGACAAGATAATCAGATCAGCAATTAAATATCTTGAAGTATGAAAAGAGAAATATTATTTAGCTGGAAGAGAGTTAATAAAGGTAAATTCACCGGAATCTATGATGACAATGGCGTTAAAATATTTAAAAATGATCCTATTCATTGTTGGGGAGGAACTGAGTGGAACGGAATGTTTGAGTATGATTATCATGGCATATGTAAATTTATAGATGGTTTATTTGTCATTGTCGTAGAGTCAAATTTCTGCGTAGATTTTGAACACATCACACATGTCATAAACGAAGCGAACCAACTAAAAAATTCACAAGGTATGATGCAAATTAGAATAAATACTCCACATGAGTGGGCTGTGGGGCTGCGAAGAAGTCAAGACCGCGATTTAAAGCGAGACACTCTAGAGGTTGGATTGTTATTTTTATCAATACTAATAACATGGCAGAAGAATCCATTGACGAGTGGACAATGTTGATAATCCTTCCAACAGGAGAGCAGCTATCCTTTACCGGAAAGAGAAGTATCCCTAAAATACTACTAGGAGCTAAACAATACATAGAACAAATAAAAGATGAAAGTAAAAGTAACCAAACAACAAGAAGAAGACATTAAGTCTATGTTTGCATTAACAAACATACTAGAGTCGTTACTACGCAAGAACGAACACGTATTATCTTTGGACTATAAATCAAAAGTAAAGACTGCGTTGCTTCATTTAAAGTGGCTAAACAAAGACTTAGAGAGACACTCACCAGACAATGAAGCCATTGATGCCATTGACTCCGAGGGAGCAAACATCTATGAGATAATAAGAGTGCTGAGACACGCAAAGAGAGAAAACAAGACTAATGAGTTTATTAAGCATGTTGATGAATTCTTTAAACTACAAGAATTATGAATTGGGAAATAATTAAAGACAATTACCCACTTGCCTTCAAGGAGATGTGCGGGTGGATTCAAAAAGGTGTAAACGCATCAATAGATATATTTGAGTTTGCAAGTTATGATGATAAAACAACCCACAGTTTATGTTGGACTGACGAAAATGGAGGGTTAGACCTATCATGTGACGACCCGTTTGTTGATTTCAGAGACAGACAACTATTTGACTTCTTTGATGATAACAATCTACAGGTGCATATCTGTCCAACGTATCATCAGAAAGGTATCAGTTGGAATTGGGCCGTATATGAGCATTCCACCTTCGCCCCTGACTGCATAGGAGACCTTAGCACTGAGCTATACGGATATATTGGAAAATACAAAACACGCACCATGGCTGAGGAATCAGCCTTTATGGAAGCTTTTCTTTTACTTGAATTTAAACTAGACACAAATGAGTGACATTACAAAATGCAATGGTGGCGATTGCCCACTAAAACAAGAATGCTATCGGCACACAGCACCAGATAGTAAACACCAATCGTATTTCGTGCTGCATCCATTCTCCACCAATAAAGATGGAAGAGTTGCATGTGACATGTTTTGGAGTGAGAGACAATACGGCGTTATGAACCAGTTAAAAGACATACTAAACGGAGAGGTAGAATAAATGAATGTGCAGTTAGTAGCAAAAACAGTAGGATTAAGGAAGTATGGGATACTCGACAGTGAGGAAATGGTTGCGGCTATTGCCCGACATGGAATCGTTAAAGAGGACAACGGCAAGCTTATTCGCTACCTAATGAAGAATGCTCATTGGTCTCCGTTAGACATGATTAACTTTACTTTTGAGATAGAGACTAGTAGAGATATTGGTAGACATCTTCTAAGACATAATCCAAAGAAGCAAGAGCACAGCACTCGGTATTCCGATAGGGTAATGTTTGAGCCAATTGAGATTAGAAAAGAACATCCCACAAACAGGCAAAGCAGCACAGAAGTGTTCGATCCTGAGTTTAGTTTTAGTGGATACGACAAGGTATTAGCATCTGAGCTTATAGACGACGCACTAGAGTACTTAGAACAAGTTTATTTTAAACTATTAGAACAGGGTGTAGCGAAAGAATGCGCTAGGAAAATATTGCCCGGATGTCTTACGACAACAATAACAATGAACGGTACATTGCGTGATTGGTTGAGCTTCTTGAACGTTCGATGTGATAATCACTCAGAGAAAGAAACACAACAAATAGCAACACTTATTGGCGAAGAGTTAGAAAAACAAATGCCTAATTTGTTTAGTGAGATTGATTGGAGAAAAGGAATGTTCATGTAGGACAAACTAACAAAACATGATATAAAGCACACCTAATAATTTGCACAGGTGTGCTTTTGTTTTTAGATTTGCATTATAATACTTAAACGAATAAACTATGATTTATTGGATTAAAAGAAAAGTATGGCAGGTACAAAACATCTTTGCGTGGATGCCTGTTGTGTGGAAATTGCACGATTGGGATTATAACTATGCTACCGATGTATTTATATATCAGCTAAACAGGCTAGCAAATGCTTTAGATTGCACCAGAGCAACACATGTTAGTTCTAAAATCAGAGCAAAACACATCCGTATTTGTACATCGTTGTTGCAAAAATCAATTAATGATGTTATTTACTACGAGAAGCGCAATAGTGGATTATCCAAAGAAGATGCACTAAAGTACAACACAAAAGCATACAACCTTGCGTGGAAGCTTATCAAGGATAATTTAAGAGATTGGTGGGACTATTAGCAATACCTTATCGGGAAAAGTAATGAAAGAAAAACCATCATGGCTAGAAACACTTTGGAACATAAACCCAAGTCTAGCACAAAGAGCAGAGGACTATATTAGCAACCTAGAGATAGAATCCTACGGCAAGGGGATTTACGACGCTCTAGATATAACAAGAGACACAAGTGACGACAAATAAACTTAAAGAAACACCATGTCAATAGTAAGAGTGATTTCTGATCCACATTTTGGACACCTTAATATGGCTATAAGAAGAGGATTTAACGATCAACACGAAATGAACGAGCTAATGGTTGAAAGGTGGAACTCTGTGGTTGGCAAAAGAGATGTTACTTATATCCTAGGTGACATTACAATGGAAAAGGAATCTGAGTATTACTGGCTAGACTCATTAAATGGGATAAAGAAGGTAATATTAGGCAACCACGACAAACCTCAACACGTACAAAAACTGCTAAAGCACGTCAATAGTGTTGCAGCAAGCAAATATTGGACGGTTAAGGGTGTTGGTAATGTTATTATAACTCACATCCCTATTCATCCCAGTGAACTGGAATATAGGTTTAAATTCAATATTCATGGCCACGTTCACGGAAACACTATTGATGACGACAGATATATTAACGTGTCTGCTGAGGTGATAGACTATATCCCAAGAACACTAGAAGAGTTATTTCATAGATAATACCAGTAATAAAACAAAACAACACCAATAAGTAAATCTAAGTATGTTTCTAGGCACTTTCTATCCGTGGTAACACAATCTACCCACTATTGGATGGATAATTGATTACAGAGCTTAACACACACGTTAAAACAGATAATTGCAATGGAAGAACAAGCAGTAACATTACAGATAGCTATATTAGCAAAAGAAAAGGGGTTTAGGATGTCAATTGACGAAAACTATTGTTGTCCAAGCGTCGGCAATGAGTATATATTGGACGCACACTATGTCCCAACGCAGTCTTTGCTCCAAAAATGGCTTAGAGAGGAGCACAATCTACATGTTATTGTTTGGTTTAATAATTTAACCGAAAAATGGAGAGTGGACGATATACTCATGCTTCCCGATATGCGTTCCATTTTAGCCATAGATGTGCCGGATAAAGAATTTGTCACCTATGAGCTTGCCCTCGAGCATGGATTATATGAATCACTTAAATCAATTTAAATGAATAAAGAAATAAAAAAGAAAATTAAGAAATGGGCAGATAAGTGGCTATCCGAAGACGAAGACTACTCTCCCAAGAAAAGTAGAGACCTACGTGCAGTGTCATTTGAGTCTAAACACCCAATAGACGGAACTCACCACCATAGCTACTTATTCCACTGCACAGAATGGGATAACGGAGAGGGGTTTATCTTCGACATATCATCATACAATGAGAGAACCAAACAATCAGAAGATAAACATTATTGTTTACATTCAGATGAAATAGATGGAATAATGTCGTGCCTAAACCACATGGGGCAGTTTGAACTTGATTAGTCTGTACGATAAGTCATTCAATAACACAAAAAAATAGACTTTTTGTTGGTTATATCAGACAAGAGTCGTAGTTTTGGGGAGAATAAACAATATAGATTACACCCGATAGGGAAAGTGATAACGAATTAGCAGGGAGCAAATCCCTACCGGAAAACCCATATACTAAAACCCACCAATAAGAATAGACTAAAAACAACACACACCATCGCAATAACAATTACCGTAAAGACAATTACAATAACAACTAAAAAGAAATCATTGCTTTTGTTTCGTTGCTTGTGGTTTGTTTTAAGCAAAACATTAAGGTTTGTTATTTTTGTTTTTTTTGTTGTTGTTTTCTTTATTGGTGCTTCTTAACTAGTTGTTTTATTGTTTTTTGTTGTTGGTGCTGCTGCCATGCGTCATAGAGTGGTTACACCTACAACCACAACCCCTAACTTCCATTATGTAAACTCCAAAGTCCGAACCCCACCCGCTTTGTTTTGTTTGCTTTTCGCTGTTAGTGTGCAACACGGCAAAGCAATTCCTTATCGGGTGTTAATAACAAAGCAAAAACAACAAGCTTATTGAAGTATATAACGATGCTATTAACGTCTGGAATCGCTTATCTATAGCGGCATGGGTAAATGTATACTTGAGTGCGTATAACGCCTTCCAGCAAGCTAAAGCAAGCACATTATATGTTGTATAGCAGAAAAGTAGGTTTATCTTGTTGTTTTGTTTGTGAATTAAAATAAAGGTTGTATGTTTGGGGTATAATTAACACACACTAAAGACATGTATCATGAAAACGCAAATCATTGAAGCTATTAAGATCGGTCTATTCCTTGCAGCATTAGCAGGAATTATCATTATCGGAATCCTATCAGCTATTAACTATGAATCATTAGGTAGATTGTAGGGCCGATAAGGAATTACTATAGTATTTAATAATTAAAGGCAACACAATGAGATACTTATTAATTAAAACAAAGGCTGGCAGCCGCAGAGGGACTGTCGTATCCTATTTCTTAGGCGAAAATGAATCCGATCCAAAACTACTAAAAGAGGTTGAAACCCATCTCAGAGCATGGCTTGACGGGTATAACAATAGCCTGACAGCTGAAGCGATTGACGAGCTATTTAAAAACTTCGACGGTAGTTTTCAATATGACGTGTGGAGCTTCAAATCGTGCGAAGCACAAGATATTTAGGGCAGTTCAGAATCCTTCAACCCCACTAAAACTAATTAGTGGGGTTTCTTTTTGTCTATACGTCTCATTTGAGCATGTTTATAAGCTCTCAGAGCAATTATCTTTTATTGGTTGGTGAATTGTACTATATCGTGGATAGATTGGCTTAAAAGCTGCTACTCCTTCGCTTTGATCCTGATTTGTAAACGTCAACATCAAAGAATAAAATATATTGCTTTGATTCCTTTGTTTTGCCCTTGCTAATCAAGTTGTAAATTGTTGTTGTGGATTTGCCTATCCGTCTGGAAACGTCAGTCAAAACAGAATAAATTGTTAGTTCTCCTGTTTGTTTGTCAAAATAACCTATTTTCATAGCTTGATTTTCTCAAAAGTTGGTACCTGCCCCGAGCAGGTGGTTATGAAAGCAAAGATAATTGTTTCTTTTTTGGCTGTTATTTGTAGCAAATAGACTTGATCAAGGTTATAACAAAAAGTTATACAAAACCAACAAAACCGCAAACCTCTGGTTTGTTAGTTACTTTTAGTAACTGTAAACACGTCACAAAATCAATAAGTTACTTATTTCTACAAATAAAAAAACAAACCCCTATCGGGGATATTTAAGCAAGCGACAAAAACTAATCTTTATTTATTTATTTCTGTTATATGTGTATTTGTTTATTGTTTATTGTATTAGGTATTAGGTTAGTGTTTTCCGGTAAGGATTTGCTAATTTATGTATGTTTTAGAATATGCTAAAAAACACACATCAGATATTTGTTTATTCAAAATAATGGTTGTTACTTAGCAGAGAAATTAAAACAAAAACAATTTAAAATTTAATATTATGAAAGTTTACAGAGAATTATCAATCAGTAATTTTGATGCTTGGTCAGGTGCGGTAAGCACAAAACAAACAATCATTGAAAACGACAAAGAAAATGATTTTGATTCATTGATCGAGGAGTTATATCCGGGCGGCATAGACGGAACAAAACTAAATGACATTTTATGGTTTGATTCTGAATGGGTGCTTGATTCGCTGGGTATATATGAAGAAGAAGAGTAGTTTTTATTTTAGGTAGTTTTTTAGTGTTATGGATAGGCTTTTATTAGTCTATCCTTTTTTGCTTATATGACTCCGGTAAGAGATTACTAAAATAAGCATCATATTAAGCTCGTAGACGAAACCAATTATATTTTTGACACAATCTACCCAACACAACAAAACAAACCCTTAAAAACAGCTTAAATCGCCTTATTATTTATTTATATTTATTAGTTATATAGTATATACTAATATTATATACTAATACTATAGATATTCCCTATCGGGAATTTATTAATTAGTAATATATGTAAGAAAATATAAAAAGCAAATATTTTTAGTTAAAATATGTTAAAGCATATAAATGTTTTTCAACACACAAAAATAAATGTAGAAATATTTGGATAGTATTAATTTATTTTTGAATATTTGGGAACAATTTAAAACAAACTAAAATGAAACCAGAACACAAAAAAGCATTAATTACCTCCGCACTAACAATAGTTGGGTTACTTGTTATTGTCAGCGTGGAGCCTATTGTGGATATGCTGTTAACACTTATCTTTTAAGGCATGTTATAAAGCACATCCCCAACCCTTGCAAATATCATTTATTAATATTTACTTTGAATAGAAATTACAAACCATTAAAAATAGGGGACGCGAAAACCTAACAAAAGAGTAGCACTACTTTAAATTTTATTACGATGAAAACTTTAAATTTTTCACTTCCTGAATTTGGAAACGCAGTCGGAACTACAAAATGGGCTGCCAGTCAGCTAGAAGCTATCAGCGCAACATTAAAAAACGGAAAAACAAAGCGAAGCGGTACGCCGTGCCTTACTTATTCGGAGTTAGGCAAAGACGGGAAAGAACATTCTTATGTTTTCTGTGTGCCTTCATGTCCAGCGAATTACGACTATGCTGGGAGTATGAAAGAAAACGGCGGCATTATTTCTATTTATCCAGTTTCTGATGAATATTGCGGAGAGTGGGGTTTGTTTCCCTATCTAACCCCATCGGCAAAAGAAATGGTTCAGAATTTTATTAATGAGGTTTCGGAAAATTGGCTGAGCCAGCTAGAAGAACAGTAAACTACATTTTAAAGGGGAGTGGAAAATCCATTCCCCTTGCTACAAACCATTAAAAATTTATTATCATGAAAACTAAAGAATTGAACAAAAAAGCATTTGACTACATTCTGAACGCAATTAACAGCGAAGACTACAACGTAGAAGCAACAACCGACAAAGAGAAACTGCAATTTTTAGCTGATACTTTCACCAGCGAATATTGTTTCCCGGCAAACTTGAAACAATGCGGCAGTTATCAAAACGTTCTTGCTGAGTGGATTATGGGATTGCCAACGGCTTTTAACATCGACTTTGAAAACTACCGCATTATTGAGATAGCTAAAGAATGGGGATCAATTCCAGCCGACGCAACAGAAAGACAAGAAGACGCAGTTATTCGTCAATGGTTTCAATTTATCGCTTGGAAAACGTTGCAACTGTTCAAGAAGCATGGAGTCAGTCTATAGCAGCCCATTTAAGCCGCTTTCTGCTCTATCCGGTATAAGTTGTTGGTCAAGGGTATAAAGTAGCTTAAACAAGAGCTAAGACATCAAATAAAGGATAATTATAAACTATTTAATACTTGAAAAGATGAAATACGTCTATCAGTTATACGGGAATGGTGAGATATACACCAGCCGACTGAAAGCACACAAAAGAGTCTGTTCTTTGTTAGGGAAAAACGAAGATGATTTTCTGCCATACAAAGAAAGACAACACGATAGGTGCAAGGGATGGGTTGAAATATGTTATCCCAACGGGCACAACATCGTAAAAAGACCTCTACTGTGAGCTATTACGGATATCACCAAAAGATAAAACAGCGCATAGCAGCCGGAGAGCTAACAGGGTTTGAATATGTAGACCAATATAAGCAGATAAAACCCTGTTTGCTTCTTTATTTCTCAACTGATCCAATGGTAAGACCTATAAGAGAGAGTAAGTTTCCCATGTATGAAGAACTATTACACGTCTCAAATAATAGCTTAAAAACGAGCTGAGGCATTAAAATAGATAAAATAATAACCATTAAAGACAAATTAAAAGCAAAATAACGATGAGTGAAATTAAAGAAGAATTGGAAATGTACAGGGAGTTGTACTATTTCTGTAAAGATAAATTAGTAGAAGAAAGGGAACTAATGAAAAAACTACTTGACATTAGTTATAGGATTAAGTGGGCAGATGATGAAAAGAAGGTGTGGTTAGAGGTGGAAACCTATTTAAAGACCTTTAAGTAATGCAGTCATGAAGGAAAATAAATTAAAGTACAGGAAATGTCCCCATTGTAAACGGACAGTTCCGGCTTCCTACAATTTTAACGAACACAAAAAAATATGTAAAAATGTACCGAAAATAAATTGTGAAGGATGCCAAGTAAATATCAAACCAAGCGCACCAGCTTTGTTAGACAAAGAGACGCACAGCATACAGACAAAAAACAAGAATCAACATTTAGTTACACACCTAAGTCTAAAAAAGATGAGAAAGCCATTCTGCACAACGAAAGAAGCTAGAATTAAATATTCTGAGGTTTACTTAACAATACTAAGCAGTAAACTAAAAAATGCGAACAAATGGAAGAGATAAAGATAATCATCGTAGGTGTTTTGGCTTGGTTATCCCTTATCGGATTAATAGTGTTATTCCTTCTGGGTAGCTCCGGAAAGAGATTTGGCAAGCCAGACGAAAGAAATTCAAAAGACAGGTACAACCCACAAAACTACAAATAACATGAACAAACTAACTGAATACTTGGCAGACAACATGCCAAGGCTAATTAAAATAGCAAACTATATCTTTATCGGCTTTGTAGCTGGATTATTTTTATTCTCAATAGCATTAACACTTTAAAAATAAACACATGAAATATTTGGCTGAAATACACAAAAACGGTGTTGTCATAGACGAGATAGAGACCAACAACGACAGAGAGTTTTTAATAGAGTACTATGGCGCGGACGAAGTTATTTTATCTCCTCTCCTTCATGGATTAAGCACATTTTTTATAGAGAAGATAAACAACACTAACCCATGTTACTTTAGCAGCATCAATGCAGATGGAGGGTTTTTCATCCAGTACGATTTAGACACAATGCCTATGGACTTACTTAGAAGGCTGTTTTCAATAGCTGACGTGTTTGGGTATTCCTGCGACGTGACGAAAAGAAACAGAGCAACTGTAATCTTTAAAAAGATCCATAATGATTGATGAAATTAAGATGCAAGACAGAAAGATGTTAGATAATTACAATTTCTGTGTAAGATCAATAAACAGTATGACAGACTGGAGGCACATACACAGCACAGAGAATTTGATTAATCTGTTTTGCTTGACTCGATCAAATGATGCAATGAAAGAAGATTTAATTATAAAACTAAGACAAAAAGAAAAAACACTATGAAGGTATTCATAAACGACAAAGGAAAAGAAGAGCAGTTTTGTTTACTGGTTGATAGGCAACGATTTTATAAGTTCTGTGGGAAGTTTGCACTGTATACGAGTGGAGTTGTTCCGGAAAAAATAGAATACGCACAGAGGCTTGGACGAATAGTAGAAATCAGACAGGTATACGGATTCTTCACAGGGGAATGCCCAGTTTGCGGACACATGCAGGAAGGTAACCCCATCCTTAAAAAGAACAACATGTATAACACTTATTGCGAAGATTGTGAGCATGAAATAAAACCGTCAACCATGGTTGCGCTTACCGATTATATTAGCGCATTATAACGACAAAGTTACACGCAGGGCAGGATGCGAAGTGATTTACAGGCTTTAAATCAACAAATTGTCAAACATATAAAACTAAAAAAAAAAATGAAACAAGAATTTGAAATGACTAGAGAAGAAATGGATAACATTATTGCTATAAATAAAGGCGGTGGTGATCCTGTAATGTTTTTAAGCGGAGGGCAAATGATGGGAAGCTCCAAGCAAGAAAAAATAAACCAATACTGGGAAATTTTGGGAAATAAATATGGATTTAAACCCATGACAGTTGAAGGGAGTTCAAAAGGTAAATTATTTTTTATTGCTGAACCCATACCAGTTGTAATACCGAAAACCCG
>Ga0214471_10000663_pt1 | contig 28267 bp, 23 predicted proteins | sample RVTome_5_FD_207665 | JGI IMG/M metagenome (GOLD analysis project Ga0214471, IMG submission 207665) | Soil microbial communities from uranium-contaminated site in the Upper Colorado River Basin, Wyoming, United States - RVT142D155 | ecosystem: Environmental > Terrestrial > Soil > Contaminated >... | reverse complement strand
AATATACCAGCCCGACCCTGTTCCCCGGCTGGTGCGACTACATCATCACCCCGCGCGGCAAGGCGCGCGCGTGGGAACTGTTCTGAAGGAGTGTTCGATGAGTGACCAAGAGACTGTAGAACGACTGCGCACGCAGGGGCTCGACGTGGAAACGGTGGGCTCTATCCTGGGTGACGTAGGGCATGGCGAGCGCACGACCCCAGCGCCCTTCGTGCCTGCCCGGCTCGAGGCTTCCCCCCCCCTGCCCGAGCCGGGCATCTATTTCGGGATGAGCGACGAGGAATATCACGCCCTCCCCGCGCTCTCGAACACCGGCATCAAGAAGCTGGCGGCGTCCCCGATGATCTTTTGGGCCTCGACGCCCTGGCTGTCCGAGCAGAAGCGGCAGAAGGTCGAGGAAGCCAAGCAGGCCGAAGAGAAGGCGCACCACGTTTTCGGCAAGGCGTACCACTGCCGCATCATGGAGGGGGCCGACGCCTACGCTCGCCGGTTTGCCATTCGCCTCGACCCGGCCAACTTCCCCGATGCCTTGGTTTCGACCGATCAAATCAAGGCGGCGATCGGCACGTTCACCGAGACGGTGGCTGTCAAGCCCAAGGGGCGCGGCAAGGCGGACTTCGCGGCGCAACTGGCGGCGCTCGACCCGACGCACCCCGCGCTGGTCGGCGGCGTGGACGATCTCAAGACCGCAATCGCCACATTCACCGAAGAGGCCGCGGTGCAGCCGGTGCGCAAGGTGCCCGACACGCTGCCGGACGGGACCGAGTACATGCGCGATGCGGTGAAGGCGGACTGGATAGCGCAGCTTCTCGCGCTCGACCCGGAAGCCGAGATCTTCGCCAGCCTCGAGGCCGAGCATGAGCGCCAGCACGAAGGTAAGACGTTCCTCTATCCCGACCAGCACGCCGAACTCGAGATCGCCGCGCTGATGATCGAACGCGACCCCGGCCTGCACCGGGCGTTCCAAGGCGGGCACGCCGAAGTCGTGTTGATCTGGTACTGCGAAAGGACCGGCGTGCCGATGAAGGCGCGGGTGGACTATCTCAAGATCAGGGGCATGGTCGATCTCAAGAGCATCGCCAACCAGCGCGAGCGCTCGATCAAGAACGCCATCCGCTTCGAGATCGCCGCCTACAAGTACAACATGCAGCCTGCCGTCTATTTCGAGGGGGCTGACGCCGTGCGCCAACTGGTGCGCGACCACGGCCTCGATGTGGTTTTCCACGCCGACCAGCCCAGCGTCGAGGAAGCAGCGGCCCGGTGCGAGTTCGCGCGCAAGTGGGCCTCGCACCGCCTGCCGGACGATTGGCTATGGGTGTTCCAGCAGAAGGGCGCGGCGCCGATCACGCGCGGCGTGTACTTCCCTCGCGGCTCGGTGCTGATGGTGACGAACGACATTGTGACCGCCGCCAAGAAGCTGTTTCGCGAGTACGGCGAAGCCTTCGGCACTGACCCCTGGCTCGATGTGAAGCCAGCCTACACCATCGCTGATGAGGAAATCCCCACCAGCGCAACGGAGATTTGACCATGAACAAGGATATGGTGCCCACCGTGCCGACGCCTAACACCATCGCTGGCGCCCTGTACGGCATGGCCGACACGTTGAGGGGCGCCTTCAAGGACGGCGAACTGGCCCTCACCCCTGAAACCGCCCGCGATATGATCGTCAGCCTGCGCTCCGCGGCGTCGAACGTGGGGCTGCTGTTCTCTTTGGAGGCCGACGAGGAAGGCCACTACAACCTCAAGACGATGGGCCACGTTTGGATGCTCGCGGACCTGTTGAAGGCGGGGGATATGGTGCCGTCCTCGTACAAGTCGCCCGAGCAGGTGGCGATCGGCCTGATGAAGGCGGGCGAGATCGGCGTCGAGCCGATTTCAGGGCTCGGCAACATTATGATTATCAACAACCGGCCTTCGGTGTGGGGCGATCTCGCGCAAGCGCTGGTCCAGCGCACCGGAGCGATTGCCGACCACTTCAAGGAAGAGGTTGGCGAGCGGCCCGCGCCCGGCCTGGCGCTGAAGGACTGGCCCGATTCCTACGGTTGGCGCGTCGGCTTCTCGCGCGTCGGGCAGGGCACCGCCTACGTTCAGACGTACACGGTGGCCGATGCAAAGCGCGCCGGGCTGTGGATGAACACGAAGAAACAGCCGTGGATTACCGACCCTTCCACGATGCTCTTCAACCGGGCCCGCGCTCGCGCCCTGCGTGACGGCTTCTCGGATAAGCTGTTCGGTATGGGCATCATCGAAGAGCAGCGGGACTTCGCCGCCGAATCTCCGTCGCTCATCGGCCACAGCGGCGGCGGCTCGATGCTCGACGCCGACGAGCCGGTTACGGAGGTCGGCAACGCCATGCCGAACTATGAGGACCGGGAGCCGCCGCAGGAGCCGCAGGAAGGCGAAGAGCCCGAGCCGACGACCGATGCGGCGCAGGAACAGCCTGAAGCGGCCCAGGAGCCCGCCACGGACGCACAGGAGGGGGATGACGACCAACCCTCGCTGCTCCGTGAGTGAGAACTGGCATCGCAACGTGGCGCTGAAAATCGGCGTGGGCGGGGCCGTGGACTTCACGCCCGCCCGCGTCGGGCAAACGCTGCATATCCCTTGCTCGCACGGCCATACGGTCGATTTCCGTGTGAACTCGCGGATGCCGCCCGAGGTCGTCGCCAAGAAGATGATTCAGAAGGGGTGGACGGTCGGCTCCAAGCTGACCTGCCCCGAGCATAGCCGGAAGCCGAAGAAGAAGGCCGGGAAAGCCGCGTGCGGCACCCAGGCCCCGCCCAAGGCATCGGACAAGCCCGCCAAGGTGCAGAAGGTGCCGCGCGGCAAGGGCGAATTGCAAGCGGCCATTCGTGACGCGCTCGCCGTCGCCACGGAACCGATGACCAGCACGGAACTGGCCGCAGCGGTCGGCACCGGCGCGGACAACATGACCGTCGCGCTGGTGCGAGCGATGCGGAACAACCTCGTAACCCGCACCGATAAGCGCCCCTTCCGATACTCTCTCAAGAAAGCCGAGCCCATGAACACGAACGTCACCCCGATCACTCAAGCGCCGGAAGAGGCCCCGAAGGTCAACGCCAGCGAGGCCGCGCGCACCGCGAAGCGCGCCACGATGGAGTGGCTGCAGGAGTGCTTCGACGTGGACAAGGGCCGCTACAAGGAGGGCATTTCCGACGCGACGATCGCGAAGGAAACCGGCCTGGCCGAGACGGCGGTAGCGGCGCTGCGCGAAGAGTTCTTCGGGCCGCTGAAGGAGCTCGCCGAGATCGAGTTCGCGCGCTCCGAACTCAACCGCCTCGAGCAACGCATCACCGAGTTCGAGCAGCAGGCCGCGGCGGTGGTCGAGGAATGGCGCCGCGATCTCTCCGCCCACCGAAACCGACTCGGGAATCTTGTCGGCAAGAACAACTGGAACCACTGAAGGAGACTGACCAATGCCCACTTACCGTATCGACCGCCCCGGCATGGATATGCCGCGGATGGTCGAAGCCGCCCAGCCGTCCGCCGCGCGCAAGTACGTGGCCGACGACGAGATCACCGTTCGCCGCATCGAGATCGGTGAAGCGCTCGCCTTGCAGAAGGAGGGCGTCGAGTACGAGGTCGTGGGCGAAGAACCCGCGGCGGCGCCCGAGCCCGCTGAAGAGCAGCAGGACGAAGGATCCAGCCAGTCGGAAACCGACCGCCTGCGCGATGAAGGCACTGGCGAGAACGAACCGTTCGATGCTGGCGACGAAGAGTTGGAGGGCAACTGATGGCGCGAGAGCGCTGGAAAACGATACCACAGACACCCGCCTATCAGGTGAGTTCGCTTGGCCGAGTGCGGCGCCACGTCCGAGGAAGACGTGGCGCCAAGCCGGGCATCATCAAGCCGTGGGTGGACAGCGGCGGCAGGCCCACGGTGCGGCTGTGGGCGAACGGCAAGAAGATCGGCTTCTTGGTCAGCCGCCTCGTATGCGCAGCGTTCAATGGCCCGCCGCCCTTCCCCGGCGCTCTCGCCGCGCACGAGGATGACGTACCGAGCAACAACGTGTTCACGAACCTGCGCTGGACCGATCACATCGGAAACATGGAGGATCGGCGCAAGCTGGGCACTCTCGACCACGGCGAGCGGAACGGCGCCGCAAAGCTGACCGAAGGGCAGGTGCGCCGGATTCGGTCGTCGCCTCTCTCGGGCCGCAAGTTGGCGGCGGAATTGGGCGTCAGTCCGGCCACGGTCGGGCGGGCGCGCAACGGTACGTCATGGGCGCATCTGCCGTGAGACGAACCCCTCTTCGCGCCAAGCGCGCAACTCCCAGGCGCAACGAGGGGCGAGTCGCGCATGGCCGGATGAAGCCCAAAGCGAGCGACGGCCCGACCGTCGAGCAGCAGCACTATTGGGCCTGGCTGCGTGCGTTCATCGGTCGCTGCGAGGCGTGCGGGACGCGGGCGCAGCTGAATATCCACCACTTGCTCGCGCGCGCGCCGGGGAAGGTCGGGCGGCGGGATCATTGGTTCGTCGTGCTGATTTGCGCTGGCTGCCACACCGGGGCAAAAGGTGTTCACGGCCTTGGGAGTGAGGCCAAGTTCCTGACCGAGCATCGCGTCGATCTCGTCGCGATCTCGGTGCAGCGGCGGGGGGAGTGGGATCGTGCCAATTCGGCCTGAAAACCGGAAGCGCTACCCGAAGAACTGGCGCAAGATCAGCGAGCGAATCCGTCACGAGCGCGCCAAGGGGCGCTGTGAATGTGTCGGTGAGTGCGGCCTCGACCACGCGAACGGCGGGCTTGAATCGACGCGATGCCCCGAATGGAACGGCATGGAGCATACCGACACCGGCTCGATCGTCGTGCTGACGGTGGCGCACCTTGACCACCAGCCCGAGAACTGCGCCGACGACAACCTGAAGGCGATGTGCCAGCGCTGCCACAATCGCTACGATGCGCCGATGCGCCGCAGGGGGATGCGTGAGCGCGGCTTGACGGGCGTCTATCACCACGCCTCGCCGAAGCACCTTGGCCGCTACGTCAACGAGTTCGCTTTCCGGCTGAACGAGGGCGACGTGAAGCGCCACACGCTGGCGCGGCTCGATAGCTTCATTGCCAACTCGGCGGGCCGTCGCCTCACCTATCGGGAGTTGACCGCATGACGGACGCTCCCAAGCTGCCAGCGGCCCTAGACGCCATTGCCGACAAGGTTCTGCGCTACCGGCCCAAGCCCGTCTCTGCCGCCGCGAAGAAGCGGAAAAAGAGGGCGAAAAAGGAGAGGTCCAATGCGTGACCAGAACGGCGTCTTGCAGGTCGTGGCGCTCTCGGGCGGGCATGACAGCACGGCCCTCGCCTTGCTGCTCAATGAGCGCGAGCCGGGGCCTTACGCCTATGTCTGCACCCCGACCGGCGACGAGCTTCCCGAAATGTTCGCGCATTGGCGCGACCTTGGGGAACGGCTCGGCTCGCGGCTCATCCCGGTTATGGGCGGCACCCTCAAGAGCGTCATTGCCAGTGAGGGGATGCTGCCTAATTTTCGCGCCCGCTTCTGCACCCGCAAGCTCAAGATCATCCCGTTCATCGAATGGATGCGCGGCCAATTGTCGGGCGGGCCTATCGTCGCTCATGTCGGCTTGCGCGCCGATGAGCCGCTTAGGGTCGGCGGCGTCTACGGCCAAATCGAAGGCATCGAACAACGCTTCCCGCTCCGCGAATGGGGCATGGGCGAGGATGAAGTCCAAGCGGCCTTGCGGCGCTTCGGCGTCAAATGCCCGGATCGAACCGATTGCGCCCGCTGCTATCACCAGCGGATCGGCGAATGGTGGGAGTTGTGGCGCGATCATCGCGACATTTTCGAGGACGCCATAGCCGACGAACAGCGACTCGGGGCGACATACCGAACGCCAGGGCGGGATAGCTGGCCTACCGCGCTCGCTGACATGGCGGCGAGGTTTGAGGCTGGGGATAAACCGGTGGTCAGTCTCAACCGCATGGCCCGCGAGCGGATGGTCGCTGGCGGCTGTCGGGTCTGTTCGATGTGAGAGGAAAAGGGAGTCATGTATATAATTCCCCACGCGAGGCGTGAACACTTTGCGCGGCAATAGCCCAAGCGCGATCAACGCGCGACGGACACACTGCCAGAGCGGGCGTCACGCTCTGGTGGGCGACAATCTGATGATGAGTAGGGGGAGGCGTTATTGCCGGGCCTGCCGCATCGAGCGCAGGCGCCGCACCACGCAACGCTGATCTATTCTTCCGGCTCGATGCCGAGATAGATGCGATTGTACCATTCTTCCGCCTCGGCCAGCGTCTCCAACTGTTCATCGGTCAGGCTATCGAGGAAGGCGGCGCGGTCCTTCTTCGCGATCGGCCCGAGCGGATGCTGGCTCTTGATCGAGGTCTTGAGCCCGCGTTCGGTGCCGTCGAACTCGGCGTAGCGCAGCAGCGCCTCGTCCGCCGCCTCCTGATCGCCGTAGCGCAGGGCCATGCGGTACTCGCGCAGAGCCGCGGAGCGCGGGGTGGAGCCGAAGCTGCCGCTTTGCCCCTTCACCTTCTCGAGCCAGTCGTAGGCGATGCCCTTGGCGGTATCGTAGGCCATTTCGCCGGGATCGCGCTTGTACACCAGGCTCTCAGCCCACGAGCGGCCATAGCCGCGGGTGGGGTTGCCGAGGGCGAGATCGTACTCGTTCTCGAGACTGAAGGTGCGAGCGGTGAAGCGGCCCCTGTCGTGCATCGTCCGCGGCTCGAAAAAGTCCGGCCACCACTCCTTGCCCTGCACCATCTGAAGCGGGTTCGAGAAGATCGGCGTCGTGGCAGTGAGGATGCGGTTGATCGGCGCCTTTGCGGCAGCCGTCGCCGCCTGCCCGATGGTGCCCTGCCCGTTCTCCCACGCCTTGATGCCCGCCATCGCGTCGAAGAAGCCGAACATGCCCAGCACGTCCGAGAGCGCGCCCTGCGTGCGCAGGGTGATGACCTCGCCATCGCTGTCCCGGCCAAGGACCATGTGCAGTTGACGCTTCTGAAGGTCGCCCAGGTCGTCCTCTTCGTCCTCGAAGAGCAGGTTGTTCCACAGCCACAGCAGTCCGTACACCGTGCCCATGCGAACCGCCATCCAAACGGCGGTGCGCGCGGCCACGCCGACGCCGAGCAGGCCTCCGGTGGCGATGCCCTTGGCCTTCGACTGCGAATAGGCGTTGCTGGTCAGGCGCCAGTACCGGCGCGTGTTGATCTCCGTCCACGACCAGAACGGAATGAGGTACTTGCGCAGCCAGCCGCCCGCCACGCTGATCGCGCCATAGTCGCCCACGAGATCGCGCGCGAGCAGCGCGGCGCGGTCCTTCGGGTCCGTCACGGCATTGACCAGCGCGGGCACCGAGCCGCCGTAGCCGATGGAAAGCTGATCCTGCCCGGCTTCGATCTTCTCGACGTAATCGAGGTACGCCGCCATGCGGAACAGGTTCTCGCGGAACTGCGTGCTGTCGTTGAGTGCGCGCCACACCGCCGCGACCGAGCCGATAGTAAGCTGGTTCAGAATACCGCGATCCTCGGTCAGGTGGCGCATGGCCGACAGCCGGTTAATGTCGGGGATTTCCTGAATCGTAAGGCCGGACGTGAACACGCCGCGATCCATCGCCTCGGTGTAGCGCGCGGATGCCTCGCCCTTCGCCGCCTGGCGCAGTTCGTTCCACGCCGCGCGGACCTTCTTCAGCGTACCGGGGTTGCCAGCGATGATCGCGTCGAGATCGCCCGACAGGTTGTTGATGTTGTACTTCAGGAAGCGCCGCGGGTTGATGAGAACCCAGCGCTTCCACGCGCTCTGGACCCCGCTGAACACCTTCGCCACAGCGCCCTCGATGCGGCGATCTCCGAACTCGGTCAGGGTATCCGCGATCTCTTCCGGCAGGACCATCGTATAGCGGTCGCCGCCGACGACCAGCTGCGGGCGAATGGTGGACAGAGCCTTGCGCAGTTCGTCGCGCTCGACGCCGGGATAGACCGTATCCGCCAGCTTGCCGATGAACATATCGAGCGCGCTCTCGCTCATCGTCTTGGCGGTGAAGAAATGGCGCCCCTCGCGCGGCTGCCACGACTTGAAGCCTTCGGGCTTCAGGCGCTTCACCAGCACGTCCACGTCATCGGGATCGAGGTAAGCCTCGCCCAGGTGTTCGCGCGTCCACGCCTTGCGCAGGCCGCTGTACTTCAGGACCATCCCCGCCCCCATCGCGCCCGGCAGCCGGTTGTCGAGCAGCCATGCGAACAGGGCGAACGGCGGCTCCCCGCCGCGGGTGCCGCTGGTGATCGCGCGGGCCGCGGCTTCAAGGTGCGAGGGTATCTCGAGTTCGCCGCGCTCGAGTACACTCTTCACGATAGCCATGCCCTGCGCGATGCGCTGGCGGAACACCTTCTCTTCGGCCTCGAGCGTCGAGTTGTTCCTGATTTTCTCCGCGATGGCGGCACTGTTGCTGGCGCGCGCCTGATCGCGCAGCTGGTCGCGAATGTTGTGGCTGCTCTCCTTCACCCAGGAGATCGTGTCGGCGGTGGCAATATCCGTCCGCGCCTTCAGCATCCAGTCGAGTTCAGCCTCGAGCAGGTTGGCGTTAATGTCGAGGCTCGAGCCGAGACGCCTTGCCCAATACGGACTCTTGATCTTCGACTGGCCGGAGCGAGCCATGCGCGCCTCGTGGCGGGCATAGTCGAGAACCATGTGGCGGAAGTACGCCGGGTTCTTGATCTGCTCGCGCGTCAGCACGCCCGCCCGCACCATATCGTCAGCGAGGCGCTTGTTGTGCAGCTTGCGCGAGCGGACGGCCTCGACCAGCTTGGGGCTGGCGTCGATCAGCGCGTCGATCTTCGCGCGCTCTTCCCGCAGCGTCTCGGGCGTCAGGCCGAACGGCAGCTGGTGATCGCTCGCCGCCTCCCAGGCGAGATCGTCCAGCACGACCTTGCGGCTGAAGAGATCGTACTCGGCCTTGTCCATCTTGCCGACGAGGCCCTTCAGGTAGCGCACGCTGGCGTCCATCGCCGCATCGGGCGCGGCTTCCAACTTGCGAAACTGCTGCTGCAAGTCCGCGAACCGCGCCTCGTTGGGCAGCGCGCGCCAGTGGCGAGTGAAGCCGTTCTTCAGGTCGGTCCACCACTCGCGCGCCCTCTCGACCGTGCTGGGGCCGTCCCCGATGCCCTTGGTGGCCTCGGTCCAGCGCTTCTCGGATTCGGGATCGGCAAAGGCCGCGGCGCTCGCCTGCGCGCGCGGCGTCTCCTTCTTGCCGAACGTGCGCGGGGTGCCGCCGCGCGTCGGGGCCTGCGAGCCAGTCGCCCGCGCGCCGATCTCGCCGGAAATGATCTTGTCCTGCACCAGCCGAGCCTCGAACGCGCTATCGACCGGGCGCCCCAGCATCGTGTTCACCGCGCGCGCAATGGCGGCGGCGAGGGCCTGAATCCGGCGCATCGCGCGGCCCCACAGGCTGTTCGCCTTCTTGCCCTGCTGCCAGTACCGGGCAAAATGCTCGGCGGCGGCTTCCTCGCGGCGGGTGTTGAGATCGGCGCCGGGGTAGCGGCTCTGCACCCACGCCCGAATCGTCGGGTCGCCCCAGCCCACGTTCTCGAGATTGCGCCATTCGGCGGGCGTGAACAGGCCCAAGTCGCGCATCGCGTGGATCGTCTCGTGCGCGAGCGTCGAGCCGGGATCGCGCGCGTTGTCGAGCGCAATGGAGATCACGCCGTTCCACGACTGCCCCGCGGCGGTGTCGCTGGTCAGCTTGAGGCCCCGCACCGCCTCGAGGGTGATGCGGTCGGAAATGCCGAACTGTTCCAACTGCGCCTCGAGCGCGGCGCGCACTTCTGCGTCACGCCCCTCGAGGGCCTCTCCCCACGACTGCTGCTCTTCAGAACGCGCGCGCGGCTGCTCCGCGGCGGCAGGGGCACCGGCCACGGCGATCTCGCGCGCCTTCTGTTGCAGGCGCTCGTCCTTCATCAGCTTCGGGTTGATCTCGAACACCGCGCCCGCGTCGATCAACGCCTGCGCCGCCTCGCCAATCTGGCCGTGGCGGATACTCGCGCGCATCTGACGGCCCTGCTTGTAGAAGTCGCCAGTGACGGCGCGAACGGCCTCGTTGAGGTAGAACTTGCCGCCGTCATCCTTGCGCGCGTTCGTCTCGATCTGCACGCCGCCATAGTTGTTGTACGAGATCGTCAGCCCGCCAGTGTTGGCGCTGATGACGGAAATGTTCTCGAGCCACTGCGCCACCTGGGCACCCGTCTCGAACCGGATGGGCCGCAGCTTCGCCGCCTTCTCGTGGTTGTACCCCTTCGGCATGAGCAGGCCGGGGCGGATGCCGCCCTCGTCGTCGGTGAAGTTGATGATGCGCCCGGTCGCGCTGGTGTACTCGTAGGCCGCGAGGATATTGCCGGTATAGACCGAGCGGGTTTCGCGTCCGTCGCTCTGCCCTTCGGTCAGTTCGGCGGCAATGTCCGCCGCGCGATAGGTCGCGACGTGGTAATTCGTGGTGCCGGTGTCCTCTCCGGTGGCGACTTGCGAGAGCGGGATCGCCATGATGCGGCCATCCGCCGCTGCCAGCGTCACGCGGAAGGAGCCAGGCGCCAGCGGGTTCTTCGTCTCGTTGGCCTTCTCGACGCCGATCACCAGGGCCGAAACCGGCTCGCCGCCCTTCTCGGTGATCTTCAGCGTGGCGCCGGGCGCGAAGTAATTCAGCCGAGCGCGCACCATGCTCTCGAGATCGCGCAGCTTCGTGCGCGTCTCGGTCTTTTTCGAGAAGTCCTTGATGCTGTCGATTTGCGTCGAAACGTAGGCATCGAAGGCGTTGAAATAGGGGCGCGTGAACTCGCCCATCCACGCCTTGCCCTTCGCCGCCAGCGCGGGAAGGTCGCCGGGGTTGGAGGTTTCTTCGGTGTCGATCGCGCGCGAGAGCATCGAAACCACCGTCTCCGCCGAGATCGGCGGGGACTGCCGCTTGATGTTGATCGTTTCGTTGTAGATGCCCTCACCGAAGGGCGAGCGGGCGTCCTTCGCCGGGCGAACCTGCACACGCTCTTCCGTCCTCGCGTCGAAGTCCATCGTCTTGGCCTCGAGCGTGGAGCCGCCGCTGGCCTCGATTTCCTCGAGGTAGGAGAGGTACGCCTGGGTGAAGCGCTCGTAGAACGCCTCCTGCTCCGCGATCGGCAGCAGCATCAGCTTGCCCGTCACCTTCTTGGCCGCGTCCTCCTTCCAGTCGTCGCCGTCGAAGTTCAGCGGGTTGTCGAGCGCTTCATGGAGCAGGGTGTCCTCCTGCATCATCTGCGCCGCGATCTCGTCGCCGTACTCGTTGAGGAAGTCGGGAACTTCGTCGGACGTGACAGCCGAATCGCGCGCGCCGGTCGTGTTGGCGTTGAGGCTCGCCATCTTCTTCGCCAGCACCGCGGCGGGGCGCATTTCGGCGGGCACGTCAGCGATCAGCTGGTCGTACCCCGGCAGTTCGACCTGGCCGGTGCGGTGGATGCGCCCGAGCATCTGCATGTGGGTGTCGATGTTCAGTTCGGGCTGGGCGATAATCATCTGCCGCTGGCGCTGATCCTTGAACTTCTCGCTCGCGTGCAGCGAAACGCCGGTCGCGCCGGACTGGTTGAGAATCATCGTATCCACCGTACCGGCGTTGAAGCCGTCGATGGTCGCGCGCTTGCCCTTGACGGACGTGGCCTTGGTCCCGCGCGTGGCGAGCGCGGCGCCGCCATCGGCGCCATAGTCGATGCGGAGATCGCGCCCGGTGACTTCGCCCACCTTGTAGCCAGCCTGCTCGATGCGGTGCGTGATCCAGTCGAGAGGGGACGCAGGCAGCTTGCCAATGTCCATCGAGTCGATGCTGGCGACCACTTCGCGGAAGGCGTTGACGCCCTGGTGGCCCAACTCGCCATCGGAAATGTAGCGCGCCTCGGACTTGTCGGCGTTCGGCAGCCGGACGGAGTACCGGCGCGTGCGCTCGAGGTAGCGCTTCAGGAGGTCGCGAAAGTCGATCTCGGCACGGTCGCCGGACTTCAGGCCCGCCTGCTCCGCGAACTCGGTCAGCATCGCTTCCATCGTGTTCGAGAGGGCGATCACCGGCTTCTTGCCGTCCTTCAGCGCGGCAATCGCCATATCCGCGGCGCTGTCGGCCTTCATCGCGAGAAGCAGCTGGCTGATGAGGTTGTGCATCGTGGCCGTGAAGCCCACGTTCGTCACGGTCGGCTTGATCGTGCTGTCGCCAACCTTGATCGCGCCCTCCTTCTTGATCTCGGTCGAGATCGTGCTGAAGGCCGGTTCGACGTAGGTACGCTCGAAATCCAGCACTTCGCGCATCGCCTGCGTGAACTGCTCGTAGATTTCGCGGTCCACCGCCACGCGCGGAGTGCGGTAATCGACGCCCTCGAAACTGCGCTCGCGGCGAATGTACTGCCCCGCGCGCGCCAGCATCGAGGCGACAATCTGCTGCAAGGCCACGCCGCCGCGCTTGATCGCTTCGGCCAGGTTGTCGATGTTATCGACGCCCATGCGCATGTCGGTTTTGGCGTAGAGGTCCATGACCTCGGGGCGCTTCGCGTAAGTGGCGGACGAGAACACCACGCCCTTCGCCGCCGCCGCCAGCTGCCGCGCGAACTGCGCACGATTCGGCGCGGCGTTCTTGCTGGGCGCGCGCCCGTCCTTAACCTGCCCCTGTCCGCCCGCGTTGTGGCTCTCATCGAAGATGATGATCGCGCCCGGCGCCATCGCCTCGAGGACCGCCTGCCGCGGCGTCTGCTTGCCGCCGATGGTCTGCATCTGGCTATAGGTCGTGAAGAGCATATCCACGCCCTCACGGTCGCCGCGGGCGATCTCGTAGAGGCGCTGGTTGTGCTTCGTGGCCGCGGGCGTCTTGAGGTCGCTGCCGTCATCCAGGGTGACGGTCTGCGCCGCATTGGTCATCACGATATTCGGCTCGCGCCCGAGCAAGCCCTGAATGTCAATGTCGGTGAGATCGCGGTGCATATCGCCGTACAGGCCGGGCTTCTCCGTGACGAAGATCGGCATCCGCTCGATCTTGATCGCGTAGCGAATGAGGCCCGCCACCACGCGGCCCTTACCGATGCCGGTCTGGTCCCCGATGATGAAGCCCGCATCGCGGTCCATGTTGTCGATCGCGAGCGCCAGCGCGTCGATCTGCTCGGCGGAGAAATAGTTGCCGAGATCGGCCTCGGGATAGTCGAGCCGGTCGGCCACGAAGGCGTCGATATTCCCGACGCGATCGGTCAGGTCGCGCAGCGCATCGTCGGTGGCGAACGCCATGTTGGCGGGAACCAGCGTCTCGAGGGCAGTCTTGCCGCTGGCGGGGGTGTAGGGGACCTGGCTTAGAGCCTCGCCGTCCTCGCCTACCGGAAGGCGCTGGCGATCTCGTCCAGCGTCTCGAACATCGCCGGGTTCCTCGGCCAGCCCTCGTCCTGCCTCTTGGTCTGCACCACGCCCCGGTCGCTCGCCAGCACCAGTTCCGCGCTCCACTGCTCCGGCTCGGCCTCGTCCGGCGTCGGGGCCTTCGACACCAGCCCCCCTTCCGTCGCTGCGCTCGCCAATTCCTGCATCATCGCGAGCCGTTCGTTCGGGGACAAATCCCGCAGGAGTTGCCCCGTCCTCGCTGCCAGCCCGTCGAGGTACACTGACGTTTGCATCAGCAAGTTTCGTCTCCAGGTCCGCCCAAGAGCCGAATTGCTTCGGCGGGGTCACAGCGGGGAGCGGCAGGGCGGACTTGCCGCGCCCCTGAATCACGATCACATCGACCGGCCACCCTGCGCCCTGCTTGGCCCACAGTTCACCGGCCACGGTGAAGTGATCCGTGACGTTATACTCGTTATAGAGGTTCCAGTAAAACTCTCGTTTCGCCTTGGCATTGTAGGCGTCCGAGCGCTTCGCCGGGTCGGTAATCATCTTGTTCAGCCCGCCGACGATCAGCACGGCCTTGCCATCATCCCGCAGCTTCTCGAGCGCCTTCATGCTGATGGCGTGGTCGATCTCGCCGGTACGGTATCCGCCCTCGAGGTCGAAGCGGACAGTCTCGCCGCCTTCCTTCACCGCCCCGAACGGCGGGTTGGCGATCACCGCCCCGAACTGCTTGGGCGCGAGATTGTCCGTCATCGCGTCGTTCTCGGTGACAACGGCGCCGGGGTAGAGGATGCGCAGCTGCGCCGCGCGAGCCGCGTTCAGTTCGTTGGCCGTGACGGCGCGCGCATCGCCGGTCCCGATCAGCAGCGCGCCGTTGCCCGCACTCGGCTCATAGACCGGCACGCCGGGCGCGATCTCCGCGAGCGTGCTGGCGAGCCAGGCGAGCGGCAGCGGCGTGGAGTACGCCTGCTGCTCGATGCTGGTCGAAGAGCGCACGCCGAGCCGCGGCTGGCGGTCGTAGAGGCCCACCAGCGCGCGATAGGTTTCCAGCGGCTTGCTCTCGTTGCGCGCGACGATCACCTGCGCAGCGTGGACCAGCGCGGCCTCGATCATTTCGTCGGCGCGCTTCGCGGCGGCGGTGCCCGCCTTGATCGTCTCGCCGGTCATTTCCGAGAGCGCCTTGCGGGCCTCGGTGATCGTCTCGAAGCGCTCGCCCGTCTCGAGGCGGGTGGCGATTGCCTGGATGATGCCCTGGTCGAACGTGAGGCCGGTGCCCTCGGCGGGCTCGGAAGGGGCCGCAGCGGCGGTTTCCTGCGGCTCCGGGGTGGTGTCCTCGGCCCAATCCGTGAAGGTCCGCATCGCGCGGCCAACCTCGTCGGCGGTGTCCATCCCGGCGACGGATTCGCCGCTGTCCTCCATGAAGTCGCGCGCGCCGTTGTACCAGCCGCGCAGGTACTTGCGCAGGCCCTCGAGCGGCATATCGAGATCGCGGGCCATCGCGCGGGCGAAGTCCGCGAAGCGCCGCGCACCTGCCTCAATATGGAACACCGCCAATTCAGTGCCGATCGCCACCAGTTCCGGGTCGATCCCGGCGTTGAGGCGATTCGGGTTCAACTTCTCTTTCAGCTTCTCCCGCAGTTCGGCAGCGCGGTCCTGCGTCACCAGCTTGTTCTTGGCGCCGTACTCGCTGGCCTGTTCCGCCTTCTGCTGTGCGTTCGCCTCGTCGGCGCTGGCACGCGCACGGTCGCCCATCGTGCGCTCGCGCTCGGCGCGCTGCTCTGCGCGCCGGGCAGCGGCGGCAGCCTCGGCAAGCGGCGTGCCGTCAGCCAGGCCGCGAATCTTGATCTCCGGTTCGGCGCGCTGCGGCTCGGGTGCGGGACCGCCTTCGATCTCGGCAAGTGCCTGCGCAGGGGAGAGAACGTCGCGGAAGCCGCCCTTGGCGCGGATTTCGGCGGTCTTGCCGGTCACCGCTGCGTAGAACGCCTCGAGGTATCCCTGGCGAGGATTGAAGGTGTCGCTGCCGTCGCGCTGCACACCTTCAGCGGTACGCTCGGCATCGGCGACCGCGGCGCGCAAGCGCTCGAGATCGCGTTGCTCCCCGTCCATCCAGCCGCGCACCATTGCGGTGGCAACCTCGCTGTCCTGGTGCGGGTCGCCCAGCGCCTTTCGGGCCTTCTTGAAGCCCTTGCTGTTCCACAACTTCTTGCGCTGATCGGCGCTGATCGGCGCGTTATCAACAGTCTGTGAACTCTCTTCCGACTGTGTTTCAACAGTCTTTGAAGAGGCTTGTCCACCGGCCAGCGCGGCGCGGATTTCCGCCTCGTGCTTCTTGGAATAGACGATCGCGCCGTCCTTGCGCGGCACGCCCTTGGCCTTCGGCGCCGCGCGCCCGATCGCGGCCATCTGCTCGGCGCTGGCGTCGATCACCGCAATACCCTTGCCGCTCGTCGTCGGCTCAATCCGCGCCTCGCCCTGGGGCGCCTCTTCGCGCGCCGCGTTCTCATCGGACGGGCGCGAACTCGGGAAGTTGCCCGCCGCGTCCAGCACTTCGCGGATGGGAGCGTTCAGCTTGATCGCACGAATCGGCTGGTCGCTGTCGCGCGCTGCGAGCCACTGGTGATGACCATCCACCACATAGCCATCGGCGGAGATCAGGATGGCGCGGTCGCCGCCCTCGTGTTCGCGGGCCTTCTGCACCTTGGCGGGCGAGAACTCGGCCTGGCTGGGCTTCAGCGAGCGCGGAGAGATCTCGACTTCCTCGTGCGCGATGCCGCGCCCCTTGAGGAAGTTGACCATCGCGCCGCGGTCCCCGGCCTTGATTTGCGGCATATCGGCGCGGGAAATGCCGATGTGACCGCTCTCGTCCCTGAAGCGCACCCAATCCTTGTCGATCGGCTCGCCCGCGAGGTCCGCGGTGGAATCATCCTGATTCCCGGTGGCCGCCGCAGTCGCGCCACTTGGCGCAACTGACTCAACCTGAGTCACCGGGCGGGTGATGCGCGCGCCATAGTCGCGGGCGTCCTCGAGCGCTTCATCGAAGATCGTTCCGTCATCCTGCCGGATGCGGACGCCCTGGCGCCCGTCGCGCTCCCAAGCCTCTTCGACCACGCCGGGGACGGTCTGTCCATCGCGGGTGACTTCGACGCGCTCGCCCTTACGGGGCTCCAACACGTCCTCGCCCAGGACGTTCTTGAGCAGGTCGGCGGCGCTTTCCTCGCTCCCGCGCGCGGCGCGAGCGAGTTCTTCGTCGCTCGGCAGCGCGCTTTCAGCGGGAGTTTCGGAATCAACGGTGATTCCCTCGCCTCCCAAGCCCAGCACGAAATGCCAGTGATCGCCGGTCGCGTGCGCGGTCTTGCCGTCGCCGGTTTCGTCCAGCGCTTCGATCAGCGTGTATCCGGCGTCGATGAAGCGCTGCTTGGCCTGCTCGAACGTGATGCCGGGGACCGGCTCCATATCGAGCGCGGCATGGCTCTTGGAGTGCCACGATTTCGGATTGGCCTTCGTCAGCGGGTGTTCCGGCCCGCGATAGCCGCTGGTGAACTCTGCCTCGGGGAACAGCTTTCGCGCCGCTGCGATGCCGTCCTCGACCGGCACAGGAGCGGGTGCCTTCTTCGGCGGCGGCGCGGGCTCGGGCAGGGTCGCATCCGGTTGAGCGAGGAACCAGCCGCTCGGCGCTTCTTCGATCGGCGTTACCTCTCGCGGGCCGGGCTGCTGCCCCCCGGTGATCGGATTGTTCTTCAGCAGTTCATCGACTTTTGCCTTGCCCGTCTGAATCACGGCATCGGAAAACGGCGAAGCACGGTCGGATTCGGTCAGCGGAGGGAGAGTGGATTCGCGGTTGAGCGCGCGGTCGCGGCGCCCTTCCTCGATCTCGCGCTGCGTGCGCCGGGCTCCGGCAACCTCGGCGGTGCCGGTCGTCGCGCCAACGCCGCCGCCCATCAGCGCGCCAGCGGCGCCAGCCTCGATCATCGATTCGGGCAAGGATTCCCAATCGATCTCCTGATTGGCGGCGAGCGAGGCGGTGACTTCTCCGATGGCTTCCTGCACGGATTCGGTCAGGCCCTCGATCATCAGGCCCTTGGCCGCTTCCTTCGGGATATGCGCCAGGCTCGTATGCGAAGCGGGTCGCAGCAGGGCGCGCATGGCGATCTCTTCGGCACTCTCGCGTCCGAACACGCCCACCAGCTTGGAGCCGACCTTGCCCGGCAGGACGGTATCGAGCGCGCCGATCGCACTCCCGCCCACGAACACCCAAGCGTTTGCCTCGGATTGGGGATCTTTCTCCTTCATCTGGGCCTGCACTTCACCTACGCCCAAAATGGTCGATGGCACGAACGCGCCAGCCACGGCGCCAACTGTTCCTACGGCAGCGCCAGCGGCGCTTCCGGCGATGGCCGGAACCATCACCGGAATCAGATTCCCGGTGGTCTGCCGGGCCCAGCCGAGCGCATCGCCCACGGTGCGAATGTCCGTGAACTTGCCGCGGCGTCCCTGCTCTTCGCCCTGGTGCGTGAAGCGCTCGCGTCCGCGCTCGCCAGCGCTCGCCAGCGTATCGAGACCACCTGCCTCACCCACGGCCTCGAACGCGGAAGAGGTCAGCATCCCGAGATCGTTGAGGCCCGCCATGAAAGCGGCGCCGAACGGCTGATACTTCGGCTGGCTGTCCAGAAACGCCTGTTGAACGGCTTCGCGGCTTTCGACCAAGGCGCGACTGGCCGGACGATCGAGGCCCAGCCGATCGACGGTCTGCTCGGCAGGCGTCTGCTGCGGCTGCGGCGCTGCGCCTCCGGTCAGTGTCGAAACGGTGCGCGCGCCCTCTTCGCGCGCGCGGCGTTCTTCCGGCGTCTCCGGCTCTGCGCGCTGCCAGCCGGACGTATCGACCGTTGGCTTCGACCAGCCGGAAATGTCGGCCATTTAGAAACCCCTGTTGCGTGCAGGCTCCGGCGCCTTGAAGAGCACCCACTTGCCGTTGGTCCAGCGGGCCTCGCCGCCGTTCGGATGCTGTAGCACGTCGCCCTCGAAGTTTCCTTTCGGGACGGAACCGTTCTTCACACCTTCGTTGAGGGCGCGTTCGATGGCCGTGGCCGAGTCTGCTTCCGCAGGCATGGAGCTCGGCGACGGGCTCGGCGTCGGAGTACCGCCCCCACGCCCGCGCCGTTCGAGAGCCGCCGCGATCGTGCCGCCGCCTTCATCGCCCTTGGTTTCCAGTCCGGCGTTCGTGACGCGCTTGGTGCTGCCATCGTTGTACACGACGACTGCCGCGCCATCGGCGCCCGTCTCGACGCTCTTGACCAACCCCTTCTGGTTGTCGGCCTTGATGCTCTCGAGTTCCTTGGAGTTCGAGAACCTGAATGCCTCGAGAGAGCGAACGTTGGCGCCCCTGACGGCTTCGGTCGCGCGCGCTTCTTTGCCCTTCTTCTCGATGTGCCCTGCTTCGATCTCGCCCTTGATGCGAAGCAAGCGCTCCTGGTACTGCTGCTCGGTTTCCCATTCCTCGCGCTTGTACTTCTGCGCGAGGTCGAGCAGGCCGACCTTGATCGCGGTGCCGCGCTCATCCGCCCGAATATCGCGCGCCTCGCCTCGCTCTTCCTTGGCGATCTCGCGGGTTTCAGCCCGGCCCTCGGCCTCGATACCGCGCTGATTGCGCAGATCCTCGAGCGCCATTTCCCGGCGATTGTTCGCCTCCATCGTCAGGCCGCTGCCGAGCCCTTGGAGAAGCCCACCCCAAATGTACCCGCTGCGCGCCATCGCTACGCCTCCTGCTGCTCGACGGGGGCCTGCCCACCCAGCCCCGGAAGCATGGTATCAAGCTGCCCCGCAGCGTCGGCCTGATTGATCTCTTCGAACTGCGCCTTCAGGGTGTCCTCGTCGGTGCGCCCGTCCGCGATGGCCTTCTCGCGGTACATATCGATCGCCTGGGCATAGGCCCCCGTCATGTCCTCTTCGGAATAGTCGTAGATGCCCGCAGCATCAGCGACTTCGGCCAGCAGTTCGATCACCGTGAGTCCGGTCTGCCCGAGAACATCGTCGGTCAGTGTCATACCGGCCTCGCGCGAACTGTCATCCAGTTTGGAAACGATCGTCACTGCCGCCTGCGCGAGCGCCATGATTGCCGGATTGGGTGCCCCTTCACCGCCATCGCCGCCGCCTTCCGCCGCCTTCAACTGCTCAATCACGGCTGGCTCGACCTTGCCCTGCTGACCCTGCGGATAGATCAGTTCCAGCGCATTATCGACGGCCTTCTCGTACTGCGCCTGCTCTTCGGGCGAGGCGTTGCCCTCGGCATCATCGACGTACTTGGACTGGTCGGGCTGCTCGGCGCCCTGCTGGGGGGCCTGCGGCTGACCTTGGGGAAGGCCGGGAAGAAGAGCCATGATCGTCGTCTCCTATGCAGCGCGCTTGACGAGACGGCCCAGCCGCTCGTCGTACACCCACGAACCGATCTGTCCGAAGGAGTCGGTACTGCCAGTGCCTTCCGAGGGCGATTGATACGGCGCCAGCAGACCGCCCAGCGGCCCGCCTTCGGTGTTGTAGTTCGCAGCAACGGCCTCGCGCTCGCGATCTCGCTCCTTCGCGGCGGACTTCGCCGCCACGCCCTGCCCGACGCCGGAAATGACCTGCCCGATGATGGGCGAGGACAGCAGCCCGCTTGCGAGCGGAGAGAGCCCGCCAGCTGCGGCGCCTGCGGCAGCCGGTGCGGCGGTTGCTGCCGGAACGGCAGCCGAGCCCGTCGCCGCGGCACCGCCCGCACCAGCCGCACCGGCTCCACCAGCGCCGCCGCCGATCACGCCAGCAGCGCCCCCAGCAGCGCCGAGCAGCCCGCCGTACAACGCACCCTTCATGAATCCCTTCTTGCCGCCTACGAGGCCCCCGGCCACCGCGCCGTAGCCCGCCATTGTGACGGCCCCGGTCAAGGCCGATGTGACCCCTGCGCCGAGTCCCAACCCTCCGATCACCGTGCCGACCGAAGGCAACAGGCCGAGCGCCGCGCCGCCCGTCAGCACGACCGCGCCGATCGCGAGAGCCGGAAGAGCAACCTTCTTCACGACCTTCACGACCTTCTTGAAAACCTTGCCGACGCCCTTGATGAGTCCGCTCATTGGCCCGCCCTTTTCCATATTTCCCCGCGGCGGGTGAATCCGCGGGATGCGTACAGCTTTCCGATCTTCTCGCCGTCCGCGCCCGCCGCATCCGTCCACGAGAGAACTATGTCCGCCACCTTGGGATTTTCCAGAGCCCAGGCGACGTATGCGTCGATCAATCGCGCACTGGCGCGAAGGGGGGCCTTCGGAGAGCAATACAGCCAGAAGTCTTGCGCTTCCAGCCTGTTGCCGATGTGATGAACACGTTGAAGGATGCCGAGCATGAATCCTTCGATCTCGCCGTCCTTCTCCACGACATTGAACAGGGTGCCGCCATCGTTCGTGCGACCGTTGCGGACGACCGCATCGCGCAACAGCGCCTTCGCGGCGGGCTCGCTCACGCCGATACCGCGCCGCACGAACTCGCTGCGACCGTGCATTTCCAACACCAGTTGGGAAAGCCGGGGAAGGTCCGAGATCGTGGCGGCGCGCAGCATCATGCCGGGGCCGGTACGGGCTGGGTCGGCTGGGGCGTTGGGGTCGATCGCGTGCCCCAATCGAGCGTGGCGGACTGCACGACGCCGATAAGCGCCTGCCCCTGCGTCAGCACGCGCTGAAACTCCGCGATGTACGTGTTGCGCACGTCCGCGGGGATATTCGGGTCCGAAGCAAGGTTCGAGAACGCCTGAAGGTATTGCGCCGAAAGCTGCGAATTGGCCGCGATCTGCGACTGCCGCAGGTTCGTGTCGGCCCCGAGAAGCGCCTGCCGTTCCGAACTCGAAATGGATTCCAGTTGCTCCTTGGAGCGCTGGTCGAACTCGCGAATCTGTGCCTCGGTGGCTCCCTCCTGAAGCAGCAGATCGCGGTCGCGCTGGATCTCCGCCTCCTTCTGCTGCACCGCAAGCTGGTGCGTGTTCTGCTGGGTGTTGAGATCCTTCTGCCCGGTGATCTGTTCCTGCTGAAGGCGGGAGTTGTTGTCGTAGCTGATGCCGCCCTCGAGGACGGCCTGGTTGCGTTGGAACGTCTGCGCCGAATCCTGGCTGGCGAGCGGCGCGGCGGCGGCGATGGCGGCGCTCTCGGCGGCGCCACCGGCAATACTGGTGTTCAGAAGTCCGCGACGGCCCGCAGTGCGCTGGCCCGCCGCGCGGGCAGTCTGAATGTACTTGTTGTTGTCGGCCAAGAGTCCGGTGAGGCGCGTCGAAACGCTATCGTCCTCGAGAATCCACTTGCCGTCAGCAGTCCACGCCATGACTTGACCCCTTTGCCCGTACCTACCTCAAAACAGGCGCCCGAAGAACCCGCCCGTATCCTTCTTCAACCGTTCGCGGTGTGTCGCCAGGCACTCGCGATAGATATGATCGACCGCGGGCGCTTTCGTGTTGGAGATCTCGAGTTGGCCGGTCTGTTCCACGAATCCGGCTTGCCACGGTTGAGCATCATCGTGGCCGTCCGGCAGTTTGCGCGCCTGGGGGAGGTCGGCGCCAGGCGTCGGCGCGGTCAGGCTGGGCGGGATCAGCCGTTCGCACTCGGGCACATCGTTGGCGAGAGTGGTGGTGACGCAGCCGGACAGCGCGAGCGCGGCGGCGAAGATGAACAGGCTACGGAACATCGGTATTCTCCTTACAGTCGGGATGGTCGCGATAGGTCTGCGTTTTGCACACCGCAGCCATCGTCGCGTCGTTGCTGTCGCCGGGCTCTTCGGCGCGGATGCTGTCGGCGAGCGCCTTGTTCTCGGCTTCGATGCTGTCGGCGAGCGCATTCCGTTCGGCCTCTGTGACGAGCGCGGTGTCGATGCTGTCGAGCATGGCATCGGCCTGCCCGCCTTCGATCTTCCGCGCCTCCTTCTGCGCGAAGTAGGAATTGCACATCGAAGGCCCGAAGATCACGAGGAATGCGAGCAGGGCCGCAGCGGCGAGCATGGCAATCAGGCGATAGGTCACTTCTTCGTCTCCCTCGTAGGAACCGGGTCATCCTTGGGCTGGTCTATCTGCACATGGCGGGTCTTGTCGCCTTCGTCCTTTTTCGTGAACCACGCGGCCATCGCCAGCCCGACGAGCCCCTGTACGACAATCGCCTGTGCCAAGGTCTTGAATAGGTCGTTGTCGGCCAGCGTGCGGTCCTCCTTCAGCATCCACAGAACCACGCCGGTCAGCAGGAATATCCCGGCACCGGCAACACCAGTCGGTTTGATGCGGCCTATCTGCCGGTCGAGGAACTCCCAGAAGGTCATTCGCGCTCCAATTCGAGCATCCGATTCACGAGAGCGTTGAACTTGGCGGTGCGGTCAGCGAGGCCCTTGGTGCCGCCGTTGATGCGTTTCGTCTCGTCGGCCACGCCCGGCGTGTCGGCCAGGCGGTTGATATCGTTCGCCTCCCAAAACCACGCCGCGGCCATGATTCCGCCCTCGAGCGTGCGGGCGAAGGCCAGCGCTTCCTCGAGCGTCATCCCCATGAACTCCGCGAACTTGGTCATGTTGCCGCGCCCGGTGACTTGCAGCGGCCCGACGCCGCGGAAGAGCCAGCCGTCGCCGGGCTGGGTGTTCCCCAACTGCTCTTTGCCCCACTCGCCGCCGTAGATGCAGTTGGCGATGGCCTCCTGGTTGGCCGCGCGCGTCTTGGTGCGCCCGTAGCGCTGGGCGTCCGCCACGCTGATGCGGTGCCGCCCGAAGTTCTTCAGCAGCCCCTCGACCGAATAATTCAGGTTCTCCTGCCGAGCCTTCAGGTTCGATTCGTGGCCGATCTGCGCGAGGAACGCCGCCACGCGCCGGATGGTGTTGATCTCGCACCGCACGCACGCCTTCTTGATCGGCTCGACCCAAGGCGCCAGTTCACTCTCCGGTCGGCCATCGGAGGCGATCTTGAGCAGGGACACGGAGATCATGGCAATTGGGCCGGTGGCAACCACAGGAGGCTCCACAGGAGCGGGCGCCTGCCCCGACTCGCCACCCAGCGCCGCGACAATCGCCTGCCACGTCAGCAGGCCGTCCGCCCCGTCCACGCCGTTGCGCGCGGGCCCGGTGGTGCCGAGATCGAAGCCGCGATCGACAAGGATCTGCTGCGTCTGCTGCTTCAGAGCGCGAAGATCGGTCATGACATTTCTTCTCCCTGTGGCAATTCACCGCCCGCCCTCGCGACCATAGCCCCGGCAGCAGCGCCCTTTTCCAGCGCGATCCGCTGCCGCCCGGCTTCGCGCATCGCGGTCACTTCCGTAATGATGCTGTCGATACTCTCGGGACTGATTTTCAGCATCGCCAGCGCGGCATCCAGCGCGGCTTCCTCGTTAGCCAGTTGATGCCGCATGAACTGTTCGCGGGCTGCGTGGTTTGCTTCCTTTAGACTGACCAACTTCTCAAGTTCTTTTACCCGCTCTTCCAATTCCCTGACGCGCCCCATTAAATCCGACCTCATCGAGGCGTCCCCCTTGATTTGCAATTCACGAAGTATGGGCCACGCCTTGATAAGCGCGACTGTTCCCCACAGAAGAACAGCCAGCGCAAACACCGGGAATGAAGCTTGCTGCGCAAAGGTGAGCCAGGCAGGCATCATAGCGTATTCCATCATCGTCCTACCGCAATCCAGAAGCCGGTTGTCGCAATATCGACGGCGCTGAAGGCGGTGAAACTGGCAGCGCCGCACGAAACAACATAGGGCCCGTTCTCGTCGTTGCTGGACGTTTTCACCCGCCCGCCGCACATCACCGCCACCGAGAAGCTGCTGAATGCCTGCGGATAGGTAACAACGGTCGAGCCGTTGGCCGGAATCGACCGGGAACCCCACTGAATCATGAAGGTCTGACCGTCGCCCACGTTGAACTTGATGTGCCCGTTGTTGGCGACGAGGTTCTTGCTGACGACCGAGATCACCCCGGCAGCGGTGGCAAGAGCGCTCCCATCCGCCGCCGCCAGCAGCGAGAGGCCGAAAGCGGTAATGTCCGCCTGCGTCAGCGTGTCGGTGCCGTCGAAGTACGGCAGCTTGTTCGCGCCCCCGGTGAGCGCGGCGAAGTTCACCAGCTTGGCGGGCTTGTCGCCGAGATCGCCCCACGTCGAGCCGGAGCCGTCTGCGCCAGCCGGTCCTTCGGGCCCGGTCGCGCCGGTCGCACCCTGCGCCCCAGCCGGACCCTGCGGCCCGATCATGCTGGTTCCGGCAGGCCAGGCGCCAGAGTCCTTCGGGCCGTAGATCGTGTTGGTATCGGTGGCGATGTAGAAATCGCCGTCATTGCCGGTCCCGCTGCCCGGCGCCCCTTCGCCGTAGAGGATGGTGTTGCCGTCCGCGCCATCGGCGCCTGCCGGACCCTCGGGGCCCGCAGGCGTTGCCACCCAGCCAGCGTCTTGACGCGAGTACGGCGTGCCGTCCTCGGGGGCCTCTTCCACGTCACCTGTCGGGCCCTGCGGCCCCTGGGCACCCGCAACTGCGCGAATCATGAACCGGCCCGAGACGTAGAACAGCGTCTCGACCGAATCCGCCACGAGATCGCCTGCTTCGAGCGGGCTGCCATCGCGCGCGACAATCGCCTGCGCGCCCAGGCCGTTGACGTTCATGGTCGCCGCCCCGGTGTTCGTCGTCGTGATCTTGACGTTGAACATCAGCCCTTCTTCGTAACTCTCGGGCGGGTTGCCCATCGTCACGGTCAGAGCGTTGGCGGTGCCGCCAGCCACGAGGAAGGTGATGCGCCCGTCCAGCTTGTCGAATGCGGCCTCGATCGCCTCCCATTGCGCACGAATCGGGGCAGATTTCGCCGTGGTGTAATCGATCGGCGAGTTCGGGGCGGAATAGAATTCGTTCACCGCTTCTGCCCCCTCTTGCTGAACATGAGCGTCAGCCCTTGCAACGTGTAGCTGTCCATCGTCGCGGACGACGAGAAGATGATGACGCTCATGTTGACCCCGAGCCCCTGTAGGTAGGATTCGGCCTGCGCCACGGTCGGGCTGTCCCACTGGAACTCGGCCCACGAGGAAATGCCCCACAGTCCGCCGCCGCCCTCGACGCCGAAGATCTCGCTATGCGGGTACGGCTGAAGGCCGACGCCATAATCGAACTGCGCCACCAGCGCGATCGACGTGCGCGGCCCTGCGATCAGTTCCAAGATGGCCTTGTGGTAGCGCTTCAGTGTTCGCGGCTGACCCTGATGCCCGAAGGGAAGCTGGATGAACGCCTCGATCACTTCTCCATCGAAGCTGGTCCCCTGGTTGAGTTCGTACACATAGCCGTCCTCGGCGCCGACGAACACGCGCTCGACGCCATCGACTTCCGCCACCCACGGCCCTGCCGAGACGATGAACGGGTACTCGAACAGCATCGCTTCGGGGTTCTTGCGCCCGAAGTAGATGCTGATGCCGGTCCCGTCGCTGAAGAACAGGAGGTACTGGTCCTTGCCCTTCACGACGCAGGAACCGACCGGCGTGGCACCACGCCCCCGCTTCGCCTCGAGTTCGCGCTGAATCAGGCTGGTGTACGTCCCCAGCTTGAAATTCCCCCAGGTCTGCGTGCTGGCGACCGAGCGCACGCCGCGTTCATCGAGATAGACGATCTGCCCGATGCGCTGCTGGCTGAAGCGCTTCGCTCCCGCGTCGTTGGACAGCGGCTCGAGCAGCCAGTCGGACGAATCGTTGCCGGTCAGGATGGAGAGGCTGTTGCTGGTCGTGATGAGCAGCGTAGCGGCAGCATTCGGGATGATGCCGGTCATCTCCTGTCCCATACCGAGTTCGGCGGCACCGAGAATGGCGGTCCAGCTACGCGGCTCGCCCAGGTCGCTGTGCTGAAGCGAGCCCTTCGGGAAGCCCAGGAACAGGTGGTTCTTGTGCGCGGCGACGAAGCCCGGCGTATCGGTCGGCATTCCGGTAGAGATCGGGATGATCGACTCGCCATCGTACTCGAACGCCTTGCCGACGCCGTTGGCGCCATAGGCGCGCTCGAAACCGACCGTGCCGTAGAAGTTGTGAATGTCGAACTCGTATCGCCCCCCTGCCGGGAATGCCGCGGCTTCAGGATCGGCGGAAGCGACCGCGCGCTGCTCACCGCCGACCAGCAGGATTTCGCCTTCCTGAAAGGTTCCGACCACATCATCGAGAACGATCGTCCCTGCCGCGTTCGAGCCCCAATCGGTTCCGGCGTCGATGACGATCGTGCGAACGGTGGCCTGCGCACCGGAGATCGAGCCGGTAATCTCGTTGCCAACTTCGATCTCGGTAGAGCCGCCGTCGAACGTCAGCAACGTGCCCATATCAGGCTCATCCCAGCCCGCCGCGCTCGAATGATGCAGTCCGCCCGCGGTGGCGAGCGCGTTGTCGCGCCATGCGTGCAGCTTGCCCCCGTACCACAGCACGCCGCGTACCGGGCCGCTGCCGGGCACCTTCTGGATGAGATCGCGCCGGTACTCGCGCGCGGCCACCATGTAGGCGAGGTTCTCGTCATCCTCGGTGCCATCCCCTTCGGTCGGCAAGGTGTCGAGCGTGGCGTAGGTGTCGCCGCCGACTTGCAGCGATTCGCCCGTTACGAACGTGCCGACGATATTGTGCAGCGGGACATAGCCGACGCCGGATCCATCCCATGCGCCGCTGTCGAGTGTAGCGTCGGCCAGTACGCGCGCGGTGGCGCCGGACGTAAGGCCGGTGATCGTCTGCCCTTCCTCGAGCGCGGTGGCGCCTGCGGTGAAGGTGGCGATGTGATAGGTCGCCTCGGACGGACGCGGCTGGCCGTCATAGCGCTCGAATCCCTGCGTGCGCTGGTAGCCGCGGCTGACGGCTTCATAGTTGAGAACGGCGATGGCGCGGCCAGGCGGGACCGTGATCGCCGCGCTCTCCTGGTCGAGTCCTCCATTGAGCGGGTAATATTGAGGCTGGGCGGTCATGCAAAAGTCCCGCCTCCGAACTGAAGATCGGGCGTCTGGTCGCGCACCAGCGCATTGCGCAGCCGGTCGTACTGCTGGCCCTTCTCCCCGATCACTTCGAACGCCTCGTCGCTGCGCGCCATCAGCCGCATGGCTTCCTGCACGATCACGCGATGGTACTGGTCCGGCATCGAGGGAATGTCCTCGTCTGCGGTCAGCGTTTCGGGCTTCATGAAATACTCGCCCTTCACGATGTACGCCTTGTCCGGCTTGGGGCCGAACATCAGTTCGCCCAGGGGCGAGATCGCCCACTCGATCGGCCTGTTGGCATCGTGAACGCCGCGCTGGTAGCGCTGGCGAAACAGCGGATAATCGATTTGCCCGATCTCGCTTTCGCGCTCGGGATAGCCCGTCTCGTAGATCGAGAGGTTGCGCCAGCCGATGCCCGGCAGGTCGGGCAGCCAGAAAGCCACGTCATCGAGATTGAGATCGTCCTGCGCGTACACGATCTGGTCGATCGTCAGCGCTTCCTCGAAGGAGCGGCGCATCCAGCGCCAGTCGGTGCGCTCATTCTGAATGTCGATGTAGGCATCGCGCACCCAGCCGACGACCTGCTTGATGCGCCCACTCGCGCCGACAACGGTGGTGAAATTGGGAACGCCTGCAACCGTGCCGCTGTCCTCGGCAAGGGCCTGACACAGTTGCAGGTAGTTCACGGTAGCCGCCTACGCGCAGAACTCGGCGCCAGTGCGCTCGAGCCATGCGTCGATTTCGGACTTCGGGGGGCGATGTACGAAGTTGAAATTGAAGCGCCGGGCATTGTGCGAGGTCACTTCGCCCTCATGCCCTTCATCGTTGCGGTGACGAACGATCGTCGCTTCCGCGTTCTCGAGGGCGACGACAACGCGCCACGGCACCGGGAGATCGACGCCGCGCTTCAACTGCCAGCCGCGCCCGTTGACGCCGACCAGTACATCGCGGGCACCGGAGCCATCTTCGGTTTCCGTGATCGGAATGAA
>Ga0214471_10000662_pt1 | contig 28268 bp, 24 predicted proteins | sample RVTome_5_FD_207665 | JGI IMG/M metagenome (GOLD analysis project Ga0214471, IMG submission 207665) | Soil microbial communities from uranium-contaminated site in the Upper Colorado River Basin, Wyoming, United States - RVT142D155 | ecosystem: Environmental > Terrestrial > Soil > Contaminated >... | reverse complement strand
CTCCTGCTGGCCCCGTACTGGACGACGTATCCGGAGTCCATCGCCCTGGCCGGCGGTATCCCCGTGGTGGTGACCGCCGATGAGACAAGCGGCTACAAGGTGACCGTCGACCAGCTCGAGTCCGCTCGGACCGGGCGTACGAAGGTGCTGCTGTTCGTCAGCCCATCCAACCCGACCGGCGCCGTGTACTCACCAGCTCAGGTGAGGGCCATCGGCGAGTGGGCGGCGGCCAACGACCTCTGGGTCGTGACCGATGAGATCTACGAGCACCTCACCTATGACGACCATGCGTTCAGCTCGATGCCCGTCGAGGTCCCCGATCTCGCTGACCGCACCGTCGTCGTGAACGGCGTGGCCAAGACCTATGCCATGACAGGTTGGCGGGTCGGTTGGATGATCGCGCCGCTCGACGTGGCGAATGCCGCCACCAACCTCCAGAGCCACACCACCTCGAACGTGGCCAACGTCTCCCAGGCCGCGGCGCTCGTTGCCGTCTCCGGTTCGCTCGACGACGTGAACGGTATGAGGACGGCGTTCGATCGTCGCCGCAAGGTGATCCACGCGTTGCTCGACGCCATCCCCGGCGTCACCTGCCCGATGCCCGAAGGCGCGTTCTACGCCTACCCGTCCCTGAAGGGTCTGCTTGGCCAGCCGCTGGCCGGCCGCACCCCCGAGACCACCATCGAGCTGGCCGAGATCGTGCTCGAGAAGGCCAACGTCGCCTTCGTACCGGGAGAGGCGTTCGGCACGCCCGGCTATGCCCGCTTCTCGTTCGCCACCAGCGACGAGAACGTGCAGGAGGGCATCGATCGCATCGCCGCCCTCGTCGCGGCCGGCTGACCCGCCGGGGAGGCGTGGAGCCGCCCGGTGTCGAAGCAACCCAGCATGGTTCGAACCCGCGTCGGCATCATCGGCGTGCTTCTGGCCGGCCTCCTGGTCGTACCCCCAGGGCAAGTCAGCGCCCAACATGGAACGCCGTTCGATCTGGCGGAAGAAGCCGCCGGTCTGCCGACGGCGGCCGGCGACCCGGTCGACGCTCCGGGACACCTGGCCAGGATCATGGATCTCAGCCCTGCCCCTGAGTTCCGTCGATTCGGGACCGGTGGGATGGCGGCCGTCGCCGAGATGTCCGCCGAGGTGCTCGGCGACGCCGGATACTCCGTTGTCCGACCCGAGACGAGCCACGAGCAGTGGAAGGTGAGCTACGCGGCGACCGAAGCGCCGTTGCTGCGGCGATCCGATGACACCGAGTTCGTCGTGGAGTCCGCCTTCGGTCGGCGAGCGGCCGACGGCTCCTTGCCGGACCTCAGCACCGATGCCGATGGCGTCACCTGCACGGTGGTACCGGCGGCCGATGTCGAGGGCTCGGGGCACTGCGGATTCGTGCCGTTCGACGCAGCCGATCCGGAGTGGAACAACTTCACCGCGAACGCGCGGGCGTTGATCGATCAGATCGCGGGCGCGGGAGGCAGCGGCGTCGTGGTCCAAGGCGATGCGTCGCGCGACATGGTGTTCGCCCAGCAGGTTCGTACCGCCATCCCAACCGTGGTCGCTGCGGTCGAGGCCGACGAGGTCCTCGGCCACGAGGTCCTGCTGAGGACGCGGGGCACCTGGGTCCCCGATGCCACGGTGCGCAACGTCGTCGGTGTGCTTCCCGAACCCAGTCCCGGAGCGGGATACGTCGCTGTCACGGCCCATGCCGACGCCTGGTTCCAGGGCGCGGTCGACAACGGTGCGGGCCATGCCGCGGCTCTCGACGCCGCCGAGGCCCTTGCCCGTCTCCACGCCAGCGGCGAGCTGGACGTGGGGGTGGTCGTCGCGCTCTTCGACGCCGAGGAGGTGGGACTGATCGGTTCGGGCCACGTCGCCGAGCTCCTGAACCGGCCCGAAGGGTTGGTGGTACCGATCACTCCCGGCTCGACCATCGGCGTGCACATGAGCGATCTGCTCGGTGTCGTCAACCTCGATGCGCCTTCGGCGAAACCTTCCGATGTTCACGGCCACGAGGCCGAGAGTCCCATTGCCAGCCATGGCGTCCCGGTGTTCTCGTGGAGGGCGCTCATCTTCAGCGATCCGCATCCGGCCGATCACCCAGAGCCCTATGCCTCGGCGGGAGCGTTCGGGGCGGAGTTCGTGGCCACGTTCGGCTCGCACGGGGTGTTCGGCCTGCCGGTACCGTCATCGGGTTGGAACGAGTTCAGCGGTGGGTGGCGCACCGACGCGCAGCACTTCCACGAGGCGGGTGTTCCCGTGGTGTGGCCGGTCGCGGGCTACCCCGAGTACCACACCAATCTCGATGTCTACGATCCCACCGGAGAGCGCTACAGCACCGTCGATCCGACTGATCTCCAAGCCGTTGCTGACGCGGCAGTGGACTGGGTCGACACCGTGCGTTCTGGTCGCCTCCGCCCATCGGCTCGGCTCTCAGGCGACGATGGCTGACGCACCGTTGAGCCGAGCGGCGTTCGATCAGCTCCTCGACGATCTTCGAGCGGTCGCCGACGGGTACATCCATGGCGATCCGACGTTCACCGATCTCGACGTGGTCGAGGGCTACGGGTTGGTGACGTCGCTGCTGTCGGGCGCCATCGAACACCGCCTGGCCAGCGACCCCGACCGTCCGGTCTTCACGCCGATCGTGTCGCCGTTGCGGAAGTTCCTGGGCGACAACGCCGATGCGCTCTACCAGTGGACCCGCATCCGCGGCGACGGCTGCTATCGGGTGCGAGGCCGCATGATTGGCGAGACGTACCTGTCGTTCACCGTCCACGGCGTGGATCCAGCCGGCGGTGCCGGGCAGGCCGTGCTCGCCGACGTCAACGATCGCGACCTGGCCATCGCATCCGACGGAAGCTACGAGCTGACCTTCGGTCCCGGCTCCGATCCTCCGGGCCGAGGCACGCCCGGATCGAACCACGTCACGCTCCAGCCCACGGCCGAGTCGCTGCTCACCCGCCACTACTTCAGCCGGCCGGTGAACGTGGCGGCCGATCCCTCGGTGCGTCCCGAGCTCACCATCGAGCCGCTCCATGATCCCGGGCCGCCCCCGCCCGCCACCGACGAGGAGATGGCCGATCGCCTCCGCGCCGTCGGGAGGTTCGTGCGGGCCGAGACCGTGGACCGACCCCTACCCGAGGAGATGGGACCCATCCCGTTCGTGTCGAGGGAACCGAACCTCCTGCCGGCCCCGGCACGGTTCAGCGACGCAGCCCTGGCCACGGTCGGAGCCGTCGACATCTGGTACGCCATGGCCCCGTTCGTGCTGGGACCCGACGATGCGCTGGTGATGGGCGGCATCCTCCCCGACGGGCCGTTCAGCAACGTGATGCTATGGAACCGCCACATGCAGACGCTCGACTACCGCCACCGCACCACGTGCCTCAACGACACCCAGCTACTCCTGGACGATCAACGGCGGTTCCGGGTGGTGGCTGCACCACGCGACCCCGGGGTTCCCAACTGGCTCGACACCGAGGGTCGGTCGATCGGCCTCATCTTCTGGCGCTTCCTACTGCCGGAGTCGACCCCCCAGCGCGCCACATGTGAGGTCGTCAGGATCGACGATCTCTGATCGGTCGGTCGGGGGTGACATTCGAATCGCTCGACCGCCGCGGGCGCTGACAGGATGAGGGCGTGGCCCGAGTACTCGTCACCGAAGAGATCGCCGATCGCGGCCTGGACCAGCTGCGTGCCGCCGGGCACCACGTCGAGGTCCGCACCGGCCTGACCGCCGACGATCTGCTCGAGGCGGTCGGCGCGGTCAACGCCCTGATCATCCGGTCGGCGACGCAGATCACGGCCGAGGTGCTGGCTGCCGCACCCGACCTCGTCGTCGTTGGCCGCGCCGGCATCGGTCTCGACAACGTCGATGTGGCTGCGGCTACCGAGCGCGGTGTCATGGTCGTCAATGCTCCGCAGAGCAACGTCATCAGCGCCGCCGAGCACACGGTCGCCATGTTGCTAGCCCAGGCCCGCAACATCCCTCAGGCGCACGCGGCGCTGGCCGCCGGAAAGTGGGAGCGGTCCAAGTGGTCCGGTGTCGAGCTGCATGGCAAGACGCTGGGTGTCGTCGGTCTCGGTCGGGTGGGGGCGCTCGTCGCTCAGCGGTGCCTCGCCTTCGGCATGCGGCTCATCGCGTTCGACCCCTTCGTCTCCGCCGACCGGGCCCGTCAGATGTCGGTGGAGCTCCGTTCGCTCGAGGAGCTCGTGGGCGAATCCGACTTCCTCACCATCCACCTGCCCAAGACCCCCGACACGATCGGCCTGATCGGCAAGGACCTCCTGGCCAAGGCCAGGCCCGGCCTCCGCATCATCAACACGGCGCGGGGCGGCATCGTCGACGAGGTTGCCTTGGCTGAAGCGCTCGATGCGGGCATCATCGCCGGTGCCGCGCTCGACGTGTTCGACACCGAGCCCACGACCGAGTCGCCGCTCTTCGGCCGTGCCGATGTCGTGGTCACTCCGCACCTCGGTGCGAGCACGGCGGAGGCGCAGGACAAGGCCGGCATCACCATCGCCGAGCAGCTGGAGCTGGCGCTCGCCGGCGAGTTCGTGCCCTACGCCGTCAACGTCGACGCCGCCGAGGCGTCGGAGACGGTTCGGCCGTTCCTCCCGCTCGCCGAGCGGCTCGGCCGGTTCTTTGGTTCCTTGACCGACGCCATCCCGGCGTCGATCGACGTGACCTTCACCGGCCCGATAGCCGACTACGACACCCGCATCCTCACGTTGTCGGCCCTGCGCGGCCTCTTCGGTGGAGTGCTCGAGGAACAGGTCACGTTCGTGAACGCACCGCAGATCGCAGCGGAGCGAGGTCTCGAGGTCAACCAGTCCACGTCAAGCACCAGCCACGACTACGTCAACCTGATCGCCATTCGCGGTGGTGGTCACTCGGTGGCGGGCACGCTGACCGGAACACGTCTGCACCCTCGTCTGGTGCTGGTCGACGACCACGAGGTCGAGGTGCCGCCCGCCCCCAACATGCTGGTCGTCCGCAACGAGGATCGGCCCGGAATGCTGGCGGCCGTCACCGCCGCGCTCGGTGAGGCCGGCGTGAACATCTCGGATCTGGCGCTCGGCCGTTCACCGACCGGGCAGGCGGCGCTGATCGTGGCCGCCACCGACGATGTGGTGCCCGACGAGGTGGTCGAGGTCCTGGCCGGTACCGACGGGATCATCGAGGTGCACCGCGCCGGGTGTTGATCAGCGCTTGGCTCGGCGGAGCCCGTCGGTCTCGGCCGCTTCGGGCGACTGGTAGCAGCGGTCGGGCTGGGTGCGGTCGTAGCTGAGCCCCCCGATCACATGGAAGATCCTCGACGACATCTTCGCCTTGATCGGGTGAGACTCCGGACAGGTGGATCCATTGGGCTCCACCCACAGTCGATCAGCCGGTGCCGCCTTCGGCCTGGTCTTCGCTCGGGCCTTCCGCTTGGACGTTGCCGAGATCACACGGCGCTTGGCCCGGGCCTTGGCCTTGCCGGCCGCCGGCTTCGCTGGCATCGCAGCCGATCCTGACGACACCGCTTTGGCTGTGCGGCTCCGCGGGGCGGGTGTCGCGGCGTCTGCTTCGGGCGCTGGCGCGGGCTCTGGGGCTGGCTCGGGCTCTGGGGCTGGCTCGGGCTCTGGGGCTGGCTCTGCCTGTATGACCTTGGGGGGTTCGGGAGCGTCAGGGCGAGTCGAGCGCGGTCCGGCCGGGGGACGGCTGGGGGCGGGCGACTCGGATCGTCGCGGCATGGGCGGCGAGTCGATGGGTGGCCAGCCACCGGGGGAGCGTTGGGGTACGTCGGGTCGGCGAACACGGGCGATCAACCAAGCGACGCTGGCGATCACACCGAGCCACAGTCCGATGCGGAAGCTTCGACGGATCATCGGATGAGTTTCCCCCCCTGGTCGGCGTAGGACCAGAACTGTACAAGCCGGACAGCCCCCAACGCCGTTGACGGGCTCAGCAGGTCCGGTATGCTGCACGGCGATGCATCGCGTGCTGTTCGGCCTGCTCCTTCTTACCTAGGCGAACGCCCCATAGGCGTTCGTCGAACCTCCTGTGCCCACCGGGCCGGGAGGTTCTTCAGTTTTCGGGACGACAGCCGACGCATCAACCACCGACATTCACGGAAGGAACTCACGATGGGTGACCAGGTCATCATCTTCGACACCACGTTGCGCGACGGTGAGCAGAGCCCCGGGATCAGCCTTGATCTCGGGGAGAAGCTGGAGATCGCCGAGCAGCTCGCCCGCCTCGGTGTCGACGTGATCGAGGCCGGCTTCCCGGTGGCCTCCCAGGGTGATTTCGAGGGAGTTCAGGCTGTGGCCCGCGCGGTCGTGGGTTCCACCATCTGTGGTCTCTCCCGTACCCAGCTGGCCGACGTCGACCGGTGCTGGGATGCCATCAAGGACGCTGAGCAGACGCGGATACATGTCTTCATCGCCACGTCCCCCACCCACATGGAGCACAAGCTCAAGATGACGCCCGATCAGGTGAAGGAATCGGCCGCGGCCGGTGTTGCCCGGGCCAAGGAACTCACCGATGACGTCGAGTTCAGCCCCGAGGACGCATCGAGGTCGGACTTCGACTTCATGTGCGAGGTGCTCCAGGTGGCCGTCGACAACGGTGCCACCACCCTCAACATCCCCGACACCGTCGGCTTCGCCATCCCGTCGGAGTTCGCCGAGCGCATCCGCTCCATCCGTGGCCAGGTCAGCGGTGACTATGTGATCTCCACCCACTGCCACAACGACCTGGGCTTGGCCGTGGCCAACAGCCTCGCCGGAATCGAAGCCGGCGCTCGTCAAGTTGAGTGCACCATCAATGGGCTGGGGGAGCGGGCCGGCAACGCGGCCATGGAGGAGCTGGTCATGGCCCTCCGCATTCGCAGCGACGTGCTGGGCGGGGTCGACACCGGCATTCGTGCCGAGGAGCTGGCTCGTACCTCGCGCCTGGTCAGCCGCCTCACCGGCTACCCGGTGCAGTTCAACAAGGCGGTCGTCGGCCGCAATGCGTTCGCCCACGAGTCGGGCATCCACCAGCACGGCGTGCTCGAGGAGCGCACCACCTACGAGATCATGGATCCCGCCAGCGTCGGCCAGGGTGAATCCAAGATCGTGCTCGGCAAGCACTCCGGTCGCCACGCCTTCTCCGACACGCTGGCCAAGATGGGCCTGAACATCCAGGGCGACGCGTTGAACTCCGCGTTCTCGCGGTTCAAGGAGCTGGCCGACCGGAAGGTCGAGCTGACCGAGGCCGACCTCGAGGCCATCGTGGCCGAGGAGCTCGGTCAATCGTTGGGGCGTGTGTTCGAGCTCCAGTCGCTCGAGGTCCACGGCGGCACGATCGGCATCCCCCGAGCAACGGTCGTGCTCACCCGTGACGGCGTCAAGTCGGAGAGCACGGCCGAAGGCGACGGCATGATCGACGCCGTCGGCACTGCCATCAAGGATGCCACCGGCGTCAGCGGCACCCTCACCGAGTTCCATGTGTCATCGGTGACCAAGGGCGTCGATGCACTGGGCGACGTGGTGATCCAGTTCGAGACGGACGACACGAAGGTGAGCGGTCGCGGCCTCTCCACCGACGTCGTGGAAGCCTCCGGCCGCGCCATCCTCAATGCCATCAACAAGATCGTTCGCCTGCGCGACCGTGGTGAGCAGCGCGCTCCGGTTGGCACCACTCCGTAGACGACGCCAGCCCGGTGGCACCGGTGGCGAGCGAGCCAGGATGACCATCTAGCCTGCGACCCATGCCGCTTCTGGTCATGCGATTCGACTTTCGGGCGCCGGGGTTCGGGGCCACCCACGCCGAGCAGTTCCCGGCCGCGCTCGAGATGGTGAAGTGGGCCGATGAGCGTGGCTTCGACATGGCGGTGGTGTCCGAGCATCACTCGGCCGAGGATGGGTATCTGCCATCACCGTTGGTGATGTGCGGCGCCTTCGCCGGCGCGACCACGACCATAGGCATCAACGTGGCGGCACTGCTCGTACCGTTGCACGACCCGGTACGGCTGGCCGAGGACATGGCCGTGCTCGACAACCTGTCAGGGGGGCGTGTCAGCTACGTGGTGGGCATCGGCTACCGCGACGTGGAGTTCGAGATGTTCGGCGTCGACCGCAAGGGCCGTGGCCAGCTCGTCGAGTCCCACATCGGGATCATGCAGCAGGCGTGGACCGGCGAACCCTTCGCCTACAACGGCACCACCGTTACCGTGCGACCGACGCCGCTCACCCAACCCCATCCGCTGTTGTTCTATGGCGGGTCCACACGGGTTGCCGCCGAGCGGGCGGCCAGGCTCGGGCTGGGCTTCTTCCCCGCCATCGGTGATCCCGAGCTGGCCACCATCTACACCGAAGCGTGTGCCGCCGAGGGTCGTGACCCCGGGCTGGTGATGCTGCCCAACAGTGGCGGTGGGTTCATGCACGTGGCCGAAGACCCCGAACGTGACTGGGCGATCATCCAGCGTCACGCCATGCACGAGGCGAAGATGTACGCGTCGTGGCAGAACGGGCCGCAGCGTTCGGAGGTGCACATCGACACCGACGATCCCGCCGAGCTGCGCACCAGCGGTCAGTACCTGGTGGTCACTCCCGAGGAGTGCGTCGACCTGGCCAACGAGCGCGGCGATCTCGGCACGTTGTTGTTCCACCCACTCATGGGTGGTCTACCGGTGGACATGGCATGGGCGGGCCTCGAGCTGTTCGCCGACGAGGTCTTGCCGAAGATCCGCTCGGGCTGACCCGCCCCACGAACCCGGGTCCACGAGTCCGCTGGGGGACGGGACCGGCGCGTCGACCATCGATGCGCGCTCAGAAAGTCGCGAGCGCGGGGAGCACCTCGTCGGCGAAGAGCGACGTCGATGCCTTCACCTGATCGAAGGTCATCGAGCCGTAGCGACAGATTACGGCCTGCTCGTAGTCGCCGACGGTCTCCCGTCGCCGCTGCACGCGGTCGATGATCTGGTCGGGGGTTCCCCAGGCTTGGAGCGATGTGTAGGCCTCGATCTGGGCATCGAGGCCCATGTCGTTGAGGAAGTCCACCGCGCTGCCGTAGGTCTCGTAGCCCTTCAGATCCTTGAAGTGCTCGTTCATGATCTCGTAGTGGTTGACAACCGAGACGTAGTACTCGGCGAGGTGCTTGCGGCCCAGCTCCTCGGTCTCGGAACCAGACGGGCCGCAGTACATGAGGTCGACGATCATCGGTAGCGGTGGCTCGCCGTCGTGGTGCTGGCGGTAGGTGGCGCGGTACACATCGAGGGGGCCGTCGCGCCAGGACTCGTCGGGGGCCTGGCTGAACGAGGCGAGCCGAGCGCCGAGGCGGCCGGCCTGCTCGGCGGAGTCGGGGGACATGCCGATGCTGTAGAGCCGGTCGCGGAACCCGGCCAGCGGACGGGGGCGGATCTCCACCTTGTCGCGCGGACCGAACGGTCCCGGTCCCTCGTACCAACCTGTCTCGAGGGCCCGGAGGATGGCCTCGCCGCTGGAGTCGAACAGCTCCCGGCTGTCACCCATGTCGACGCCGAAGCCGCCGTACTCGCGACGGGCGAGGCCGCGACCGACGCCGAGGATGGCCCGCCCGCCGGAGATGTGGTCCAAGAAGCTGATCTTCTCCGCCACCCGCAACGGATCGTTCCAGGGGAGGATGAACGCTCCGGTGGCCAGCTTGATGCGCTCGGTCTGGCCCGCAAGCCAGCACAGCGTGTCGGCGGGGTCGGGGTTGGCCGAGTAGTCGTTGAAGTGGTGCTCGACCACCCAGATGGAGTCGAAGCCCAGCGGCTCGGCCATCAGGCCCAGCTCGAGCTCCTGACGAACGTGCTCGCCGTCGTCGAGGTGGCCCATGTGGTTCTGGAAGATGAGGTGCATGCCAACCTGCATGGCCTCAACCCTAGACGGCCTTACTGACTAACGAGTCAACAAGGTAGAGGAGCGCGTTGGCTGACGAGGTTGAACGCGTCGCATGAAGTCTACAGACCGGATCTGTTACTAGCCTATGAGCTATGGTTTCTGTAAGAAATCCTAGCCTATAGCGTTGGAAATAGTGGATATATGCTAGCCTCTAGGCTATGAAACGAAGCGAGAGAGCGTTCCAAGCACGACGAGAGCTCGATCGGAAGTTCAGGGAGGCGAACCTCAAGCCGATCCATGCCCGCCCCCGCTCGGGATGGATTCGCGCAATCCGCTCGGGTCTTGGGATGAGCCAGGAGGCGCTGGCAGCGCGCCTCGGCGTGGCTGCTCCAACAGTCACGAAGCTGGAGAAGTCTGAGCTCAACGAGACGATCAGCGTGGGCAAGTTGGCCGAGATCGCGCGAGCGCTCGACTGCACCCTCGTCTACGCCCTTGTTCCGAACGACAGTCTTGAGCACACAGTCCAGAGCGAGGCCCGGCGAGTCTCGGCCAAGTTGCTCGGCTATGTGGCGACCACGATGCGGCTCGAGGACCAAGCCGTCTCATCCGACCAACAAGCTGACCAGATCCAGAGGCAAGCGCAGCAGATCATCGAGAGCAATCGGCTGTGGGGTAGGGATTGAGTCCCGCCGCCGCTGAGGGAGACGGAGGGCCACCGAAGCCCGGGCCAGCGACGTTCAACCTGCACACGATCCGACCTGAACCCGACGGCGCGACGCCCATCGATGAGGACGACCTCGCGGACCTGATCCCCAGCTTCGTGGCGACTCGCGGAGACCTCAACATCGCCGAGTACGAGAACATCGCCAAGGCCATGCCCTGGGCTCTGGATCAGGCCCGCCGAGACGGTCCCCAGCACGTGCTCCGATACTCATTCCTGTTCGATCTGCACCGGCGGATGTTCGAGGACGTGTGGAGGTGGGCCGGCACCCAACGCCGTCGCGCCACGAACATTGGCGTCGACCCTTCCCAGATCACAACCCGGGCCATGCAGGCGCTGGACGATGCCGCGTGCTGGCACGACAACGGGACCTTCACCAATGATGAGCGGGCCGCTCGGATCCATCGCCGCCTCGTAGCGGTCCACCCGTTCCCGAATGGCAACGGCCGCTGCACCCGACTTGTCGCTGATCTGTATCTGGTATCCATCGGCCAGACCGCCTTCACGTGGGGGGCGGGTGGGCGCCTCGATGAGGACGGCGACACACGACGCGAGTATCTCGACGCTCTCTACGCGGCGGATGGCGACGACTACGAACCCCTTGTCCGATTTGCTCGCAGCTAGACCTCAGCTAGACCGACCCCGGCGGCTGTCACTGCTAACCCGACGGCCACCCTCAGAATCAATGCTCAACGGCATTGGGGTCACCCGGCAGTCGTCGGCAGCCAGGGGCGGTCGGCAGAACGCTGCGACTCATAGGCCTCGAGCTCGGATTCCCAGCGGAGGGAGAGGCCGATGTCGTCGAGGCCTTCGAGGAAGCGGTGCCTGGTGAAGTCGTCCATCTCGAAGGGGGCGTCGACGCCGGCGGCCGCGCAGGTCACTCGGCGACTCTCCACATCGACGGTGATCTCCACCGTCGGGTCGTCTTGGACGGCGGCCAGCAGCGTCTCACCGACCTCCGGTGCGACGGGCGCCGGAACCACGCCCACCTTGGCGCAGTTGTTCCGGAAGATGTCCCCGAAGCGGGGCGAGATGACGGCCCGGAACCCGTAGTCCTCGATGGCCCACACCGCGTGCTCGCGAGACGACCCGGTGCCGAACATGGGCCCGGCGATGAGGATCGACGCGCCCTCGAAGCGCGGATCGTTGAGCACGAAGTCCGGATCGTCGCGCCACTCCTCGAACAGGCCGGCACCGAAGCCGGTGCGCTCCACCCGCTTGAGCCAGTCGGACGGGATGATCTGGTCGGTGTCGACGTCGGAGCGGTCCAGCGGGACGGCCCGCCCGGTGACCTTCGGGGTCTTCTCCATCGTTCGCTTCCTCTCTTGGTACGGGCTCGGTCAGTCCAGGTCGGCGGGCGTGGCCAGGTGGCCGGCTACCGCGGTGGCGGCGGCGACGGCCGGCGACACCAGGTGAGTGCGCCCGCCTTTGCCCTGGCGACCCTCGAAGTTGCGATTGGAAGTGGATGCCGCCCGTTCGCCGGGGGCCAAGGTGTCGGGGTTCATGCCCAGACACATCGAGCATCCGGGCTCACGCCAATCGGCACCTGCCGCCCGGATGATCTCGTGGAGTCCCTCGACCTCGGCCTGGTCCCTGACCGCCCGGCTGCCGGGCACGATGAGGACACGCTGGGCGGACACCTTGCGGCCGTCGAGGATGGCAGCCACTGTTCGCATGTCCTCGATGCGACCGTTCGTGCACGACCCCACGAAGATGGTGTCGATGGCTACGTCGCGCAGCGCCGTGCCCGGGGTGAGGCCCATGTAGTCCAGCGCTCGGGCCGCGGCTGATCGCTCTGCGGGATCGTCAAAGGAGTCGGGCGAGGGGACCACGCCGTCGAGCGGGGCGACCTGGGCTGGGTTGGTGCCCCACGAGACGTGGGGTGCAATGGCCGGGGCCTCGAGGGACACGGTGGTGTCGAACTCGGCGTCGTCGTCGGTGACCAGCGCCCGCCAGTCGTCGAGCGCGCGCTCCCAGTCTGTTCCCTTCGGTGCACGGGGACGACCCTCGAGGTAGGAGAACGTGGTTTCGTCGGGGGCGATGAGGCCGGCCTTGGCTCCGGCTTCGATCGACATGTTGCACACGGTCATGCGCTCTTCCATCGACATGGCACCGAACACCGAGCCGCGGTACTCGATGATGTGGCCCACGCCGCCGCCGGTGCCGATGCGACCGATGATGGCGAGGATCACGTCCTTGGCCGTGGTGCCCAACGGCAGCTCGCCGTCCACGTCGATGGCCATGCGCTTCGGCCGGGGCTGGGGGAGGGTCTGGGTGGCCAACACGTGCTCCACCTCTGAGGTTCCGATGCCGAAGGCGATGGATCCGAAGGCGCCATGGGTGGAGGTGTGGCTGTCGCCGCACACGATGGTCATGCCCGGCTGGGTGAGCCCCTGCTCGGGGCCGATGACGTGAACGATGCCCTGTAGGGCGTGACCCATCGGGTACATGGTGATGCCGAACTCGTCGCAGTTCGACTCGAGCGTCCGGAGCTGGCGGGCCGAGATGGGATCGCGCACCGGCTGGTCGATGTCGGCGGTCGGAACGTTGTGGTCGGCGGTGGCCAGGGTGAGGTCGGGTCGGCGCACCGTTCGGCCAGCGAGGCGCAAGCCGTCGAAGGCCTGCGGCGAAGTGACCTCGTGGATGAGATGGAGGTCGATGAAGAGGAGGTCGGGCTCGTCGCCGCCGTGGTGGACCACGTGACGCTCCCACACCTTGTCGCTCAAAGTCTGGCCGCTCATCCGTCGCTCCTCCCGTTGACAATCTCATATAGTAAGACAAGAATCTCAGATCGTGGAACAAACTGTAAGCGGAGTCGGCGTTATAGACAAGTCTGTTTCCGTTCTGGGCGCATTGGAAGTGGTTCCTCGCAGCCTCGGCGAGCTCGTCGAGGCAACCGGATTGAGCCGGGCCACGGCCCACCGGCTGGCATCGGCCCTCGAGGCGCATGGCTTCGTCCGGCGAGACCACGAGGGCCGCTTTGCCCTCGGAGCGGAGCTGGTGCGTCTGGGCCGGTTGGCGGCCGGCGGGCTTCCACTTCGCGACGCGGCCCGGCCTGGCCTCGAGCGATTGCGCGACGAGACCGGCGAGAGCACGCAGCTGTTCGTCCGCCACGGCGACCGCCGGGTGTGCGTCGCCTCCCTGGAGTCGCCCCACGGTCTCCGCACCATCGTTCCTCTCGGTGCCCGTCTGACGATGGAGGTTGGATCGGCAGCCAGGGTCCTTGGCGCCGACCTGGAACTCGATGAGTGCGGTTGGGTGGCCAGCGTTGCCGAACGGGAGGCCGGCGTGGCGAGCGTCAGCTCTCCGGTTCGTGACGCCGATGGGAGCGTCGTCGCTGCCGTCAGCGTGAGCGGGCCGATCGAGCGGCTGAGCACGAACCCCGGCCCTCGCTACGGCCCGGCGGTGGTCGCGGCTGCTGATGAGATCGCACGGGCAGCCCTGCTTGCACCACGACTTTCGCGCTGGTCAGGCTGATGCGGCGTCGTCGGCTTCGTAGTTCGCTGAAGTGGCGGTCAGGGAGTCGGTGGGCTGGTCGGCCCGCTCGGGTGGCCCGGGAGCGACCCGCCACACATTGAAGCTGCCACCGGTGGCAGCCGGGGCCGCGGCGACCTCCGATGCATCGACGCGATGTGGTCCGGCCGCCGAGGTGGCGTCGGCGGCGGCGGCGGCGTCGGTGTCGAAGCGGCCCCAGCGCCGGCTGAGTGCGGCCCGCGGTCCGTGGAGGATCCGCTCGCGCAGCGAACGACGCGGCATCTCGAAACGACTGCGGGAGCTGATGGCATGAGTCCTATGGGCGGTGCGGCCGTGGGCGCGACGGGCGACGTCACGGCAGGCCCCCTCGAGGATCTCGCCGAACCGGACGGGATCGGTGGCACAGACGGCGTGCTCTCCCTCGATGATCGTGAGGTCGCAACCGGGGATGGTTCGGCTCATGCGCAGCTGTCGCATCGGGTCGACCACGTCATCGTGCAGCGTCACGATCGCCGACGTCGGGACATCGATGGTCCCGATCCAGCTCGACGAGTCGAATTGGCCGATGGCGATCCCGGCCTCGCCGACCCGGGCCCAGTCGTGGCGCGCCAGCTCCTCCAGAACCCACGGATCGACGCTGTCGTCATGGCGATGGAGCAGCCCGAGCCCGATCCGCTGCTTGAGGTGCTCAGGCAGCCGCCGGCCCATGTACGACAGACCGCCAAGCGCCGCGAACATCGCTCGATCGCGGCGGCTCTCGGTGAAGCGCGAAGCCGTTGCCGACAGGACGAGCCCCTCGACCAGCACCGGATGACGTCGCCAGGCCAGTTGAGCGATCGTGCCACCCATGCTGTACCCGCACACGATCGCCCGATCGATGCCGAGCTGCCGGCACAGCGCGGCGACGTCGTCGGCGCAGTCCTCCAACGCGAACCGGGCCTGGCTGCGGATGCCCCGCCCGTGCCCCCGTTGATCGGGAGCGAGCACTCGGAAGTGCCGGCCCAGCTGTTCGTAGAACGGGTGGAAGTTCAGGTCGGCGGTGATGGTCCAGCCGTGCAGCAGCACCAGCGTGGGCGCGCCAGGAGGCCCGTGGACCTCACGGTAGAAGAGCGCGCCGCGGTCGTCGAGGTCTGCCGTGCGTCCTGTAGGGAGACGTGGTCGTCGGACTGTGTCCATCACTTCCCTCCAACGTCAGGATCGGCTGTCGTCATCCGGGAGTTGAGCGGAGACGACCTGATTGTCGGAAGGCGATCCGATCTGCGGTGGCCGATGGTGGTCGTCAACTAGCGGTCAGGCGTCCGATGAGCGCATCGAACGCGGCGACAGCGCCGGGAACCACGCGGTCAGGACGCGCCATCGGTGTGGAGTGCCCGGCGCGTGAGAACGTCACCTGCACCGCGTGGGGGATCAGGTGAGCGAGCTCACGCTGTCGTTCGGGTGGCACGATCCGATCCTGGTCCGTGACCAGGACAGCGGTGGGGATGTCGATCTCACCCACCCACTTCCGCGAGTCGAACGCCGCCAGGCTTGCGCTGAGCGACGCGACGCCTGCGGGGTCGTGGCGTGCCACCTCGTGGTTGACCCAGGCGATCTCGGGGCGCCGCATCTTGTTCATCTCCCCGACCCGAAGGATCTTGGCGCTGATGCCGGCCAGCCCGCGTACCGCACCGTCGATCTGGCGAGCGACGGTCGGAACCCGGCCGTAGTTCCGGCGGCGACGCGCTCCGTGGGTGAACCGTGCTGCCGTCGCCCACAGCGCCAGGGCACTCACGTGACCGGGGTGGTGTCTCCACATCTCCTGGGCTATGGCGCCGCCCATCGAGTAGCCGACGACCGCCGCGCCGGCGATGTCGAGGGCGTCGAGCACGGCGGCGGCGTCGTGGGCACACTCGGTGATGGTCGGATCGGGTGAGCGGATGCCCCGGCCGTGCGCTCGATGATCGAGGGCGATCACCCGATGGTGGGCGAGGGCCGGGTAGAGGTGACTGAAGTTGATTCCCGAACCGCCGTTGATGCCGTGGAGCAACAGGATGGGTGTCACCGATGAGGTGTTGGTCTCGATGGGGTCGTGCTCGACGATCCAGGTGGTGCCGCGGCCGGGCAGGTCCAGCGGGCGGCCGGGCGGGACGAGGTGGGCGGGCACGGTGGAAGTCTGGCGGCTCAGCCGGCGCCGCTCATCGGCCGGACTTCCACGACCAGCTCAGGCCTCGACGGCGACGATCGTGACGTTGAGGGTGGTACCGGTCGGTGCCTGATAGGAGACGACGGCGCCCTCGTTCTGGCCGAGCAGGGCCTGACCCAGAGCCGAGCCAGGGGTGAGCACGTCGAGGTCGTCGTGCCGCTCCTCGATCGTGCCGAGCAGGAACCGTTCCGTGACATCGTCGCCGTCGTATCGCAGCTCGACCACGCAGCCCGGTGTGACTCCGGCGGAGGCATCGGCCTCGACGATCTCGCAGTTCTCGAGGGTGGCCTCGATGGTGCGGATCCGGGCCTCCATCATCCCTTGGTCCTCTTTGGCGGCGTGGTAGTCGCCGTTCTCTCTGAGGTCACCGAGCTCGCGCGCTGCTTCGATCCGCTTGGCCACCTCGATGCGTCCGCGACCGGTCAGGTCGGCGAGCTCGTCGACGAGACGTTGATGGGCTGTCGGGGAGAGATGCTGAGTGTCGACCATAGAGCCGACAATTGTACCGGTCGTCGCTCAGGCCGAGGGATTCGATTCGGCCGGCCGCTCAGGCGGATCGTCGAGCCGGAGCGTCACGCTCCACTCGTGCCAGGCCACTTCGTCGAGCTGATCGAGGGCGCTCCCCATCAGCCCCGCTGGGCTCATCGACCAGATGATGTCGTCGGTTCGTGCCAGCCGTTCGATGTACCCGAGTGGGGTCAGGTCATGGTTGCCGTGGTGCACCTGGCCGACCTCGGTGAGTGCACCGTTGGCGTACCGCACGACCCATCCGATCCCATCGGTCAGAGCGATGGTCACGAGCCCGTCCTCCGACACGGCGTACGCGTGGTGGTCAGGTCGTGGGATGGCCCCACCGCCGCCGTCGCGCACGAGGTGGCTGATCCGCTTGGGGTGGTCGGGGTCCGAGACGTCGAAGACCGAGACCTCGGCCCGGAAGTCCTCAGTGCGGCCGATGCCGAGCAGACGGTCGGGGGCGATCGGATGGAGGTAGAGCGACACACCGGGGACCTCGAGCTCGCCCCGCAGGCGCGGGTTGCGCGGGTCGCGAAGGTCGATCACGTGCAGCGGGTCGAACACCCGGAAGGTCACGACGTAGGCCCAGTCACCGAGGAAGCGGACGCCAAAGCTCTGTTCCCCCGGAGCGATGTCACCGACGGCGCCCACCTCGACCAGATCGTCGCCGACTCGCTCGAGCACCGTGAGGTGTGTGGCGACTCCCTCGGTGGAGACCACTCGAAGCCGGTCTTCATGCTCGTTCAGATCGAAGTCGTTGCGCACCTGGCCTCTGATGCGACCGGAGGCGACGGGGCGCGGTGCGCCATCGGCGTGCGTCGCGAACTGGATGACCGTGCTCGACAGGTCGGGATTCAGCCCGACCACGAACGACTGATCGTTGGTGACCAGCACCCGGTCGACGGCACCGATCACGCTCGACGCCCGGAGGATGTCCGGCGATTCCGGATCGATCGCCCCGACCGTCACTCGCCATGGCGCCCGGGCATCGCCGACCAGCGTGTCGTGGCAACCCCCCAAGGCCTGCCGCCGTGAGTCGCCGGAGCGGAGGTCGATGACCCGGTGGTGTCCAACCACGTCATCGAGGTCGGCTTCGGCGACGGTCGCGCGGTTGACGTCGGTGGCGAGCGTCAACGCAGCGTCGTTGCCGGCATCGACGGGCTGCACGAAGGGGAGGTCAACACCCACCAGCTCACGGGTGACGAACTGAACCTGACCCGCGGCACTGCGGGTCCCTACCAACATCCCGCTCATCTCGTGGGCCGTGAGGGGGACAGGCCGAGCGGGATCGGTGACGTCGATGATCTCGATGAAGGAGTCCAGCGTCCCCGTCAGGTCGGTCCCGGAGACGACGAGGCGATCGCCCACCTTCATCAGGCCCGTTCCGATCCTCCCCAGGGCCAGCTCCACCGAGGCCAGTGTCGTTGGCTGGGGATCGGTGACCATCAGCGCGCGCCGCTGGTCACCGCTCAGATCGACGATGTCGACGACGCGTCCGCCGCCGACCAACGCGTACATCACGTCGCCGTCGACCTCGATGAGATCGGCCTCGTCGACGCCGTCGACCACGGTGTTGGTCTGGCCGGTCGAGCCTTCGGGCGATGATGCCGCGTCGCCTCGACCGGATGCCGCCGAGGCGGCCTCTGGCTGGTTGAGCCGGTCGAACGGGCGCGCCGGCAGCCCAAAGGGACCGACAGCATCGAGCAGTGCGGCGCGAAACGATTCGACGACGTCGCCACAGCTGTCGTGCGCTTCGAAGCCAGCCGGAACGATGGCGTCCTCGCCGGCTGTTGCTGAGGCTCCGACGATCGCGTTGGTGGGAGTCGACATCGGGGCGGTGGCGTCCCAGCCTTCGGCTCCGGCTCCGCCCTGGGCAGCCGCCCGAGATCCGACGTGGTCATCTCCGTCGCGCACCACCGGCGCGGCCCAGAGGCCGAGACCGAATGTCACAGCGATGGCGGCGGCGAGCACAGGTTGGTGTCGGATGCGGCGCATGTTGAGAAACCCCCGCTGGCATCGGTAGCGAACGACGCTCCGTCAACGTCTCGGACCGCCGGTCTGGTTGACGCGGAGAGAAGAATTTCTCCGATGGGGTGTCAACCGATCGTGCTCGTGGCTCGTTCACGTGGTGGCATGTCATCGATGGGGCGGTTGTCAGATGCGCAGGACCGAAGCTTCGAGGAGGCGTTCGATGAGTTGTTCCGGCGCGCCACCGCGTCAGCCCGGCGAATCCTCGGCGATGTGTCCCGGGCCGAGGACGCGGCGGCAGAGGCGCTGGCTCGGGCTTACAGCCGTTGGGATGAGATCGAGCACCTGGCTCATCGCGACGCCTGGGTGCTGCGCGTGGCCATGAACCTGGCCCTCGACCAGACCCGTCGCAAGGTGCCATGGCTCCGAGTCATACGCATCGACGATCGCAGCGACGAGGCTGCGCTCCGCCTGGCCCTCGTCGCCGCGCTCGGTACCTTGCCCAAACGCCAGCGCGAGGCCATTGCCTTGCGCTACCTCACCGACCTCCCCGAGGCGGAGGTGGCCGCGGCGCTGAGGGTGTCGGTCGGCACCATCAAGACCCACCTGCACCGGGGAGTGGCATCGCTGCGAGAGCGCCTCGGGCCTGATCTCGAGCTGGGGGAGGTGCGTGATGCCGACACCGCGTCGTGACCGGTTGGACCAGGTTCGCCGGCGGGGTGACTTCCTCCGCCGACGGCGCCGGGCGTTGCAGGCTGGAGCACCGGCGGCCGTGGTTCTGCTGGTTGGTCTCTCGGCATTGGTCATCGGCGTCGACGACGACCGCGAGGGGCCGCTGGACACCGTGGCTGCGCCGGCCGGCGCCGGAGAGGCACCTGACGTGCAGCCGGGAATCGGTCGCTCGGCCGACGCCTTCGAGGCGTCGGCGCCAACGACTGTGACCACCGTTGCCGACGGGGTCGCGCCCGATCCCTCGGGCTCGGCGGGAGGAGCACCGGCGGCAGGTCCCACCGGCGGGTCAGGTTCCAGTGACACCCGATGCCGGAACAGCTACGACTCGGCGTGCGGACCCTTTCGCTACGACCCCGATCCACCCGCCGACCAGCCTCTGACGGTGGCAGTCGACGCACCGGGGTCCGTGATCGCCGGGAGCGAGGTCACCTTTGACGTCGTGGCCGACGATCCCGACGCGCCGATCTCCGACTGCCGTTCATGGGACTTCGGTGACGGAACCACCAACACCAACGACACCGTCAACGACCCACCGACGTGTGGCGACGAGTCCGAGCCACCGCAGCCCGCACGCTATGGCCAGTGGGACCCGCCCGAACCCGGCCCCGCCGGTCGCCGAACCGACACCTACACCCACACCTTCGACGAGCCGGGCACCTACACCGTCATGTTCCGCTACCGCTCGGACGGCTTCTATGGGTCCGAAGGTGCGGGAGAGATCCAGATCACCGTCCTCGGCATCTGAGGGGCGCCGGGCCGTCACCCCCGCTACGATTGTCGGCGATGCAGCGGCAACACTCGGTAATCATCATCACGTAGCGCACATCCCTCCCGGTGTGCGCGTTCGGCCGTCCACTTTGTGGGCGGCTTTCCATTTCCACCCGACACCACCATCCGCACCATCCGCCCCGGCGGACCGACCCAGGAGACAGGCATCCAGTGGGCCACAAGATCGGCGTCATCGGCGGCGACGGCATCGGACCTGATGTCGTGCGCGAAGCGCTCAAGGTCGTGGCCGCAGCCGGTGTCGAGCTGGACACCGTCGATTACGACCTCGGCGGCACCCGGTACCTGCGTGACGGGACCGTCCTGCCCGACAGCGTGGTCGAGGAGTGGCGCGGCCTCGATGCGTTGCTGCTGGGTGCTGTCGGCACGCCAGAGGTGCCACCGGGTGTGATCGAACGTGGTCTGCTGCTCAAGATGCGGTTCGATCTCGACCTCTACGTCAACATGCGGCCGTTCACCTACACCCCGCCGGCCGGCAGCGACTTCAAACCTGTCGACATGGTGGTCATCCGCGAGAACACCGAGGGCACCTACGCCGGTGAGGGTGGATTTCTGCGCAGGGGCACACAACACGAGATAGCCACGCAAGGCTCGGTGAACACCCGCCGCGGCGTCGAGCGGTGCATCCGCTACGCCTTCGAGCTGGCCGCATCACGGCACCGCAAGCACCTCACGCTGGTCCACAAGACCAACGTGCTGACCTTCGCCGGCGACCTCTGGCAGCGCACGTTCGATGACGTGGCCGCCGAGCTCGGCGATGTCGAGACGGCCTACAACCACGTTGATGCGGCCTGCATCTACTTCGTGTCGGACCCTGGGCGATACGACGTGATCGTCACCGACAACCTCTTCGGTGACATCCTCACCGATCTCGGTGGCGCGGTGTCGGGCGGGATCGGCTTCGCGGCCAGCGGCAACCTCAACCCCGAGCGCACCGCTCCGTCCATGTTCGAGCCGGTGCACGGCTCGGCCCCCGACATCGCCGGCCAGAACAAGGCCAACCCCACCGCCGCCGTCATCAGCGCGGCGATGATGTTGGAGTTCCTGGGCGAAGACGCCGCCGCCACCCGCATCCACAAGGCGTGTGGTGAGGCTGTGAGCGGTTCCACCACCGAGATCGGCGACCTTCTCGCCGGCCGAGTCTGAGGGAGACAGACCGATGCCACTGACCACTGTCGACAAGATCTGGATGGACGGCGAGCTCGTCGACTGGGACGACGCCAAGATCCACGTGCTCACCCACACCTTGCACTACGGCTGCGGTGTGTTCGAGGGCATCCGGGCCTATGCGACCGACCAGGGTCCAGCGGTGTTCCGCCTCACCGATCACATCGAGCGGCTCTTCAGATCCGCGCAGATCTTCATGATCGACATCCCGTTCACCGTCGAAGAGATCGTCGAGGCCACCAAGGAGACGGTCCGGGTCAACAAGGTCGACTCGTGCTACATCCGCCCGCTGGTCTACCTGGGCTACGGCGAGATGGGGCTCAACCCGTTGCCGTGCCCGGTCAACGTGTCGATCGCCGTGTGGCCGTGGGGCACCTACCTGGGCGATGAGGGTGTCACCAACGGCGTGCGCATGAAGATCTCGAGCTGGCAGCGCCACAGCCCCAACGCCATGCCCCCCGCGGCCAAGGGCACCGGCATGTACATCAACTCGTCGATGGCCAAGGTGGAGGCCATCAAGGCCGGCTACGACGAGGCCATCCTGCTCAGCCCTCAGGGTTACGTGAGCGAGTGCACGGGCGAGAACCTCTTCGTCGTGCGCGACGGCAGGATCACCACGCCACCTGCCTCAGCCGGCGCGCTCGAAGGCATCACCCAGGACTCGGTGTTCGACATCGCCCGCGATGAGGGCATCCCCGCCGAGTTCGGCAACGTGCTCCGCAGCGACTTGTACACCGCCGATGAGGCGTTCCTGTCCGGCACCGCGGCCGAGATCGTTCCCATCGCATCGGTCGACGATCGTCCCCTCGGCGATGGCAAGCCCGGTCCGATCAGCAAGCAGATCCAGTCCATCTACTTCGACGCCATCCGCGGGAGGATCGACCGGTACAAGAACTGGCTCGAGTTCGTCCGATGACGCGCCCGCTGCCCTCCTCCGTCGAGATCTACGACACGACCCTGCGCGACGGCAGCCAGCTCGAGGGCATATCGCTCACCGTCGACGACAAGCTGCGCATCGCCGAGCAGCTCGACCACCTCGGGGTGCACTGGATCGAGGGTGGTTGGCCAGGCTCCAACCCCAAGGACGACGAGTTCTTCCGGCGTGCCACCACCGAGCTGACCCTCGACACCTCCACGCTGGTGTCGTTCGGCTCCACCCGCCGCCCCAAGGGCAAGGTCGACGACGACCCGACCCTGAGAAACCTCATCGGGGCCGGCACATCCACGGTGTGCATCGTCGGCAAGTGCTGGGACTACCACGTGACCGAGGCGCTCCAGGTCTCGCTCGACGAGGGTGAAGCGATGGTCGCCGACAGCGTCGAGTTCCTCCGGGGCCACGGTGTGCGGGTCATGTTCGACGCCGAGCACTTCTTCGACGGGTTCCAGCGCAACCCCGAGTTCTCTCTGAGAGTGTTGGAGGCGGCCGCCATGGGAGGCGCCACCGATCTGGTGCTGTGCGACACCAACGGCGGTTCGCTGCCCGCCGATGTCGAGAGGGCGGTGTCGGCTGTGGTCGATCACTTCGGCTCCGACGTGGCCGTCGGCGTGCATCTCCACGACGACTGTGGCTGCGGTGTCGCCAACGCGCTGGCCGGGGTGCGGGGTGGTGCCACTCAGGTGCAGGGCACCATCAACGGCTACGGCGAGCGCACCGGCAACTGCAACCTCTCCACCATCATCCCCAACCTCACACTGAAGATGGGCGTCCAGACGATCCCGCCCGGTCGCATGGAGCGGCTCACCCCGGTCAGCCACCACATCGCCGAGCTGGTCAACATGGGGATGAACCCCCAGCAGCCCTACGTGGGATCGTCGGCGTTCGCACACAAGGCGGGGCTGCACGTGTCGGCCATCGCCCGCCGTCCCGACGCCTACGAGCATGTGCATCCGGACTCGGTAGGGAACGGAACCCGCTTCGTGGTATCGGAGCTGGCCGGAAAGTCCACGCTCAGGCTCAAGGCGATCGAGCTGGGTCTCGAGCTCGACGGTCAGGCGCTCAACGAGGTGGTCGACACGCTGAAGCGGTTGGAGCACGAGGGCTTCCACTTCGAGGCGGCCGACGGCTCGCTCGACCTGCTGATGCGCCGGGCCACCGGTTGGGAACCGGAGTTCTTCGAGATGGAGTCGTTCAGGGTGCTCGTCGAGGACCGTGAGGATGGGCGGTTCGTCACCGAGGCCACGGTCAAGATCCACGTCGCCGGTCGGCGCATCGCTGCCATTGGCGAGGGCAACGGCCCGGTCAACGCGCTGGACCAGGCCCTCCGCACCGCCGTGGGGTCGTACTACCCCGAGCTCGAGCGACTGCACCTCACCGACTACAAGGTCCGCATCCTCGATTCGGCCAAGGGCACCGAGGCGGTCACCCGTGTCCTGCTCGACTCCACCGACGGCGACCGCGACTGGTCCACCATCGGTGTGAGCACCAACATCATCGAGGCATCGTGGCAGGCCCTCTACGACTCGATTGTCTACGGGCTTGTCCACCTGGGTGCGACGCCGGCGGCGTCGCTGACGCAAGATTGAGCGGTGAGCGCACCCAAGTACATCCCCCAGGAGCTGTCGGATCGACCACGGGAGCGTGACGCCACGCCGCCCGCCGGCCACTGGACTTCCCATCGCCCTGCCGACTTCACCGGTCGCCAGCCGTCGGGTGATGTGTTGGGGAGCCAGGGTCCCGATCAGGGATACGTGCTGAAGCTGGTAGGACTGTTCGACGACCGCTTGCGCCTCACCGGTGGCGAGGATCGTCACGATGTCGAAGCCGGCTGTGTCGCCGTGGCGCTGAAGCGGGCGTCGTTGTTCGGCCGGGCACCAGTGGTGCACGACCTCGAGGTCGCCTTCCGCGTGTTCGGGTACCTCGATCAGGCGCCCGCCGAGTGCGTCGAGACCCGCAAGCGTCTGTTCGCCGGCGCGGGCCACCACGCCTACCACCGGGTTCGCGCCATAGCCGACACCGTCTCGGAGTCGTCACTGCGAATGCCGCCGGTCGAGGTCGCGTCGGCTCACTCCGCCGACTGGCGCTCTCTGCTCACCTTCGCCTGAGCGTCCCCACGCTCCAGGGGACAGACCGCGGCCGTTGCGTGCCGACCGGACGATCGTTGCCTAGGGTCGGTCGCCATGGCTGGAATCGCCGACAGCACGGTGGGACAACTGAGCAACCTGTACGTGGAGACGCTGGCCAACCTGCATCCGTGTGCGGCCACGATGATGGGGATCCACGCCCACGACGAAGAGCTGACCGACTGGTCACCGACTGGTCTCACCGCCCGGGCCGATCTGGCCAGGAAGACCATTGCCGAGCTCGATGCGCTCGGACCCGATGACATCAAGACGGCTGCCGAACAGCGCGCCGTCGACCAGATGCGATCTGAGCTCCAGCGCAGCGTCGCCCTGCACGACGCCCGTGAGGATGCTCGCGATCTCAACATCCTGTTCTCACCCGGGCACTTCACCCGCAAGTGCTTCGACGTCATGCCCCGCGCCACGGCCGAGGACTGGCAGCGGATCGCCATCCGGCTCACCCAGGTGCCGGACTGCCTCCACACCCACCGCATGACTCTGGAGGAGGGTCGGCGGACCGGCGAGGTGGGCCCCCGCCGCCAAGCGGTGGCCCTCGCCGACCAGTTCGACGTGTTCGGCGGACGGGGCGGGTCCGATCCCTACTTCGCCACGCTGGCCGGCCAAGCACCCGCCGACCTCGACGAGGTCAGCCGTCGCCGTCTCGAGGAGGCCGCGGCCAAGGCCACCGGCGCCTACGCCGGCCTCGCCGACTACCTGCGCGGCACGTACGCAACCGACGCCGACCCCACCGATGGCGTGGGCGGCGATCGCTACCGCCTGCACGCGGCAAGTGTCCTCGATGCCGACATCGACGTCGAGGAGGCCTACGACTGGGCGTGGAGAGAGCTGGCTCGCATCGATGCCGAGGCCACCGAGGCCGCCGGACAGATCCTGCCCGGCGCGTCCCTACCCGAAGTGCACGAGCATCTTCAGACCGTTGGTCCCGCTCACGGCGACACCGACACGTTCCGAGCGTGGGCCCAGGGTCTCCAGAACGAGGCCATCGACCGGCTCCACGGCACCACCTTCGACATCCCCGAGGCGATTCGTCACATCGAGGTGGTGCTGGCACCAGCCGGAAGCGCAGCGGCGCCCTATTACTCCCCGCCGTCGGAAGATCTCAGCCGACCCGGTCGTACGTGGTACCCCTACGAGGGTCGTGATCACCTGCCTACGTGGGGTGAGGTGACCACCGCCTATCACGAGGGCGTCCCGGGCCATCACCTCCAGCTGGCGACGCTGCGGCTGTGCACCGACGAGCTGACCCGCTACCAGGTGCTGGCCGGCGGGTCGTCGGCCAACGCCGAGGGCTGGGCGCTCTACGCCGAACGATTGATGGACGAGCTGGGGTTCGTCACCGACCCCGCTCACCGGCTCGGCTTCCTGCGCGCCCAGGCCCTTCGGGCGGCGCGCGTGGTGGTCGATATCGGTCTGCACCTCGGGCTCACCATCCCTCATGACGTCACCGTGGAGATCGGCGTGGCACCCGGGGAGAAGTGGACACCCGACCTGGCCCACGCCGTGCTCACCCGCCACTGGGGTCCCGACGATGCCTTCCTGTCGTCAGAAGTCGACCGCTATCTCGGTCTTCCTGCCCAGGCCATCGGCTACAAGCTCGGCGAGCGCGTGTGGATGGACGGTCGTACGGCAGCCCAGCGGACCACCGGCTTCGATCTGTTGGCGTGGCACACCGAGGTGCTCGGAATCGGCCGGGTCGGCCTCGACCAGCTGGCCACCGAGCTGGCAGCCATCGCCGCTCGTTGACCCGGACCGGTAGGTTCCGGCTGTGACCTCACCGCGCGTCCGCTTCTCGCCTGCCCCGACCGGCTACCTCCATGTCGGCTCGGCGCGCGCTGCCCTCTACAACTGGCTCTACGCCCGGCACTCCGGCGGCTCGTTTCTGGTGCGCATCGAGGACACCGACACCGAGCGAAACCGACCCGAGCTGATCGACAGCATCCTCGACGCGCTTCGCTGGCTCGGGCTCGACTGGGACGAGGAGCCGGTCCGGCAGAGCGACCAAGCCGGAGTCCACCGCAAGGCCGTAGCTCAGCTGTTGGCTGACGGCCACGCCTACCACTGCTCCTGCACAACGGAGGAGGTGCAGGCAAGGGCCAAGGCGCGTGGCGGGCCACCTGGCTATGACGGGCACTGCCGTGACCGCGGCCTCGACGACGGTCCCGGAGTGGTGGTGCGGTTCCGGACTCCCGACGAGGGTTCGACAGGATGGTCTGACGTCGTTCGCGGCCCGGTGAGCTTCGCCAACGCCGATCTCGAGGATTTCGTGATCCGCCGATCGAACGGCACCCCCACCTTCCTGGTTGCCAACGCCCTCGACGATGTGCACATGGGCATCACCCACGTCATCCGTGGCGAAGATCTGGTGAGTGCCACGCCCAAGGGGATCCTGCTCCGGCAGGCCACCGGCAGCGGTGAGCTCCCCGTCTACGCCCATCTGCCGCTGCTGGTGAACGAGCAGCGCAAGAAGCTGTCGAAGCGGCGCGACGACGTGTCGGTCTCGGACTACCGCGACCGCGGATACCTGGCCTCGGCGATGGTGAACTACCTGGCCCTCCTGGGTTGGGGACCGCCCGACGAGGTGGAGGTGCGCCCGGTGAGTGAGATCATCGAGCTGTTCGAGCTGGAGGCCGTCTCGAAGTCGCCCGCGTTCTTCGACGTCAAGAAGCTCACCCACATCAACGCCGAGCACATCCGGATGCTGGCGGTCGAGAAGTTCACCGAAGCGGTCACGCCCCATCTCACCGGGTCGTTCGCCGACCGCTTCGACCCGGCGCGATTCGCTCGGATCGCTCCCCTGGTCCAGGAGCGAACGCACCTGCTCACCGACGTGGTGGAGCTGGTCGACTTCCTGTTCGTCGACGAGGTCGAGATCGTCGACGCCGACTGGGTCAAGGCCGTCACGGACATCCCCGCCGCCACCCTTCTCGATGCCGTGGTCGCGTCGTTCTCCGACTGCGATTGGACCAGAGACGCCTTGCACCGGACGCTGGCCGAGGTCGGCGAGCGGCATGGCCTCAAGTTGGGCAAGGCGCAAGCTCCGGTGCGGGTGTCGGTCACCGGTCGTCGGGTGGGGCCACCGCTGTTCGAAGCACTCGAGATCCTGGGTCGAGATGAGGTCCTCAAGCGCGTCGCGGTCGGCCGGGCCCGACTCGGTTGAAAGCGGGCTGAGCCCGGGGGCGGAAGGTCGAGGGGTCAGACTGGCAACATGCCCCGCTGGCTCCGCATCGCCCTGCGTGTGGGGATGGCTCTCGCCGTTGTCCTCGTGCTGTACGTCGCCACCGTGTTCGTACAGGTCTGGTGGGCCGCCCATCGCGATGAGGCACGATCCGCGCAGGCCATCGTCGTGCTGGGAGCCGCCCAATACGACGGGCGACCGTCGGTTGCCCTCACCAACCGTCTCGATCACGCCCTCGACCTGTTCGAGGGGGGGCTGGCCGATGTCATCGTGGTCACCGGTGGCCGCCAGGAGGGCGACCGGTTCACCGAGGCCCAGGTGGCGGCCGACTACCTCCTTCAACGTGGAGTCACCGACGAGCAGATCCGTCGCGAGGTGCACGGCACCAACACCTGGGAGTCACTGGCGGCGACGGCGCGCTTCTTGGCTGACGAGGGGGTGAGTGACGTGATCCTCGTGTCCGACGATTACCACTCGCTGCGGCTCGCGGGGATCTCCGACGAGCTGGGCCTCGATGCCCACATCAGCCCGGCCGGATCCGGGCTCGGCCTGGCCGACCGAACCCGCGCCTACATCAAGGAGACCGTTGCCGTGTCGGTTGGCCGGCTCATCGGCTACCGACGCTCTATGCGGCTCGACGA